>Ga0209347_1006457_pt1 | contig 10382 bp, 10 predicted proteins | sample AutmiccommuBRH23_FD_187382 | JGI IMG/M metagenome (GOLD analysis project Ga0209347, IMG submission 187382) | Deep subsurface microbial communities from Mt. Terri, Switzerland - Autotrophic microbial communities BRH/23 (SPAdes) (version 2) | ecosystem: Environmental > Aquatic > Deep subsurface >...
CTGCACAATTTTTTAAATACCATGAGATATTAAGTGTTAATAAAGAAGATATTGAGGTTCATGCTACATCGTCGGGTACACAAGGACAAAAAAGCCAAATCTTTCTGGATGGGAAGTCAATCAAGCTTGGTACTAAAATGGCGATTAAAGCAATGAAATACCATGGATTATTTTCTTTTATTCCTACTAATTATCTTATGTTGGGATATGAACCTAAATCAGGAAATGAAATGGGAAATGTAAAAGTTGCTCTTGGCATGACAAGGTTTGCTCCTGCAAAAGAAAAAGTATTTGCTTTAAGGGCTATAGGAGATCGTTATGAAATTGATTATTTTGGAATTGTAAGTGCACTTAAGCGATTTAATAGACAAAAGCTGCCAGTACGAATAATAGGCTTTCCTTCGTATCTATACATGTTTTTGAAAATGATGAAAGATTCAGGCATGAAGCCATTGAAACTAAACAAAAGATCCTTGGTTCTTACAGGTGGTGGGTGGAAAAAATTCGATGATATAATGATAGATAAAAAGGAATTGTATCCAATGGTTGAGGAATTCCTGGGTATTCCCTTCAAGAATTGTCGTGATTTCTATAGCGCTGTTGAACATAGTGTTGCTTATCCGGAATGTGAAAACCACCACATGCATGTGCCTATATGGAGCAGAGTTATTATCCGAGATGTGAAATCCTTAGAGCCTTTAGCATTTGATCAGCCTGGATTCTTAAGTTTTATCAGTCCATTAGTTTCTTCTGTACCTATATCTTCTATAGTTATGGGAGATATGGCGGTGTTAAGAGACGGTAAAGAGTGCGGATGTGGAATTGATACTCCGTATTTCGAAATCCTCGGAAGAGCAGGGACAGTAAAAGCAAGGAGTTGTGCTATCTCTGCTTCTGAATATATGAAAGGAAAATAGAATGGATAATATTTATAGGGGCGAACCCATTTTAAAGGGTAACTTTATCAAAAAACTTTGTGAACTAAAGCGAAACATTGAAGAGGATTTATTACTTGAGCCGCTAATACCAGACATAGTAATTGAAGCGGCACATACACTATCAAAGGAAATTAATCAACAGGAAGTTGTTGAACAACTTGTTGCACTGGGAATTCCAAAATGGGCGTCAGAGGATTATGTCAGGGTGACTATTGATAGTTTAGACAGGAATGCACTGCTAAAAAAGGTAAGTACTGAGCTAGGTGAAAATCCTTTTGCATGGAGAAAGGTTGATGAAGGGATTGAGGAAAAGAATCATCCCCTTGGCGTAATTATGCATATTGGGGCAGGAAATACCCTGGGACTTTCTGCTTTTAGTGTTATTGAAGGACTCTTAACAGGAAATATAAACATTTTGAAGCTGCCGGAAAATGAAGCTGGTTTATCTTCTAAGCTGCTTATGCGACTAATTCAGATAGAACCTCGCTTAAAGCCCTATATATATGTACTTGATGTATCCTCAAAAAATAGTGAAGTCATTAATCAACTTATTGAAGTGGCAAATGCAGTTGCAGTGTGGGGTTCAGATGAAACAATTAGAGCCATCAGACAACTTTCACCTCCATCATTACCTATCATTGAATGGGGACATCGATTGAGCTTTGCTTATTTTACAAAAAATAAAAATGACGAAAAAGATTTGCAGGGCTTAGCAAGAGATATTTGTTTAACGGATCAGCTTTATTGTAGTGCTCCACAATGTGTTTTTTATGAGACAGATAATCCTGAGGAGCTAAACGACTTTGCTTATAGGTTGTCAAAGCATATTGAACATGTGGCAGGACTATACCCACCGGCAGTCAGGCCATTAGACGTGCAGGCACAAATTACTTGGACTCATGAACTCATTAAAATGGAGGAAATTTTAGAGGAAAAGAGATTGATTACAGATGAAAAGAAACAATATAGTGTTATGATAGATTATAATACTGAATTAAAAACATCTCCTTTATTTCGTAATATCTGGGCCATGCCAATAAATCGAGAAAAATTATTAGGCTTGTTAAGAGCCCATAAGGGCCATTTGCAAACAGTAGGATTAAGCTGTAAAAATGAAGAACTCGATGAACTATCGAACATTTTCTATGCAGCAGGTATATGTAGAATTACAACCTGTGGGTATATGTCTGTGAATTATACAGGTGAACCACATGATGGTATATACGCTTTAGGAAGGTATGTAAGGAAAGTTAATAAGAGGTACAGTGGCTAGGGATCATAATAGGGGCATTAAGTTTAAAAAGGTGTATGTGTACGGAAACTGTAGTAAAAAAATATGGTATGTCTCTGCTTACAAAAATTTGGAAGCAAAGACGTACCATATATTATTCATAAAGCTATACATTATCTAATCAGTAACAATGAATTAAGATTTTTACAACTTATATTTAGTGATTTCCTCGCAGTACCCGCATTTATATTCTAAATTCTCTGCAGAGATAAGGTGAAAGTCGGGTTCAACATAATCATCAAAATTAGTAATGCATCGGGGATTATGGCAGGAAAAAAGTCCTTTAATACGGGTTGGAATTCTTACTTTCTTTTTATCAACGATTTTATTATCTTCAATGACATTTACAGTGATATTATGATCAATCAAACCGAGGAAATCCAAATCGATATCAATTCTGTTTTCAATTTTTATGATATCCTTTCTGCCCATTTCCTGACTGGTGACGTTCATTAATAATACCACTGGATAATCCACCTTATCCAGCATTAATTTATTGAAAATTTTCAACCCGTTACCTGAAGTAATATGATCCAAAACAATACCTTTTTTTATGCTGGCTACCTCTAGCATTAGCATTTCACCCCCAGTAGATTTGTAATAAGGGCCATTCTAATATATACACCAAGTTTTGCCTGCTCAAAATATACAGCCCTTTTATCTTGGTCCATCTCATATGAGATTTCATTCACACGGGGAAGGGGATGCATGATGATCATATCCTTTTTGGCTTGTTTGATTTTTTCAGGATTTAAGATATAAGAGTCTTTAAGTCGGGCATAATCTGCCTCATTAAAAAAACGCTCCTTCTGAATTCTCGTCATATACAGTACATCTATGTCTTGAATTACTTCTTCGATTGTACGTACTTCTTGAAGCTCCACGGAATATGTGTCCAATAGCTGTCTTTTCAATGACTGCGGCAGAGTAAGTTCCTCCGGTGATATAAGTATGAATTTTTTTATTCTGTATCTTGCCAGAGTTCGAATCAGTGAGTGGACAGTTCTCCCGAATTTAAGATCCCCACAAAATGCCACTGTTAAATTTTCGAGGGTACCTTTGTAAATTGAAATGGTTAACAGATCGGTTAAAGTCTGGGTGGGATGCTGATGTCCTCCATCACCGCCGTTAATAATAGGAATTTCTGAGTAGTGAGAAGCAAGTTTTGGAGCTCCTTCCTTAGGATGCCTCATCACAGCTATATCTGCATATGCAGACATTACACGAATGGTATCGGCTATGCTTTCACCCTTGGCCGCAGAGCTGGTATTTGCATCACTGAATCCCAGTATACTTCCGCCTAAACGGAGCATGGCAGCTTCAAAGCTGAACTTTGTTCTTGTACTGGGTTCATAAAACAACGTAGCCAGGATTTTTCCTTTACATACCTCTGCATATTCTTGCGGTGAAGCGTACATTTTTTTACCAAGCTCAACCAATTCGTCGATTTCCTCAATAGAGAAATCCTCGGGTTCAATTAGATGTCTTACAGGTTGATTATTCATAAATTTCCTCCTCCTTTTTAGTCTCGCAGGACCAATTTAAAGGTAACCATAATAAAAAGCCTTTTTATCCAAGGGTAAAAAGGCTGCACATACTAAAAATACAGTATATTATTAACCGGTACTATTGGTTATGCCTTTTTAACCTCACAGGGTTAAGCTTAAAGGGTCTATTCATTTATACAAGACTAACATATATATTTTTTTGTGTCAACCTCTTAAATATATAAGCAAAAACCTGCGAATCAGAAATTCATTTTCTATATAATGAACAAGATTGACAAAAAAGGAAGTAATGTGATAACATATCTTAAATGAATATGCAGCCTTTAATTTGGTCCAGAGAGGCCGGAAAGGGACGGAATAGCAGCTGATGCTTTTACAGTATCAGAATTGTAATGGATTATCATGACCTTTTGCCTCCGGCAGAAGGTCTTTTTGTTTGATCTTTACTGTCCATATAAATAATACGTAAGGGAGGTAATAATGTGCTTGTTATTAAAGGTGGAAGAATTATTGACCCAGTAGGGAACTCCGATAAAATTGCTGATATTTTTATTAACGATGGGAAGATACAGGCAGTAGTTCAAGATATTTATGTTGATGGTGCTAGGGTAATTGATGCCGGAGGGAAAACGGTGGTTCCAGGTTTCATTGATGCCCATGTTCACCTGAGGGAACCGGGTTTTGAGCATAAGGAAACTATTCGTACTGGGACCATGGCTGCAGCCATGGGTGGATTTACCACTGTAGCCTGTATGCCTAATACAAAACCGGCTGTACACTCAAGGGAAATCGTTCAATATATTACTGATCAGGCACGAAAAGAAGGTATCGTAAATGTTCTGCCCATCGGCAGCATCACAAAAGACATTGATGGTAAGGAATTGGCTTTTATCGATGAAATGGTGGAGGCAGGAGCGGTGGCCATATCTGATGATGGAAAAACCAGCATGGATATCAGTTTGATGGAAAGAGCCTTTCAAAAAGCCAAACAATTTAACATTCCTTTAATAGATCATTGTGAAGATCATTATTTAGCCTTCGGAGGCAGTATTAATGAAGGTGAAGCCGTTAAAAGAACCGGTTTAAAAGGCATATCCAATGCGGCCGAATGGTCTGTTGTGGCACGGGATATTATATTGGCAAAGCTTTATAATTCCCATGTTCATATAGCCCATGTAAGTACGAAAGAGTCAGTGGATTTAATTCGAAAAGCTAAGAATCAAGGTGTAAATATCACTTGCGAAGTGTGTCCCCATCATTTTACTCTCGCCGATGACATAGTTGAGAGGGATAGAACCGATACTAAAGTAAATCCACCATTGCGAAGCAGCCAGGATGTTAGCGCTATCATTGAGGGAATAATAGATGGAACCATAGATATTATTGCTACAGATCATGCTCCCCATGATGAAAAAAGCAAAGCGGTGGACTATGAAGCGGCAGCCTTTGGTATCAGCGGCTTGGAAACTGCATTCCCTATAGCATATACGGAGTTGGTTTTAAAAAACAAAATATCCTTGAATAGATTAATTGAGATGATGACCAGCAAACCTGCTCAAATTCTGAATATTGACAAAGGAAGCTTGGGAATAGGAAAAGATGCAGATATTACACTGTTAGACTTGAATATTGAAGAAACCATCGATAAGAACAAATTCTTATCAAAGGGAAAGAATACACCTTTTCATGGAAGGTTGGTTTCTGGAAAAATAATTGGTACCCTGGTTAAAGGGCGAATTGTCATGGAGGGAGGAAATATTATATGTTCATAGACAGACTTGTAAAACGGATTCAAGAAAAAAATAGCTGTGTTTTGGTGGGATTGGACCCCCGGCTTGAGTATATACCCGCCAGTTTTAAAGAACAGTATTATAAGGAGTATGGTAAAAGCTTTAAGGCAGTGGGAGAAATCATTACAGCGTTTAATAAAGTCATTATTGACCAAGTATGGGATATCGTCCCGGCAATGAAACCTCAAATTGCATTCTTTGAACAATATGGTCTGGATGGATTGCATGCTTACAGGGAAACATGCAAATATGCACAGGAGAAGGGTTTGCTGGTAATAGGAGATGTAAAAAGAGGAGATATAGGGACAACCTCTAAGGCTTACTCCAATGCGCACCTGGGACGGGCCAGCATAGAATCTGAAACCTTGGAAGCGTTTTCGGTGGATGCCATAACCACCAATCCCTATTTAGGGGATGACTGTTTAAAGGAATTCATGGAGGATATTCAGGAAAAAAGTAAAGGGATGTTTGTTCTGGTAAAGACGTCCAACCCAACCTCCGGACAGCTGCAGGATTTAGAGTCTGAGGGTAAAAAAATATATGAAATTGTGGCGGAAATGGTCTATCAATGGAGTCTGAAGACTGTGGGAGATTGCGGATATGCTTCCGTAGGGGCTGTGGTTGCAGCTACACATCCTAAACAGGCAAAGGATTTGAGAAAACTTATGCCAAAAGCCTATTTCCTTGTTCCCGGTTACGGAGCTCAGGGAGGATCAGTGGAAGATATCATCGACTGCTTCAATGAGGATGGTTTGGGTGCAATCATTAACTCCTCCAGGGATATCATATATGCCTATATGAAAAAAGGTAAAGAATATGATGAAAACCATTTCGGTCAAGCTGCAAGGGCTGAAACATTAATCATGAGGAAGAGTATCAATGATGCACTAATGGTAAAACGCAAATAAACCAAAGAAATTGAAGGAGGAAACTCTTTGAAAAAAAATGTATATACAAAAGTTTTAAGCAATATTGAAATTGCTCCTAATATTCATAGAATAGAACTGGAACGGAGAAGTGAATTTGGTGATATTATTCCCGGTCAGTTTGTGCACATCAAATGCGGAGAAGAAGGCGGTTTGCTGCTTAGACGACCCATTAGCATATCTTACTTCGACGATAAAAAAATCGGCTTGGTGATTAGAAACGCAGGAAAAGGGACGGCTATCCTATGCAGTGCCAAGGTGGGACAGACCTGGGACGTTCTGGGGCCGCTGGGTAACGGATTTACAGTCCAAAACCATCACAAGAAAATAATGATTGTGGGAGGCGGAATTGGTACGGCACCTTTACTGGAGCTTGCTAAGCAGGTGCAAGACAGGGATGTTACAGTCCTATTAGGGTACAAGAATGTATGCTTTCTAACAGAAGAGTTTATGAATTATGCCAAAGTGGTAAGGGTTGCGACAGAGGATGGAAACGAAGGTCATAAAGGATTTGTTACTGAATTGGTTATAGATGAGATAAGAGGTCAGAAACCGGATGTTTTGTATGCCTGTGGTCCTGAGCCCATGTTAAAGGGTATACAGAGCTTGTGCCGGCAGTATGACATACGGTCTCAAATATCCGTGGAGGAGAGAATGGCTTGCGGTGTGGGAGCATGCCTTGTGTGTGCTTGTAAACTGGCTAAGGTAGAAGACGGATATAAATACTCAAGGGCTTGTAAGGATGGGCCGGTTTTCTCCGGAGATGAGGTGATCTTCGATGAATAAACTAGATATGACCGCGGACTTAAACGGACTGATTTTAAAAAATCCTGTCACGGTGGCTTCGGGAACCTTTGGATTTGGCCGAGAATATGGAGAATACCTGGATTTGAATAAAATTGGGGCTATTATGGTCAAAGGCCTCACATTAGAGGAAAGGCAGGGAAATCCGGCACCAAGGGTTGTGGAAACACCCATGGGGATGTTAAACAGCGTTGGACTTCAAAATCCGGGCGTACACTATTTTATCAAACATGAGCTTCCGTATCTGTCCCAATATGATACCGGAATCATTGCCAATATTAATGGAAATACCGTGGAAGAATACTGTAAAATGGCTGAAATTCTTTCGGAAACCTCAGTGGATGCCTTGGAGCTGAATATATCCTGTCCAAACGTAAAGGAAGGTGGGGCAGCCTTTGGAAGGGACCCAGAAAAGGTTTATGAAGTAACAAAAAAGGTAAAGGAAAACTGCAGTAAACATCTGATTGTTAAACTTAGTCCAAATGTGAGAGACATTAAAGAAGTAGGTGAAGCCGCCGAAAAAGGCGGAGCAAATTGTTTATCCCTTATAAATACCCTCGTTGGTATGGGAATTGACATAGAGACACAAAAACCTATGCTTGCCAACAAAATCGGTGGATTATCGGGGCCAGCCATTAAACCGGTGGCGGTTCGTATGGTTTATGAGGTGACAAAGGCGGTGAACATTCCAGTCATTGGGATGGGAGGAATTATGAAATATGAAGACGCCATTGAGTTTTTCTTAGCAGGAGCTTCAGCTGTCTCAGTGGGCACTGCAAACTTTATGAACCCTTTTGCATCAATCGAAATAGTGGAAGGGATTAAGCAATATATGTTAAAAAAGGGATATAAAGCTTTAAAGAATTTAGTGGGTCAATTGAAGATTTAATAACAGTTCAATTAATTTGACTTTTTCGAGCCCGGTAGATTAAAAAATATTCGTTAATGAAAGTTCCTCACTTTCTTTAACAATTGCAAATAGTTTCTTTAGAACCTCTATCTCGCCAAGGGATAGGGGCATATTTTTTGTTAGAATATATTGATTGGCCTTCGCCATGGATAAATCAATATTATCAATTTCATGATGGTCCAATAGAATCGTAAGCAGCTTTCTAATCTTGCCCCAATTCGTTCTTATTCGCGTAAACTCAATAGAGACCATATCCCAGTTTTCTATACGGATTGTTTCCGAAACATAATCCAGCTGTTTTACAAAAATAGATGTATGTTTGTCGATTGATTCATAGACAAAAAACCAACCAACTAAAAAAAGTAACATTAATATGATCACAATGATCAATGTCCGCATTGTCGGTCACCCCTTATACGCATCTTTCTTTTGAATATACAGTTTTTTATTTTCATCAATATAACACAGCAGGACTTGTTTTTCGCTAGAAATACCTTGAGCTTTTAATTGCGACAGCAGCCATTCTTTACTGAGATTTATTTTTCTTAAATTATCGATATTAATATGGCCGTCTAGGATAAGTGAAACAGGTAACCCTTCATTGATAGGGGTAAGGTTCATGTCTTCTAATGTGACTAGCCTTTTATTTGGTTTAGGAATTATGCTCAGGTCTCCACTTGTTTCCAATATGGCAAATTCAACATCGGCAATATTGTGGTAGTCCTTGGAGCGGACCTGTTCCATCAAATCATTAATGTTAATCCTTAGTCTCTTAAGTTCCTGTTCGTTAATGGAACCTTTGCTGATTAAAATAGTGGGCCGTCCGCAAATGATTCTCCTGGCTTTTTCGCTTTTCAAATTTATATAGGAAATAATTACTTGGGCAAACAAAAGCCCCAGAATGGCAACAAAGCCATTTAATAAAGGCAGGCCGGTATCCTCCATGGGCAGTGCAGCAAGTTCGGCAATCATTAGAATAATCACCATTTGAAAAGGCTGCATTTGAGACAGCTCTCCCGGTCCCATCATTCTCATGCTGATTAAAACAAAAGCATATAATATTAATGTTCTTATTAAGATAATGATCATATATCGGCATCCTTTCTCAAGAATGTATAGATATATTATGCTCATTATCAACATTGGATATTTGCTTTATTTATGAAAAGTCATTTAAGTCTAGAATCATGAAATGTTTTACTATAAAAAAAGACTGCCAAACTGACAGTCAATGATTATTTATCCCATTTAACCTCGATCGAAAAATGGACTTTTTCCGGAGATGGATAAAGGAATTCCATATGCAACCTTTATCTTCTGATTAAAGTAACCCAGGTTTAATGCTGCTCTCCCGGCAGAGAATAGAACTCTATTATCACAGCGGTGATTTGCAGCTATAGAAACGGCAGAACCAATGGCAATACCTAAATCACCTGTTTCAAAAGAACAGATACCATTATGTTTACGGTTTTCATCACAGTTCTCATAGCCACAAAAACCACAATTAGGTACACCGCGGGGTTCTATTTCCGTACCTAATAGAACAACCACATGGGAATTATCAACATTTCCACTATCTCTCCCGAAAAATGCGACTCCTGTTTCGTCAGCTATTTTTTTCATTTCATCAGCCAGTTTATCCTTTGCTTCACCTTCCACGATTAATAACTCCAGATGATCAATACCACACCCCTTTGGTGCAGTTCTTGCTGCAGCAACCATTAATTCTGCAACCGTTTTTGCTGCTTTTTTTTCAGCTTCAATACTTCTTGTGATCATTATACTTACCCCCTTTAATGTGTTAGAATCAGTTCCTACATAATAAGATACAAAACGGTTGTTTAATTTAAAACTTAATTATACATTTATTCGATATTCTAATTTTAAAATCCTCCTATGCTAATGTTGTTATAATAATACTTTAATAAGTAGAGGGCACCGAAGGAGTCATATTCTTTGACTCGTTCAGAGAAGCTCTGCTTCAATGCTAAATAGTTATAGGAAGCTGTTGTATATATGAAGTGTTTACATATAGCGGGTGTAGTATTAGACTTGGTTCTATTTACCAGTTGATTTTAACATTACAAGGTGATATAGTATACTTTGTCGTCACGGAAAGCCGGTAACAATAAATACCAAAAAAAAGATGGTTGACGGGTTCGACAAATTATGATATATTGTTTAAGTCGGTGTCGCCAAGACACTTGAAGAAATT
>Ga0209347_1006458_pt1 | contig 10381 bp, 9 predicted proteins | sample AutmiccommuBRH23_FD_187382 | JGI IMG/M metagenome (GOLD analysis project Ga0209347, IMG submission 187382) | Deep subsurface microbial communities from Mt. Terri, Switzerland - Autotrophic microbial communities BRH/23 (SPAdes) (version 2) | ecosystem: Environmental > Aquatic > Deep subsurface >...
CATGCAGCGTAATGCAGCTGCAGCCAGTACTCCTTCAGGAGCACCGCCGATTCCCAGCATTACATCAATACCGGAATCCGGAAATGCTGTTGCCACAGCAGGTGACACGTCTCCATCAGTGATAAGCTTAATCCTAACACCGGCTTTACGACAGGCTTCAATTCTTTTACTGTGCCGGGCGCGATCCAGTATCACTACAGTTAAATCACCTATATCTTTTTTTAACGCCTTAGCAACGGCCTTGAGGTTTTCCTCTATGGGAGCATCTAGATTAACAACTCCCTTTGCAGCAGGGCCTGCTGCAATTTTATCCATGTACATATCAGGTGCATGAAGCAGATTACCACGGCCAGCAACAGCCATTACCGAAATAGCGCCTGTTAAACCTTTAGCGACAATATTAGTCCCTTCTAGTGGATCCACAGCCACATCTACTTGGGATGAGGTACCCTGACCAACTTTTTCCCCAATATAAAGCATGGGTGCTTCATCCATTTCACCCTCACCAATTACAACTGTCCCGTCGATACTGACCGTATCAAAAACAGCACGCATTGCCCTTACAGCCGCATCATCAGCCGCTTCTTTATCGCCGCGTCCCATCCAACGCCCGGATGCCAGGGCAGCCAACTCAGTTACTCTTGCAAACTCTAACGCCAGTTCTCGCTCCATTGTCTCTCCCCTAACTCATTTGAATTTGGGGACGGTTCTCGATTTGAATTAATTCAAATCGAGAACCGTCCCCGTTTGTTATTTGTTTTTTACTGTCTCCCAGTCTGCCAAAAAGTTCTCAATTCCGGTATCGGTCAAAGGGTGGTTGAGCATTTGCTTAAGCACCTTGTACGGAACTGTTGCAATATGTGAACCACATAACGCCGCTCCCCTAACATGTTCAGGGTGGCGAATGCTCGCTGCAATGACTTCCGTTTCCAAACCATACTGAGCAAAAATATCCACGGTATCTTTAACCACAACCAGGCCGTCCTGTCCAATATCATCTAACCGACCTACAAATGGGCTGACATAAGTCGCACCGGCCCTAGCAGCCATTAGTGCCTGGTTAGCCGAAAAAACTAATGTCACATTGGTCTTTATTCCCATTTCTTTCAAGCTGCCGGCAGCTGCCAAGCCTGGCCCGGTCATTGGAAGCTTAATTACTACATTAGGATGAATTTTGGCTAATTGTTCAGCCTCGCTAATCATCTCAGATGCATGTAAGCTGATAACTTCTGCACTAATAGGTCCATCTACAATGCCGGTAATTTCCTTTACGACTTCCTGAAAATTGCGTCCTTCCTTTGCTATCAAGGAAGGGTTGGTAGTAACCCCGGAGATCACTCCCATTTGACTGATTTCACGAATATGTTCAACGTTAGCTGTGTCGATAAACAACCGCATTAAAAACATCTCCTCATTATATTGTTTTAACCGTTGTTTCCAAAGAATATTTAATATATTCTTCGAACACACACCCTTAGTACTTCTTTTTTATTTGGTAATTTCCTGCCTAATCGCAAAAAGCGGTTGGGCAACTACCCAACCATCTAGTAAGTTATTTGGATTTTGTTCCACCTAGGGCTTGGGTAATTCTATCTAATATCATTGCCAAAATTACAACTGCAATACCACTCTCAAATCCCAATCCTATTTTCAACTGAGTAATACCTTTTAATACTTCGCTGCCTAATCCGCCTGCCCCAATCATTGCTGAAATAACCACCATCGATAGCGCCAACATTATCGTCTGGTTAACACCGGCGAGAATGGTTGGAGTTGCTATGGGCAGCTGTACTTTGTATAAAAGCTGCCTAGGGGTGGAACCGAAAGATTTAGCCGCTTCGACCACATCCTCAGGTACTTGACGAATTCCCAAATTAGTTAATCTAACTGCCGGGGGCATGGAAAAAATAACTGTCGCAACAGCACCCGGTACTTTACCCAATTTGAAGAATAAAACAGCTGGGATTAAGTATACAAATGCAGGCATGGTCTGCATGAAATCCAAAACAGGCCTTACAAATTTTTCTACCATATCATTCCTCGCAGCCCAGATACCCAACGGTATTCCTAACACTAATGCTATTAATGCGGAAGCCATTACCAGAGCTAGTGTCTTCATGGTTTGAGGCCATAATTCCATGCCTACAATAAGTAAAAATCCTAATAATGTGAAAGCCGCGACACCTCTGCCAGCAATCTTCCAAGCTACCAGTGCAAAAATAACTATTAATATAAGTGACGGCAGGAACAGCAAAATATCCTCCAAACCGGTAATACCAGACAATAAAACTTTTCTAATTAAATCAAATACACCAGAAAAGTTATCGGTCAACCAATCAATTAGGGCTTCAAAAGCAGGCCCAATATGCAACGTAAACATTTCTAATCCCCCCGTCCTATAATTCCTGAAATCACTGACACTCTAACAATTATTCCCAACATTTTGTTATCCTCACTTACTACCACAATAGGATAAGAGGTCGTAGCGGCAACGGGCAACAAATCAACCATAGGTGTATCCGGAGCGGTAGTTGGAATGTCTTTAATAATTACCTCTTCAAGATTATCCTTACCTTCTTTGGCCAGCCTTACCGCATCTTCTATACGAACAAGTCCTTTCAAGTACTTATCTTTACCTGTCACGTAAATACTGGATATCCCAGCCTCTTCCATTTTTCTCACAGCAACCCTCGGACCCTCTTTAGGGGACATTACTGCATCTGGTTTCCTCATAATTGTTGCTGCTGTTATTACCTTTGTTCTGTCAACATCCTGCACAAATTCCTTAACGTAAGCATTGGCCGGATCAGTGAGTATCTCTTCAGGGGTACCTATTTGTACAATTTTCCCGTCCTTCATAACAGCAATTCTATCCCCAAGTTTTAATGCCTCATCCAAGTCATGTGTAATAAAAACAATTGTTTTATGCATTTTTGCTTGCAGTTCCAACAACTCATCTTGCATTTCCTTTTTGATTAGCGGGTCCAACGCGCTAAATGCTTCGTCCATCAATAAAACATCAGGATCCGTTGCCAACGCACGGGCCAATCCTACACGCTGCTGCATCCCACCACTAAGCTGGTCGGGCATACTCTCCTCATAGCCTTTAAGGCCTACTAATTCAAGAACCTCATAAGCCTTTTCCCTACGAACCTGGGCCTCTACCCCTTGAATTTCTAAACCGTACTCTACATTTTTTACTATTGTGCGATGCGGGAATAGTGCGAACCGTTGAAAAACCATGGCTAATTTTCTCTGCCGCATTTTTAACAATTCTTGATAGCTTGTTTCCAGGATATTCTCACCGTCAATCAAGACTTCACCGGCACTAGGCTCAATAAGGCGGTTTAGGCACCTAATTAAAGTGGACTTTCCGCTCCCGGATAAACCCATAATTACAAAGGTTTCTCCCTGTTCCACTTGAAAACTGGCATTATTAATACCCACTGTATGCCCGGTTTTTTCAAGAATTTCATCTTTAGACATACCTTTTTCCAAATGGGGGAAAATACTTTTAGGCCGAGACCCAAAGATTTTATATATATTTTTAACCTCTATCTTGGGCATTGTTTCCCTCCTTAATATAAAAAAAATGTTTAAATAATCCCTGGCAAAGCCAGGGATTATTTGGTTAACCTATTCTATCCAGCTTTTCACTAAATCCCCATTTTCTTTCATCCAGTCCCTGGCGGCATCAATAGCGTCTCCATCACTATCTGCTATAATGCCCATTAAGCTTCCAAGCTGCTGGTCATTTAACTTAAAGTTCTTTAAGAACTGGGCAACTTCGGGCATGTCATCTTCCAAGCCTTTTCGTGCCACGGTGTGGACATTCTCTACAGCACCATAAATCTTTTTAGGATCTTCTAAAAACTTCAAGTTCCAACGAGCGAATTTCCAGTGAGGTTTCCATCCTGTTACAGCCACCCATTCATCATTCTCAACGGCATCTTTAAGTGCCGCAGTCATGGCCGGGCCGCTGCCGGGTAGGAGTTCGTAGTCAAGTCCATATTCATCTATGGCAGTATCGGTAGCCTTCATAATACCGGCGCCGGAGTCAATTCCAATAATCTGCCCATTAAATTTATCTGAGACACTGTTCATTTCTTCAATACTGTTAATGTCAACGTACTCAGGAACAACCAGTCCTATACGCGCACCCTCAAAATTGTATCCTAAGTCTACTAAGTCATCCCCATATTCTTCCATGTAGCTTTCATGAGTTACCGGAAGCCATGCGTCCAAAAATGCATCCTGGTCACCGTTGGCAATGGAAGTAAAAACCGGTGCCGGATCAGCCATAGTTGTTTCCACACTATAACCCATTTCATCCTCTAAAATCGCTTGGGCTAAATTTGTCATGGCCACACCTTCTGCCCAATTAACATATGCTAGCTTAACCGTACCTTTAGCCTCTTGCTCTTGACCATTTTCTTTAGAATCTTGGTCGGCAGTTTGTGTACAACCTGCTGCCAACATTAGGCTAAGGCCTAAAATAATTGTCACTAAGATTGTAACTTTCTTGTTGCTTAACTTCATAAAAATTTAACCTCCTTAATTTTTCCATGGGCTAACAATGGGCTTATATACCTCGCACCACTTATTTTTAGCCCATTCTTAAATAATTCCTTTATTAAATAGCACCCACCATATTATTTTAATAACTTATTAAGGAAAACGTCAACTCTATGTGACCTGTCTCAGAAAGTTCCTGCCTTTCCTTATAGGTCCTAATAATAATCATTTCCGTTTAGCTTAGTTTTATGTGCCAAATGTGGGCATATCTTCCCAAATGCTACAACACGACCCAAAAAAGCTACTGACAGTATTTAATGCCAGCAGCTTTTGGCCAAGTTTAGTTATTCATGTCCTTATTCGAACACCCTATTTCATTTTAGAAGCAGTTTCTATAAATCTCTTCATAACCTTTAGCATTTATATCCCTTGGGTTACCTATTGTCTGGGGATCGTTTTCCGCCTCTTTTGCCAAGCGGGGAATCATTTCTTCTTTTACGCCTAAATCACTTAAAGTCGGAATAGCAATGTCTTCTGCCAAATTTCGTACAGCTTCCACCGATGCTCGTGCGGCATCATGGACATTCATCCCAAATGTATCCACGCCTAGAGCTTGCGCTATTCTAGCAAATTTTTCCGGATCGCCTATCCAATTGTACTCCATAACCGGTGCTAATGTGGCGGCAACCGCGCCACCATGCGGTACAGGAACAATACCTCCCAAAGTTTGAGTCATGGCATGTACGGCACCTGCACTCTCACTACCGTAGGCTAACCCTGCCAGCATGGCTGACATAGCCATTCCGTAGCGCGCTTCCAAATCTTGACCATTAGCTACGGCTCGCCTAAGATATTTGCCGGCATATTCTATTGCCAATAGTGCAACAGCATCTGTTTGAGGTTGTGCATAGTGACAAGTATAGCATTCAATTGCATGACATAATGCATCCATACCAGTTCCTGCAGTCACGGCCGCAGGCATGGTAACATGAAGCTCCGGGTCAATTAAAGTCAAGTGGGCTGCGATTAATGGCCCTCCGGTATTAAATTTAAACTCCCTTGCAGGGTCAGTAATTACTGCCCAAAGGGTTACCTCACTACCCGTACCCGCCGTGGTTGGAACTGTCACTAATGGCGGTATCCTCTTTGTCAACGGCTTTTTCCCTTCAGCACATTCGTACGCCAAGACAGATTCTCCATGGGCCACTTCCACACCAATTGCTTTGGCAGTGTCCATAGAACTACCGCCGCCTATTGCTATCATTCCGTCACAGCCCTCATTTTTGTAAGTGCCGGTTCCCTTTGCCACTACTTCCAAAGGTGGATTGGCAACAACACCATCATAGATTACATAAGGGACGCCTGCTTCCTTTAAACTGCGTTCTGCCGGTTCTACCAGCCCTGCAGCCTTTACTCCCTTATCTGTAACAATTAAAGGCTTTGAAATCCCCAAGTTCTTTACTTCGTTTCCTAGCTCCTTTATAGCCCCCAAGCTGTGTTTCATGACCGTAGGAACCTCAAAGACACTCATTTTTTGCATTTGTTCAATTCTCATTTAAAAGACCTCCTCTTTAATATTTAGCTGAATTAATTTATCTTGGCGCGGCTGACCTAAATCATCCCAGCCACGAATTTCATAATATTCCTGAAGCATTAGCTGTTGATCTTCTTTAGTAAATTTATGACCTTGAGCCGGTCCATCAGGCAGCGGCTCTAAACACCTTTGTGGCAGCTTCTCATCTTCTGTTGACATGCCCTGTCGTAGGTTGAACAAACGGGTTAGGTTCCAAATCCGTTCGCCAAGAGCCAGCAGCCTGCCTTCACACATGGCATCCCCTGTTGCAGCTTCGTACAACTGAATGTAGCTTTCTTGAGAAATCCCAAACGAACCGAAATCACATTTGACCAACGTGTCCAGAGAAGCTGAATAGTTCTGTTGTTGAACTACTATTTCCGCCTTACCCTTAACGGCCAAGCGCTCTACCTGCTGACCATTCCAAGGTTCACCTCCGGCTTCATTTCCGACAGGAAATGCCCTCTGATGGCAAGCACCACGATCCGCCGTTAGGTATGCTAACCCCATACCCGGTACCCCTCGTGGGCCCCAAGCTGGAAAATCCATCCTTTTTACATGGACAGCTTTGTCCTCCGCATCCGAGCCAAGCTCTTGGGCAGCCCTGGCAGTGCCTTGACTTAAAAGTCTACCCAAAGGGCCTTGTCGAAACGCTATTTGTTTAATAACTATATCCAAATGCTCCTTTGAACCAAAGGTAAGATTTATCTGACCATAATCTGAACTATTTAATATGCCGTCTTCAAAACATTCCATAGCAAAACCCAATACGCTTCCCGTTGACATCCCATCTAATCCTAGTGCATCACAGAGATTAACCAAATAAGCTACTTCCCTAATATCCTCTAAGCCTAGATTTACTCCCATTAAAGCTGCAGTTTCATATTCTACGATGTCGGAAATTGTGCCCGACCTTTTACCGGAGGTTATGACCCCAATTTTACTGCATCTGATAGGACACGATGCACAACCAACATCCCTTAACCAGAACTGATCCTTCTGTGCGTCCTCTGCCAAACCCTTAGGATTAAATTGGCCGCTTTGATAATTGTGAACCGGCAGCAGTCCTTGTTCGTTTGCAAACCAAAGTGATGAAGCTGTTCCTGCTCGAGTCAATTCTTGACAAGTGGCATCTGCTGCCAATTCATTTCGTGCCTGGTTCACCGCTCGGAAGAATGCATTCCTATCATTTACCCCAACGGTTCCCCCACCTTTAACCGCCACTGCCTTTAAATTCTTACTGCCTAATACAGCACCGACTCCCCCGCGGCCTGCCTGGCGGTTGTATTCACAAGATACCAATGCAAAAGGTACTAGGTTCTCACCCGCAGGGCCGATAGAAGCAACCCTTACGGTATCATCCGCCAATTCCTTTTTTATAGTTCCATTAGTCTGAAAGGTATCTAACCCCCAAAGTTGATCAGCATCTCTTATCTGAACCTCATTATCCTCAATATAAAGATAAACAGGCGCCTCCGCTTGCCCGGTTAGGACTATGGCATCATATCCCGCATATTTAATTTCCTGAGCAAAATGACCACCATAATATGAATCTACAAACAATCCGGTCAGGGGTGAGCAGGTAACTACCACTCCTCTTGTAGCCGGTGCGTTGCTGCCGGTCAATGGTCCGGCGGCAAATATTACCGGGTTTTCAGGTCCAAGGGGATCAATCCTTTTTGTACAGGAGTTGAACAGCAGCCATGCGGCTAAACCTTTGCCGCCCACATAATCCTCTAATACCCTCTCCGGTATTTGGCGTATTTCTGAGTCACCGTTTGATAGATTAATATGAAGAACTTTACCGGTGTATCCTCTATTCATGTAATTCCCCCCTCTCAACCAACTGCAGGGCACCAGTGGGACATTGTGATACGCATCGTACTTCCCCATCACAAAGATCACACTTTGCAGCCCGTTTATCATGGATAACAATTACATCGTGGGGACAATATTTCTCACATAAACCGCAGCCGTTGCATTTATCCTGATTAATCTTCAGTACCTGATCGTTATTTACTACTTCAATCGCATTGACTGGGCAAACCTGCTTGCAATAAGCATTAGTGCATTGAGAGCATAGTATTGGTTCATTAACCAAACCATCCATCTTATTTTCTATTCTCATTAATGCATATCGCGGGTTAAATCCGCCGGTAACCCTTTCACTACACGCAAGAAGGCAAATAGCACATCCTGTGCAAAGACTAAAATCTGCGACAATCTTCTTTGTCATTTTTCTCCCCCTTTCAGAAAGTTACATAGCGCATTTAAATTAATAGTTGAATATAGTTGCAATACAATATATACTATTTATACAATAAAAACTGTACAAACAAATCAAAATTGCAACTGACATCAATTATATACGGTTTATACTGTACATGCAATATTTGATTTTAAATTCGTTTGTTATTATAATACTTAATACTGTTATCTTATTTCCTTCAGAAAGGTTGACAGCTTATGAAGACAGATGAAGAGAAGTTAGAAGAAGCCCGTAACAAAATTACCACGATGATGGCCAATACTATGGACCTCTACGGCATCCCCCCTTCAATTGGTAGACTCTATGCGACTTTATACTTTAGTGATGGTCCCATGACCCTTGATGAATTAAAGGAAGCAATGGGGATGAGTAAGACCAGTATGAGCACAGGTGTAAGAAAGTTGGAGAATGATCATTTTATTAACAAGGTCTGGGAAAAAGGTGTCCGGAAAGACCTTTACGAAGCACAGACGGACTTTTTTAAAAGTTTTGTGGCTTTCTATTGTAAAATGTGGTACCGGGAGATCGAGCTTAATATGGAAGCAATTAAAAAGGCCGAGCCTATTTTAAAAGAGCTGACTAATAGCAAAAACCTAGAAGTTAAAGAAAAAGCTCAAAAAGACATGGTAAAGCTATCTAATGCTAAAGAATATTATGAATGGCTAAAAACATTGGTAATCAGTCTGGAAAACGGTGAAATTTTTGACTTTATTCCAAAAAAATGATGTTAAGGAGGTGAACTTTTTTGTAAGTATTGTTTACCTAGTACATGTCGGAAAGACTGTTAAAAACACAAGGAGGTTGTAATTATTTTAGTATCAAAATTTAAGAAAAAGAATATGTTAGTTATTGGAATGTTAGTATTGTTATTAGCTGTCAGTGGAATTTTTGCCGGGTGCTCCAATGAGCAACCACAGCAGGAAACCAAAGATCAGGATACACAAAACCAGGATAAAACGGAAAATCAGCAAATCAGCGATGAAAAGGCCTTAAAGTTGAGCAGAGTCGAATGGCCTGGGGTAACGCAAAAATCCTATGTACTAAAAGACATTTTTGAAACGTTAGGTTATGATGTTAGTTTAGAAGCTTACACTGTCCCCTTAGTCTTAAAAGGATTGGAGACAGGAGATCTAGATGCATTTGCAGGCACTTGGTTCCAAACCTTTGGTGAGCCGCTGCAAAGCCGATTAGATGCAGGCTCTATAAAAGTAGCAAGTGTTCAAATCGAAAATTCGACTTATCGGCCCGCAGTTCCAACCTATGTTTTTGAGGCAGGAGTTAAATCTTTAGCAGATTTAGCCGAACACGCTGAGAAGTTTGATTATAAATATTATGGTATTGAGCCAGGAAATGACGGTAACCAAATCATGTTGGATGCCGTGGAAAATGACACTTATGGTCTGGCAGACTGGACTGTTGTTGAAAGCAGCACTTCGGCTATGCTGGCTCAGGTTGAAAGCACAATAGAAAACGAAGATTGGATAGTATTCAGCGGTTGGAAACCGCACTGGATGAATGTTGTCCTTGATATGAAATACTTGGATGACCCCGAAGGCATCTGGGGCGGCGATGAAAGAATTGGTACCGTAGTCACTTCCAGTTTCCCGGAAAAATCCCCTAACGCATTCAAACTGTTAGAGCAATTTGATATAGACAGCGACATCCAGAGCGCATGGATACTTGAGTATGGTAAGAACGGTCGTAAACCGGAAGAAGTAGCTAAAGAATGGATTCCAAATAATCTTGATTTGGTTAGCGAATGGGTACAAGGTGTTAAGTCATTCGACGGGCGTAACGCCGAAGATGTTCTAAGAGAAGCGTATTAATGACAGAAAAAAGGCGGGGTGCCAGGGCACTCCGTCTTTTTTCTGTCATTTTTTCCAAAGAAACTTTTAGGAAAACGCTTTTTGACTGCTGCCGAAAAGTCTTATTTTTTCTCTAATAACCTCTGTCATTGCTTCTCTTGCAGGTCCCAAAATTTTTCGCGGGTCGATTTCGTTGGGTTTCTCAGCCATCACTTGACG
>Ga0209347_1006460_pt1 | contig 10378 bp, 6 predicted proteins | sample AutmiccommuBRH23_FD_187382 | JGI IMG/M metagenome (GOLD analysis project Ga0209347, IMG submission 187382) | Deep subsurface microbial communities from Mt. Terri, Switzerland - Autotrophic microbial communities BRH/23 (SPAdes) (version 2) | ecosystem: Environmental > Aquatic > Deep subsurface >...
CTGAGAGCACATAGTTCACTCCGAAGAAGGTAAACAGTACGAATACAAAGCCCAGAATCGACATCCACGCTGCCCTGTTGCCGCGCCACCCGTAAGTAAACCTGGCATGAAGGTATGCAGCGTAAACCAGCCAGGTGATAAGGGACCATGTTTCCTTGGGGTCCCAGCTCCAATAACGGCCCCAGGCAAATTCAGCCCAGATAGCCCCAGTGATGATTACTAATGACAGGAGCGGAAAACCGACAGCAATAAACTTGTAACTGATGTCATCTAGAACATCAAGAGAAGGCATCCTCTTATTAAAGTCACTTCTCGATTTGCTTTCTTCCATGGGTTTTTTAATCAGGTACATAATACTGGTCCCGAAGGACAAAGCGAATGCTCCGTAGGAAACCATAGCTGTAACAACGTGAATAGTAAGCCAGTTGCTCTGCAGAGCAGGCATCAGGTTTTCAGCATTTCTTGCCTGTTCCGGCATCTTCAGGGCAATCCAGGCCAGCAAAAGCCAGGCCACAGGCATTACAAAAGCGCCGATGATACTTAGCTTGTAACGCCACTCGGCGAAAAGATAAATCCCGGCAATACCCCAGGTAAATGCCATCAGGAACTCAAATCCATTAACAAATGGAGCGTGCCCGCTGATCATCCACCTAAACACCATAAACGCCGTATTGGTAACAAAGCCAACAGCTGTGGCCAGGGTACCGATTTTGACCATATTTTCATTCTTGTATGCCAAATACAAAACGTAAATTATCGATGCCACCATATAGGCCAGAAATGTAAGCGTAAAAGAATATTTCTCCAGGACAACAAGATCCATTGCTGCACCTCCTACTCTTCTATTTCATCCACAATCTTTTCAAGGTCATTTTCCAAACCGCGTTTATCTTTTGCCGATATCCCTCCGATAACAATGGAGGAGCCGCCCTTATCCGGGGTCACTACTGACCAAACTCTTCTCTGCCTGAAGAGGAACGATATCATCACACCAAGGATGAGAAGGATTGACCCTGCCCCGATATATGGTACACCCGGGTCTCTTTTAACGGAAAGCACCGTGTAATTATTGGCCTGATCAAAGGTTATTTCGGCTTGATCCATCTTGTATGGAGTATTCAGTGCTATACCTTCCTGCGCAACCTGCTGTTGCCCCCTAAAAACATTCACAATCACTTTCTTAGCATCACTGTCATAGGTGAGCGGCTGGAAGGTAATATTACTTCCGGGCGGCTGGAGATAATCCTGCGGTCCTGCGGTAAAAGCCTGACCCGTGAACTGTGGACCTGATACTTTACCGCCGAACTGGCTGCCGTACGACATTTGATAAAACTTGATCCCGTTATGAACCAGAGGACGGTTTACATAGATGCTGAAAGGATAAGTCGTGCCCCGGTCAATTACAGTAACATCACTGTACCATTGTTTGACAGACCCGTCAGGTCTGTAATCAGTCCGGAAATTGTCTATCCTGACATTGAAATATTCGGCAGGATCCATGTTCTGGATTCCCTGCACATCACCGAGGCTGTACGTCTGGCCTACCATTCCGACCAACTGGCCCTCAAAGCCTATCAATCCGCTGAATTTAACGACCAAAGCGACAATCATAACTATAAAACTAAGATGAGTAAGGTACGGTCCAAGGATGCCCCAATGACCCCTGTCCGAGGCAATTTTGACAACATCACCATCCTGAGAAGTAAAAACTCTATATCGTCTTCTCTTTAATAAGCTTTTAACCTGTTCTGCAACTTCCGCGGTGCCAGCATTAACCTGAATGCTAAATTTAGACTTGAGGTTCTTAACAAAGTTATCCGAAAAATCAACTTTCGGACCTCTCAGAGTACTGACCACAGACTTCCACCTGTTCAGGCTGCATACCAAAAGGTTTAAGGCCAATAGCCCCAACAACATTTTAAATAAGAAGTTATTGTAAAATACCGTGAAATCCTGTTGACCGGTATATGGATCTCTGGGAATCCATATCGTTCCAATTATTGACACAATCGCCAACACCAGGAGCAGGATTATCCCAAGTTTCATGGAACTTAGGAAATTCCATACCACGTTAACGATATTGTTATCTTCTGATGACCTAGGTGTGGCTGGTATTGCTGCCTGATCTTCAACCTCTGGCTTGACCGGTTTTTCATTTTTTGCCATTAATTTAATCCTCCTCTCTTTGTTGAAAAAAAGTATTTATGTTAGATTGCAGAACGCCTGTTTAATCCATGCAAATCTTTATGGTTTCTTTAATTTCTATATAATTCTCCTTATAACAGCATTTTCCTGCAACCAAAACGCGCAATTATTTGACTAATTTGGATGCATACATTTTCCCCCTGCCCATAAACATAATAACACTATTTTGTGTCAAAAGTATGGCGAAACAGTTAAAACATTCATCTTTAGACTTGTTATATTATTTCCCGATAGGCCTGAAATAATTGGTCTTTTTATGTTTGCTGCAATAAAGAACGGGCCCAAAATTCCTGGACCCGTCTTCTATCATACATTATACCATCCCATTATCCTTATGGCTTCGTGACCATATGCGGCGACCCATGACAGTTAAGACATGGCGTGGTGGTCCCGGTGTGTTCGGGGATACTTGATGAGGGAGCTGACATTGGTATACCTTCCACGGTTTTCCCTGCCCGGTGACAGGCCAGGCATTCATTCCTTCCGTCTCCGAGGTTGGAACCCAGGGAGTCATTTAGCATATATTTGTTATTATTGGCTGAACCGTGCAGGCTGTGGCAGGTTTGACAGGCAAGCTTAGAACCGGTCACCAGGCTGCCGCCCGCAGAACGAATGATGTGTCCCCCGCCGGGGGCATTATACTGGGTCTGGATATCATAATTACTATTGGCGCTGGTATTGTTGTGGCAGCTGTAACAGAAGCTAAAGTCCCCAGCCGTATAAGTGGTTTTACCATCATTATACGTTCCTCTTAGAGTTTTCATCATCACCTGGGAAGTCCCGTTGGCGGTGCCATGAGGGTCATGGCAGTTAACGCACTGCCCGGCCTGGGCTGGATCGACCCCCGGGTAAGAAACATTGGTATTTGTACTGCTGGTCAACGCATGGGGGTTGGCAGCCGGATTATTAAACACAACCTCACCTAAATACCTGTTGTCTGCACTTGCACCGGTGTGGCATTCCAAACACAGAGTTTTATTATTTCCGGTGACAGCAGTTAAATCATTATTGGGGTTTCCCCGCAGCAATTTGACCAACTCCGAACCATGGCGTTCGTGACAGCCCATACATCTTATATCAGTGCCTGAGGCTGGGTTCATGGGAGTCACTCCGTTAATAATAAATGAAGAATTATTATGCCCTATCCCATCAGTAGGGTATAACTCAGAGACTACAGGCCTTATATTTCCCTGCTCTGTCTGGTGGCAGCTAAAACAAAACTGATTTCCACCGTTGACAGCTCCGTCTGCTTTACTCTGCAGCAGTCTAGGCCAATGGACATTGTTCCCTGCGGCATCGGTTCCTCCGTCATGGGGATTATGGCAGTCACTGCACTGTTGGGTACCCTCCGGTATTTTGTGGTGTGACGTGGAATACGGTTCATTGTTTCCGAATTGACCCGCAACGTCGTATTTACTTTGGCCGGCAGCATCATGACATAGATAGCAAAGCTGGGTTTGAGTCTGCTGCGCAATTAATCCGATCCCCTGGGCGTTATGTGTAACATGGCACTGGGCACACTGGTTGGTGTCACTCACATATCTGCCATGGGGGTTAGCGGTGGGCTTTTCGTTACCGGTGAAAGATGCTTTATTCCCGGCAGCGCCGATCATGTTACCGTTCTGGTCCGTAACATTAGATACAGTAACTGTATATATCATCCCACTGGTCTGTTCAGCAGTGGAAAGCCGCACGGTTACCCCGTCTTGTTGGAGAATTGCTCCTGTCACTGCAAGTTCCGGTGATAAGCTGTAATTAGCTGTAACCTGCGCCGTCAAAGGATCCATGGTGGTACTAAAAACCACTAATACAGCAGTATTGTCAGGTGCCGAGGCAGACAATACTTTGGGCGCAGCGACCGATGGCGGCGCAGTACCGGCGAATCCGGCCATATTATTGGCCCCAATTGTGTTTCCTGCTATATCCTTAACGCCTGTGACAGTTATGGCATATGCCATGCCTCCGGTTTGCGCGCCGGTGGTCAGCCTTACGGTCAGCCCATCTGCCTGCAGCGCAGCTCCGGTCACTGTAAGGGCAGGACTGATAGAGTAATTTGACACAGCCTGGGCCGATACAGAGTCAACCTTTTCGGAGTAAATCACATCAACGGTCTGGTAATCCAAAGCCGAAGCAGAACTTACCTCAGGTGCTGTACTATCGGTCCCATTAAAACTGGCGCTGCTATTACCACTTATAATATTGCCGCCTAAATCCGCCACTCCGGTAACTGTAACAGTATAAAGAGTATTAAATGCTTGTTTGGCGGTGGACAGGCGTAAGGTTTGGCCATCTGCCTGCAGGACAGCGCTGTTAACAGAGAGTGCCGGGCTGAAACTGTAATTAGTCAGGGTCTGAGCGCTGGCCGAGTCAACCGGCTCGTTGAATAATACATCAACGGTGGTATCATCTACCGGTGTCGCCGAAGTTACCTCAGGTGGAGAAGTGTCGGTTCCCGAAAAAGTGGCATTGTTGCCGCCGTCAATGACGTTCCCTGAAGTATCTGTAACGGCGCTGACAGTTACCGTATAAGTGGTCTGCCACGACTGGCGGGCAGTGGTAAAGTGCACTGTTTTGCCGTCTGGCTGCAGGACAGCCGTATTCACAGCCAGAGAAGGACTAACACTATAGTTCGCAACATTTTGTGAAGTCGCAGCATCCAAAAGCTCGTTAAAACTAACACTTACGGTGGTATCATTCACCGTAGCAGTTGAAACCACCTGCGGCGGTGTACTATCAATCCCGGTAAAAACAGCGGTATTACTGCCGCTTATAGCATTGTTGGCCAGGTCACGGACCCCTGTCACTGCAACAAGGTAGTCTGTCCCAAGGGTCTGGGTTCCCGTAGTCAGTCGAACTGTCTGCCCGTCGGCCTGAAGGACGGCATCAGTCAATACCAGGGCTGGTGTGACCTCATAGTTGCTAACTGTATTAGCATCAGATATCTCAACTGGCTCACTGAATTTAACATCTACCGTCTTATCCGTAGACGGTACAGCTGAAACAACAGCCGGCGGAGTGGTATCAACCCCGGTAAAAACAGCGGAATCGACGCCGGTCATGGCATTTGCAGATATATCCTGCAAATTGTTGACACTCACAGTATAGTCTGTTCCCCTGGTCTGAACATCTGTCGTCAGCCTGACCGTTTTACCATCAGCCTGTAAGGCAGCGGTGGTTATATCAATGGCCGGATCGATAGAATAATTTGCTGCCGTTTCGGCAGAAGCCTTATCCACGGTTTCGTCAAATACAACATCAACGCTTCGGTCTGTGGGTGAAGCAGCGGAAATCACCAGGGGTGGTGTGGAATCATAGGTCACATTCAGCCTGACCTCATCGAACCAGGCAGTAAGTCTGGCTGCCTGGTCTGTGCCTGTTCTCCCCTTTTGTACCAGGCGCAGTTCGTATTGAGTATTCATTTTGGTGATACCTGTAAGAGTCTGGGCTGACAGGACGGTAAAATCGACATTGGCGCTGCCGGCATCAATGTTAATCTCCTGTAAAGGTGAAGTACCGCCAACTTCCCAGAGCTCAGCCGCCAGAATCCAATCACCCGAAGCCGGTCCGGCGCCTGTAAAGAGCTTTTTATAGGCCAAGTCCAATGTGGCAGCCTCAGGAACCTTAGAAGTAGTAAACCGATAATACACATAGCTGTTAAAGGCAGTATCCGGACCCTCAGGAGAATCCAGTTTTCCCGCTCCGGTCCCCCCCTGATATGAGGTGGTGTCTAGTCCCCAGGTACTGGCAGCACTATCGTCAACCAGGGTCCAGGCGTCAACCTGGCCTGTTTCATCAAGGCCACCGTTTCCACCTAGGGCTTCAACGGATTCACCGAAAGCAGGTACCAGCAGGAATCCGGCCGTTATACCAAAGATAAGGGCCGTGAAAACGATAGCAATCAACGCCTTTGTCCTAAAACTGCAGATTCCGGATCCACATGTAAAGCCTGATATACGCATGCTACCAACTCCTTTAGGCATGCTCATTACTCTAAGCCAGCCGAAAATTATCCTACAGAAAAGACCTTGACATTACCGGCTCCCCGGTCCAGTACAAAAAGTTTCCCGTCACTGATAAATACTCCGGTGGGGAAGACCAGTCCCTCACCCTGCCCGGACCAGGAAAATACCGATAATTGCATTCCGTCGGGATCAAAAACCCTTATTTGATGATTAATTGTATCAGATATATAGGCTCTGCCAAGCTTATCAAAAGCGATACCCCGGACCATTGAAAATGGGGTCTGGGGCGCTCCCCCACCTTTAATTTCCGCCTCCACTTTACCCTTGGGGTTGTAAACTTTAACAGAGTAGTTTCCCCCGTCAGCAACCCACAGTCTGCCCTGCCTGTCAATGGCAGTCCCCTGAGGGTAGCTCAGCGGCCGGCCGGAATCTGCGTAGGTCCGTATCAGCCTGCCCTTTTCATTAATCACCATAATTCTATTGGTTAAGAGGTCTGATACGTAATAAAGTTCCTCCGGCCCCTTAAATATATGACCCGGCCTGAATTTTTCACGTATTGGAAGAGTTCTCAGGTACTTCCCTTCCCTGCTGAATTCATAGATCTCATTCTTCACTGAATCAGCTACCATCAGGCTGCCTTGCCCGGTAACCGCGATTCCGTTAGGAAAGGCCAGGTCCGATTTTGAGTCCCCTGTCTTCCCGAATTCAAATAACCGGCGCCCTTTTTCCGTATACACGAAAACCTTACCAGATGACCCATCCGTGACAAATACACGGCCGTTGGCAACGGCAACAGCATTCGGCCTGACTGCCCCGGATGGCCCCCCAATAGAGTACAGGTACCGTGGTGTACCCTTTTCATCCAGCGGTGTTGAACCAACAATATCCGGCCGGAGGAAAATACCCCCGTAAATAATTAATCCGGTTACCAGGCAGACGGCAACTATTGAGGCTACCATTCTCGTTAACCGCATTCTAATCAACTCCCGCTATCCTATTTACCTAACCGCTTAAGCCCAGCCTGTGCTTCTTTCAGGTTTGGTACAAATCTGAGAGCCTCCCGATACTGTTTGATAGCTTCCACCTTCCTGCCCCGGGCCTCATAAACCAAGCCCAGTTCAGCAATTATATTGGCTGAAGAAGGCGCTACCTTCAGGGCTTCCCGATATTGGGTTTCAGCTTTTGCATATTGTTTTGACTCCCTGTATACCTGAGCCAGCGTATAAGAAGCCAATTCATGGTTCGGGGCCCTATTGAGCACCTCTTTAAGCTGAATCTCAGCTTCTTTGTAATTTTTCAGGTCTTTCTGGACCAGGCCTATGTTATACATGGCCCCGATGTGTTCTTTATCAAGGCTCAAGGCTTGCTTATACTGGCGGAGGGCCGCCGACTTTTTCCCTTGTTCATAATAGATCCAACCCAGATTCAGGTGTGCGTCAGCATCATCAGGTTCCGTCCTGACCTGGGCCCTGAGAGCATCCTGGTCTTTGACCACCTGAGGTCTCTGGTCATAACGGTTCCAGTACATTTCGTATCCGACTGCCAGAGCGAAGGCAATGAAAGCAACTATAGATATGACTATTACTGCTGGTGATTTGTTAAGGCTAATTGCCCGTGTCGCCGACATGCTTTCATCCTCCCCCTTGCATTCTAATTTGTAGACGTACTTTTAATTATTTTAAGTCTTTTGTGAATTCGACCACAAAGTCCAAACTCCTGCCATAACTCGTGATAAATTTTCTGAAAATTATAGTCAATTCAGCCAAGTGTTAGCTCTACTGCTTAGCTCTTCCTACACAGGAAAAAACAGCCTTAGACACAAAAAAGCCCCTGGGGGCTTTTCTGGGTGTTTATCATTTTTTATGTTTAAGGATTTCAGGATAGTTTATTTATCTAAGTATTTCCTTACCTCCTCGGGTATCTCACCCATTCCCATGATGTGTTTTACCAGGAATGAGTTTTCCATCATCACTTTCATGGACCTCAGCAGGTAATCTCTTTTAAAGCGGTCTTCCAGGGAATCGTACTCCCGGACCTTTTCCATATAATACTGCCGGTAACAGTCGATAACTGCCCGGGAAATCTCCGCGATTGTCATGTTGAGAGGCTTCACTACAGGTTCCACGAAATTGTATTTGGCAAAATCCCTTTCCACCACATAATCCTTCAGTTCTTCATAAACGTCGGCGTAGGGCCATGGGGCAATAAGCAGGAAGTGGGCAAAATCGGGATTATAGTGCTTGGCCAGGTCGAGGGTGCGGGCTATGGATTCCTGAGTTTCGTCAGGCATCCCCAAAACGAAGGAACATTCAGTCAGCATCCCGGCCTCGTTGATCAGTCTGATGGCCTCCCGGGACTGCTCACAGGCTATATTTTTCTTGAAAAGGTCCAGTTTTTCCTGGTTGGTTGCTTCTACTCCCACATATATGTGAAGTACACCAGCCTGTTTGTATTTCCACATGATATCGGCATCTCTGATGATATCTCCCACACATGTTTCCAACAGGAGATAGACACCGGTCTTCCTCTCAATAATCATATCAAGGATGCGTTCCCACCGTTCCCGGTTGCGGGTGGCATATTCATCAGAGAGCATGACAACATTTACCCCGAATGAATCCCGCAGGAATTCAAGTTCCTGTACAAATTTTTCAGGACTGCGCTCCCGGTAGGTACGGTGCCAGAACTTCTGCTGTGAACAGAAACTGCATTCATTAATACACCCTCGTGACGAATTAACGATTCCCAGACGGGAGCCGGGCATAACATAGAAGGAGTAATCTTCCCACTCCACAAGATCCCATGCCGGAATAAGGCTGTCCAGGTCTTCCACAAAAGGCCTGGCTGGGTTAACACAAACTTGGCCTTTTTCGCGATAAGCAATGCCTGAAACCCCTGCTAATCCGGTACCGGCGGGAAAACCATCGACACCGGAAGATTTCACCGTGCCTTCAGTCAATAAGATGCTCATCAATTCGGGGGTGGTAATTTCACCTTCACCCCTGACTACAATATCCAACACCTCGGGGTGGTCACGCAGCAGCTCCTCATAACAGAAGTTAGCGTGAATGCCGCCGAGAAGTGTGATGATGCCCGGGTCAACTTCTTTTGCTTCCTCCAAAACCGCCAGGGCATCATTTATTGAAGAGGTATAGGCGGTAGTGCCGAGAAGGTCCGGTTTAACCGCGGTGATTCGCGCTCTGATTTGCTCAAGGCTGTGGCCCTTGGTCATAGCATCATATATCTCCACATCAAAACCGGCTGCCCGGACATGCCCGGCGATGTAAACAAAGCCAAGATGGGGCCAGCTTCCGGCCGCTTCCACGACACCGGCGTGATATGGCGGGGTGATCAGGAGTAGTTTTTTGGACATACCTGCCACGCCTCCCTTCCAAGTTTCGTTAATAAATCACAAGTAGAATTATACCACTAGTCCAGTTACAAATCACCTGGTTTCAATCTTATACAAAGTAACATCGGTCGAGTCAACCAGCCACCTGCCGTGGTCCTTGACTAAACCGTAAATTATTTTATTATAATCTTCTCCTGCGACAAAGATTTTCCCGGATGAAATATCAGTTTTTTCAACATACCACACCTCGATAACTTCCACTATACCCCTGTCACCTTCTACCTGAACTTTACGGAAATTAATCTGGGTAAGCTGGGCAACTATCTTAACCTGGGCCCTCTTATTTTTTAGGACATAGTCCTTGTCAACATTATATTTCCGAGCGGTTGTCAGTTGCCCCAGTTTGTTGGTTTTAAAATTCCTGAGGCTTATTCTCAAAGCCTCATCATAAGCAATGACTGCCTGTTTCACCGCTTCATGTTCGCTGAGCTTCGGTTGACCCGCCTGGTCGGTACTCCGACTGCAAGCACCCAGAAGGAAGAAACAAACAAACAACACTAATATTTTTAAATAAGGTACAATATCTCTTACCAAAATGCCCACCTCTGACCCTTAAGGAAAAATAAACCGACCGCTTTACTTACCGTAGTTTAGATAGTACGCATGAACCGTAGGATAAAAATATGTCGTCCCGAATATGGCAAAAATCAGGAAGGCCATGGCTAAAACAGCTATCCAGCCGGCTTTGGTTCCCCTCCACCCCATGGTACGCCGCATGTGGAGATATAAGGCATATACGAGCCAGGCGGCCAGTGACCATGTTTCTATAGGATCCCAGCTCCAATATGAACCCCAGGCA
>Ga0209347_1006461_pt1 | contig 10377 bp, 9 predicted proteins | sample AutmiccommuBRH23_FD_187382 | JGI IMG/M metagenome (GOLD analysis project Ga0209347, IMG submission 187382) | Deep subsurface microbial communities from Mt. Terri, Switzerland - Autotrophic microbial communities BRH/23 (SPAdes) (version 2) | ecosystem: Environmental > Aquatic > Deep subsurface >...
ATGCGATAACAACAAAGACAAAAAGATTATTGATTAAAACATATAAGAAAACCAAAAAAATTACTGTAATAAAGAAGATTGGATTAAATAAAGTGTTATTATCAAAAACCGGAAAAAAATAAGTAAAAATTGCAGAACTAATAAATATAGCAATAGCTGTATTAGTCGCATTAAACAAATTTTTATACCATATTTGTCGATGATTTATTAGAAGTCTAGAGATAAATATTACCATCATTAAGTAAAATGGTTCTAAAAAAATTAATGCAGGAGTTATAAAAGGCAACACGATTAAATAGCCAATATTTGCCTGAATATCACGAACGACATCAATGTTAAAAATATACATTACTATAGTAAAACCAATGGCAATTAATAATTGATTGGAGTCAAAATCGTTCCAAGAAATAGCAAGTATTATCAGGAACAGTAAATATATTATTCCTAAATAAATCTTCAGACTGGTCCTCATCTCAGTACACTCCTATATATTAATTGCATAGCATAACATTATGTTAAAAGGTTTAGTACCAATCTCCTGCATCTCCAAAAGAAGCTTGTGCTTTCTTGTTAGAGTTAACAATGTTTTTAATCGTCTTTAACATAAATGATGACCTCCCTTAAAATGTATTAGAATTAAATAAAATTTAATTTCCATTCCAAGTTCGGCTCATCTCATTTTTCAGCTCTGCTCATGTTATGCTATGCAAACTTAATAACTACATCATCTGATCCATTCGCCTATTCAGGGCGTCTAGCGTCGCTTTGGCAACGGATGAGAGTAAGTCTTTAGTTTTAACGACTGAACCAACAAACATATTGCCTGCCCCAGAGGTTTGGTGAATCAAGGTTAAGGTGACGACAATCACGTCCACCTGCCCCATGCTGACCTCCCGGACATGATCAATCCGAATGCTATAATCCTCAAGAATTTTTAACAAGGCTGCTACAGTAGCGTTGGCGATTATGTACTCCACTTCCATCTCAAACTTATGTGCCTCAATATTGCCAATCACCGGCTGGTCATTATATTCTAATTGAACAAACCCCTCGATTACTCCATTTTGCTTCTGGACCTGATAAGCGGTCATAAAGCGGATTCGGTTATCATCACCGAGAAGCCCCTGCTCGAAGTTCTGTTCAATGATGCTGATCTTTACATGGTTAACCCGATAGCCGGCGATCTGCCGAAAAGTCTCTTCGACATCCCGCTTAATATCCTTGGGCGGACGTTTACCGTCACTAAAGACGCCAATCGCCAGAACCTCACCCTGTTCATCAATATCAATATGGGCATTTCGCACATTCTTTAAGGTACGAAATTGTTTTTCTAATTCAATTACTATTTCTTTATTCATCGCATTCGTCCTCATTAAAATAGTTTTTTTATTCCACGAATATACACTTTCGACATAATTCGAGTTTTTCCTGCTTTGTTTAGAAAATTTTCCTTTACCATTATCCTAACGTATTTTCTGATTTTTGAATAGTATTTTTTTGGGTTTATAAAAAAAGAAGGATAATTTTCTATTAACGAGAATAATTATAGTTGGATTAAAAGATCAAGGAGCACCCTACGGGCACAACGATCATATTTCAGCGAAGAAGAAATTCGGCGAAGTAGTAATATATTAATAAGGAGAACATTTGATGAAAGTATTTAGATTTATTCACAACCTAACTAACCCAAATTATAATAAACCCTTCACCCTCTTGCTCTGGGGTCGCTTAGTTTCGCAGCTTGGAGACAAGCTATATCTTTTAGCTCTACCTTGGCTAGTCTTAGACTTAACTCATTCAGCAGCCCAAAGCGCAATAACTCTTGCCTTAGAAACACTGCCGATAATTATCTTAGCACCCTTTATTGGGGTATATGTCGACAGGATATCGCGCAAGTTACTGATGATTTCAACAGATTTTTTGCGCGGTGTTATTGTTGGTCTGATCAGCTTTTTAGCGATTATTGACCGGGTAGAGATGCTGCATATTTATCTGGCAGCCTTTCTCCTTTCCGCTCTGACACTCGCCTTTGATTCTTCATCCCAAGGCTTCTTAGCTCATGTAGTTGCTAAAGAGAAGTTAGTCGAAGCAAACGCGGCTCTGACTTTTATTAATACTTTAATGCGTTTAGCCGGCCCGGTTCTATCAGGGATCTTTATTACCGCAATTGGCGCTCCGGGTACAATAGGTCTGAATGCTCTTTCCTTCTTTTTGTCAGGATTAATTCTCAGCTTTTTGCCAATGGATAGAATTAGCACTGAGTTAAAAACCAAGGGTGCGACGATTTTTTCTGACATTAAGGAGGGTTTCAGCTATCTGTTTAATCATCAGATACTGTTGCCAATTGCCCTGTTTAGTACGGCGATGAACGTGGGGATTAACCTCGTGAGTACTCTGTTAATCTTTGAAAGTAAGGAGAGTCTTGGCTATACCTCTAATGAAACAGCGATTATCTTCTGGGTTAGTGGGATTACAACATCATTAGCGGTTTTATTATTAAAGCCTCTAAAAAAGGTGATGGATAAAGGACAGATGATTCGCTATGGCAGCCTTGGGGTCTTATTGTCCATTTTAATTTTGATTTATCAGCAAAGTCTGGCAACGATTACAATCTCATATTCCTTAATTATGATGGTCGGGGTTATTGTGAATGTGAACATGATGGCTTATCGGCAAGAGATAATACCCAATCACCTTTTCGGCAGGGTAATGACCTCCAGTAGGGTATTAGTTAGTGCTTTTACTCCATTAGCGATGATAGCGTCAGGATTTTTGGCAACTCTCTACAGCGCCCGTTTTGTCTTTATTGTTGCAGCTGTTATTATTTCGATTAATGTATTATATGCTTGGTTTAGCAGGTTAAGACATATAAGATAGATAACTAGTTTTCCGCATTTCCTATAGTTTTCCGAGGTTAGGTGGGGTATGTCACGTTCTATTTCTTCTAAATCTCTCATAGTTATAAAGGACAAGTAAGTATGGGAGTTGAGACTATGCGTGAGGTTGTAATACCATTAGCAACGGGAATTACGCTGTTTATTTTCGGAATGCAATTAATGCGTCTTGGCTTAAATAGACTATCCGGCAATTATCTGCAATTGTTTTTAGCCCAGTCTACAGCTACGCCCTACCACGGGTTTTTTACCGGGACAATTGCGACGATGCTTTTGCAAAGCAGCAGTGCGGTAACTGTAATTACTATTGGATTGATCAACGCCGGAATGCTGACCTTCTATCAGTCGGTCGGGATTGTTTTAGGTACTAACATCGGCACTGTGGTTACCGCTGAATTGATAGCTTTAGATATTGGAAGGTGGGCCGTTCCCTTGCTGCTTAGCGGGGCTTTTTTGGTTTTGTTCTCTTATCCTAAGTTGAGAGCACTTGGACTGTTTTTTGGCGGCTTTGCGACTATTTTTCTCGGGATGGATGCCTTGCAAATGATCGCTGGTCCAGTTCAGCGCTCTCTACTCTTCCAAAAAATTATCGCCCTTCCTGAACACCAGATTTTGCTCGGAATTCTATTAGGTACCGTAGTAACAGCTATAATCCAATCTAGCAGCGCTACAACCGCTATGACGATGAGTATGATGTATTATCAGGGGATTCCTCTTTCATTCGGTATTGCAATTATTTTGGGCAGCAATATTGGTACCTGTTTTACAGCAATTCTTGCTAGTTTTGGCGGGTCAATCGAGGGAAAACAAATGGCAACTGCCCATGTTTTGCTTAATGTGATCGGGGTCGCCATTTTCGCTCCCTTTATCTTTTTTTTTGCTGAGCTTGTTCAAAAACTTACACCATACCCGCCAACTCAAATCGCCCATGCACAATTAATCTTTAATCTAGTAAGCTCGCTGGCCATTTTACCCTTTGTAAAGCCCTTCGCAAAACTAACCCTGCTTCTCACCCGCAAATAGACAACACCAGCTGTGGCAAAGAAGTATATCAAGGCTTTTTTCATCTGTGTCAAAAATAAACTTTTAGATCCTTACCTAAGCTACCAATAATTTCATCTGGTTCGAAAAGCTGTTCTATATGATATACTCCATACGGAAAATCCTTTTGATATAAATATTCAGCTACAATTGCCGCTACTTTACCGGTAGTGATTCCTTCTTTTCTTCCACTGAGAGAACATTCGTATTTTTTTACTTTCTTGTTCTTTGTTCCTATAGCATCAACTTTTGCAATAAAAATATCGGAACCCCAATGGAAGTTTTCAAATATCTTAATAAAGCCCTTTCTAAAAAGATTAATTTTGAGTAAATTGAAAAAGCCTATTTTTTTTAGCCCGGCAAATGTATGAGTGAAAAATGTTGAATCAAAACACAAGCGAGTTGACGAACTTTTTACTCCTAATGTTTTTGGTACTACGTGTTGATCGTTAAAGTCAAACCTAAATGCAGTTCTTTTTCCAAGGTTAGCCGGAAATTCTGTTTTCTTTCCATCTTCAAAGCTCTTTACTTTCTTTAGTGAGCCATTTTCGATAATATTAAATTCCGTGTTGATATTATCAATAGTCCATTCAACTGCTGCTTTACCATGCTTATCTCCAAGCCCAAGCATAATAAATATGTCTGCTATATCTATTGAATCAAATTGTGATTTGCTGTGTTTAACAAGCAGATTGGTCAATCCGGGGGCGATACCGACGCTTAATACAACAGTGGATTCAGAATTCTTAGCTTTATCATCTAACTTTTCAATCAACTTCAAAAAGCTGTATGATGCGGTTATATCAATATAATGAATTCCTGTTTTTATACATGTTTCAATAAATTTCGTATTCTTTTGATCTAAACTCATAACAACCAAGCTTATATCTTCCAAATTTTCATCAAGATCTTTTTCTGAAGAAACATCGAATGCTCTAGGAAGTACTTTTCCATTAGTTTTTAAAGAAAACTGTTTAGCTTTTTGATAGCTTCGCCCAGCAGCAACAACTTTGCCTGGAAATTTATTGCCGAGTTCATCGCATATTACTTGTCCAACTGCTCCGTATCCGCCAACAACTAATATTTTATCCCTCATATATCAACATCCTTCCATTTTTTTATTCATGTGAAAAATTATTTACTTTATTTGCGAAATAAAGCTTGATTTGTGTTACAATATTATTTTTCATAATATCAAAGGGTAAATCTTCGACATAGATATATAACAGAATTTGCAGAGCAAAAATACTGTAAATACTTTGTGCTCCTGCGAACTCATCAAAGTCTGCTGAAAGAACCCCCTTTTGTTTATATAATATTATTAATTCACTTAACTGCTCGACAAACTTCATATCAACTTCAACGAATTCTGTCATCGCTTCGATGTTATCTCTTACATTTAAAGCAAAAGCTGAAACAATTTCCTGCCAAAACTTCTTATCTATTTTCAAATATGAATCTAAATAAATATTAGTTAGTTCTAGTATCGTCTCCAACAGATCATCACTAGGGTTATCTAATACAAATTTAGTATTTCTGATTAGCTCTTCTGGATGTCCATTAAAGGTAAATAAAAATACTTCTGACTTTGATTTAAAATAGTTATAAAATGTCCCAATGCCAATATGAGCATGCTTGGCTATTTTAGCTATAGTTGTTTTTGTATAACCCTCAGATATAAAAATTTCTTTTGCCGATTTTAATATTTGCTCTTTTGTTTGTTGTTTTTTTTCATCACGCAAAATTGACATTCTATGTCCTCCATTTTTCAACATTGAATTCGTTCATTTATGAATGTATTCATTTTTTTCAACATTAACACGCTTCATATTTTCTGTCAAACATAAAACTGTACAAAGAAGCAGCGACTTTAGGGACAGGTCAGCTGTCTGGTTGGCGATGCTATTTTACCAGGCTGTGAGTTGTTCACTTATTGCATATTGTAGATACATGGTATATTCTCGAACCAAGAGGTGATACGAATGTTTACGACAATTCAAAAGTGGGGAAATAGTCATGCGGTTAGGCTACCAAAGGCCATTCTAGAGATGACAGAAATTAAAGAGAATGACAAGGTAGAAATAAAAGTACAAGATGGTAATTTGATAATTAGTCCTGTTAAAAATCAGTTTACAAAAATAGGCATCTTGTGCCCAATCACTAACACCAACAGAGGGTTTCCCCTTCATGTGCAACTGGATGAAAGGACGAAGACCTCCGGAGTGATAATGTGTGAACAAGTTAAATCATTGGATATTTCAGCAAAGAATGCCTCGTTTATCGAAAAAACACCTAAAGATATTTTTGACGAGGTAACTGATATTCTCATTGGTTTTGATCAATAGTTATGGCAACATTTTTTCCAACCAGACAGGTTACCTGTCCCCTTGCCTCTATTTAATCTAGTAAGCTCGCTGGCCATTTTACCCTTTGTAAAGCCCTTCGCAAAACTAACCTTGCTTCTCACCCGTCAACCACAACGCTAATTCACAAATCCTAAACTGCCGTGGGATTCGGGGACAGGTTGTTTTTGGAAAATAATAATTGCTTTTTTGGAGATATTAATATACAATAAGAAAAATTTAAATAAAAATGCGATGATGAAGAAAAGTAAGCATTAATTCAGTTAAAGAGAGCTGATGGTTGGTGTGAATCAGTACTTAGATAATGCCGAATGGGCTTTTAAGCATCCAAACCGAATTGATAGTAGGCTTTGGCGCAAAGTCTCAGCGTTAAAAGAGACGGGTATTAGTAGCTTTGATACCTAATGAGAAAGTAAGTATGGGAATAAACTATTGATTAAAAATGATACTTCCTATACGAGCTAATTAAGGTGGCAACACGGGTTCTCCGTCCTTTGGGATGGTGAACCTTTTTTATTTTTAATGGTCAAAGCGAAGTCAGAGGATTAAGTATAATAAAAATGGAGGAATTTTGATGAAAAAACAAATTTTAGTTTCAGGAATACGTTCAACCGGTGAGTTGCATTTGGGTAACTATTACGGAGCGATGCAGGGTATTATTGACTTACAAAATGAATATAGCTCCTACTTTTTTATAGCTGACCTCCATTCCTTAACAACCCATCCTAAACAAGACGACTTTAAAAAAACGGTTTTTGATGTTGCGAGGAATTACCTATCTGCGGGCTTAGACCCTGACAAATCAACCTTTTATGCGCAGTCTTCAATTGCCGAAGATATCTGTGAACTGCACACTTATCTAAGCATGATCATGCCCTTAGGTGAACTGATGCGCTGTCCAACCTTTAAGGAAAAAGCTAAGCTGCACCCGGACAATGTCAATTATGGGCTTGTAGGCTATCCAGTTTTAATGGCTGCTGATATCCTGATTCATAAAGGCGCCATTGTTCCAGTAGGCGAAGACCAGCTGGTACATTTAGAGATAGTTCGGAGTATTGTGCGCAGATTTAATAATCTATTCGGTGAATTATTTTCTGAGCCACTACCTGTTAATGAAAATGCCGTCAGAATATCCTCCTTGACAGGTCAGGGTAAAATGAGCAAATCAGCCGGATCAGCTTCCTATTTAACCTTAGATGAAGATAATGAGAGTATTAAGAATAAAATTAACAGAGCTTATTCTGATCCATCTCGTATTTACTTAAATCAAGCAGGCAATCCAACAATCGAAGGATGTAATGTCTATCACTTGCATACCTTTTTTACTGATTATGTTAAGTTAGAGGATATTGCTATTGAATGCCAAGGTGCCAAAATCGGCTGTGTTCAATGTAAGAATATTTTAGCAGAGTCCATTTCAGCGATTATTGATCCGATTAGAGAGAGAAGGAAAATCTTAACTAACAGTTATATCCATGATGTATTGCTGGAAGGAAGAAAAAAAGCCAAAGAGTCATCCGAGCGTGTAATTGCTGAGGTTAGAAAACAAATGGGAATACAAATTTTCTAAAAGCAAAAAGTACCGTCCCCTTTCAGCTTCCCTTTCAACTTTTTTTAACCAGACAGGTTACCTGTCCCCTCATCTCTGAGAAAGTATACAAAAGTTTGTACAAAGAGATAAATTATTATAATATGGACTGGGTAATGTTTTTATAATAATACATTAAAAAAAGGACGGTTGTTATGGCGGAGGGAAATATTACTAGAATAGACTTGAATGGCAAGGAAATTATCCTGATCGGAACTGCCCACATATCAAAGAAAAGTGCAGAACAGGTGAAGGAAGTTATCGAGGCCGAACGACCGGACTCTGTTTGTGTAGAACTTGATGAGCAAAGATACCAGTCGATTATGAATAGAGATCACTGGAAAAACATGGACATCTTTAAGGTTATTAAAGAGAAGAAAGCCATTCTTCTGTTAATGAACCTAGTCATCGCTTCCTTTCAAAAACGAATGGCTAAGCAATTCGGGATTAAACCCGGTCAAGAAATGATTCAGGGAATTGAATCAAGTAAAGAAATAGGTGCTAATCTGGTGTTAGCAGACAGAAATATCCAAATAACCTTTTCCCGAATTTGGCGGGGAATCGGCTGGCGAGGAAAACTCCAGCTCCTCTTGCTTATTTTCTCCAGTATTTTTGAAACAGAAAAAATTTCCGAAGAGGACATAGAAAAGATCAAGAATCAAGATGTCTTTAATGCGATGTTTAGTGATTTTGCAGCAGCATTTCCTAATTTAAAAATCCCTTTAATTGATGAGCGGGATCAGTACTTGGCTCAAAAAATTAAAGATGCCCCCGGCGAAAAAGTAGTTGCTGTCTTAGGAGCTGCCCACGTTCCGGGAATCAAAGTGGAGATAAATAAAGATCATGATTTAGAAGCTTTGTGCCGAGTTCCTGCCAAGTCCAAAAGGCCTAAAATTCTTCCTTGGTTAATCCCACTGCTGATTCTAGGGATTATTGGCTATACCTTTTATGCTAATCCATCTGCCGGAATTCAGCAAACTATGAGCTGGATACTGTGGAACGGGTCCTTTTCAGCAATTGGCGCTGCCCTAGCTTTTGGACATCCACTTACAATACTTACCGCCTTTGTGATTGCTCCGATAAGCTCGTTAAATCCCTTTATGGCAGCCGGCTGGTTCGCGGGAATAACCCAAGCCTATATCCGCAAACCAAGTGTAGAGGACTTTGAAAATCTAGCAACAGATGTCTATTCCCTTAAAGGATTTTGGAACAATCGAGTTACTCGAATCCTCCTCATTGTGGTCTTAGCCAATTTAGGCAGTGTCTTAGGAACATTTATCGGCGGTGCCGATGTTGTCCGGTTATTCTTTGACAATTTTTAAGGTAATAATTTGAATAAATCATCAAGTGGGAAGTAAGAAGTGAGATTTCACCAATGGAATTCGTCTTTTTCTAGAATTCCTTCCATTCTCACATCTAACTTCTCACCTCTAGAACGTAAATCTGTCTTGCTATTATTGCTAAGAAATGTTACACTATCAAAAAAGAACAGGTGATTTTTAATGCAGGTACAAAAAGAAGAGATGCGAAAAGCGCTCTTATTGAGTGCGGAGTCGGAGTTTTTTACCTATGGATTTGAAAAATCCTCTGTCAGACGAATTGTCAAAGCCGCCGGAACAACTATTGGCAATTTTTATAATTATTTTGAAAACAAAGAGGAATTATTCACTGCGATAGTTAAACCGGCTTATACTAAATTCTTAAGCTTTTTAAAGGGGCATGATGAAGCGGATGATCTGAATGAATTACTCCAACTTGATATCGAAGTTCTCAGACAATTGATTATTAATCAATTAGGCGGTGTTGATGACAGTTTTGAAAACACCTTAGTAATTCTGATTGATGGCAGTCAAGGGTCAAAATATGAAAATATCAAGGAAGAAATAATAAGCTTTCTATCCGCTCATTTTATGGCGCATCTCGAGAAAGCGTCTACAAATTTTCAAAACAAATATTACGAGGACTTCTCGAGAACTGCCGCAGTTGGATTTATTGAGGGTATATTAGATATTTTGCGGAAGAATTACTCTTCAAGTCTTAAAGAAGCACTTATCACGGAGTATATCCTTTTCTTTACCTTAGGAACATATGCGCTACTTAAAAAAACAAGTTCCTAGTAATTTTTTTCTTCCAAAAACGAACAAGCGTTACTTATTAAATTGTAAAGGTGGAATTATAGTGATTGAGGTTAAAGGATTAAGGTTTAGCTACCCAAGGGATAAAAAACCAACTTTAAAGGGCATTGACTTTACTATCAAAAAGGGAGAAATATTTGGCTTTCTCGGACCAAGTGGTGCCGGTAAAAGCACTACTCAAAAAATACTTATTGGAATTCTAAAGGATTACGAAGGCAGTGTAAAAGTTATGGGAAAAGAGATCAAAGCTTGGAATAAAGATTTCTACGAAAAAGTTGGTGTCTCATTTGAATTCCCTAATCTCTATCAAAAATTGTCCGGATTGGAAAATTTGAATTTTATCAAATCTTTTTACG
>Ga0209347_1006464_pt1 | contig 10373 bp, 9 predicted proteins | sample AutmiccommuBRH23_FD_187382 | JGI IMG/M metagenome (GOLD analysis project Ga0209347, IMG submission 187382) | Deep subsurface microbial communities from Mt. Terri, Switzerland - Autotrophic microbial communities BRH/23 (SPAdes) (version 2) | ecosystem: Environmental > Aquatic > Deep subsurface >...
TGATTATAGCACGATATTTACTGATTGAGGTCCAACGTGTCAACTAATTCATCTGAACAATAAGGAGTAAGTTATCAAGGAACGTTCGGGTTGGTTTTGAACCATCGACCCTATATCTATCTTACAAGGGTTGGAAGTTAAACGCAAAAGCCCATCTCCAACCTTCAGGCGTAAATATTAAAAACTTAGAATCCTCTGCGAAAATGTGAGGTTCAACAGCATATACTTCGAACTTTTCCCCAATATCAGCTACTCCTGGTATTTCTCTAACTGCAATTACGCTCGCCAATTCATCTTACTTCCTTTCGTTACTTGTATAGTTTATTACTTGTTTTACTAATCCGAGTTATCGGACTGTTTTAGAGTTGGAGTCACAGATTGAACAGGAAGGTCGTTCTTCAAACTGTCATCCTTTTGACGCTGCTTAAGTTTGAGCTTTAATCGTAATTCTCGCCATATAGCTAAGAGAAGCATTATTATAGCTCCTGCAAATGTAGAACCTAAGATTATTAGAACTAAAGGAACTTCTTTGGTTATCCATAAAAGCTGAATAGTAACTAAGCTAGCATTTTGTACAGCAAAGATTGCAATCAGAATGGAACAAATAAGGGATAAAATAAGTACAAACATATTGCATTGACCTCCTCGCTCGTTTTAACGTTATTCGACTGTAACCTACGAGATTCCTGCACATAGTTTGCTTAGTTCAACTTTATTGTGGAGTGTATCTTGTTATTTCTAAGAACTTGTTGCGGCATCGTGGCTGGGTAATTATTGAGAGAAGTGCTATACTATTATCTAAATCACCATAGGAGGGGTAAACTTGAAAAAGTTATTCATTGTTATTAGCATATTATTGACGCTTGTTCTGTTAAGCAGTTGCTCTAATAAGAACGATATTAAGCCACCTGTTGAGGAAACTAAACCACAAGAAACTAAGCAACCACTTACCATTCAAGATTATTTTGCCTACAAAGAAAATACGAACTATGTGTATGAGGGAGAAGGGAATGAATATGCTTCATACAACGTTATGGTTGATTATATCGCAGGAAATCGTGTTCAGATAAGGTCTAATAACGGTGGAACTGAGATGATTAAGGTGCTAGAGAACAAAGATGGTGAGCTGACCCAACCAATAGTAAGAGGGGAAGCCTATTATCGAGAGAATATAACCAATAGTCCGAGTAATTATCAGGAAATTCTCTTGAAAGAACCGCTTGAAAAAGGAACTTCGTGGGTCTTGGCAGATGATAGAAAGAGATCAATTACTAATGTCGAGGTTGACATAACCACCCCTTCGGGTACTTATAAAACCCTAGAGGTTACGACCGAGGGTAAGGATCATAAGATCCAAGATTATTATGCCCCAAATATTGGTCTCGTAAAAACAATTTTCACATCAGATGGATATGTAGTTTACTCTGCTTTAAGCAAAGTAGAGAATAATGTTCCATTAACTCAAACGGTAAAATTCTTTTATCCAAATCTAAATAATGATAAGCTCAATTATCTTAATAAGAAGCTTTCTTTTATGACGAATGATCTGACAAACATTGTGTTTGAGAAGACATTTAAAGAACTGCCTAAAGGGGATATATCCAAGGTTTTGGGCCCGAATGTTAAGATTAAGAGTTTGTACTTAAATAAAGACGAAGTGGTTTATATTGATTTTACTAAGGAATTGGTTAGCGAAATGAACGCAGGCTCTGGTTATGAAAGCATGATTTTACAGAGTATCACCAATACACTAGGAACATATTACGGGGTCGACAAAGTCTATATAACGATTGAAGGAAGTCCATATTCGTCTGGGCATTATATGATGAACAAGGGTGAGTTCTTTAGAGTAGATCTAAAAAACAGTGTCGAATTTCATTGAATCTCCCTGGACAAGTTCAACTAGATTTCAGATGGAGTAGAACACGAAATAGGTTCCTTTACTGGTGAGGTGAAGATGATTATGGCTTCGTGTGTTCGTTTCTTACAGTGTGCAGGATTTCGTTTTGACAGCCCCTCCTGGGATGGACCGGAGACCTGGACGGCTCTGCGAAATAAAGATCTCTGGCAGACCTTTGAAGCGGTTCTCTCGCTTTGTCGATCGGAAAAAATTGAATTTCTTTTTATAACCGGAGATTTATTTGAACAAGAGTATGTGCGCAAAGAGACCGTCGAACGGGTAGCTAGGTCGTTTGCTCAGTTAGAAGGGGCGAGAATTTTTATAACTCCAGGTAGGAGGGACCCTCTGATTTTAACGTCTGCTTATCGCCTAGCGGTTTGGCCGAAGAACGTGCATATATTTTCAAGTGGTGTTAGTAGTATAAAAATTCCTTCCCATAACCTCATAGTTTTTGGAGAGGGCTGGACAACGTATCATCAGGAAGGACCTTTTCTAAACGGTTTTCAAACGACGAGTGACGGTACACTTCAGCTGATGCTTCTCCATGCTGAGGTGGATTCTGAGAAGAATACTGAAGGGTTTATTCCGATTCGGCAAGAGGAGATTGCTTCAAGTGGTTTAGCTTACTTAGCCTTAGGAAAGCGAGAAGTTTGGAGCGGGATTCAGCAAGCCGGGGAAACATTCTGGGCTGATTGTGGTGCGCCTGAAGCCAGAGGTTTTCAGGATAACGGTCCTCATGGTGTGCTGCTAGGTGAGATAGGGAAAGAATCCTCTCGATTTGAATTCCGAGAACTTGGACAACGGAGTTATATTGATAAGGATCTTACCTTTCAATCCCAAGCAGATTTTGAAAATGTTTCAGCGAATTTACTGGCAGAAACTAACCTAGAAGATCGACAGAACAATTTATTTAGGTTTAAATTATCAGGAACATTATTCGAAGTTGAAGGAATGCTACAAACTGTAAAAAATCTTCTCGAGACTCAGTTTCGCTTCGCTGAAGTTCTCTCCTTAGAACGAAAATCGCCGTCTCAATCTCAATTTGAATCACGAGGGGTTTCAGGAGTGAAGCACAGTGAAGGCTATCCTACTCTAGCCCAAATATTCGTGCATAAATTACAAAAGAACTTGGTTGACGTAAAGGGCTCGGAGAACTCTCAATACTGGGAACTAGTACAAAAAATTGGACTAACAGCGCTGGGGCAGGGACGGGGATTCGATGAGGATTGACCGAATCAGAATTGAAAATTTAGTAGGCCTGGGGAATGTCGACTGGATATTTTCCTCAGGCCCATTTCTGCTCTTATTTCAGGATAAAAGTATTCAAAAATTGTTTAGTGACTTACTGCTGAACCTATTCTACGATCAAAAAAAGTCTACGCCATGCTTAGGGCAAAACCGAAATGGATTAATCGAAGTGTGGATGTCTGGAGAAAGCCATCACTTTTATCTGCGTCATGAATTCATCCAAAAGGATGATAAACTGGAGCAGCTTTCAACCTTAATGGATGAAACTGAACAGCCTGTTAAGCTACCGGAATCAATGACTATTGGAGAGTATGTATTCAAGGTACAGCTTCAAGATTTTCTGCGGGGAGGGATAGTGGATTGGCCGGAAAATGACCACAATGATTATTTACTCCGGCGCATTAACAACCTTCGCCAAGGAGGGGATGAGGGACTTTCCTTAACCAATGTGCGGGCTTCCATTGTGGGGGCGCAAAAGAGAGTGAAAGAACAAAGTGGGAGTATGGCCCTTGTTAAGACCGAGTATGATACTCTAAGGCATGAATGGGAAATAGCTTACCGCCAACAAGACAATCAACGCTTGCTTCAAATTAATATAAAAAATTTATTGGAAAAAGAAATGATCTTAACTGAGAAAATTACGTCATCTGCCAATATTCAGAAGCGCATAGAGGTTCATTATCAAAACCCTGATTTTCGAGAGTTACGCCGACTGCAAGATGAGTTAAACCGGTTGGCAGAACGGCTGCAAGGTACGGAGACAAATTTGTTGGCCTTTTCTTCTGAATCATGTGTCGATTGGGCGTTAATTGAGAGCTTGCGTGAAGAGTGCATGGAGTGGGCATATCTCCAGAAAAACGTAGATCTCTTAGTTGCTGATACTCAGCTGCGCACCAGACAAATTGCGGAGATTCAAAATTTCCTCCAAACATCGGGATATATGGGAGTGTCGGAGGACGAAGAACAGATTCTGAGAATGTCGCTAGAAGCTAGGGATGTAGCGCAGGAGAAACTGAATAAACTCATGATTACAAAACGTGGACTTGATAAGCTTCAAGTAATTTTTTCACAAGAAAGTACTCGATTGGCGAATTTGGTAGTAATGGACGATGTTACAGAGGTAGATGAAATTAGAATTGCCCAAAGAGAAAAGTATTTACAACTGTGGCGAAGCTCCAAACTTGCTAACACTCTGGATCGAACGATGCGTAAATGGTTAGGTTTGACAGGTATTGCAGGAATGTTATCGTCTCGTCTTCAAGATTACTACAAACGATACCATGCCTCAAACTATCAGGAATTCACGAATCAACTGAAGGAATTTCGAGATCAAAAAAAACGGGTTGAAAGCGTGAAGAAACAGCTAGAAAAGCACCAAAACAAAGTGAGCCAAGAGGAAAATCTGCGTAGAATTGTGCGTGCGCGCAATGAAGTGTTGCAACAAGCGTTTACTGCAGTCCATACCAAAAATTTTTCAGAATGGCTGAGCGGATGGGAAGACTATCGACAAAGAAAACATCAGCTAGCCATAGAACTTAATGAGTTACAACTTGAACATGAAAAACAACAAAAAGAAGAAATAGAATTACTCAAATGCGCGGAACAACTGCGCAAAAAGATAGAGAATTGGCGAATACCCTCGACGGACAGAGAGGAAGTACTTGCAGCAGTATTAAAGGTTGCTAGTCTACTGAGGGATAAAGATGAGATGGAGAGAGCAGTTGCCGAGTTGTCCAAGAGGTTTTATGGTTTACTTGGTGATCGAAATATGGAACAACTCACCAAGGTTTTAGAACCTTTGGCAGAATTGGAACGCGAAGAACGTCTTCCGAATGAAAAAAGGTTGGCAGAAATGTCTACTTTGCATATAGAACAAATGGAAATCCGCCAGCGTTTGGCAGTTGCCAAACAACGCCTTCAGAGTACCCAGACATCTCAGTCGTTAGCTGTTCTGGAGAAGAAGATAGAGACAATGAAACATCAGTGGATGGCGTATGAGGACTTACGTCATGCTTTAGATGACGCGCATATCTTGTTGGAATTATCCTGGCGCGAATGGCAAACAAAGCACGAAAAGATACTCAGTATAGAAAAACAGTGGATTTTTGAGCATAGTTTCTCTGCGTCGACTCCAAAGGCCATAGAAGCCGAGACGTTAGCGAAGATGAATTATTTTTCATATCGTATGGCCGTCGCCCAATTAGTGCTTCGTGACAACACCGAGACCCCCTTGTTCTTCTCTGTTGGGATGGCAAAGATAGAGGATAAGGATTTTTGGAGAGAAGTTACAGAATATCTTTATAAACTATCCCCTACCAGACAGGTGGTATTTAGCACGACGGATCATAAATTGGGAGAGAAGCTTTCCAGTAGAGGTTGGTCTCTTTTTTGCTTGCCACTTATTTAATACTGACCAATTCATAGAGTATTTTCACATTAGGTTGACAACCAAAGCAGAATAATAGAAAATAGTAGGGGATAAGTAAACACTGTAATCTGGGATAGTGAAAAAAGTAATTTGGATGCAGAACATCCAAATTGTGGAAGTGTTTTTGAAAAAGAATATAATAATTTAGGGGGGTTCTATGAAAAAGGTCGGAGATTTACCAATGAGATATCTCGAAATCCTAAAAGCTAAGATATTCACAAAGAAGAACAAATCATGGAAATCTCCAAAAGTCATAGGAGGATCCATCGTTCTTTTACTTTTGATGGGAAGTGGAATGGTTTATCTTAATTCTACAACTTCAGCAGTCTATGTTGTCGTAAATGGCGAAAAGGTTGGTCTTGTCGCTAATCAAGATAAAGCTGGAGAAATGATAAATCAGATTCTTTCTGAAAAGGGAGCTCCCCTGGCTACTGAGGCTAAGACCCATGATGATATTACGTACTCAACTGTTCGAATTAAGAATGCTGATTATCGTGCTCTTTCTAAAGAAACGTTAGCTGAGGACATTTCTTACTATGTTGATGGAGTCATGTTAACGGTTAACAAGGAACCTCTCTTAGTTCTGGCTAAAGCAGAAGATGGAGAGAAATTACTTAAAGATTTTCAAGATTACATTTCTCAACCCAGTGATAAAAACCAAGTTTCCTCAGTCTCCTTTGAAGATGAAGTGGAGACGCAACCCGTGGAAGTCCCCTTGGACCAGGTCACTTCCTATGAGCAGGCCTTAGACAAACTAAAACAAGGAAATTTACAAAAGGTAGAATATACAGTTCAGGCTAATGATTCTTGGTGGCTTATTGCTCGAAAGAACGACATGAAAACAAAAGAAGTACTAGCTAGTAACCCAGGAACCACTGAGGATACCATACTTAAACTAGGTCAAAAAATTGTCTTGGACAAGGTTACACCCTACATAACGGTAGTGAGTAAAGGCGTTCGAACTGAAACTGAGACAATTCCCTTTGAAGTAGTGACAAAGACGAATACGAGCTTAACGTCTGGGCAATCGACTGTCAAACAAGCTGGAAGTGACGGAAAAAAGGAAGTTCAATATTCTTACGTTCAGAAAAATGATAAAGTGGTTTCTCAGACTGTTCAGGATGAAAAGGTATTAAAGGAAGCAGTCTCTCAAGTGATTGAGAAAGGACCTCAACGTACTAATGTTGCAGTTGCCTATTCTCGGGGTAGTGGAAGCATCACCTCGGGACTTGTTTGGCCGTTAAGGGGAAGAATTACGTCTTATTATGGATATCGGGGATCGGAGTTCCATACTGGTCTTGATATTGACGGTGATAAAGGAGATCCCTTTGTAGCTTCTGGATCAGGGACCGTTGTAAGTGCAGGATGGAATGGGAACTATGGTAACACGATTCTCTTAGATCATGGAAATGGAGTTATGACTCGTTATGCTCATGCTTCTAAGCTGCTGGTCTCTGCAGGAAATTCTGTTTCAAAAGGTCAGACAATTGGCTTGGTAGGCTCAACGGGTCGCTCTTCTGGTTCACACCTACATTTAGAAGTGATTATTAATGGAAGTCATGTCAATCCAACCGGTTACCTCCGCTAAATCTTAACGTAGAATTTTTAAAGGTTTAGGCACCATTAAAAGAGTGCCTAAGCCTTTTTTGTACTAGTCAGCAAGAATTACTATCTGGAAATGCTTGCCCATCATAAACCCCTATACCCCTATAAGGTATACTATAAATTATCCTTGTAAATTCTCTAAAAATATGATAAATATATGCATATGAAAACAATACGTATGGGGGGTATGGGGGATTATGAGCGAGAGCATTTCGCGTAGAACATTCTTCAAGAGAACTACTGCAGCTGGCTTACTTGGGGCTTTGGCCGCTACTGGCTTAAGCAAACCTGTTCAGGCTGCAGGACTGAGTAATGGAAAATTGGGTACCTTAATTGATTTAACGAAGTGTGACGGGTGTAAAAATTATAAAACCCCACTTTGTGTTGAAGCATGTGGCAAGCACAATCAAGCAAGATTTCCTGAACCGCAAAAACCACTAAAAAATTACTGGCCACAAAAAAAAGTAGAAGATTGGTCCAACAAAAGAGATCTAAAAAGTCGCCTAACACCCTATAACTGGACATTTGTGGACCATGTTAAAGTTGAGCATAATGGGACTGAACAAGAGGTTTATGTTCCACGACGTTGTATGCACTGCGATAATCCGACCTGTTCAAAGCTATGCCCTTTTAGTGCGATCACTAAAGATCAAACGGGAGCCGTGTCCATCGACGATGAGCTATGTTTCGGAGGGGCTAAATGTCGAGATGTATGTCCTTGGGGTATCCCTCAACGCCAGGCTGGGGTTGGTATCTACCTAGATATTGCGCCGGACTTAGCAGGTGGGGGTGTCATGTATAAGTGTGATATGTGCGTAGACCTTTTAGCAGAGGGTAGAAAACCTGCTTGTGTGAGCGCTTGTCCGAAGGGTGCCATCTCAATTGGTCCAAGAGAAGAGGTGAGAACCCTGGCTTATAAAAAGGCAGAAGAAGTAAATGGCTATATTTACGGGGATAAAGAAAACGGAGGGACTCCGACTTTATATATTTCGGCAGTTCCATTCGAGAAAATCGATGCAGCGATTAAAGCTGACAAAGCGAACAAGAAAGATATTTCTCCCGGCCGTCCGGGTATGCCTGTTAATGTAGAAAATTACCTTTCCACTGGAAAAGGTATGTTTTTGAGTTCAATAATGACGACCTTCGCAGGTGCAGCTGTTGCTGGAATTACGGCATATCGGACTATGAAAGGGGATAAGGCAATACGATCCCAGAAAAACCAGAACGAACAAAGAGAGGAGCATAACGATGACGAAGGAATTAAATAATCCAAAGCAGAGTAAAATTTTAAGACAAAGTATTGCCAATCGGTTTGTCCACTGGACAACAGCCCTCTCAGTTACACTGCTTATTATCACAGGTTTAGGGCAACTTCCGCTGTACACTCGGTACAATGTTACGAAATTACCAGGAGCACTATGGCTTGGCGATTATTTTATCACCATTAACCTTCATTATCTGGGCGCGTTTGGGCTATTATTTGCCGCAGCGTTCCATATTGTTTATGCATTCGCTCGCCGAGAATTTGATATTTTCCCACGTAAGGGAGATATGAAAGAATCATATCAGATTATTAAAGCAATGTTCACCAAAGGTAAAGAGCCAGCTTCTGATAAATACCTTGCTGAACAACGTGTAGCCTATCTGTTTATCGGACTAAGCCTTCTCCTCTTGATCGTGACGGGCCTGATTAAAACCCTGAAGAATGTCCCAGGCGTTGACCTCACGCACTCACTTTTGTATTGGAACACTGCTTTGCATAACATTGGTACGGGCTTAATTATATTTGGGATTATTGGCCACTTGGCTGCATTTCTCCTCAAGGAAAACCGTCCACTTCTTCCAGGAATGTTCACAGGCTCAATTAACAGGGAGTATGTCAAACATCGTCATAGTCTATGGTATGCTAAACTCCTTAAATCTGGTAAAATCATCGAAATCGAGCTCGATGAATCCATAACTCATGCTAATGGGGTTGACTTCATAAAACAGGTCGAGAAACAGTCGGATGTTGGCAAATCCGCTTCTATGTAATCGTTCGTAAGAATAAAAAGAACTCCTACGGAATTAAATGGGCCGTGAGGAGTTCCTTTTTATCCACTGGTTCAACTGTAGGAGAGGGTTTCTGAGGATTATTTTCCCTTGAATTCAGGTTTTCTCTTTTCTAGAAAGGCCGTAACCGCTTCACGTAAATCTTCAGTACCGCAGCAAAAGGTTGATTGTGCCTGTTCGAAGAGTAATCCTGCTTCAACGCTGCTTTCGTTGGCTAAATTGATCCCTTTCTTGGCAAAACGAATCCCTGCTGGAGGAAAACAGGCCATTTTATTGGCCAGCTTCATCGCGCGTTCATTAAGATCTTCTTTCTTAACCATTATTTCTATCAAACCAATCCGCAAGGCTTCCTCGGCATCAATCTCTTCACATCCCATAATTAATCGCTTTGCCTGGCCAATACCTACCAGATGGGTTAAGCGAGTTGTCCCCCCCATATCGGGTGATAAACCAAAACGTACTTCTGGAAGAGCAAATCTAGCATTATCAGCGGCTATGCGTATATCGCAACCAAGAATAAGTTCTGTAGCAGATCCATAGCACAGACCGTTTACGGCTGCAATTACTGGGATGGGGAGATCCTGCCAGAAGGAGTACAGTTTCTGCAGCCAGACTAGATTATCCATAATAAACTCAGAACTAACACCCTTCAAGAACTTGAGGTCTATCCCGGCGGAAAAGTTTTCACCGTTGGCATTGATCACGATTCCCCCCAAGGTGCGGTCTGAAGAGATCTCCTTTTGGATTTCCTCTAATTCATAAAGGAAGTTGGTGCCTACCAAATTAAAGCCTTGAGCATTATCCAGGGTTATTATACCGATTTTCCCATCTCTGTTAAAGGCTAAATAGTTCCCATAGCTCATTTTATTTCCCCCATCCCCCAAATTTTAGTATACTTAACTTGTACTGTAATATATTTTGACAGAAAAATCTATGCTATTTGGACTGTAAAGCAAAATAAATGAATCAATATTCATTTATTTCTTGTGCGCCGGGCAGTTCTATTTGTATTGGAGGATTAAAGTTCCTCTGTGCGCCGATTCCATTCGGAAGCACTAGCTAACAGACAGGGCGTCGTCCGTGAGGAGGGGTCCGGAGGGTCTGAAGGCAAACTGTGGAACGGAGCGAAAGCGAACCGAT
>Ga0209347_1006465_pt1 | contig 10372 bp, 7 predicted proteins | sample AutmiccommuBRH23_FD_187382 | JGI IMG/M metagenome (GOLD analysis project Ga0209347, IMG submission 187382) | Deep subsurface microbial communities from Mt. Terri, Switzerland - Autotrophic microbial communities BRH/23 (SPAdes) (version 2) | ecosystem: Environmental > Aquatic > Deep subsurface >...
ATTTCCTGCACGTGTTCCATATAGTGCTGCCGCACTGGGTCCCTTCAGGATTGAAACGCTTTCGATGCTTTCAGGATCGAGGTCAGCAATTGCATTGCCATAGTCAACACGGTTATCTACTCCGAATCCTCCTACGTTGTTGATTGTATTTGACATGGGAACTCCGTCGATTACAAAGAGCGGCTGATTGTCGGTGCTCATTGAAGTGGCTCCCCTTATGATCATGCTCACTGAAGAGCCGGCCCCTCCGGTTGAATTAATCGTTACGCCTGATACTTTTCCTGCCATGGAATTCAGTACATTTTCCTGAACTACCCGCGTTAACTCTTCTCCTGAGACTTTCCCTACAGAAAATCCAAGTGATTTTTCCTCGCGACGGATGCCGAGTGCAGTTACTACAACTTCATCCAGCGATTCAATGCTTTCCTCCATTGCAACATCTATTAGATTTCTTCTCTGGACGGGGATCTCCTGTGTCTGAAAGCCCACAAATGAGAATATAAGAACAGCATTGTCAGGTACATTGATAGAATATCTCCCTTCAGAATTTGTTACTGTGCCGAGGGCGGTACCCTGGATAACAACGCTTAATCCGGGCAATGCTGCTCCATCGGTTACGGAAGTAACAGTCCCCGATACCTGGATATTCCCCTGATCAGCTGCCTGAACGATGGAACCCGAAGCAGAAAATGTGATCACCAGAATTGTTATGAGAAAGGTAAGCGTATGGCTTATATGTTTATTTATTGATTTCATACTGGTTTATTTTGACAGGTTATTTGACTACTTCAAAACTTAGTATCAGAGCATGTGTATTCATAGGTGCATGATCGGGCGAAGCAGCCATGAACATAATGAGTTGCATGCGGGTATCGGTAATTTTGGTCATGATGACCTTATTCTGAAAATCCCTGAATCCTACAAATCCGGTACCCGAGAAGCTGAGTGTGCTTACATTGTTAAAAGTTACGGCTCCCCCTGGTCCGTAAACCGAGGGTACTGTAAAATTTTCCTTCTCAGTAAATGTAAAGGTACCACCAGTTACCGGAGTATACTTTCCAATGCACAGTCCATATGATTTTCCGTTGGCATTTATAATGTCTTTGCCACCACTGAGTGCCATCTGGTATACAATACCACCGAAAACACCCCCGTCGGCCTTGACATTAATGCCATAGCTGCCGTCGTTATAAAATGTATACTCATCATCATAAATGGCCCCCATGCCAAATTCAGTGCTGAATATTCCTGTAGGCAGAGGCTTGGGGGTTTTGGCAACAACAGTGAGGTTGGCATCGGCAGTGGCCAGATAATCACCTTCTGTTCCATGGTCGGCAGTTAATTTCCATGTTTTCCCTGCGTAGTTACTGGCGGTATGGTCACCGGTAAGCAGCGAATATGGTGTAAGTTCAATAGCAAGTTTTACTTCTTTCGATGCGGTGGAACCTGCTTTATCCTTTGCAGTCAATGTGGCGACATAATAACCTCCCACGTCATAAACATGCACCGGATTTTTCTCCGTACTTGTTTTTCCGTCCCCAAAGTTCCACTCCCAACTTTCAGCACTGTGGGTCAATGCGGTAAAGGCTACCTGTCTTCCAGCTATACTGTGGAAGATTTCAGCAGAAAGCGGAAATTCCGGACGCGCTTCTTCTTCCTGGCACGATGGAAGCATAAGAACCATAATGCCTGAAAAAGTCAGAATTAAAAAATACAGCTTTCGTTTCATAGTTTTGAATTATTGATTTATTCCTAAATGCTTTAAACAGATTGAAACATAAATCCTCCACGGTTCATCAGTTACAGAATAACCGCATCAGGTTTTATTTTTTCAGAGAACTTTATTTTGATCAGCAACAAAAACCCTTGTACTTTTCGAATACAGGTCTCCATATGGATCAGGATACAACAGGTCGATATAAAACGCTTTATACCCTGCCTCAGGGTATTTCAGCCTGATTGTGATTTGCTGCCCGGAGTCAGATTCTACTTCATTGCCGGAAAACACATTGTCTCTGAAATCCCTGTCTTCCGATTCAGAAGTCCAGAGTACAATACCTTTCAGTTTATCTTCAGAGGCGATGACATTTAAGATGATTTCCTGCCCTGTTTCCTCCAGTTCCCAGGAACAGGCAGGATGTTCCACTTTTTGCAGGGTTTCTCCGAAAAATGCACTCAGTGCCTGTATTGCCTGTTTCTTATCACCAAGGTCGTGACCTGCGTTGGGTACATAATGGAGGTAGTTTTCCCCGGGAATTTCACCGATATAATGTTTGATAGCATCTACCGGCCAATACTCATCATTGGTGCCATTAAATATGAGTTTTGGCATTGTCAGACTTTCTCTGTAGGAGTAGGGATCAACCATGGCAGTGATTTCCTGTCCGTCAGGTGTATCTACATCCTGGGCAATACCAAGATTAACATAGTCCTGGATCTGTATGCTGTAGTTGCCCCAGGCTTCAAGGTGGTAACTGATGCTTTTTGGCATATTCAGCATATCAATCACCATGGGGGCAATAGCTTTAACGCGTGAATCGGCAGCTCCCGTAAGCCATGTTGTCCAACCCCTTTTTGAACCACCTGAAACAACGAAACTGTTAATCCTCAGATCCAGGTTCTCCCGGGAAAATGCCTGTACAGCATCCATGGCGCGCACTGCACTTTTAACCATTGGGAACAACAAGGGCCAGGTATAATCCTTTTCCTTTTTGTAATTATGAAGTGTCATGGAAATGAGTTCATCCTCGGTCAGATCGCCGAACAGTGGCTGGTTTGGCACCTGAAAAACCACTGCTGTAATGGCTTTGTTCTTTTGTGCTACCATTTGCATCATCCGGATAGTGCCATCATCAGGCTTTTTCCAGTTGGGCATTTCATCCGTATTGCTGCCACCGGTGATAAACAGCAAAGCTTCGTCATACTTAACTTCTTCAGGCACAATTACTGTTACCTGGTGCCTCCAGATATATTCACGCCATTTTTGGGAGGTAACCAGCAGGTTGTATAGCTTCAGTTCACCGGATTCATGCGTTTCATGCAACTCCCAGTCATAAGATGTATCGTTGTTTTGCAGATAAGCCTGCAAGGCAGTTTCAGGAGTAACTTCTTTTTCTGACGTACAGAAAGTAAACAGCAGCAAGAAGATTAGGAATGTTCCTGTAGATGTTAAAGTTTTATTCATAGGTTTAATTTCATTTGAAACGAGAAAGGATGAGCTAAAGGATCAGATCCAGGCATTTCAACCAAAAAGCGTTGTAATGTTCCCAGTAAACGATATTAAGGCCCCAGTGCGGAGCTGGATCAGACATATAGGCGAGTACTTTTCCCTTTCCGATATTACCAAAAACAAGAAGGGGATCATTCGTTTCTTTTATACGGAGGATGGTTTCAAAACCTTCACGTTCCCTGGTTTGGTTATAACCCAGAATAGGCGGAATGTTATCGAGATCAATATTCTCAAAGAAATCTTTTCTTTTTGATGTGGCAACAGGATAAAAACCTTCGGTGCTTTCAACCAGGTCGTCTGCCTCGAGGCATTCAACAGGAATGATCTCTTTCAGTTTAGTCCTTCCCCAGCCGCCTTTCCCTATTTCACCAGAAAAGGAGAGCCAGCCACCCATGAACATAACACTTTTGCCATTTTTAACATAATCGACAGTGAGCCTTGTGCGGTCGGGAAGAGTAAGGATTCCCTTACCCATCTTTTCCCGGTCAAAAAAATGCGGTGCCAGGTGGAAGTTTTTAGCTTCAATATCGCTGAAGACAACCACGTCATATTCCTCAAGTATCTTTTCATATTCACCGGGCCCCATTTTGTAGAAATCCCATGCGGGCACAGATTTCACGACATGTTCACCTGACGATTGAAAGGCGTTCATCAGCCATTCACCGTAATTAAAAATATCGATCCCTTTATATTCATAATTGAAAGGGGATTCTGCAAACACAGGTCCCATTAAAACTGCCCAGTCGCCAACGTAATAGATTTTTGCCATTTTATTTTGAAGAATTTTAAGTTTTCCATGATTTTAATACCGAAAGATAAGAGGCATGCAGCTTCTTTTCTGATGTATAAAGTAATATCCGGGAGGTGGTTCTTTTTAATATGGACAAAAGATCTTCCATAACCTTTTAACTTCTACCCAAAATTAACCCAAAAGCTGAAGTTTTTCTTGTTGAAAATTGGTTATTTTATATGGAATTTTAACAATAAAACAGAAATTGCCTTTTTCAATTCCTGCTTTACGGTTAAAAAGTGATTATCTTTTCGACAGGGATATCAGGCATCTGATCTAAATCCTGCATGGCATTGATCAATCCGGCCCGATGAAATTTGTTAAGGTCAGCCGGGGTAACAGCAGTAACAAAAATCTTCTTTTCCACGATAAGTCTGGCCCGCTGAGTTCCGGGTAAAAGAGGGGAGTCGGGTGTCCACCAACGCTTTCCGTCGAAGAAGATTACATTGGCAGTGAGGCTGTCTGTGATATAGCCATTCTTAACAATCAGGATGTCATCGCAACTGCCTCTTTTTTCGAAAAGAATATTTAATTTTTCCCGGTTTGTGTACTTGAGGTGGTAATCAATTTCATTGTCTTCAACCAACCTCAGGCTTATGACCGGACGGTATTGATGTTTTATAAATTCTATTTTTTCAATTTCCTCTCCGTATGAAACCCTGCACCGGTATAGGCCGCTCCTGAACTCTTCAGGAACTTCTATTGTACCTTCCAGTATTGTTTGTTCTTTGGATCGAAAAACAAGTTTCCGTGCCAGGTTCATTCGTGACTGGTGGTAACGGAGGTTAAACAATACCCCGTCATTGCATTTTATAGTTTCAAATAACAGGGACATACACCTTATTCAGCATTTCATTGTATTCCGTTTCAGGCTGGCTCATAAACGTGACGCCACCACCGCTTTTATAGATCAGCCTGCCGTTCTGGTTCTCAATATACCTTATAAGCACACAGCTGTCGAGGTTTTTTCCGTCGAAATAGCCAAAGACACCGGTATAGTATCCTCTTTCATACTGTTCTGCATCCATGATAATTTCCACAGTTTTTTTCTTAGGTGCACCCGTAACAGAACCTGCCGGAAGCATCTTATACAGAATCTCACCAATCCTGTCAGGGTAATCTGCCGGAAGTTCTCCTGTTATTTTAGAACTAACCTGCCACAGATCTTTTTGATTTGTATATATCCGTTCAAGATACCGGAATTTCTCAACCCTTACATTTTCTGCAACAAGGCTTAAATCATTTCTTATTAAATCAACAATGGTGTTATGTTCTGCAAGTTCCTTTGAATCTGCCAGCAGAGTCTCACCCGCTTTGTCTGTGTCGGCAGGTATGGTTCCTTTCATTGGAAAAGAAGATATCTGCCCATTTTCAATTCTAATAAAGGGTTCAGGTGAAAAGCAGACAAAACAATTTTTCAACAGAACCTTATATGGAGCCCTGCTGAGATAGAAAATTTCTTCAATATTCAAATTTGTTTCTATTGGTGTAGGTTGTGTTAAATTTAACAGGTATGTATCACCATTCAAAATGTGCTTCATGACAACATTAAACTTTCTTCTATAGGCTTCAAAGGATTCAGGGAACATACGCCAGTAGTGGAATTCAGCTTTTTTACTATCTGTCTGAACGTTTGATGCACCAGGTGTTTTCCACAATATTGTTTGATGAGCTTTTTCAACAGGTAGAACTACTGGATTTTTTCCCTCAAAATCAATGATGAACACAAATGGCATTAACCGGCTTCCAAGCCTGTTCATTTGTTTTATTATAGCTTCTGCATGAAGTGTCATGCATCAAAGGTAAAAAAAATAGAACCTGCACCTGTGCCTGCAGAAGTTGGAACTGATTCCTGGAAGGCAATGGAACTTAAAGATCAGTCTGAACATGAACAGCCTTATCATTGATAATCAAAATTGCATCAATTTTAAACTGTTAATAAATCCTTTATTTCTATTTTTGACATAAAAATATCAAGAATGGATGTTGGAAACAATATTTCTGTAATAACCAAAACATTACCTGCCGGAGTCAGGCTGGTGGCTGTTTCCAAAACAAAACCTCCGGAGGTGATATTGGAAGCATACCATACAGGACATAAAATTTTTGGTGAAAACAAGGTGCAGGATTTGGTTCAGAAACAGCAGGAGCTTCCACGTGATATTGAATGGCATTTTATTGGGCACTTACAAACGAATAAGGTTAAATACATTGCTCCATTCATCACCCTGATTCATGGGATTGATTCATTTAGGATCCTGAAGGAAGTTAACAAGGAGGGAAGGAAAAATAAACGGATTATTCCATGTCTGCTGCAGTTTCATATAGCGAGTGAAGAAACCAAGTTTGGGTTTTCGGAAGAAGAAGCACGTGAAATGCTGGAATCAGATGTTTTTGCAGGAATGAAGAACATCATGATTGCAGGAGTAATGGGAATGGCTACCTTTACAGATGATCATGAACAGGTGAGAAGTGAATTCAGAATGCTGAAGGCTATTTTTGATGGTTTAAAATCGGATTACTTTTCGGGTAAGGGTGAATTCAAAGAGGTTTCAATGGGAATGTCGGATGATTATACCATTGCAGTGGAAGAAGGAAGCACCATTGTCAGGATTGGAAGTAAAATATTTGGTTCAAGATAAAACATCTTTCTGAAGGGACACTAATAAAAAGGATAAAACAAATTCATTAAACTTATTTAAATGATAAATCTGGAAACAACGTACCTGGGGTTGAAACTAAAGAATCCCCTGGTGGCAGCTAGTTCAGGAATTACAGGTTCGGTTGATAAAATCAGGAAACTGGAGGAGGCAGGAATTGGGGCGGTTGTATTAAAATCTGTGTTTGAAGAACAGATTAACAATGAAGTGAATTCAGTGCTTCTGCAGGATGCGCACAATACAAATTACCCGGAGGCAGAGGATTATATCCGGAATTACCTTCAGGATAATACAGTTTCTAAACATATACAACTGATTGAAGAGGCAAAAAAAGCGGTTAACGTTCCTGTGATTGCAAGCATTAATTGTGTTTCATCCAATCAATGGACTTCTTTTGCAAAAGATTTCCAGGAAGCAGGAGCCGATGCTCTTGAACTGAACATCTTTTACGTTCCTGTAAAAAGGGGCGAGGATCCGCAGGCACTTGAACATTTATATCTGGATGTGCTTCAAAAGGTGAAGAAAGTTGTATCCATTCCGGTTTCGGTTAAAATAGGCCTTTACCACAGCAATATCATTGGTATGGTGGACAAGCTTAAGGCTGCAGGGGCAAAGGGTGTTGTTATGTTTAACCGGTTTTATGAACCCGACATCGACCTCGATAAGCTTGAACTCACCTCATCAGAAGTATTCAGTTCACCGGTTGAAATCAGACATACGATGCGCTGGGTAGGACTTGTGGCATCTGAAGTTTCTGATGTAGATATTGCTGCATCTACCGGTATTCATGATGGTAAAGCAGTTGCCCGACAGCTACTGGCGGGGGCAAAAGTAGCACAGCTGTGTTCGGTATTGTATGTTAACGGAAATAGTGTCATACCCAATATGCTGGCAGAAGTAGCTGCTTTTATGAGAAAATGGAATTTCATGAAGATTGATGACTTCAGGGGAAGATTGTCGTACAAAAATATTCCTGATCCCATGCTCTACGAAAGGTCTCAGTTTATGAAGTATTTTTCAGGAAAAGGAAGGTAAGGGTAATAAATGAATAACATGTGGCAGGTTATTCTGCTATTCGTTTTAATGGTTTCTATACGGGTTTCTGCCGGTACAGCAGTTGATGTTCCGCGTATTTATAATCCAGTTGGTGATACCATTACTTATTGTAATAGCCCTGTGGCAGTTGCGCCTGGTATCACAATACAAAATATCCAAAGCAAGAATGCCTCTGAGGGTATCAAAATTTCTGTTGTAAATTATCAGAAAGGTTATGATACATTGATTTACCGGGGGAACAGGTTTACCCCCAGATGGAATCCGGATGCAGGTTTTCTTGAGTTACTTGGTGAGGGAAGTGCAGCAGAACTTGAAGAAGCAGTCAGACTGGTGTTCTATGAAAACCTGCAGAAAAATCCGGCCGCTGATACCAAAATTTTCTCAATCAGCCTGCTCGACAGCGATTATCTTCCATATACACGCCATTTTTACCGTTACATCCGGAAACTGGATATCAGTTGGACAGAAGCACGCGATTCGGCAGCCAGGATGGAGTACTATGGCTTGAAAGGATATCTTGCGACAATCACTTCTGCCATAGAAAATGACTTTATCTGGACAAAAACAGATGGGGTAGGGTGGATCGGCGCTTCTGATGCAGAGATGGAAGGTGACTGGAAATGGGTAACAGGGCCTGAAGCAGGTACCTTATTCTGGAGGGGCAATGCCAGTGGTTACCGGGTGAACGGACAGTATTCCAATTGGTCATCAGGGGAGCCAAATAATGCAGGACCGGAACATTACGCACACATCAACCAGAATCCTTCAAAGGAGGCAAAGTCATGGAATGACCTGGAAAACGCAGGCGACGGACCGCAGTCGCAGTACTACCGCCCTAAAGGTTTTATTGTTGAGTTTGGAGGGATGTCAGGAGACCCTGAAATACAATTGTCAGCTTCATCCATTGTTGCCTGGAAACCCAAACCTCAGATGATCATCCACCAGTTTGATTCAGTGGTTTGCGGTTCATTTAACAAAGAACTGGTTCTGACTTTCAACGAAGAGGTTGCCGTGATGATGAAGCCATTACAGCCAAAATCGCTTGTTCAAAATGCTGATACATATAATCCCACCATTGAAGTGGAGGAGTTCGGGGACTTCAGTTTTGAAATTGAAATAACCAGCCGGCATGGATGTGCTTATTATGACACAATACATATTTCTTTCAGGCATAAGCCTGTAGTCGGTTTTTTTATAGATGAGGGTGAGTGCAAGGAATACAATCTAAATGTGGCTTTTACCGGAAAAGTTGAAGGGCCTGCTCAGTACTCCTGGTTTTCATCGGATACTTTATTTCTCTCAGGAACTGATTTAACTGGAGTAGTGATTCCCCTTGGGTATGGATTGCGAAACAGGAAAGTAGGATTGGAAGTAAACGAAAACGGCTGTTTATCCAGGTATGATGAGCCTGTTTCTGTTACTCCTGCCATGGATTTTTGGGTAAAAGAAAACCCCGAAGGTTGTACCCCTCTCAAGGTTCAGTTTCAAAATACAGACATCGAGGAAATTGAAACCTACGCATGGGATTTTGGAGATGGTTCTGTTTCGGATTTAAAATCTCCGGATAATACTTATTTAAATGAAGGAACGACAGATTTGATTTTTAATGTCACACTGAAGGTTGTGTCATCGGAGGGATGTGAGAATGAAGGGATATTGAGGAATGCTGTGACAGTTCATCCAATTCCGACAATTGATTTCAATTTTGGGGAGGATGACTGCAATCCGGAGCAGGGGGAAATCAGGTATGTTGGCTCTGCAGGTATCCGTGATTCTTTTATATGGAATCTTTCTGATTTCAATGCGGATGAAATAACTGAATATCCAGATACTTCAACCGATCACTTCAGTTACAAATTATCAGGTCGACCCCAGGCTGTTGTCGGCTTAAATGTAATTTCAGAGTTTGGATGCAGAACAGATACCCTTCAGCAGGTGTTAACGCGAAAGCCACTGATAAATTTACCTGCCGATGTTGTATCTGGCTGCTCTCCGCTAAATGTACAACTGTCTTTGCCTGTTACTGATGACGTTGATGAAGTCAGTTACATATGGGATTTGGGAAATGGAATCACAGCCACTGGGGAAAATGTTTCACATGTTTATAATCGTGAAAACAGCCATTTTGATGTGGCAGTTTATGCAAATTCACTTACCACTGGCTGTACAGATACCCTCTTGTTGCCAGATAAGATTTTTGTGCACCCGGTACCCCGTGCCGCCTTTGCTGCCGATCCATACGAAGTATTAATTTCTGATCCGATTGTTTATTTTGACAACAGAAGCAGCGGTTCAAATTTTTATGAGTGGGATTTCGGCGATTCATCTGGCCTGATAACAGAAGAGCATCCTGTTCACAGGTATGATAAGATGGGCCAGTATGAGGTTTCACTTTTAGTTCTGAATGATTACACTTGTAAAGACTCTGCATCGGCAGTTGTTTCAGTAACTTTTGATCGGGTTTTTCCTCCTACTGCCTTCTCTCCAAACGCTCCTGATGAAGAAGACCGGGTATTCATGATTCATGCAGAAGGTATTGTTAATGATGGTTATAATTTGTTAATTTATAACAGATGGGGAGAGGTGATTTTTCAATCATATAGTCAAAATAACGGTTGGGACGGAAGGATGAAAAAT
>Ga0209347_1006466_pt1 | contig 10368 bp, 7 predicted proteins | sample AutmiccommuBRH23_FD_187382 | JGI IMG/M metagenome (GOLD analysis project Ga0209347, IMG submission 187382) | Deep subsurface microbial communities from Mt. Terri, Switzerland - Autotrophic microbial communities BRH/23 (SPAdes) (version 2) | ecosystem: Environmental > Aquatic > Deep subsurface >...
AAGACGGCGTCTTTCCACGCGTCCTCGCCAAAACCAATGCGCGCGGCACGCCCGTGCGCGCGCATCTCGTCTCAAGCGCGCTGCTCACCTTTGTCGTCCTGATGAACTATTCAAAAACCATGACAGAGGCGTTCACCTTCGTCCTGCTTTTGTCAACGACGTCCTCGTTGTTCATGTATCTCGTCACGGCGTTGTCGGCGCTCGCTTTGCAACGCACGGGAGTCGCGTCTTCATCGTCAGCGCTTAGCGTCGTCGCTATTGTCGCCGCGCTTTACGCCATGTGGACGATCTACGGCGCCGGCGGCGAGGCGGTGAAATGGGGCTTCGCCCTGCTGCTCGCTGGCGCGCCGGTTTACCTGTTCGTACGCTGGCGAAACGGCAAGGACGCCGTCCCAGCCGCGCGATAACGTTCGACGCTTATTCTCCGCCGAGCGTTGTCAGCACCACGTGCCAATGATCGAGCGCGCCGTCGATCGACGCGACAGGCGCTCGTTCGTTAAGGCCGTGAGCGAACTCGTCTTCAGCGCGCATGAACAGTCCTGATGCGCCATAGCTGTCGACGCCGCGCGCGCGAAAGTAGAGACTGTCGCTGGCGCCTGCGGACATGTAGGGGATGATCGGAAGCCCCGGATACCGCCGGTCGAGCGCCTTGCGGATCACGGCGAGAATGTCGTCGCGCAGCGGCGAGGCGGGGCTTTCAGGGGTCGACGATTCAACGATCAGCGCGACCGAGGCGTCCGGATTGTCGATCACCTTTTCAAGCGTTTGCCGCACGCTCTCGACGCTGACGCCGGGGAATATGCGGCAATTAACCGAAACGGTCGCGCGCTGGGGCAAGGCGTTGAGCGCATGGCCGCCTTCGAGCATCGTCGCGACGCAAGTTGTGCCAAGCTGGCCGACATATTCCGGCTTGGAGCGCAGCAGTTTAATCGCCTTCTTGTCTTTCGGGTTCTCGGCGAAGCGGCGCATGGCGTCGGCGATCTCGCCGGATTCCTGCGAAGACGTGGCGCGGAACGACTCCAGCGTGATGTCGCTCCATTGCACCGGGAATTCATACGCGCCGATTTTGCTGACCGCTGCGGCGAGGTCGTAGATTGCGTTATCGACGCGAGGCTGGCTCGAATGGCCGCCCGGATTGGTGAACTCGATGCGGAAGTCGGCGTAGGTCTTCTCGGCGCCCTGAAGGTAATAGGCGATGGGCTTGTTGTCGCTCGACAGGGCGCCGCTGGCGCCGTCGGCGTTGAGAAGTACGCTCGCGCCCTCGAACCGCTCGGCGAGAATGGCGGTCGTCGCCATCCGGGTCTCTTCGTCGCCCGAAAGCAGCATGACGATGTCGCGCTTCGGCTTGAACCCTTCCTGCTTGAGACGGGCGAGCGTGACCGTCAGCACCGAAACCCCGAACTTCATATCGGAGGCGCCGCGCCCATAAATAAAGCCGTTCTCTTCGACGGCGGTGAAAGGATCGCGCTCCCAGTCTTCGGGTTTGGCTTCGACCACGTCCATGTGGCCGGAGAGAAGGATCGGCGCTTCAGAGGTCTCTCCGCGCAGCGTGACGATCATCATCGCCGTGTCGTCCATCGGGATGATTTCGATATCGGTGTCGGCGAATCCGGCGGCCTTCAAAACCTCCGCAAGATATTCCGTATACCGGGTCATCTGATCGCCAGGCACGACGGTGCGGAAACCGATCGAGTCCATCAGGATTTTCTTCGCCTGCTCGGTATAGGCCGGAGGGGTCAAAGGCTCATCCTGCGCGGCGGCGGGCGCAGCAAGGCCGACCGCAACCGCGAGGAAGGCGAATGAAATAGGGGAGACAGTCGCCATGATGCGGCCCTTTCGCTTGCGCCCCGATTTGCGGGCGGCATACTCTTGTTTGCGCGATCTTTCAGGGAAGCTAGCGCAATGTGCGGGCGGGCGGGAGACAAAAATCATGGAACGATTGCAACGGCTCGCGCTGGGCGCGGTTGCGCTGATGCTGTCATTCGCCGCGTCAATGACGAGTTCGCACGCTGAGACCGTCTACGTGCGCGCCGGAAAACTGGTCGATACGGAGCGCGGCGCCGTTCTTGACGACCGCCTGATCCGGATCGAGGAAGGGCGCGTGGTTTCCGTCACGCCGTTCGCCGGCGCCCCGTCAGACGGAAAGCTTATCGATTGGTCCGCCTACACCGTGCTGCCCGGCCTTATGGACATGCACACGCATCTTGTGGGCGGGCTCCAGTCTCATATCGCCGATCCGCTCCTGACGAGCGGCGCGCAGGACGCGCTTATCGGCGCGGCGAACGCCCGCGCAACCTTGCGCGCAGGGTTCACGACGGTGCGCGATGTCGGGGCGTGGCGCGCCTTCACCGATGTGGCGCTCCGCGATGCGATCGACAACGGGTATGTCGAAGGCCCGCGCATGTCGGTCGCCGGCGGATATTTCACCATTCCCGGCGGCGGCGGCGCCATCACGGGGCTTGCGGAAGATGTCGTCGTTCCGCCCGACATGACGCGCGGCGTCGTCGCCGGCGCAGAAGACGCGCGCCAGAAAGCGCGGATGTTTTTGCAGCATCATGTGGACTGGCTAAAGCTGATCGCGACCGGCGCCGTGCTCACAGTCGGTACGGAACCTGGCCAGCCGGAACTTACCGAAGCCGAAATGCGCGCAATTGTCGGCGAAGCTTCGAGTTACGGCGTGCCCGTTACCGCCCACGCCCACGGCGCCGAAGGCGCCAAAGCCGCGATCCGCGCCGGCGTGCGCTCTATCGAACACGGCTCCTTGCTGGACGACGAAGCCCTTCGGATGATGAAGACGAAGGGGGTCTGGCTCGTCGCCGACATTTACAACGGCGATTACATCGACGAAGTCGGAACGCGGGACGGATGGCCCGAAGAAACGCTCCGCAAGAACCGCGAGACGACCGAAACGCAGCGCGATGTTTTCCGCCGCGCCGTGAAAATGGGCGTCAAGATCGCCTACGGCACCGATTCAGGGGTTTATCCGCACGGGGATAATGCGAAGCAGTTTCCCTACATGGTGAAATACGGCATGACGCCGATGCAGGCTATTCAGGCGGCGACGACGAGCCCCGCGGCGCTTCTCGACTGGAGCGAGGATGTCGGCGCTGTCAGCCCGGGCAAATACGCGGACATGATCGCCGTCGAAGGCGACCCGCTGGCGGATGTTTCGGCGCTGTCAAACGTTATAGGCGTCATGAAAGGCGGCGCCGTGGTCAAGGCGCCCGAAAAGGAGACGGACTGATGCGTTATCTGATCGTTGCGGCGGCGTTCTCGGCGATGGCGCCGCTTGCGTCGGCGGAAGAGGCCGCGCCCCGCGCGCGCGATCTCGGCGTTCCTTTCGCCGGCGCGCCCGGTCCGCTCAACGCCATCACGGATGTGCCCGGCGTCACGGTCGGACATCGGACCATCGTCAAGGATCTCAAGGGCGGAAAGGCGGTGCGCACCGGCGTCACGGCCATTCTGCCGCGCGGGGAAATTTCAGGCCAAAATCCCGTCTTTGCGGGTGTCTTCGCGCTTAACGGCAACGGCGAAATGACCGGGTCGCACTGGGTCGAGGAATCCGGGACGCTCGAAGGGCCGGTGATGCTCACCAACACGCACAGCGTCGGCGCCGTCCATGAAGGCGTCATCCGCTGGCGGGTCGCGGCGGATGAGGCCGACGAGAGCGGCTACTGGTGGTCGCTGCCGCTCGTCGCCGAGACATGGGACGGGCATCTGAACGATATCAACGGTTTTCATGTTCGCCCCGAAGATGCAGCGAAAGCCCTTGAGGCCGCAAAATCCGGCCCTGTCGCCGAAGGCAATGTCGGCGGCGGCACAGGGATGATGTGCCATGGATTCAAATGCGGCATTGGAACGGCGTCGCGGCGCATGAGCATCGCCGACAAAGATTATACGCTAGGGGTCCTCGTGCAGGCTAATTACGGCGCGCAGAGTCTTCTGACGATAGCTGGCGCGCCGGTCGGCAAGCATCTCGGCGACAAGAAACCTGAAGCGGACGCTCCCGAGGGCGATACCGGTTCGATCATCGTCGTCATCGCAACCGACGCGCCGCTGCTTCCTCACCAGTTGAAGCGCCTTGCGCGCCGCGCGCCTCTCGCGCTCGGGCGTATGGGAAGTTTCGCAGGAAACGGTTCCGGCGACATTTTCATCGCCTTCTCGACAGCTGAAAGAAGCAAGGCGTCGCCGGGGGTCGCGAGCGCGTCCTATCTGGTCAACGACGCGCTCGACCGGGTGTTCCTGAGCGTTGTCGAGGCGACGGAAGAAGCGATCGTCAACGCGCTGGTCGCCGCGCGCGACATGAAAGGCGATCAGGGGCATGTCGTGAAGGCGATCGACCACGATGCGTTGCGCGACGTTTTGAAAAAGTATAACCGCCTCATCGAACCCGCCAGCGAGTAAACCGTCCCTAGGGCGCCTTGAGGCGGTTGTCGTACCAGTCAAGCGAGCGCCGCAGACGGTCGGCGAGATAGCTCGGAACAGCAAGGCCGTGATTTTCGTCCGGGTAGATCACGAGCTGCGTTTCGACGCCGAGAGAGCGCAGCGCCTGATACATCTGTTCTGACCCGAGGCAGGGCACGTTGAGATCTGCGCCGGCGCACAGGAACAGGGTCGGCGACTCGATGCGGTCCGCCTCGTAGAACGGATAGCTGACGCGGCGCCATGTCTTGAAATCGCGCCAAGGAACGCCGAGCTCGAATTCATATTCGCGCGCATATTGGTCGGCGCCATAGCCGCCGAGAAAGTTCGCCATGCCGGCGCCGCTGACAGCCGCCTTGAAACGCGTATCGCTGGCGATGAGATAGTCGGTGAGGATGCCGCCATAGCTCCAGCCGCCGACGCCGATACGGTTTCCGTCCGCGACGCCGCTTTCGACAACCGCGTCGATGACCGCAAGCACGTCCTTCACATCCTTCTTTCCCCAGTCGGCGTAAATGGCGCGGGCGAAGTCGAAGCCCCGCCCCGAGGAGCCGCGCGGATTGACGCCGAGCACCGCGTAGCCGTGGGCGGCGAAATACTGCCAGTCGGCCATGAACTCGTGCGAGAACTGATAGACCGGCCCGCCATGCACGCGAACGATGAGCGGCAGCGGCGCTGTCCCATCATAGTCCGGCGGCGTTACAAGCAGGCCGCGAATGTCGACCCCGCCGCTTTTCGCGCTGACGGTTTGCGTGCGGCCAAGGCGCCGGCCATCCAGCCAGGCATTGTGACGGGTGAGCGCACGCGTTTCGGGCGAAACGGCGCGCAGTTCATAGGGGCGCGTCGGATCGCCGTCGAGCGCGGCGATTTCATCGGCGGGACCGACAGCGTAGTCGTAGGCGAAGCGGGCGCCCTCGGTGAGATATTCTACGGCGTCCGTATCAGGATCGATGCGCGCGACATGCATCACGCTGTCGCCTTCGACCAGAGCGTAGAGCGCTTTCCCGTCGGCGGACCAGCGCGGCGCATAGCACCAGCGGTCGATGCGCGCAACATCGCGCGCAACGCCGGTCTCGACATCGCCGATGACGAGTTCGGAGGGCGAATAGTAAATCCACTTGTCCTCGCGCGAGCGCAACCAGGCGAGGCGTTTTGAATCCGGCGACCAGGCGGGACGCGATTCGAAGTCGGCGTCATTGTCCGCGCCTTCATAGTCGCCAAGCCGGCGCGGCGCTGCGCTGGCTTCCGGGAGCATCACGAACACATCGTAATCGTTGTTGCGGTCTGGGTCGGCGCGGCGTTTGGAAACGAACGAGATCAGCGAGCCGTCCGGCGACCATTGCGGCATCCAGTGATCGAAAGCGCCCTGCGTGAGCTGTGCGGGCTCTCCGCCTTTAACATCGACAAGAAACAGATGCCGCCGGTTATCGCCGAGATAGCCTCGCCCGTCTTCCTTGAACTTGAAGCGGTCGATGACGATGGGAGGCGCGGTCTTATCCTCGGCAACGCCGACGCCGCTTCCCGTTTCCGCCACGATAACAAGACGCTTGCCGTCCGGAGAAAGCGAGAAATCGCTGACGCCGCCTGCTATCGATGTCGCCTTTCGGGGATTGCCGCCTTTAACGGACCTTACCCAGACTTGCGTTTCCTCTTCGTCGCCAGCGTCGCTGAGATAGGCGAGGGTAGCGGCATCGGCGGAGAGTTGCGCGCGCCATTCGCTGGCGTCATCCGTGTTGGTGACGTTGACAGGCGCGCCGCCGCTCCATGCGACGCGCCAGATGTCGCTGACGGTTTCGTCCGTTTCGAGATTGTGCGTCGAGAGAGTGTAGTAAACGGCGCCGCCGTCCGGTGCGAAAAAAGGTTCCGACACATCCGCAATGCGATGAACATCGTCCAGCGTCAGGAGCGTCGCCTCTTGCGCCAGGGCGGCGTTTGAGAGGAAGGCGGAAGCAAGCAGCGGGCGCATAAGAAGCATTCGGCGTGTTCCCCTCTCTATGCGGAGCGGTGAAGTTCATCCGTCGCCGCGTCCAGAGCCAGGGAGAAGCGGCGGAACATCTCATCAATTTCCGCTTCCGTGATGACCAGCGGCGGACAGAAGGCGATCGTGTCGCCAAGCGGGCGGATGATGAGTCCGTTTTCGCGTGCGAGCCGTTCAAGGAGAAGACCCGCGACGCCCGGCGCTCCGAAACCGGTTTTTGTTTTCTTGTCGCTGACCAGTTCGACGGCGCCGAGCAGGCCAAGCCCTCTGATGTCGCCGACGAAAGGATGATCGGCGAAAGCGCGCAGTTTCTTTTGGAAATGCGCGCCGACTTTGGCGACGTGCTCGCCGATTTTCCAGCGCTCCATCAACTCCAGCGTTTTCAGCGCCACGGCGCAGGAGACCGGATGGCCGCCATAGGTGAAGCCATGGCCGAACGCGCCATTGGCGCCGCTTGGTTCGATCATCGCGTCGTACATCGCGTCGGGAACCAGAACGGCGCTGATCGGGAGGTAGGCGGAGGAGAGCGCCTTGGCGAGCGTTATCGTGTCGGGCTCCATGCCGACCGTCTCGGCGCCGAAGCGCTTGCCGGTGCGCCAGAACCCGCAGATCACCTCGTCGTCGATCAGCATGATGTCGTGCGCCGAGAGAAGCGGGCGCAGTTTCGGGAAATAGTCGGCGGGGGGAATAAGCACGCCGCCGACGCCCATTACAGGTTCGGCGACAAAGGCCGCGATCGTTTCCGGTCCTTCTCTTTCGATAACGCTTCTGATTTCATCGATCAGGCGCGCCGCGTAATCGGAGTCCCTCTCGCCGGGCTGCGCTTCGCGGTAAGCGTAGGGCGGAGACACATGAATGACGCCTTCGATTGGCAGGTCGAACAGCGCGTGGTTGACCGGAAGCCCCGTCAGGCTGCCGCTGCCGATAGTGACGCCGTGATAGCCCCGCTTGCGCGAAAGGATTTTCTTTTTCTGCGGACGGCCTATGGCGTTGTTGTAATAACGTTGCAGCTTGATCTGCGTGTCGTTGGCGTCTGAGCCTGAGCAGCCGAAGAAAACCTTGCCGACCGGAACCGGCGCGAGTTCTTTCAATTTCTCGGCGAGTTCGATGGCTGTCTTGTGAGTGCGCCCGCCGAAGAGATGCGAGAACGACATTTTCAACATCTCATCGCGCGCAGCGTCAGCAAGCTCTTCGACGCCGTAACCGAGCGCCGTGCACCACAGGCCCGACATGCCTTCAATATGGTCGCGCCCCTTGGCGTCGTAGACATAGACGCCTTTAGCCCGCTCGAAATAGATCGGGCCGGATTCCTGAAGACGCTTGAAGTTCGTCGTAGGGTGGAGCACGGCGGCGAGGTCGCGCTCTTCCATGGATGGTTCGTTGCGGATCATGCGGGCTCTCCCGAAGGGACGCGGTTCACTATTTTCTTGTTTGGACGAAGGAAGAAAGAAAGGCGGCGAGATTGTCGCCGAGCGATGGGCAGAGATAGCCGCCTTCCTGCACAATCACAGTCGGCGTCTTGAGGCGCTCGCCAATCGCGGCGCCGATCTTTGCGAAGCCTTCGGTTGTCACCGCGAAACCCGCGAAAGGATCGTCCCTGGAGGCGTCGAGCCCGAGCGCGATGACGAGCGCATCGGGCGCGAAAGCGGTTATGTGTGTGAGCGCCGTCACCAACGCCGCCAGAAAGCCCGCATCGTCGGTTCCGCGCGGAAGGGGGAGATTGAGATTATAGCCGAGCCCCGCGCCTTCGCCGCGCTCGTCCGCATGCCCCCAGAAGAATGGATAAAAGCGTTTCGGATCGGCGTGGATAGAGACGGTCAACACATCGGCGCGCGCGTAAAAAATGTCCTGCGTCCCGTTGCCGTGATGCACGTCCACATCGAGGATGGCGATGCGCGGATACTTGCTCCTGAGATGTTCGGCGGCGATGGCCGCGTTGTTGAGATAGCAAAAGCCCGCCGCCGCTTCTGCGTTCGCGTGATGGCCGGGCGGGCGGCAGAGCGCGTAGGCGAAAGGCTCGCCCTCGAGCACGGTTTCGGCGGCGTGTACGGCGCTCCATGCGCTCCATAGCGCGCTCTCCCATGTCGTCTCCATGATCGGGCATGACGCGTCGAGCATGTGAAACCCAGCCTGAGCGACGACCGAGTCCGGATAGCCGAAATCGCGGCGGTGCGGATGGATATTCGGCGTCACCGAAGCCGCGGCGCCGTCGATACGCCGCCAGCGCTCATGGGCGCGTTCGAGAAACCGCAGATACTCCGGCGAATGTGCGCGCGCGATGGGACCGAGGCCATAATCCTTAGGGCGCTCGATGACGAAACCGGCCTTTTCTGCGCCGGCTTTCAGGCGCGCGATGCGTTCGGGCTGTTCCGGGTTCGGCTGCATGACGCCGTTCACCAGAAAGTGCGCCGGATAGTGACGGGCCTGTTCGGATTCGGCGAGAATGGCTTTCATAACGCGCTCCGTTTCAGGCGCGGGGCAGGGAGAATTCAGCGGCGAAAGCGTCGAGGCTCGCCGTGAGTTTTTCCATGATCTCGTCCACATGCGTCTCGGTCGAAATCATCGGCGGGCAGACGAGAAAGTGATCGCCCTCGTAACCGCCGCGCGTCCGGCGCGCATAGATGATGAGGCCGCGCTCATAGGCGAGATCGACGAGACGTTGGAAGGCGTTCCATTCGCGCGGCAGCGGCATCATGGTTTCCCGGTCGGCCACAAGTTCGAACGCGAGGAGAAGACCCTTGCCGCGCACGTCGCCGATGAAAGAGTAGGTTTCCATCAACGCCTCAAGCCGGCCTTTCAGCAACGCGCCGATGCGCGCCGTGTTGGCGAAGAGATCCTGCGCGACGATTTCCTTGAGGACCGCCAGGCCTGCGGTGCAGGCGAGCGGATTGCCGGCATAGGTGTAGCCGTGCATGAAGCCGCCGTTCGAGACGACGGCATCGACGATGTCGCCCCGCGCCAGCATGGCGCCGAGCGGCGCATAGCCGGCGCCGAGACCCTTGGCGAGCGCGATAATGTCGGGCCGCTGGCCCCAATGGTCGGCGGCGAGGAACGCTCCTGTGCGCCCTGCGCCGGTCATCACCTCGTCGTAGATCAGCAGGACGCCGTACTCGTCGCAAATGTCGCGGATGCGCTGATAATAGGAGTCCGGCGCCACAAGCGCGCCTGTCGAAGCGCCGCCGACAGGCTCCATAATGAAGGCGAGCACGTTTTCAGCGCCTAGCTCCTCGATCTTGTCGCGCAGCATATCGGCGTATTTCAGCCCGCGCGCCGCATCGTCGAGATTGTCCCGGTCGAGATAGGCGCGCGGCGCCGGCACTTTCGGCATCGCCCGCAGCATCGGCGCGAACGGCGCGGTCAGCGGATCGTAACCGGTGATGGACAGCGCCCCGAAGGTCGATCCGTGATAGGAGGGAAAGCGGGAAATGACTTCGGTGCGCTTTATCTCGCCTTTCGTTACAGCATATTGCCGCGCGAGCTTGAGACAGCTTTCGACCGACTCCGACCCGCCGGAGGTGAAAAACACCTTGTCGCGGCCCGGCGGCGACAGTTTCGCGATGGCGCCGGCGAGGCGTTCGGCGGGCTCGTTCTCGAAATGCAGGCGGTAGCCGAAGGTCGACTTCTCCATCTGCGCGCGCATCGCGGCGAGGACGCGCGGGTTCGAATGTCCAATGTTCGAGACCATCGCGCCGCTCGAACCGTCAAGCCAGCGCCTTCCGTCGGCATCGTAGAGATAGACGCCCTCGCCATGGCTGAGCATCGGCCGTCGCCCGCCAGACTGGTAAAACAGGCGCGACGGCGTCGCGGGCGACCAGTCGAAAATCCCCGTTACGTTCATGCGCGCCTCACGCGCGCTGTTTTAGGGGCGGGCAACATCGGTCCGAGGCCGTAAGTGCGCGCGGAAAGCGGCGTATTTTCAATGTGCTTGAAAAGAATCTTGCGGAACTCCTGTTCCGCCTGGTTTAACT
>Ga0209347_1006468_pt1 | contig 10364 bp, 11 predicted proteins | sample AutmiccommuBRH23_FD_187382 | JGI IMG/M metagenome (GOLD analysis project Ga0209347, IMG submission 187382) | Deep subsurface microbial communities from Mt. Terri, Switzerland - Autotrophic microbial communities BRH/23 (SPAdes) (version 2) | ecosystem: Environmental > Aquatic > Deep subsurface >...
ACTGGAACTACACGCTCACAGCCGACCACACCGCGACACGCCCAACAGAACCCACCTAATTACTGCGCGCTCCCTTAGCTCAGGCGGGCGCCAGAAAGGCCGCAAGTGCGGCCGAATAGTCGGCGACATCGGCGGCGCCCATCACCTCGCGGGCCGAGTGCATCGCCAGTTGCGCCGCCCCGACGTCGACGGTCGGGATTCCGGTCCGCGCCGCGGTCATCGGCCCGATCGTCGATCCGCAGGGAAGGTCGGCGCGGTGCTCATAACGCTGCAGGGGCACCCCCGCCTGGGCGCACGCCAGCGCGAACGCCGCGGCGGTGCGGCCGTCGGTGGCGTAACGCAGGTTGGGCTGCACTTTGAGCACCGGACCGCTGTTGACCTCGATCAGGTGGCTCGGCTCGTGGCGATCCGGGTAGTTCGGATGGGTGGCGTGGGCCATGTCGCCGGAGGCGACCATCGACTCGGGCAGCCGGCGCAGGAAGTCCTCCCGCCCGCCCCCGGCAGCCAGCGTGATCCGCTCCAGCACCGTCAGCAGCAGCTCGGACTGTGCGCCGTGGTCGGACTGTGACCCGACCTCTTCGTGGTCGAAGAGCACCAGCACCGGGACCACACCGGACGTGTCAGACGCGGCGGCCGCCAGGAACGCCTCCAACCCCGCGTAACACGTCGCCTGGTTGTCCAGGCGGGGCGCGCTGACCAACTCACCGTCGACGCCGGCCAGCCGCGACGGGTTGACGTCGTGCGTCATCAGGTCGAAACCGAGCACATCGTCGGCACCGACACCGGCGCGCGCCGCCACGTGGGCCAGGAACGACCTCGCCTCGGTGCCGACGCCCCAGACGGCGTTGACGTGCCGTTGCGGGTTCAGCTCGACGCCCTTGCGATCCTCGGCGAGGTGGATCGCCAGTTGGGGCACCCGCAGGATCGGGTCGTCGATCCTGATCAGGTGGTGCTCGACGGTGTTGCCGGTCCGGACCGAGAGTCTGCCGCTGATACCCAGGTCGCGGTCCAGCCAGGAGTTCAACCAGGCCCCGCCGTACGGCTGCAGGGCCACCACCTGCCATCCGGAGACGGTCCGGTCCGGATGTTGCTTGACCCTCAGGTTCGGGCTGTCGGTGTGGGCGCCGACGATCCGGAACGGCGCGGCGCCATCTGCCCCGGATCGCCACGCGATCAGCGACCCGGACCGGACGGTGAAGTGGTCCCCCGTTTCGGGCCACGGTTCACTCTCGGACAGTTCGGTGAACCCCGCGGCGAGCAGTCTCGCCGCGGCTGTTTCACAGACGTGGAACGGCGACGGCGACGCGTCGATGAACTCGCAGAGGCCCAGCGCAGTCGCAGACATGGTTATCCATCTTCGTCGATCATCGTTGGTGATCTTGATCTAGGGTCAGACGGTGCCCGCACCGTCGCCCCAGCCGGTCCTCGCGCCGCTGACACCGGCGGCCATCTTCCTGGTGGCGACCATCGACGAGGGTGGCGAGCAGACCGTTCACGAGGCGCTCGGCGACATCTCCGGGTTGGTGCGGGCGATCGGCTTTCGCGATCCGACCAAGCGGCTGTCGGTGGTGACGTCGATCGGGTCCGAGGCCTGGGATCGGCTGTTCTCCGGGCCCCGCCCCGCCGAGTTGCATCCGTTCATCGAGATCGACGGCGGCCGCCACCACGCCCCGTCGACGCCGGGGGACGTGCTGTTCCACATCCGCGCCGAGTCGATGGATGTCTGCTTCGAGCTGGCGACCAAGCTCGTCGACGCGATGGGCGCGATGGGCGCGATCACCGTGGTCGATGAGACGCACGGGTTCAAGTTCTTCGACAACCGCGACCTGCTCGGCTTCGTCGACGGAACGGAGAACCCCGATGGCGCGCTGGCCGACAGCGCCACCCAGATCGGTGACGAGGATCCCGACTTCGCGGGCGGCTGCTATGTGCACGTGCAGAAGTACGTGCACGACATGCCTTCCTGGAACTCGCTGTCGACCGAAGAACAGGAACGGGTGATCGGCCGCACCAAGCTCGACGACATCGAGCTCGACGACGCCGAGCAGCCCGCGAATTCGCATGTGGCGCTGAACGTCATCACCGACGAGGACGGCAACGAGCTGAAGATCGTGCGGCACAACATGCCGTTCGGCGAGGTCGGCAAGGGTGAGTTCGGCACGTACTTCATCGGTTATTCGCGAACGGCCGCCGTCACCGAGCGGATGCTGCGCAACATGTTCATCGGCGACCCGCCGGGCAACACCGATCGGGTGCTGGACTTCTCCACCGCCGTCACCGGATCGATGTTCTTCACGCCGACCTCGGATTTCCTCGATGACCCCCCGCCCCTTCCGGATTCGGCCATCGAGGACGACGCACCGGCGGTCGCGGTGGTCCCTCCCGTGAGCAACAACGGATCGCTGGCGATAGGCAGCCTGAAAGGACAACCGCAATGAACAACCTGTATCGGGAACTGGCGCCGATCACCGACGTCGCGTGGGCGGAGATCGAGCAGGAGGCGACGCGCACGTTCAAGCGTCACATCGCCGGCCGCCGAGTGGTCGACGTCAGCGATCCGGGCGGGCCGGTGACCGCCGCGGTGAGCACGGGACACCTCGTCGATGTCGCGGCCCCCGGTGACGGTGTGGTGGCCCACCTGCGCGACGCCCGCCCGCTGGTGCGGCTGCGGGTGCCGTTCACCGTGAACCGGATCGACATCGACGACGTGGAACGTGGATCGCAGGATTCGGACTGGGATCCGGTCAAGGACGCGGCCAAGAAGCTGGCCTTCATCGAGGACCGGGCCATCTTCGAGGGTTACGAGGCCGCCCATATCGGCGGCATCCGCAAGTGCAGTTCCAACACCGCACTCGCGCTGCCCGACGATCCCCGCGAGATCCCGGACGTGATCAGCCAGGCGCTGTCGGAGCTTCGACTGGCCGGTGTCGACGGGCCGTACAGCGTGCTGCTGTCGGCCGACATCTACACGCAGGTCAGCGAGTCCACCGCGCACGGATATCCGATCCGTGAGCACATCAACCGACTGGTCGACGGTGACATCATCTGGGCACCCGCCATCGACGGCGCCTTCGTGTTGTCCACCCGCGGAGGCGATTTCGACCTGCAACTGGGCACCGACGTGTCGATCGGCTACCTGTCCCACGATGTCGACACCGTGCAGTTGTACCTGGAGGAGACGCTTACGTTCCTGTGCTACACCGCCGAGGCCTCGGTCGCGCTGAGCGCCTAGCCTCAGCCCGGGGCGACCAGGGAGAAAAGTCTGTCGTTGGTGCGCTGGATGAGCGCGGTGTGGACCTTCCACACCTCTTTGGCCACACCGTATTCCGGCGTTGGGAGCGACCACAGCGTCTCACACGTCGACAGGTCGACCGCTCGGACCAACGAGTCCTCGTGGCGGGCGATGACCACCTCTCCGTCGGAGGCGATGTAGTAGTAGCCGAGGCTGTCCGTCTCGCATGTCTTCCCGGTCTCGCCGGTGCGCAGATCGAACTGTTGCCACTCTTCGTGTTTGGGGTCGTTGGCGATGAACAGCCGGGATCCGATCAGCCGGGCTTCGACGGCGGGAACGGTGGGCGGCAGCACGACCAGCGTGCGGCCGTCGAGTGTCATGACCCGGTCGTTCACCTGCGTGACGACGGTGGGCAGGTCGGCTGAGCGTGTTTCGAAGCTGCCCTTCTCCGCTATCTCGCTGAGTAGCGCACCCGAATCGTCAAAGAAGGCGACCCGGTCCTGCCCGTCCCCGTCCGTGAACTCGTACCCGAAGCCGCCCGGGTACACCATCGCTCGCCAGAGCCGAACGTCTTGTGGCAGTTCTGGCTCCACGACCCGGCCGTCGATGACCGAGAACACCACATCGGCGAGGTCCATGCCCTTCTGCACCGCGAGGGTGGACGGAGCGCTGTCGCGGTCCCAGCTGGTGAACTGCGCCGGCAGGATCCCGTCGCCCGGCACGAACCAGGTCAGTTCGCCGCGAGGTCCCACACCGTGAATCCCTATACCCATCACGGCGGCAACGGCGTGATCGCCGATCTGCTCGAGGCGGGGCCTACCCTCCTGCGCCGCAACCTGCACGTCGGTCGGCCCGTCGAAAACCACGGTTCCCGAGTCAGTGTCGACGACCCACGCGGTGGACGGCGCACCGGGTTCACGCCCCTGCCGGACGCACAACACCAAGGGCGGGCCGTTGACGAAGCAGTTGTAGTCGATCGCTCCATCGCCGCCGGCGAGCCGGACCGGCCCGAACACCCGCTGACCGTTGGCGATGTCGAGGCCGACCAGCCACCAACCATCTTTGGTGATGCCCTGGAAGAGTCCGCGACTTCCGATGTTCCCGATCGGCTTCATGACCGTGCCAGGTGGTAGTTCGAGGTCTGCCACGGTGACCGTCCACCCGGGTACCGGTTCCTCTCGCATCGACGACGACAGCAGCGTCTGCGAGGGAAGATCGGGCGGCGCGACTTCGGGCTGGCCCTCAGTGGCACAGCCTGCCAGCACCGCCAGTACGGCCAGTACGGCCAGTACGGCCACGCCGGGCAGCCACTTTCGCATCACACCACCCTCCGAAGTCGTTCCGCGGCCCGATGGTCGGTCAGTTCATCGCGGCATTCGGGATGTTGCCAGTAGAAGCGCACCAGGTCGCGCATGGCGTGGCCAGCCGGCGTGTACCAGTCCGTGGCCACCAGGCGCGTCGTGCCGTCGGTCGTGGTGATGTATGTGGAGCCGGTGTTGACCGGCCGACGATCGGGCACCGGTCGATCCGAAACGTCCGTGACGGCGTCCCAGGCGCCGTACACCGATGAGGTGGTGTTCCCGGCTTCGAACCCGTCCGCATCCAGCCGGAGGTAGCTCATCCCCCGTTTGGTGAGAATCTGCCGCATGGTGGGCAGTCCGACCAGGACACCGACGATGGCGGTGAGAACGAAGTACTTCGCGTCTCCGCGCGGCGTAGGGATATCGATCATGTCAAGCGGAGCAAAGATCGCGAGCAGCGCCATCGCGACATACATCCCGACGGTTGCCGTCATCGCGCAGATATCGACACCGCGGTCGGGTCGGAACGTCGTCCCTTCGTCGTCCAGGTTCACCCGGACGGTCACCAGTTGGTTGCCGACCCGTATGGTCACCGCGATCAAACCGAAGGCGAAGACAGCGGCCCCGACCACTACGAGCGTCGTCAGCAACTCCCCGCGTCCCAGCGACACCACGGCCCATACCGTGGCCAACACGCCCGCGGTGCCCAGCACCACGGACAGGAAGACCAGTGAGACGGCGGACCTCATGGCGGACACATGATGTTGCCGACCAATTTTCCGACGTAACCGAAGATGAAGCCGCCTGCGACGTTGCCGCCCATGGCTGCAAATGGGCCGACCCCGGGAATGGCGGCCACCGCGACCGAGGTGGCCAGCCCGCCGACCAAACCGGTGCCACCCGACCATGCCGCGATGCACCGTTCCCGCAGGGTGTCCGCCGACACCAAGTCGTAGACCATCGTCGCGACACCCAGCGCCGGTCCGCCGAACTTCGCACCGATCCTGACCTTGTCGAGTTCCGCCGCGCTCACCCCGAACATCCCCCGACCCGCCGCGGTCTCGATCCCCGAGTACACACCACCGGCCAGCGTCGGGATCGGGTTGTTGAAGAACGAATCCGGCAGGACGGATTCCCTGCCGTCCGCGGTCGTGCAGCTGCCGGTGCGGACTCCGTCAGCAGTCTCCGAGATGTCGATCCGCGTGCCGTCGGCCCAGGAGATCTCGGTCAGCGTCCCGCCATCCTCGCGGGGAGTGGTCATCGTGTCGGAGATCCAATTGCCGTTCTTGTCCGTGTGGAGCACCCTGGTCGTTCCCGGTGGGTAGATCTGCTGGCTGGGCAGGCCCTGGTCGATGTACTCGGTCACCTCGTGGGTGCTGCCGTCGAGCATGGTGTAGGTGGTGATCCGATTGCCGTCCCGGTCGGTGGTCTCGGTGATGTCGCGCACCGTGGACGCCATGTCCTGGGCGCGTGCGATGTCCTGGAACTGCCTGCCTTCCTCGGTGTCCGGACTCGGCACCTCGTCTTGGGGATAGGGCGTGAGCGAAACAGGTGGCTTCCCCGGAAGGTCGGTGGCGATGCCTTCGGTGGCCTGCGCCGCGAGCAGTGCCGTTGATGTGGCGGTGTCGGCTTCGTCGAGACCTACCAGCAGGGGGTTGATCTCGGCCTGTGCAGCCTTGGCCTGTGCCTCGAGTTCGGCCGCCAGTTCGGCGGACATTCCTGCCTGGTCGATGAAGACGACCCACTGGTCGGTGACGTTGAGCGGGCCCGCGTCGATCTCGCTCGCCTTGGCCAGCAGGCTGGTGCGCCAGCCCGAGATGGAGTCGCCACCACGGTCGAGGGTCGCTGCGACTCTGTCGGTGTAGTTTTTGAACGCCGACGACCTGTCGGTCGCCCGGCCGAACATGTCTCCTGCAGCCTTGTGCGCCTCTCCGGACCACGCCTTCTCAGCGGACATCCGGTCGATTCTGTCATCGAGGTTGCGGACCGCGTCGTAGATCGATTCCCCTGAAGACCTGATGGACGAGGCTGCCGACGTCAACGCCTCCGGGTTCCAGCTCTGCATTCGCGAACGTGTAGGGAGCACGGTTCAGAAAAGCCCCTTGAAGTCACCCGCCAGACCCTCGTCGGTTACCTCGTACCGATCCCCGGCGCCTCGAACGGCGCGGCCCATGCTCGTGATGTCGTTGGCGATGTCGTCGGCGATCAGACCGAGATGGACGCCGACATGGCGAGCCGCCCACTGCGTCTCCGAGCCGGGAAGTGCGTCGGCCGCGGTGGTGGCGGTGGTCCCGACATCGATGCCGCTGATCGTCGCCGCAGCGGCGTCGACCTGCGCGGCGAAGGCGCGCAACACATCTGGATCAACTAACATCCTGCCCCCAGGTAGGTTCTTCGGAATTCGAACCTAACACCGGTCACATAGGGCTCAGGACACCAAAACTGCGTCCAGGGCGGAGTAGAAGATCCCGAGGCCGTCGTCGGACGGGCCGGTCAGCGCCTCGGTGGCGTGCTCGGGGTGTGGCATCAGTCCGACGACGCGGCCGTCGGCCGAGCTGATGCCCGCGATGTCCCGCATCGAGCCGTTGATGTTGTCGCGGTAGCGGAAGACCACCCGGCCCTCGCCCTCGAGTTCGTCGAGCACGTTCGCGCTCGCGACATAGCGACCCTCGCCGGATTTCAGCGGCACCAGCAGGTCAGCCCCCTGCTCGTAGCGCGACGTCCACGCCGAGGAGTTGGAGGCGACCTCGAGCCACACGTCACGGCACACGAAGTGCAGGTTGGCGTTGCGGGTCAGCGCGCCGGGAAGCAGGCCGGCCTCGCAGAGCACCTGAAACCCGTTGCAGATCCCCAGCACCGGCATGCCGCGGCCGGCGGCGGCGACGACCTCGCCCATCACCGGGGCGAACCGCGCGATGGCTCCGCAGCGCAGGTAGTCGCCGTAGGAGAAGCCGCCGGGAACCACCACCGCGTCGACACCCTTGAGGTCGGCGTCGGCGTGCCAGAGGCTCACCGCTTCGGCGCCGGCCAGCCGCACGGCGCGCGCAGCGTCGATGTCGTCGAGCGTGCCCGGGAATGTGATGACCCCCACACGGGCGCTCATGCGCTCTCCTCCGAGGCTTCCCTGCTGACCGCCCAATCCTCGATGACGGTGTTGGCGAGAAGCGATTCGGCGATCTCGGCGAGCTTGCCGTCGTCGATGTCGTCGGCGACCTCGAGCTCGAACCGCTTGCCCTGCCGCACATCTGAGATGCCGTCGAAGCCCAGCCGGCCGAGTGCGCCGACGATGGCCTGCCCCTGCGGGTCGAGGATCTCGGTCTTCGGCATGACGTGTACCACCACTTTTGCCACGCCGATCACTCTACCTGCGGTGACTTCGTTGCCGCGTCACCGGCACGAGCCCAGGTAGGCGGCACACAGCGGGGCCGCCAGCGCGTCGAAGACCTGCGCGTCGGGAACCGCAGGCCATTCGACCAGCACGGGCACGGTCGCCCACAGCGCCAGTTCGACCACGGTGCTGCTGCCCGGATCGGCGAGCAGGTAGGCGTGCATGACCCGCCTGCCTCCGTCGCTGATGACCGTCGCGAGCCGCTCTGCGTCGCTGGTGGTGATCGACGGTGAGATCCCGGCGGCACTGTCCTGGCAGGTCCGCAGCGCGAGCCGGGCTTTCTCGAGCACCTCCAGGGCGGTGCCGCCCCCGGTCACGGTGTCACCGCGCCAGTGAATCACCTGCGCCCGCAGATTCCACTGGCCGGCCGGGCTCGGCACCATCGCCCTGGCCGCCACCGAATAGTCACGGGGCTCGTCCGCGGCGGCCGGACCACCTGCGCACCACTCCTCGAACCCGAACCGCGGTGTCGTCGCGGTGACCGCCACCCCGGCCAGCCCCGGCCAGCGGTACACCGGGAACAGCGGGATGGAGCTCGGCGCTATCCACGCCGAATCCGGAATCGCGTCGCAGATCGGCGGACAGTGTCCCGGCACCGGCCGGGCCACACCGGGCGTGACCACCAGTCCGCATACCGCCAGTGCCACCGCAAGCATCAATCGCACGTGTTCCTACCCCCTGCGCGCCACAATATAGGGATGCAGCTCACACACTTCGGCCATTCATGCCTCCTGGCGAGCTTCAAGGGGCGATCCGATGACGGCTCGGGCGCAGAGACCACGGTGCTGTTCGACCCGGGCAACTTCTCCCACGGCTTCGAGGGCGTCACCGGCCTGTCGGCGATCTTGATCACCCACCAGCATCCCGATCACGCAGACACGGAGAGGTTGCCTGCGCTCACCGCCGCAAACCCGCAGGCCGCCCTGTACGCCGACCCGCAGACCGCCGCTCAGCTCGGAGCACCGTGGCAGGCGGTCCAGGTGGGCGACGAACTGTCCATCGGCCACCTGACGGTGCGGGGAGTCGGCGGCCGGCACGCGGTGATCCATCCGGAAATCCCTGTCATCGACAACATTTCGTACCTGATCGGGGACGGCGAGCACCCTGCGCGGCTCATGCATCCCGGAGACGCGCTGTTCGTTCCCGGTGAGCCGGTCGACGTGCTCGCCACACCGGCCGCGGCGCCGTGGCTGAAGATCTCGGAGGCGGTGGACTACCTGCGTGCGGTCGCGCCGACGCACGCGGTGCCGATCCACCAGGCGATCATCGACCCGATCGCGCGGCCCATCTTCTACGGCCGGCTCTCCGAGATGACCGACACCGACTTCCAGGTCCTCGAACCCGAGAGCGGCACCGAGTTCTGAGCTCCGCCGGTCAGCCGATGTCTCGCGCTGCGGCGCGACCCGCGGCGCGGCCGGAGAACACACACCCGCCCAGGAACGTCCCCTCCAGCGACCGGTAACCGTGCACCCCGCCACCGCCGAAGCCGGCGGCCTCCCCGGCGGCGTACAGGCCGGGGAACACGGAGCCGTCGCCGCGCAGCACGCGGGAGTCGAGGTCGGTTTCCAAGCCGCCCAACGACTTCCGCGTCAAGATGTGCAACTTGACCGCGATCAGCGGTCCCGCCTTGGGGTCGGTCAGCCGGTGTGGGGCGACCACCCGGCTGACGCGGTCGGCCAGATAGGCGCGCGCGGCGCGGATCGCGGTGATCTGGCTGTCCTTGGTGTACCTGTTGGCCACCTCCCGATCCCGCGCGGTGACCTCGGCCTCGACCACGCTGAAGTCGAGCGGCTCGACGTCGGGCACCGCGTTCATCTGCGCCACCAGCTCCCGCAACGAGTTCGCGGTGACGAAATCGACGCCCTTGTCGACGAACGCGTGCACAGGTCCCGGTCCCTTGCGGGCCCTTTCCACCACGCCACGCACGCTACGACCGGTCAGGTCGGGGTTCTGCTCCTGCCCGGACAGGCCGAACTCCTTGTCGACGATGCGCGAGTTCAGCACGAACCACGTGTAGTCGTGGCCGGTCCCGGCGATGTACTCCAGCGTGCCCAGCGTGTCGAAGCCGGGATACAGCGGTGCGGGCAGGCGCTTGCCGGCGGCATCCAGCCACAACGACGACGGTCCCGGCAGTATCCGGATGCCGTGGCGTGGCCAGATCGGGTCGTAGTTGGTGATGCCCTCGGTGTAGTGCCACATCCGGTCGCTGTTGATGACGCTGCCGCCGGCGGCCGCCGAGATCTCCAGCATCCTGCCGTCCACGTGTGCCGGCACCCCGCTGAGCAGCTGCTCGGGCACCCGGCCCATGCGCGCGGGCCAGTACTTGCGGACCAGGTCGTGGTTGCCGCCGATGCCCCCGCTCGCGACGACCACCGCCTGTGCCCGGAACTCGAACTCGCCCTGGATGTCTCGCGACGACGCGACACCGCGCGCCGCCGTCGAC
>Ga0209347_1006473_pt1 | contig 10359 bp, 8 predicted proteins | sample AutmiccommuBRH23_FD_187382 | JGI IMG/M metagenome (GOLD analysis project Ga0209347, IMG submission 187382) | Deep subsurface microbial communities from Mt. Terri, Switzerland - Autotrophic microbial communities BRH/23 (SPAdes) (version 2) | ecosystem: Environmental > Aquatic > Deep subsurface >...
CGACGACGTCGTCGAGCGCCTGCCGATGGCGCAACTGCGCGTTGTCGTTCTGCGGATCGGCGTCGCTCTCGGCGCCGTCCGGCGCGTCCGCCGGCTCGTGGGGATGCGGGTCGTCGTCTAACGCCGGCGCGCATGTGGCGCGCGGCGCGAGCACGAAGCGCGCCGCGACGGCGAGATCCTCCGCGCCGACGACGCCCCCGCCGCGCAGGGCGCAGGACGCGCGGGCGACGCGCAGCGCCAGCAGCGGCGCGCGCAGCGAGTCGACGCCGAGCCGCGCGGCGGCGGCGACGAGCGACTCGATCGCCTCGCGCGGCGCGACGACCGAGGCCAGTCGCGCGCGCGCCGCCGGGATCTGCGCAGCGGCAGAAAATTGCGCCTCGATGTCGCCATGGTCGACATCGGCGAGGTCCAGGTGAAACGCCAGGCGGTCGCGCAGCGACGCCGGCGGCCGCTCGTCATCGTCGCGCCCTTCATCGAGCGCGACGGCCCCGATGCGCGCGGTCTGGCGCGTCGACAGCCCGTCGCGGGCGAGCTGAATTTCTCCGGCGTCGAGCGCCGCCGCGATGCGCGCCGCCGCCGCGGCGCTGAGCCGCTCCGCCATCGCGAGCACGACGACCCCGCCATCCGCCTGCGCGAGCAGCCCGGTTTCGGCGATGGGCCGCCCCGCCCGCAGCGTCGCGGCGAGATCCAGTCCGCCGAGCAGGCGGTCGTCGGAAATGGCGAGCGGCGCGCGGCGGATCGGCGCGTCGCCAGGGAGGTGGGCGCGCAGCAAGCCGAGCCAGGCGTCGCGCGCCGGCCCCGGCGGGCCCCGCAACGAGACGCAGGAGCCCAAGGGATCGACGGCGAACAGCGCCGCGGCGAGGCGCGCGCAGGGCCAGCCGGCAGCCTCGCCGTCGCCGCTCATGCGCCGAAAATCTCCTCGATGGCGCGCGCGACGCGGGTCGCCGAACCGATATCGTCGAGCGGATTGCGCCGCAGCCGATGCCCGAGCGCGAACGGCGCGACCCGCCGCAGCTGCGCGTCGCCGACGCGCTCCTTGCCCTCGAAACTCGCGAGCGCGCGGGCGGCGCGCAACAGCGTCAGCTCGCCGCGCAAGCCGTCTGCGCCCAGCGCGACGCACAGCCGTGCGGCCTTTTCCAGCGCCGCGTCGGGCGCCTCGACGGCCCCGAGGCGTTCGCGCGCGGTGACGATCCGGCGCCGCAGCTTGTGCTCTTCGACCGACCAGGCCTTGGCGAAGCGGGAGGGATCGCGCTCGAAGCCGTCGCGCCGGCGCACGACCTCGATCCGCGTCGGTATGTCCATCGGCGTCTTCACATCGACGGCGAGGCCGAAGCGATCGAGGAGCTGCGGCCGCAGTTCGCCTTCTTCCGGATTGCCGCTGCCGATCAGCACGAATCGCGCCGGATGGCGCACGCTCAATCCTTCGCGTTCGACGACATTTTCGCCGGAAGCGGCGACGTCGAGCAAAAGGTCGACGAGATGGTCTTCAAGCAGATTGGCTTCGTCGATATAGAGAAATCCGCGATTTGCCCTGGCGAGCAGGCCGGGTTCGAAAGACTTTTCGCCCCGCGTCAGCGCCCGTTCGAGATCGAGCGCGCCGACGACGCGGTCTTCGGTGGCGCCGAGCGGGAGATCGACGACCGGGACTGCGCGCAGCGTGGTTTTGAACGCGCCCTGCGCCGCCTGGCTCCGGCAGCCCTCGCATAACGCGGCGGTCGCCGCCGGATCGCAATTATAGGCGCAGCCGACGACCGAGCGCATGGGCGGCAGCAGATGCGCCAGCGCGCGCACCGCCGTCGACTTGCCCGTGCCGCGATCGCCGAAGGCGAGCACGCCGCCGACGGACGGATCGATTGCGGCGATCACGAAGGCGAGCTTCATGTCGTCCTGTCCGACGATTGCGGCGAAGGGAAATGGCGCAAGCGAGCCTGGCGGCGCAACCTTCTGCGCCGCGCTTGCGCTTGAGGGTTGGATCGGCGGCGCGCCAAGGGAACGCGGCGCCGGGCGAGGAAGCTTGACCGGGGACGCCATGCGCAGTCCTTTCGGGTTCCCGGCGCGGAAAGTCCGGATTACGCGCCATATGTCATGTTAAATTGACACATGTGCCGGCGCGCCGCAAGTTTGGATGACGGATTAAGTCAATTCTTCTGCAGAAATTCCGACCTGCGTGGTATTCTGCTGCGTTAAGGTCAATTCTCTAGGTCGGGGCTGAATGAAACGGGGGCTCTGTTCATGACTGCTGGCGTCAAACGCGGGCGCCTTGAGCGGGTTTGGAATGCCCGATCGTCGCGCCGTCCTTGGGAGCGGGGCCGGCCATGATCGACAGGACCGACGCCGGCCCCGATCTGACGCTGACCCTCGACGAGGACGGCGTCATCCGCAATGTCGTGTTCGCGCATTCTTTGGCGCAGGAGCCGCTCGACGCCTGGTTGGGCAGGCCCTGGGGCGAGATGATGGAGCCGGCGATCGACGACGTCGCCCTGCACAAGATCAGGGATGTGCGGCTGCAAGGCGAGTCCTCCTGTTTTCGGGTGCGCCAGCGGTTTCCGAGCGGCCGCGAAGTCGCGATGGAATACACGACCTTCAGCCTCGGCAAGAAGGCCGGCTTTGTCGCCATCGGGCGGAGTCTCGAAGCGATCAGCGAATTGCGGTCGCGCCTTCAGCTCGCCCAGGAAGCCCGTGAGCGCGATTACTGGAAAATGCGCGAGATCGAGACGCGCTACCGCACGCTGTTCGATGCGACGAGCGAGGCGGTGGTCCTTGTCAGCGTTTGCGATCTGCGCGTCGTCGAGGCCAATCTCTGCGCAATCAAAGATCTTGATCTCGCCCCAGGCGCGCCCTTCCTGCCCCGGCTTGACGAATGCGACAGGCGCGTCCTCGATGAAGTTTTGGCGAAGACGCGCGCGGAAGGACGCGCGCTCCGGGTGGCGCTGCGCGCCACGCCATTCGGCGGATTATGGAGCCTGCGCGCCGCCCTGATGAACGTTGGGTCCGACGCGCTCTATCTTTGCCAACTCGCGCCGATCCGCGAGCTGAGCGTCGAGACCAATGGCGCCGACCGCTTCTCGATGAGCACGTTGATCGAGCGGATCTCGGAAGGCTTCGTCGTGGTCGATCGCGACGGCGTCATTCAAACCGCGAATGACGCGTTTCTTGATCTCGTGCAGATCGGATCGGAAGCGGCGGCGATAGGCCGCAAATTGACGCGATGGCTCTCAAGCCCCGGCGCGGACGCCAATATGGTGATAGGGCTCATTCAAAAGCACGGTGATGTGCGCCGCCTCCAGACCTTGGTTGACGGCGAGCTTGGCCAATCGACGCCGGTCGAGATTTCCGCTGTCGGCGACGACGCTTCGCAGCCGACTTACTTCGGCCTGCTGCTGCGCGATCTCACCCATCAGCGTTGCAACGCAGGGGCGTCCGCGCGCGCCATCGCCGAAGCCTCCTTCGCCGTCGATGATTACGACAATCGGACGCTGGAACAGATCGTCAAGACGACCACGGAAGCCATCGAGCGCAAAGTGATTGCGCGCGCGCTGGAACGATTCGGGGGCAATCGAACGGCTGCCGCCCGTCAGTTGGGCTTGAGCCGGCAGAGCCTGCACGCGAAGTTGAAGAAATACGAACGAGAATAGGGTACAATACCCGTTCCTTGAGCAGGCAGGGGAAGCTAACGTCGTGACGCTCGATCCCGCCGCCTCGCCAGCGTTCGGCCAGGCGAACCTGTCGAATTGCGAACGCGAGCAAATTCATCTCGCCGGGTCCATTCAGCCGCATGGCGCGCTTCTGGCGGCGCGCGAGTCCGATGGCGTCATCGTGCAGGAGAGCGGCAATGCGGCGGCTTTTCTGGGATGCGCTCGACCCTTGCGCGGCGCGCGCCTGCGCGACCTCGGCGGCGACCTGTGGGACCGCAGCCGTCCTTACCTGGACCGTCCCATCGACGCTATTCCCGTGGCCTTGCGATGCGGGGTGGGATCGCGCGAAGAGCCGCTCAATGCGCTTTTGCATCGTGCGTCGCGCGGCGGTCTCGTCGTCGAACTGGAGCATGCCGGACCGGTGGTCGACTATACGCTCGCGATCCAGCGGGGCGTCGAAACGATCCTCTCGTCCTCGACGCTGCGTGGCCTATGCGATTCCTGCGCCTGCATGTTTCGCGATCTGACCGGCTATGATCGCGTCATGGTCTATCGCTTCGACGCCGAGGGGCATGGAGAGGTTTTCTCGGAGACGAGGCGTCCGGAGCTCGAAGCCTTTCTCGGCAATCGTTATCCCGCTTCGGACATTCCACAGATCGCCCGACGGCTATATGAGCGCAACCGCGTGCGGCTCCTCGCCGACGTCAACTACGCGCCCTCGGCGCTTGAACCGCGTCTTTCGCCGCTCACCGGCGAAGAACTCGACATGTCTATGTGCTTCCTGCGCAGCGTGTCGCCCATTCATATCCAATATCTGAAGAACATGGGCGTGGCCGCGACGCTGGTGGTGTCGCTCATGGTCGGCGGCGATTTGTGGGGTCTGATCTCCTGTCATCATTATTCGGCGCGTCTTATCCCTTTCGAGATGCGGGCGGTTTGCGAATTGCTCGCTGAGGTTATGGGGACGCGCATCGCGGCGTTGGAAAGTTTCTCGCAGGGCCAGGCGGAACTTGCCGTACGCCGCTTGGAGCAGCGCATGATCGAAAGCGTGACGCGCGAAGGCGACTGGCGCGGCGCGCTCTTCGACCGGGCACATTCGCTGCTGCTGCCGCTCAACGCCAACGGCGCGGCGCTGCTCTTCGAAGGCAAGATCCATACAGTCGGCGACGTGCCCGGCTCCGAAGAGATCCGCGCGCTCGGCGGATGGCTGGAGGAGCGCCTGGACGCCGGTTTCTTCGCCACTTCCGCGCTGGCCGCGGAGGCGCCTGCCTTCGCCCCGTTGATCGGCGTTGCAAGCGGAATCATCGCCGCGCGCATCTCCAGCGAAGCCGACGAATTGCTGATCTGGTTTCGCCGCGAGCGCGTCCGAACGGTGACCTGGGGAGGTAATCCGTTCAAATCGCCCTCAGAGGGCGACGATCCCAATGAGCTGTCGCCGCGCCGCTCATTCGCCCAATGGCATCAGGTCGTCGAGGGCACCTCCGATCCTTGGACCGTCGCGGATCGCGCGGCGGCGCGATTGATCGGCGAGAGCGTCACCGACATCGTCGTGCAATTTCGTTCGCTGCGCATTCTCGTCGCGCAGGATCAGCTTGAGCACGTTTTGCGTCAGGTTCATTCCTCCAGCCAGCCGATCGTCGTCGCGGGCGCCGACGGCGCCGTGTTGGAGGCGAATTCCGCGTTCAACCAGTTGCTCCGCTTGGAGCGACCGCTTCGCCATCTCGACGATCTGAGCGGCAGTTTCGCCGATCCCGCCGAGGCGGAGAAAAGATTATCCGCGCTGCGCGACAGTCGTGCGCCCTGGCGCGGCGAAGCGCTGCTCGTCGATCGGCAGAGCGGCGCACGGCCGATCGCCGTGCGCGCCGATCCCGTGCTGGCGTCGCGCGACCGCATCCTGGGATATGTCATTCTTTTCACCGACCTCGCCGAGCGCAGAGCGGCGGAGACCGCCCGCCAGAATTTTCGCGACAATCTGATTCTGAGCCAACGACGGCTGATGCGCCGCATCGACTCCAGCGCCGCGCTTGCCGTCGAGCATGTGATGTCGAGCATCATGGACAATGCGCAGCTCGCCGCGCTGGAAATCGCAGACGGGCTGGACATGGCCGGAATTCCCGAGACGCTGGAGAGCGTCAGGGCTTCGGTGGCGCGCGCCGCGGAAGTGCTCGAACAAATTTCGCTCGCGCCGCAGGCGCGGGAGCGTTCGCGGTCAAAACGCTACAGTGGAAAACAATGACGCGGCCCGCCTCCGTTCGCCATGAACTGCGCGCCGCGACCGCGCCAATTCATCTGCGTCTGCATCGACATCCTGGACTTTCCGCAGCCGCGCGCGGCGCGATCGAGCTTGCCGATTATCGCCAATTGCTGATGCGTCTCTATGGTTTTCACCAGGCTTTCGAGGATATTTGCGCGAGCGCCGTGCGGACGCTGAGCCTCGTCGCGGGATCCCGCGCCGGGCTCATCGAACATGACCTCGCCGCGCTCGGAATGCGCGGCGCCGAGATTTCGCGCCTGCCGCTGTGCGTCATGCCGCGTCATCCCTTGAACGAGGGTGCGGCGCTCGGGGCCCTTTATGTGGTCGAGGGCTCGGCGCTTGGCGGCGCGCAAATCGCGCAGGCGCTTGCGCCGGTCGTCGGCGAGGCGCGCCGATTTTTTCTTGGGTGCCCGTCAAGGCGCGACGTTTGGCCAAATCTCTTGGCGCGGCTCGACGCCCTGGCGCCGGAAGCGCAACGGATCGGCGCCATAGAGGCCGCCGTTGAGACGTTTCATCTTTTCGAGGATTGGATGCAGGATTGGCGCGCCCCCTCAGCTTACGCCGGCCGCGCGCCGATCGACGCGCGCTGTGAGACTAAGGGCGAGGTTCCGACCTAAGCTGACGGGGCGACGCGCACGGCTGACGCAGGACGAGCTTTTTGGCGAGAAGCGTCGCCGTCACCGCATCCGGCGCGGTGGCGTCGGCGCCAACTTGCGCGACGAGATTGGGATCGCGTTTGAAGAGCGGCCCGCCGACCATCACCCCAACGTTGGCGTTCGCCGAGGATTCCCGCACCGCCCGAATGGTGCGTGCGAGCGCTTCTAATTCAGATTCCGCGCTCAGCGTGATTCCAAATACGCCGAACCATCCTTGGGCGGAAACGCTGGCGACGTCCTCCGCCTCGAGGTCCCTTTCGATGCGGACGTCCCAGGAGGCGTTGCGCATGAACACCGCAACCATGTCGACGCCAAAGAGGTGCTTCTCGCCGGGCAGCGTGGCGAGGAGCGCGCGCTGGCGCGGATCGCAGGCCGCCGGCTCGTCCACGCCGCCGAAGCGGCACATCAGCTTCTGCAGCCGTGCAACCCCGAGCGTGACGTCGACAAAATCACAGCGGTCCTCTTCCCAAAGAACGCCGAGATAACGCGCCGCTTCAGCAAGAAGGCCGATGAAGAGGGATTCAAGCGAATGTCCTCTGGCGCGCATCTTGTCGAAGAAAACCGACGATTCTTCGCCGTCTTCGCGCGTCAGGAGCGCGCCGAATTCCTCGATCTCGCAGATTTCGAACGCCGTCTTGGCCTGATGCGCCGAAAGCGCCTGGTGCATCAGCTGCAGCCGCGGGACGATGTCTTCGACGATGATGCTGGCCAGCCGCGCCCGACGATCCTCGAGGTCGGATCGCAGCAGGACGCAGGGCTCGGGCCACTCGTCAAATTCATTGGTGCAAGGGGCGGCGCGAGGCGGCGCGCGTCTGGCGGAAGCGGGGTCGAATTCGCCTAGATCGGTCATTTTAGAGCCTCCCGAGCCGTTCGCGGACTCGGCGATGGCTCGCCGGCGCCCAGCCCCGAATTCAATGCTCGTTGCGCTCCGGCCTTGCCGAATGGACATCCCAAGCTTCGCATCTTGACAGCCATCGGTTGCGGGCGAGCGGTCCCGCCTCGAACTTTATGAAAATAAACGAGTTTTTAGTTTCTTCTTGCGCCCTTTCGGCTTGGAGCAGGCGTAAGCCCGCCCGAGACGCATTGAAACGCACAAAGGCGCGATAGTAAAGCTTAATTGACGATAGCTGCGCGGTAGAGTTTCTTGTGTCATGTCGTGCGGACACAAGGGTGAGCCCGGCAAGGGGCTTTAGAATCCGTTCGCTAGAAGCGTCGAGCAAGGCCGCGGCGATGACGAATGTGCGCTCGATTTTTTTTATGCTCGGCGCCCTCGGCGCCGTTGCGCTTTCGCTTTGGCGTTTGTCGGAGGCGGGGACAGGTTTGACGATGGTGCGGCTTAGCGTTGGAGGCGCCCCCGTCACAGTGATGCGCGACGCTGACAGTTCGCCGGCGCCGACGATTGTCATCGCCCACGGCTTTTCCGGCTCGCAGCAATTAATGGCGCCGATCGCAACGACGCTCGCGCGCAACGGCTATGTGGCGGTCACCTTCGACTTCTCCGGGCATGGCCGAAATCCGACGCCGATGCCGGGCGGACTCGCCAAACTCGAAACGAGTACGGCGGCGCTGCTCGGGGATATCGAGGAGATCGTGCGGTTCGCGCAGCGCCAGCCCTGGTCGGATGGGCGGGTCGCGCTCGTCGGCCATTCGATGGCCACGGAACTCGTCGTGCGTCACGCGCTCCACGATCCGCAGGTTGCCGCAGTCGCCGCGCTGTCCTTTTTCGGCGAGGGTGTCACGCGCGACCTCCCGAAAAACCTGCTCATCATCGACGGCGCCTGGGAGTCGCAACGGCTGATCGAGGCCGGGGCGCGTGTCGTTTCGCAAGCAGCCGGCGGGACGGCGCAGGCGGGCGTCACCTATGGCGACATCGCGCGTGGAACGGGGCGCCGGCTGGCGATCGCGCGGGGCGTCGAACATATCGGCGTTCTCTACAGTCGCGACGCGATGACCGAGACGCTCGATTGGATGAACGCTGTCTTCGGGAGAAGCAAGGCCGGCTATATCGACGCGCGGGGCCCCTGGCTCGCGCTGTTGTTTGCGGGCCTCATCGCCCTGATGAGGCCGCTCGCGCAATTTCTGCCGCGAGTCTCGCCGGTCCCGCTTGGCGCCGGGCTGCCATGGCGGCGCTTCGCGCCGATCGCCATAGCGCCAGCTTTGCTCACACCGCTTATCTTGTGGAAGGCGCCGACGGTTTTCCTGCCGATCCTGCTTGGGGATTATCTCGTCGTCCATCTCGCGGTGTATGGCGCGCTCATCTTCGCCGGCCTGTGGCTCGCACAGGGCGGCTTGCCGGTCTTTCGGCCGCCGCGATGGAAGCCGCTGCTGGTCGCGAGCGTGGCGCTTGCCGCATTCTACACGCTCGTCCTCGGTCTGCCGCTCGACGCCTATGTCATCTCTTTTCTGCCGACCGGCTTTCGCGCGTCGCTCATACCGGTGATGTTTATCGGCTGCGCGCTTTATTTTCTCGCCGACGAATGGCTGACGCGTGGCCCGGGCGCCGCACGCGGCGCTTATCTCTTCAGCAAGTTCTGCTTCATCGCCTCGCTTGCGATCGCGGTAGGGCTGAATCCAAGGCGGCTCTTTTTCCTCGTCATTATCGCCATCGTCATCGTCATTCTGCTGACGGTCTATGGGCTGGTGGGGAGATGGGTCTATGCGCGCACGCGCGATCCCCGCGTCGGCGCGCTCGGCGCCGCTTTCGGCCTCGCCTGGGCGCTCGCCGTCACTTTCCCGATCGTCGACTGAGCCTTGCGCGGCTCCCATCGAAGCACGAGATCGGCGAGATGCGCGACGAAGGCCATGGCGAGACTTGCGGCGGCCAGCGTAGACTCTCCCGCAAGCACGCCGCGCAGCGCAAAGAGCAGAGCCGCGCCGGCAAGCAGATTGCAAAGAAAGCCGGTTGGCGGCGGCCCGCGCCGGGTGAGCGTTCGCAGACCGAGAACGCCGATGGCTTCGAGCGCGACGAGAATCAAGATCCAGTCGATGAGTTGCGGGTCGACCAAGAAGGCGCTCATGTGCGTTCCGCCGGGCGTTTGGCCCTAGGCCAATAGGTTGCGAATGGCTTGTTCAACTCGACCATGCGCCAGTTGAGACAGCCCGCGAAACTGACCCAGGCGAGATAGGGCAGGAGCAGCGCCGCGGCGGATGTCGAGATCCCGCCGACGGCGATGACGAGCGACAGGACTGACAGCCACAGGAAGACGAGTTCGACCAATGCCCAGTCGGGCCGACGAAGCTTGAAGAAGAGCGGGCTCCAGGCGATGTTCAACACGGCGTTGATCGCAAAGAGCGCCAAAAGCCACACGCGCGCCCCATCGTCCGGCGCCTGCTCCCAGGCGAGAACGCCGCTCGTCGCGGTCAGCAAAAAAATCAGCGTCCAGGCTGGGCCGAACAGCCAGTTCGGCGGACGCCAGGACGGAAAATTCAAGCCCTCGTACCATTCGCCAACTTCCGTCGCGAGACCGCCGATCAGCGCCACGAACGCAACGATCGCGGTCGCCACAGCGACAAGCGTCCAACGATCGGCGGCGAGCGAATCCATCATGGCGAGGCGAGTCTCAAGAGATGGGCGAGGTCCTTGAAGAAGATGCGCACATGCGCCATCGGGTCGGCGCGCACGAGCTCCTTGTTCATATAAGCCTCCCAGGTGAGGCGCTGAACGTCGGGATCCTTGCAAATGTTGACGAAGGCCTCGCGAAGACGATCATTGCGATACCAGAAATATTGCATCATCCCGAGAATGAAGAAGACCCGCCCATGCAGCTTCATGAAGCGCTTGCGCGCCATCGAGAGCGCGCGCGCGTCTCCCAGA
>Ga0209347_1006475_pt1 | contig 10358 bp, 7 predicted proteins | sample AutmiccommuBRH23_FD_187382 | JGI IMG/M metagenome (GOLD analysis project Ga0209347, IMG submission 187382) | Deep subsurface microbial communities from Mt. Terri, Switzerland - Autotrophic microbial communities BRH/23 (SPAdes) (version 2) | ecosystem: Environmental > Aquatic > Deep subsurface >...
GGTAAAGCAGTTTCCCGGTGGCTTGCCCTTAAGCTTAGAGGTTAGTCGCTGATCTTCCTCTCACCCCCGGCTCTATATCTGGCTGATTTCAGTATAGACATACCGGTAGGTCACCGTCTCATCAGGGGCGGCGATCTCCACCAGGCGCTGGGCGTCATCCCAGCGGTAGTCGATGGCCTGACCACCGGCCTTGACCTCGCGGGTTAGCCAGCCGTTGGCGTTATACTGGTAGCTGGTGATCTGGCCCAGGGGGTCAGTCTCGGCCACCAGCCGCCTGTTTCCATCATAGTTGTAGTCCTGGGTGGCGCCATTGGCCAGCTGGACAGCGGCGAGGAGTCCGCGGGGGTCATACTGGTAATTGGTGGCATGGCCCAGGGCATCAACAACCTGCTGCAGGTTCCCCAGGGGGTCGTAGGCGAACTGCGTCACGTTCCCCAGGGGGTCCGTTTTTGCCTTCACCTGCCCGTTGTGATCGTAGTCAAAACGAGTGGCGTTACCCAGGGGGTCAATCCTCGCTGTCAGCTGGTCATCCCCGTTGTAGGAAAACCTCCAGGTGTTGCCCAGGGGGTCTGTCAGGGCTGTGGGCAGGTCCCCCGCCCCGTAGTCAAACTCCGTTATAAAGCCCGCCGGGTCGGTGACGGTGACCAGGCGCCCCAAAGGGTCATACCCATACTGATAGGACTGCCCAGCCCGCCAAACCAGCTCACAAGCTGGCCGGCGCTGTCATAGTTGAAGCTCTCCTTCTCACCCAGGGGATTGGTGATGCCGATGAGGCGGTTTAGCTCATCGTACTGGCGCAGGGTTTTCCTGCCCAGGGGGTCGGTAACGGCGGTGAGGTTACCGGCCGAGTCATAGTCCAGATGAACCACTGCCCCGGTGGGGTCGGTGTAGGTAGTGACCTGACCCTGCTTGTCGTAGCTCCAGGCCTCTACCTGGCCTTCGGGCAGCTCGCGGCGAATAAGGTCGCCGGCCTCATTGTACGTGAGGGTTGTGGCCGCCCCCAGGGGATCAACCAGCTTCACCAGCTGGCCCAGGGCATCGTACTCAAACCGGGTGATGAAACCCGCCTTGTCAACGCGGGAGGTGAGGTTTCCCAGGGCGTCATAAGAAAAGGCAGTCTCCCGGCCCAGGGGATCCTCAACAGCCCGCAGCAGGTTCCTGTGGTCAAAGCGGTAGCGGGTGGTGTTCCCTTCCCCATCGGTCACCGCCAGGGGGCGGCCCCGCTGGTCGTAGTTGTAGGAGATGGTGGCACCGGTGGGTCTGGTGACTGACAGGAGGTTTCCGGCAGCATCATACTGGAGGGTTGTCACCCTGTCCCCCGGCTCCTCCAGGCCGGTCAAGCGGCCGGCATCGTCATAGGAAAAGGCCGTGACGCGCCCCAGGGGGTCGGTCATGGAGATGAGCTCGTCCCGATGGTTGTAACTAAAGCGGGTGGTGTTGCCCAGGGGGTCGGTCCTGGTGAGCAGGTTGCCCCGTTGATCATAAGCGAAGCTGGTGGTGGCGCCGCCAGCCAGCTCCACCGCCACCAGGTTGTGGTTTTCGTCATAGCGGAAATGGGTGGAGTTTCCGCCTGGATCAACCATCTCAACCAAGTCGCCCTCTTCATTGTAGTTGAAACTTGTCCAGTTGCCGGCGGCATCCACGAGGCGCAGGAGGCGCCCTTCGGCGCTGTACTCCCGGCGGACCTGGCGGTCCCCCGGCAGGTCAAACCGACTGCGGTGGCCGAAGTCGTCATAGCCATACTCCGTAGCCCTGCCGGCGGCATCCACGCGCCTTACCAACCGGTAGTATTCGTCAAACTGGTCGGTGATCTGCTGGCCGTTGGGTTCGGTGATGATAGTATTTCTTTCGGTCAGGTGGTAGGTGAAGGTGGTGGTGTAGCCGTCGGCGTCGGTCTGCCTTGCCACCCGCTCACTGCTGTCGTATTCATTACCCAAAAGGATATGGCCGTCACCGTCGCCAATGGCGGTGATCTGGTGGGCGGCGTTATACTGGTAGGCGGTGACCGAGCCGCGGGGGTCAGTGACCCTGACCAGGTCGCCGGCGACGCTGTACTGGTAGGATACCGACCTCTCGGCGCTGTCGCTGACCTCGTCTAAAAGGCCCTGACTGTTGTAAGAGAAGGAAAGCCAGCGCCCCGAGCTGTTCTCCACCTTTACCAGCCGGTGTTTCGACCCCACCTGCTGGTACTCAAGGTTAACGGTCCGGCCGTTTCGGTCCTCGATCCGGTCAAGGCGGCCGTCGGCATGAAAGAAAAGCCGGGAGTGGTCGCGCTCCGCCTTGAGGACGGCGGAGCCGTCGGGGTTAAAGGTTAACTCGTCGAAGACACCGGGGCCGGCGCGGTAGACGCCGTCTTCATCGCGGCGGAAGTAGTCGCGACGCCCGTCTTCCCGGAAGACGATTACGGCGCCGTCGGCGGTCTTCTGAAAGCGCTGGGTGAGGGAGGTGCGCCAGCCCACCCCCATGATCCCCGGGACCCGGTCGAGGGAGTTGTAGTGTCTGGACCACTCTAGCTGCGGGTGGCCCGGCAGCATCAGGTCGAGGCGGCTGTGGGTGAAATTGCCGGTGCTGGTGTTGACGGGGTCGCTGTGGGTGCCGCTGGCGGTGTTAGGGCCAAACTCCGACGCCACTTCCTTACCATCATAGCCCTCTCGCTCGTAGTAGACGAGGCTGAAGTGGACGAAGGCGGTGCCCGAGAGCCCGCTGACCTTGCCGGTCCTGGGGTCCCTGGCCCGGGCCTGCAGGGCGTGGCGGGCGTTCTCTTCCTCCGGCAGGTTGACGTAGGCCTTCCAGCTGCCCTGGGCATCACTGGAGGCGGTGCCGGCAAGATGCCCGTTCAAGTAGACCTGGATGCTGAGGTTGGGGGCCGCGGAGCCGCCGACCCTTATCTGCCGCACCCCTGTCTCCTGCGGATAACTGGTAATCGTGGGCGCGCTGGGCGCAGGTGGATGCACTATCCTTACCGAGGCGCACTTCCCCCACTCGCTCCACTCGTCGGTGGGCGTTACGCAGATCCGGTAGGTGCCCTCGGGGGCGATCTGGCCCCTGATGGTACCGTTCCAGGTCTTGGTGTGGTCCCCGACGCCGTAGGTACCCGTCCCAAGAACCGCCAGGACCTGGCCGTTCTGTTCAAGGGTGATCTCCGTGGGGTGCTCGTTGTAGTAGTCCCAGGAGATGGTGGCGTAGCCGTCCTCATAGGGGTTGAAGGTCGAGGGTGTCACCCGGCAGTAGGTACCCGGGTCGGCGAAGGCCACACTGAGGCCCGGTGGCAGGGCATCGAGGATCGGCGTCGCCACCAGCAGGAGACTCAACACGATGGTTAGCGCCGGCCTGCCCCAGCGGCGCATCCGGCGCCGACTCATATCTAACCTACCAGCAGGTCTATGGTTAGCTCTCAACAAAACTCCCGACCTCCCTCAGAATGGGTGTAGGCCTTGCGGCCCTGGGGTCTTTGGCCGCTAGGCCCAAGCCGGGAGCATCCGCAGGTCAGGATCTTGATTCTTTACTGGGAAGAAGAGAGGATTGGTGGCGCCACCTTCGGCAGCCCGGCGGTCATACCGTTTGCCGGCTTAGACCCGTAGCTTTGCGACCCGCCCTTTCGGACGGTTTGCCTTTTCGGTTGTGGGTTTACTCAAGGTTATAGCTTATTATGGTGTCGTTGGAATACCTTGGCTACAGGTTCGACACGTGGGAGGCAACTCCTGCAAGGTTTTGTCAAATATCAAAACTTTCTGTGGTAGGCTAACGGCTCAAAACTGGTGCAGATATCTGATCCGCAACCCCACTCTTTGATGATTTGCCTACGGCTGGTTCGTTGTGGACATCGCTACAACTGAAAAAAAGTGGCTGTCTGAGTCCTCAGACAGCCACCTGCCACATCTTCTAAACTACAGGGCCCCAGGGCCTACCTGTCCCAGAGTCGTCCAGAGACCCCGGCATCTCCGCCGCTGTTGCCAGCATCGCCGGGACTGGGGCGGTCATCTTCGTCGGCAGCGGCGGCCGTCTCTTCTGAAACCGCAGTGGCAGCATTAGCCGCGGCTGCCTCTCCCGCTGCTTCCCCCGCTGCCTGGCCCTCTGTGAGCCGCTCTTTCCTGGCCTTCCACTCTTCCTCAAACATCTCAGTGAGCCGGTGGTGCTGCTTGTCAAGCTTGTAGAGGTCATCGGCGATGGTCAGGGCCGCCAGCACGGCGATCTTCGCTGTACCGATCTTCGGCAGCCGCTCCGCCATCTCATGCATGCGCTGGTCCACATACTGAGCCAGTTTCGCCATGTGACTGGAACTGGCAGTGCCCTTCAGGGAATATTCCTCGCCAAATATCGTTACCGTTACCCGGTTCTCCTTCTCAGCCACCGGCAGATACCTCCCTTGTGAGGGTGAGGGCGCAGAAGACAGCTTCTCGAGCTCTGCTCGTGTCCCCTCTTACTCTACACTCTACGTCAGGCCCGGCGCAGCTCAGCCCCATGCCCGTCGCCCACAGCCTTGACCACCGTCTCGTAGGCATCGCTAATCTCGGTCTCTGTAAGGGTCCGGTCCGGGGCCTGAAACTCCAGGCTGAAGGCCAGGCTCCACTGGCCCTCAGGGACCTGCTCACCCTCATAGACGTCAAACAGGTCTACCCTGGAAAGTATGGGTACATCGGCCGCCCGTATAGTCTTCAACACATCACCAGCGGGAACCTCCTTGTCGAGAAGGAGGGCCATGTCCCTCACCACTGTCTGGTAACGGGGTAGTTCCTGGAAGACAATATCGCTGTCCGCCGCATCCAGCAGCGCCTCAAAGTCAACCTCCAGGACATAGACCCGCTCCTCGAGCCCGAAGGCCTCCATCACCTGGGGCGAGATCTCCCCGAGGAACCCAATGGCCTCGCCTGCCAGGACAACCTCGGCGCAGCGCCCTGGATGCATGAGGTCGATACTGCCCGGCCTGAAGGAGGCGTCATCCACACCCATGTGCTCCAGGAGCCCCTCGAGGATCCCTTTAAGCTTGAAGAAGTCAACTGGCTCCTCTTTCTGCTGCCACCCTGTCCACCCAAGGTGGCCACTAAGGGCAATGGCCAGGTGTCGCTTCTCCAGGGGCTGCTCTGCAAGGGGCAGCTGCCGGGGAATGTAGACCGGCCCAATCTCGAAGAGGGTCAGGTCTTGCTGGCCGTGATTGAAGTTGCGCTCAACGGTCTCCATCACAAGAGGCACCAGCGAAACCCTCATGTGGCTGTACTCTTCACTCATGGGGTTTTGAACCGGTATGGTCTTTCTCAGGGGTGAGTCCTCAGCCACTGCCAGCCTGTCCAGGATCGCCGGGTTAAACAGGGATAGGGTAACCATCTCGTCCAGGCCAGACCCCAGCAGATACTGTCTGGCCCTACCGATGAGGGACTCCTCGGGCAGCTCCCTGCCAAGCTGGGCGTCGCCCCGGGGCAGCGTTGACTCGAGTTTGTCGTAACCGTAGAGCCGGGCCACCTCCTCCACCAGGTCAATCTCTTCCGCCACATCTGTCCGGTAGGTGGGGACAGTGACCTTTAGATCTTCATGGCCGCTATTGTCTCCCTCCTCAACAGTGAAGGACAGGCGCCCAAGATGCTCAGCCACGTCCGGCGTCGCCAAATCCAGACCCAGCAGGGAATTAACCCGCTGCGGGCGTAGCCTTAGCACCGTCTCCCTGACCTGTCCAGTGCGCTCATCAACAACACCAGGCATAACCTGGCCCACACCCAGTGAGTCAAAGAGGTAGGCAGCCCTGGCCGCCGCAGCCTGGTAGAGAAGAGGGTCAAGGCCCTTTTCAAACCTGGCCGATGCCTCGCTGCGCAGGCCCAGCTTGAGGGATGTCACCCTGACACTGGAAGGATTAAAGCAGGCCGACTCCAGCAGAATGTTCTGGGTTCCCTTGCCGACCTCAGTGTTCAACCCTCCCATGACACCGGCAACGGCAACAGCGCGGCGTTCATCGGCTATTACCAGCATCGAGTCATCCAGTTCCCGTTTCCTCTCATCCAGGGTGACGATGGTCTCTCCGGCCCGGGCCCGCCTGACCACAATCCTTCTGCCCATAAGCAGGTCGTAGTCAAAGGCATGGAGCGGCTGTCCCAGTTCCAGCATGACATAGTTGGTGATGTCAACGATATTATTGTGGGGCCTGACACCGACAGCGCGAAGCCGCTGCTGCATCCAGAGGGGCGATTCTCCCAGGCCGACGTCTTTGACAATACGCGCCGCATAGCTGGGGCAGAGATCCTCGGCCTGGATCTCAACGGAGGCCAGGTTCCGGGCCTGTTCTCCCCCTTTGGACACTTCATCCATATCAGGGGTCCAGATCTTGGGGTAGCGCACAGTATTCCCGGTAAGGGCGGCCACTTCGCGGGCAACCCCCAACACCGACTGGCAGTGGGCAGCGAAATTAGGAGTAAGGTCCAGCTCAAGGATGTGGTCATCGAAACCCAGAAGCGACACAACGTCAGCCCCCACCGGGGCCTCATCGCTGAGCACCAGTATCCCTTCGCCCTCCTCGTGGCCTTCCCCCTGGGTCAGCTCTGTGTAGGCGCAGATCATCCCCTGGGAGGTTACACCCCGCAATTCAACAGTATCCATGCGCCTCCCCCCGGGGAGCACAGACCCGGGAACCGCCACAGCCACCTTCTGCCCCACGGCAACATTAGGGGCCCCACATATGACGCCAAGGGTAGTGCTATCGCCTATCAAAACCCGGCAGACAGACAGCTTGTCAGCGTCCGGATGCCCCCTGACCTCCTGGATCTGGCCCACCACAACCCCCTCTATCCCCGGATTGTTGTGCTCTATCCTGTCAACCTTGACGCCCAGCATTGTCAGCTCATGAGCAAGCTCGTCGGGGGAAAAGCCAAAATCTATGTATTCCTTGAGCCAATTATATGAAAGCTTCATTAATTCCAGTGGCCTCCTTCTACCGTGACCATCCTCGCCTCACAAGGCGCAACCACTCCTGCGACACGCCCAGTATCCCCAATCTACCGGAACTGACGCAGAAAACGCGCATCGTTGTTAAAAAACAGCCGCAGGTCATTGATGTCGTACTTGAACTGGGCCATCCGCTCAACACCCCAGCCAAAGGCGAAACCAGAGACCGTCTCCGGATCATAGCCACCTATCTCCAGAACCCGGGGGTGAACCATCCCAGCGCCGCCCAGCTCAATAAAACCCTCGTCCTTACAGACCCGGCAACCGGAACCGTGGCAAACCATACAGGTCATATCCGCCTCAGCGCTGGGTTCTGTAAACGGGAAGTAACTGGGCCGCAGCCTGATCTCTGTTCCCTCCCCATAGAGCTCTCTCACAAAGGTCTCCAGGGTCCCCTTGAGATCCTGCATTGTAATACCGTAATCAATCACAAGCCCCTCAATCTGGTGGAACATGAAGCCATGGGTGGCATCAACATGGTCCCTTCTGAAGCAACGGCCCGGCGCCAGAATCCTCAGGGGAACCTCGGGAGCCCGGCGCTGCATGGAGCGAATCTGTACCGGGGAGGTCTGGGTCCTCAGGAGAATGCTCTCGCACAGGTAAAAGGACTGCTGCATGTCGCGGGCCGGATGGTCCGCCGGAATATTGAGCGCCTCAAAGTTATAGAACTCCGTCTCCACCTCAGGCCCGGAAGCAATGTCAAACCCCATTGAAGTGAAGATCCGCCTGATGTCCGCTAGCACCTTGTAGATGGGATGCTCGGCTCCCCTCTGGGGCCTTGTGCCTGGCAGGGTCACATCAAGCTGCTCCTGGGCAAGGCGCTGCCTGACGGCCTCCCGTCCCAGGGACTCCTCCTTCGAGGCCAACAGGCCTGCCAGGTGCTCTCTTGTCTCGTTAGCCAGGCGTCCTGCCGCTGGCCTCTCCTCGGGGGCAAGGTCCCCCATCCCCCTAAGTATCTTGGTCAGCTCTCCCTTCTTACCGAGGTACCTGACCTCCACATCACGCAGCTGCTGAAGGTTCTCAGCGCTGGCAATCTCCTTCCTGGCCTGGTCTCTAAGACTATCCAGATGCCTCTTCATCCTGCTACCTCCCGCTAGATTTCAGTTATTGTGGCCGGGTCAACTCTTTGTTGCTCAGGCAGGGACTATGTTTTCTTAGTATTTAAAAGTAAAAATGACCTTCGTCAAGGGACGAAAGTCAAACTCCGCGGTACCACCCCGATTGGGTTCCATGAACCCCGCTCAATAGATACGCGACACGGTAGGCCTTCCCAGTGAACCCGGGCTAAGTCAAACCTAACACACCGTATATCCCTCTCCTCTAACGGCGGAGTTGGCCGTCCAGACCTACTTGCCACGGCTGCTATAGCCGGGTTTCAGTTGGAAGCTCAGAAGGGAACTTCAGCTACGAGCGCATCCAGGGAAACTTCCAGTCACGGTTTCCCCTCCCTGCCGAGGCAGCGCAGCCTACTTTCCTCCGTCATCGCCTTGAGCCATCTACACTTTATACTATGGCAAGATTTAACCTAACCCCTACGTGTCGCTGTTGTTGATCAGTGGAGAGACAATCTCTTATACATCAGGTAAGCCGATATCGAGCCAGTAACCTCAAAGATCCGCCAGAAGAACTCGGCTGTCCAAGCCATTACACCACGACCTTTCGAAGGGGTATGGGTAGCATTTGCTCAGGACATGCCACCGGTTGATTTGTCTGAAATTATACCACAAAACCCCGTTGTCTTACAAGGAAAGGGATTGAAGGTGCTGGCGCAGGTATTCATAGACCAGCACCCCAGATGTAATGGCGACATTCAGTGACTCCACCTCACCAACCAGAGGTAATTTGACTGAAATGTCCGCCAAACCCTCCACCCGTTCTGACAGGCCATGCCCTTCATTCCCCAGTAAGAAGGCGGTCGCAACGGGATAGTCCACCTCAAAGTGGTAGTGGGTGGCTGATAGCGACGATGCCACAGTTGTGTATCCAGCCTCCCGCAGGGAACTAAGAAGTCCCTCTGAGCCCTCTGAAAGGACAATGGGCACTGAGAAAGCCGCCCCCGCTGTTGCTCTCAACGCCTTTGGCGAGAAGGGATCCACGGATCCATCTGTCAAGATCACCCCTCTTGCCCCGGCGGCGGCAGCGGTCCGAACGATGGTTCCCACATTTCCAGGGTCACTGATGCCGTCGCCCACTATCAAGAGGTTTCTACCAGGACCAGGGGCTCCAGCGCTAGCGCTCCTGCCGGCAGCGCCAGCCATACTCCCCTGAATGAGGTCAGCAACGGTGAAGTGAGGCGGGCGCGCCGCACAGATCAGTCCCTGTGGCGTCTCAGTGGCCGAGACTGAGTTGAGCAGAGCAGACTCCACTTCGTAGGTGGGCACGCCCAGGCCTTTCAGGTCTTCAACCAACTGGGCGGCGCGGCGGTTGCCTGTGGTAGCTTCTGGAGAAAACAAAAGCAGCTCGAGTACGGCTCCTGCGTCTCGAGCTCCTTCTATAAACCTGACACCCTCCAGGGGAATGAGATTCTCCTTTTTCCTTCCCTGCTTGGTGTAGAGTTTACGGACAAGCTTAATGAACTGGTTGTGCGAACTGCTAATCACGGCAGTATCACCCACCCAGCCTTAATCCATATCAAGTCCGGCCTTGGCCTTGGTAACGAGCTCACCAAAGGCCTCATTATCATTAACGGCCAGCTCGGCAAGGATCTTCCTGTTCACTTCAATGCCAGCCTTCTTCAGCCCGTTGATAAGCCTGGAATAGGAGATTCCGTTCAGGCGGGCCGCGGCATTAATCCGGGTTATCCATAGGCGCCGAAAATCTCTCTTCTTTAGTCTCCGATGCTCGTAGGCATACATGAGAGACTTCATGACCTGCTCATTGGCGGGCTTATAGAGCTTGCTCTTAGCTCCGCGATAGCCCTTGGCCAGCTTGAGGATTTTCTTATGCCTGTTCCGCGCAGTTGTGCTCTTCTTTGTTCTTGCCATCGTTAACCCTCCTCACTACTAGCCCGAATAAGGCAGCAGCTTCTTTAGCCGCTTGCTATCAGCATCGCTGGCGACATCATATCCCTTGAGCTGCCTGGTGCGCTTACCGCTCTTCTTGGTCATAAGGTGCCGGTGAAAGGCGGACGTACGCTTGAACTTACCCTTGCGCGTCCGGCGAAAGCGCTTGGCTGCTCCCCGGTGTGTCTTCATCTTAGGCACTGTCTATACCCCCTAAAGCTCCCTTATGTAAGGTAGGCTACTCTCCCCTGGGAGCCAATATCATGGTCATGTTCCGTCCTTCAAGCTTCGGGTGCTTCTCAATAAAGCTAACATCATCTACTTCCGATGCTAACCTCTGCAGCAACTCTCTACCCAACCCAGGGTGCACAATCTGTCGCCCCCGGAACATAATGGTGCACTTGACTTTGTCCCCCGCCTCAAGGAATT
>Ga0209347_1006476_pt1 | contig 10358 bp, 9 predicted proteins | sample AutmiccommuBRH23_FD_187382 | JGI IMG/M metagenome (GOLD analysis project Ga0209347, IMG submission 187382) | Deep subsurface microbial communities from Mt. Terri, Switzerland - Autotrophic microbial communities BRH/23 (SPAdes) (version 2) | ecosystem: Environmental > Aquatic > Deep subsurface >...
CTGCACCAGTTCAGCACCGTTCTTTTGCGTGTAGATTCGGCACAACACGATGCCGTATGCGATCCTGTTCTCCAGCAGGATACCCACGTAATTGCCGGTAGCATAGCCGGCAGCGTAGGAGAGATAAGCCACCATATCGTTGGCACGCGAAAGGATCTGTGAGATGATCACTATCCAGATAAAGACTTCAAAGAAGCCGATGATGGGTGCCTTGTATTTTTCGCCTTTCGACACGAAGATAATGCGAAGCGTACCCAGCGTCACATCGAAAATACGGCCGAAAAAAATGATGAAAGGTAGCAGCCAGGGATAAACATCCAAAAAATCAAACATATTGTTAGCAGTTAGTTATAAGTTGTAATCAATCAGCAAAAGGGAATAACTGACACGAAAAATCATACCGATGTATCCGGCGCGGCAGTATTATCCCGGAAAAATTAGTCACCCGAGGTTAGTTGTTTTACATAAGTGATAAAATGGCTGATATCTTCGGCTGAAGTATCCCAGGAACAGACAAGACGCATCTCGTTGCGGCTTTCGTCCCAGTCATAAAAGAAATAGCGCTCACGCAGCCTGTCGGTCACCTCTTTCGGAAGAATGAAGAAAAACGCGTTCGATTGCACCGGCTGCGTGATCTGTATCCCCTTTATTTTTCTCATCTCATCGTGCAGCTTATGCGCAGCAGCATTCGCATGACGGGCGTTCTGCAGCCACAGCCCTTCCGTCAGATAGGGGATAAACTGTGCCGTGAGAAAACGCATCTTGGAATAGAGCTGCGTAGTCTGCTTGCGGTAATACCTGATGTGCTCAGCCAGCTCCTTACGCAGCGGGATGAGCGCCTCACCAAACATCAACCCGTTCTTGGTGCCGCCCAGCGTGAAGATATCCACTCCGCAATCAGCCGTGATCTCTTTCAGTGAGAGATCGAGATAGGCACAGGCATTGGCTATACGAGTGCCGTCGACAAAGAGCAGCATACCGTGGGCATGGGCCAGATCGGCCAGCGCTCTCACCTCATCAGGAGTGTAACAGGTACCTAGCTCCGTGGTTTGGGAGATCGCAATCACCTTCGGCTGCGAGTGGTGCTCAAAACCGAACCCGTGCAGGTGCGGCAGCACCAGCGCAGGGGTGAGCTTACCGTCGGGAGCAGGTATCTCTTTCAGCACTGCACCCGTCAGCTTCACCGGTGCACCGCATTCATCCACCGCGATATGGGCCGTGGAGGCGCAGAGGATGGAATGAAAAGGCAAGGTACAGGCCTGCAGGGCCACCACGTTCGCACCGGTGCCGTTAAAGAGGAAATAGGGTTCAATCTCCCTGTTGCCGAGCATCACACGGATGCATTCTTCGGCTTCCCGCGTCCATGCATCATCACCGTAGGCGATGGTATGATCGCTGTTCGCCTGTGCCATGGCCGCTAAAATACGCGGGTGCACACCTGAGTTGTTGTCACTTCCGAAACTTCGCATGAAAAGATGAATTAGCCTGCAAAGATACACATTTAAGCCAGATTTGCCAGCAGGAATTTTCTGATCTCATCGGGATTCTTCTGCTTCCGCAGCGCATAGTCAGCCACCTGCTCCTCAGAGATCTCGCCGATGGCGAAATATTTCGATTGCGGATGGGCAAACAGAAAACCGCTCACGGAGGCATTCGGATACATCACCCCATTCTCGGTCAGTGAGATCCCTATCTCTTCCGAAGCAAGCAGGTCGTGCAGCAGAAAGTTGGTCGTCTGATCGGGTATGGACGGATAGCCTACGGCCGGTCGTATCCCCTCATACTTCACCGCGAACAGCTCGGCCACCGTGAGATTCTCTTCCGGAGCGTGTCCCCAGTACTCACGGCGTATCTTCGCGTGCAGCCATTCGGTCGCAGCCTCAGCCAGCCGGTCGAGCAACGATTTCATCAGCAGGGAGGCATATTCATCGCCTTCGGCCTCATACCTGCGGAGTTGTTCATCTGCCCCTGTGCCGGCGGTGACCGCGAAAGCACCGGCATAGTCGGTGACTCCCGACGTGCGTGGAGCGGTAAAATCACTCAGACAGAAATATTCATGCTGATCGGTTTTCTTTTGCTGACGCAGGAAGGGAATAGCTTTTCCATCGAGAAACAGGGTGTCGTTCTCGCTATAGGCTTCGTATATCCCGAAAACCGCCTTGATATAGGCTGCATCCTCACGGACAAACTGCTGCAGCATCGCCTGTGCATCATCGTAGAGCCTGGCCGCTTCCCTTGCCTTATCCTGCTCTTCTTCCCGGAAGGTGGCAAACCACTGGGTGCGGCATTTTTCACACTGGTCTATTTTGGTGATGGTGTGAAACTTCGCCGAGAGCTCCCAGGCATGGAAAAAGAATTTCCAGTCTATATAGGGAATAATCTCCATCATCCTGATTTGATCGAGCAATACACGACCCTTCTGGTTGGGTTTTACCGGGACGAAGGTGCTCCAGTCAATCCGGAAGGCATTGTCGCGTGCCTCCTGCAGCGAGACCAGCTCAGTTTTCTTTTGTAACCGGTTCTCACGCAGCTGTGCGTACTCCCCCCTCACTTTCGTGATGAAAGCCGTTTTGTTTTCCGTACTCATCAGGTTGGCCACGGCAGAAGGGCTCTGCGACGCATCCTTCACATAGACCACAGCCCCCCGACTGTATTTGGGCTCTATCTTCAGCGCCGTATGCAGCTTCGAAGTAGTGGCACCACCAATCAGCAGCGGCAGGCTGAATCCTGCCTTCTCCATCTCTTCGGCCACCAGCGCCATCTCCTCCAGGGAGGGAGTGATCAGTCCGCTCAACCCCACAATATCGGGTTTCTCTTTTCTGATGGTGTCGAGAATCCGCTCGGGTGGCACCATCACACCCAGGTCGATGATCTCGTAGTTGTTGCAGGCCAGCACGATGGAGACAATATTCTTGCCGATGTCATGCACATCCCCCTTCACCGTGGCAAGCAGTATCCTGCCTGCTTTCTGCGATTCGCTGCCGGACGTTTTCTCCGCCTCGATGGTAGGCTGGAGAATGGCAACAGCCTTCTTCATTGTGCGTGCTGCCTTCACCACCTGGGGCAGAAACATCTTCCCCGATCCGAAGAGATCACCCACCCTGTTCATGCCGGTCATCAGCGGCCCGTCAATAATATCTACCGCCCGCGGGTAGACGTCCAGTGCCTCGGCCAGATCCTCCTCCATGAAATCGCCAATACCCTTTACCAGTGAGTGGCTCAGGCGCTCTTCCAGTGACAGGCTACGCCACTCCTGCATTTTGGTCTGTTCTGTATCAGATGATTTATTCCCCTTTAGTTTCTCCGCCAGGTCCATCAGCCGCTCCGTGGCATCCTCGCGTCGGTTCAGTACCGCATCCTCAATGATTTCTTTCATATCGGGTGCGATATCCTCATAGACGACCGATTGTGCCGGGTTGACAATACCCATATCCATCCCTGCCTGTATGGCATAATAGAGGAAGACGGAATGCATCATCTCCCTGACTGACTCGTTTCCCCGGAAGGAGAAAGAGAGGTTGCTCACACCACCACTCACCCTCGCATGGGGCAGGTTCTCCTTAATCCAGCGCACTGTCCTGATAAAATCGACCGCGTAGTTCCTGTGTTCTTCGATTCCGGTGGCAATGGCCAGCACATTGGGGTCGATGATGATATCTTTTGGGTCGAAACCATTCCCGGTGAGCAGTTTGTAAGCTCTCTCACTGATAGCAATGCGGCGTTCATACGTATCGGCCTGTCCTGTTTCATCGAACGCCATCACCACCACTGCGGCACCATAGCTTTGTGCCAGTTTCGCCTGCTGCAGAAACTCGACCTCACCGTTCTTGAGCGAGATGGAGTTGACGATCGATTTGCCCTGCACGCATTTAAGGCCGGCTTCCAGCACCTCCCACTTCGATGAGTCGATCATGATCGGCACACGTGACACATCGGGATCGGAGGCCAGCAGATTGAGGAAACGGGTCATCTCTTCCGTCCCCTCAAGCAAACCATCATCCATATTGATGTCAAGGACCTGCGCACCGTCCTCCACCTGCTTGCGGGCAATATGGAGCGCTTCGTCGTACTTCTTTTCCTGAATCAGGCGCAGAAACCTGCGTGAACCGGCTACGTTACATCGCTCGCCGATATTCAGAAAATTAATCAACGGCGACACCTCCAGCAGCTCCAGTCCGGAAAGTTGCAGGTAGGCCATGGGATCGGCTTTCTGATGAGGCCGGGCACCTTCCACCATGCGGACATACGCCGCGATATGCGCGGGTGTGGTGCCGCAGCATCCTCCGACGATGTTCACCAGGCCTTCGTCGATGAACTCTCTCATTTGCAGCGCCATCATCTCCGGTGTCTCATCGTATTCACCCAGCTGGTTCGGCAGCCCGGCGTTGGGATAGGTACTGATGAAAAAAGGAGCTATCCGCCCCAACTCCTTCACGTAGGGTTTAAGCTCCTCCGCACCAAAGGAGCAGTTCAGTCCTATCGCCAGGGGCCGGGCATGGCTCACCGATGCCACGAAAGCGCTCAGCGTCTGCCCGGAGAGAGTTCTCCCGGCTTTATCGGAAATGGTTACGGAGAGGATGACCGGTGTGTGTATCCCCGTTTCGGCAGCCACCTCACCGGCAGCGAATATCGCTGCCTTGGCATTGAGCGTATCAAAGATGGTTTCTATGAGTAACAGATCGACGCCTCCCTCCACCAGTGCAGCAATCTGCTCCTTGTACGCTGCCCTGAAGTCGTCAAACGTTGCCGCACGATACATCGGATCTTCCACCCGGGGGCTCATGGAGGCGGTTTTGTTGGTCGGCCCGATGGAGCCAGCCACAAAACGGGGCTTGTCAGGTGTCAGACGGGTAAATTCGTCAGCGGCCTCCCGTGCCAGCTTCGCCGCAGCCAGGTTGATCTCCGTAGCCAGATGACTCATCCCGTAATCCTGCATCGAGATAGCCGTGGCGTTGAAGGTATTCGTTTCGATGATATCAGCGCCGGCAGCAAGGTACTCCCGGTGGATCTGGGCGATCACATCGGGCCTTGTGAGGGAGAGCAGATCGTTATTGCCCTTGAGTAACCTTTCGGCATCGCTGAACCGTTCACCACGGAAATCGGCCTCGCTGAGCCTGCGACGCTGTATCATTGTACCCATCGCTCCGTCGAGAATGAGGATGCGGTCGTTTAAAATTGTTTCAATATGTCTCATTGTTCTCTCTAACTTTATTTTGACCAAAAATAGACAATAAAAATTGATTTGCCATCATCCATTGCCTAGAAGCTGATGCGCTCAATCTTAAGTCTTAGTATTGTTCTTCTTATCCAGACCACTGCCCAGGCCAGCACAAACCGTACACCCAGTATCCACCAGAGAGAGACGCCGAGAGCTACAAACAGCAGATTATCTTCCAAAACAGAATGAGAAACAGCCAGGTGATAATTCAGTAAACTGGCATCCGTCCTGGTTACCTTCCCCTCCTTCATCTGATCTATCATCAACGCTCCGCCGTAAGCCAGGCCGACGATATAGCCGATCAACCACAGGAACCCGGTGCTGACAGGTAACCCGAAGAAACGGAGCACCGGTGCAATACCCTTGCTTAACAGAGCGATCAGCCTGTATTTCTCCAACAGGTTATATAACAGATTCAGCAGAAAAACGATTACCAGAATCAACAGGGAGATATGCAGTGAGCTCTTTAGCCATACGAGAAAGAGATCACCCAATGAAGCGATATGGGTCACATCTGTTTGTGCGAACACGGGCATCCCCATATTCTCCGGCAGAATCAGGTTCAGCAGGATACCCACGATGATGCTCATACTGATTCTCAACAGCGTCATAGCCCAGAATGAGGTGCCTGTCTTCGCTTGAATGGCGCTTTCAACAGGCAGGTTGTGTGAGATCTGGCACATCAGTGCCAGGATCGTCAGTTCGCGCAATGTGATGGACATCGATGTGATGATGGCCAGGGGAGCATACAAGGGCAGGAAAATACTCGTCATAAAAACGATGGCCGTACTTCCCGGCAGTCCCATATAAACAAAGACAGGATCCAGGAAGCCGGCCATAAAGGCAAGGATGCCAAAATAGTCGAGAAACCGCACAAGCAGGGATATGGGCAGGATAATCCGGAGCAGCCACACCGTGGTGAACCCCGATTTTTTCAAAGCACCGTAAATGATGTTGTTCCGAAATTCCATCTGCATCATCCAATAATATGGAAATATGATCGAGATAAACTAAATACAATCCGGCGAATCAACGCCAGAAGCCGTTACTTTTTAAACATTCTGTCCATCGCACGTTTATCTTCCTTCTCTTTCAGCGACTGGCGTTTATCATACTGTTTCTTTCCTTTGGCCACGGCAATCACCAGCTTGGCCAGTCCCTTCTCATTGATAAACAGCCGGGTGGGAATAATGGTGAAGCCGGTCTCTTTGGTCAGCCGGGTGAGTTTCTGCAGTTCTTTTTTGTTGAGCAACAGTTTGCGGTCACGACGGGCATCGTGATTGTTGTAAGTCCCGTAGAAATATTCGGCGATATGCATATTGCGTACCCATAACTCTCCCCCCTCAAAGAGGCAATAGGTATCTACCAGGCTCGCCTTGCCCAGCCGGATCGATTTAATCTCGGTCCCCGTGAGCACCATACCGGCCACGAAGGTTTCCACCAGCTCGTAGTCGAACGTGGCTCTCTTATTTTTGATATTGACGGGTGTTTGTTTGATCATGTAAGTAAGAATGAAAAGAGTGCCTGGATAAGCGCGGGTGTCAGAACGGACAGTGCAGCTGCCAGGATGGAGAAATTGACACGGTTGCCTGCCGGCACTTTCATGAAAAATTTCGCACCGGTATTGACCAAATGAATCGTATACAGAGCGAATATCCAGAGGATAAAAAAATCGGTCAGAAATGGGATTATGATATACAATGCATACAATACAACCGATGAATACCCGACGAACTGCTGGAAGCGGGCCATGTTCCTCGTCAGTCCGAAACGGGGAGCTGCTTCGTTCAGGGCATACGCAGCCAGATAATAACCGCCATAAACCGCAACCACAGTGATGATGACATTTTTCAGTGCACTCTCCACATCACCATCGCGTACCAGCCACAATCCCCCGATGAATGTTGTAAGGGCAATGATTCCAACTATCGGATGCAGGAAACGGCTCAGGAATTCATTCAGTGGCCTCTTTTCCCTGTCAATATCCTTCCATGCTCCCGGAGACGCAACAATCAGCTGTGCAATAGTTACAAAAATATCTCTCCACATTTCTTTTTGATTTTGAACTGCAAAGGTAACGAAATCCTGTTAATAATGAGAATGTGAGAGAGATAAAAAAAACAGCAGCCCTTAGTGGTAAGACTGCTGCTTCGATTGATGTTTCCGGAAAATTAATCCCCGGCAACGATCATCCGGTAGGACTGTTGTGAATCAACCGGCCCTTCCTGTCCTTTCAAATAGTATTGGAAAGTAATCTTCAGTTCTTTCGTGGCTGTCTGGCTGGTACCTTCATACGCGGCACGCAGGGGAGCCATATTCAATGCGATGATATCGGTTTTGGAAGTGACGGAAGATCCGGCTTCCGGTGTTCCTTCAATGGCGAGGTGAATAGCTATTTTGATTTCGTTGTTGACTGCTTCAGGATCTCCTATCTTATAAAAATTCACTACCGCTCTTTCCCCTTTTTTGGATTCATAGGCAAATTCAAAAAGCCAGTGATCGCCAAGGTAATTTTCGTCGTTGAAATAATAGGGAGGGTCTATGGCGAGAAATTTGACCGGCACGTCCTGTACGGGGCCTTCTGTCATATTCAGTGTTGTCTGGTTCAACGACACGGGGTCACCGGAGATGACTACATTATCCAGGTAAAATTCACCCATTTTCGTCTGTCCATATTCTTCCTCCCAGCTATAGGTGAGGAACTTAAAGGTCCCCGGCTGCATCATCTGCATCTGTTGGGAGGTGATGATCCGACCCGTGAGGGTTTTCCCGTAAATAGCGAAAGATATGTCATCTTGTGCGATATAAGCCACTGACGATTCGGCGTAGTTCCGGCTTCCTTCTCCCAGACATGAGGTCATCAAAAGAGCAACGCCAAGAACTGTCGAAAGTAAAATCATTTTTTTCATTTTCTCGTTTCTGTTTATAGTTAATATTAAAATTCATACCGAAGTCCCACATTCAGATCCATCACGATCTTACTGTCGGAGTAGATGGTTTTATATGGGTTGTTTGCATCAAAATAATAGGCCCCTCCAATCTTCCCATATAATTTCAGACTGTTGTATATGGGATAGGAGACCCCCACTCCGGCATTCACAGAGAGCTGGGGATTACGCTGTGAGATCTTCGTCACCTCCTCTTCCTCAGAAGAACTATTAAACTCCAGCGTCTGTCCTTCCCCCACTTTCCGGAACTCACCGTAGAGATCCTTTTCAATCATTCCCCCTATGGAGGCATATACGTCCAGCCTTTTCAGTGAAAACAGGTTGTAGTTCAGATTTAGCGGGATACCCAGATAATGAAGGTGCTGGGTTTCGCTCACCTGAAAGTTGGAATTGGTATTTCTTGTTTTGGAGGATAGATAGGTATATACCAGTCCGGTCTCCAGGGCGAGATCGTCGAACAGCTTCCGGGATACCGTGATACCGAATGATACCGGCTGATCATGTTCCATTTCCGATATGTTATCGGCTGTATTGTTTGATGTCAACGCCATTTTAGCGGACTTTCCGGAAAAATGATCGCCATCGGACAGTGACGCGCTGCGCAGGGTCATGGGGGAGTTGACTGTTTGCTGAAAGGAGGTCAATCCTCCCCTGCCGTTAAAAGCCAGCACAATTCTTTCATCCTCACTGCGGTGTAAACGGTTATCGGCGTACAGCCCTTCCCGTTCGTTGCCTATCGTAATATACTCTTCCTCCCGCTGTTTATCTCCGTCATTTCCCTGGCCTGCTGATGCTGCCGTCGCCTGCAGGTCGTCTGCCTGCAGTTCCTTTTTTACAGTGCCAACATCGGCTCTTGTACGTCTCAACCAGTCCCTGATCATTCCTGATGCATCGGGAGAGCTGATGACTGTTTCATTTTGCTGTATTCCTGTACCGGCTGAAACGTGTTTCACTTTTCTCTTTGATTGTGCCATCAGCAGGGTCTCCTTCTCGTCAGGGTTGACAATCTCTGTCCGTTTTTCAGGACTTACGTCCGTTGCGGTACCCGGTGAGGTGTATTCGGAAATCAGGGGTGTCGTTTTGTCAGCAGGTCCCGGGTAAAACAGGATGCTGCCGACGAGCAGAATCAGTGCAGCTGCCGCTGAAGCGGCATACCACCTGCGGCGAACCGTCATCCTAGCCGCTGCGGCTACCCGTAACGACTGTTCCACACGATCCCAGCCGTCTGTCGGTACCGGCGCTTTCATCTCGCCGAACTTCGACTGAAACTCCCTTCTAATATCGTTATCTGTATGCATTATATTTGCCGTTGTGGTGATTAAGGATGGCTGAAATTTTCTTTTGTAAAAGAGTTTTTGCCCTGAAAAACTGAGAGCGCGACGCTGCTTCGTTGATACCCAGCATCTGGGCAATCTCTCTATGCGACAAATCTTCAAAAATGAACAAGTTAAATACTGTCCTGTAGCCGGGAGGCAAATCTCTGATCATTTCGAGGATCTCCTCACGGGGTATGTTCTCAATATCGAGCAAATCATCCTCCGGACTCTCAGCTTCATCAGCGTTCATATAGCTGTACTCTTCCATAAACCGGCTTTTTTGCTTTTCTTTCCTGTAATTTTCCAGTGCGAGATTGACAAAAATGCGTCGCAGCCAACCTTCAAAAGAACCCTTGCCCTTAAAAGAGCTTATTTGCGTAAAAGCCCGGATGAATCCGTCGTGCAACAGGTCGCGTGCTGTTTCTTCTTCTCTGCTGTAGCGCAAACACACCGCCATCATCACGGGGGCATACCGCTCGTATAATGCCTTTTGGGCATTACGGTCCTGTTTCTTACACGCTATTATCAGTTGCGAATCATCCATTCTTATCGCAGTTCATATGATAGATGGGAAAAAAGAAAAAACGCTGCACATCGAAAAAAGTTTTTACCCCTATTTATCTTTTTTTAAGAAAAAGCTTATTTCCCAGTTCCCGAAAACAGCTGCATTTTCGCATCGTCAAAATTACTATCAGCCTAAAAATAAACCAAGTGAAATTAATTAAGAATATGTAAATTAATATTGCAGTATAACTCTTTTTTCTCTATTTTTGTCCTACAAATCAATTAAAAATAATTCTTTATGAAGGATTTTTTAAAAATCATGCTTGCCTCCGCGTTGGGTTTTATCATCGCGAACATTCTCTTTTCTTTGAT
>Ga0209347_1006477_pt1 | contig 10358 bp, 5 predicted proteins | sample AutmiccommuBRH23_FD_187382 | JGI IMG/M metagenome (GOLD analysis project Ga0209347, IMG submission 187382) | Deep subsurface microbial communities from Mt. Terri, Switzerland - Autotrophic microbial communities BRH/23 (SPAdes) (version 2) | ecosystem: Environmental > Aquatic > Deep subsurface >...
ACGCGTGTCATCATAGCCTGGGCAGCCCAACGGGTAACACGCCCCTCTTCGGTGTTAGCATAAGCTGTGTTAGGGAGGATTTCAATGGCCTCTTTCAAATCCGATGCAATTTGTGCGTAGATCTCTTCTGCCGGGGCTCCTCCCAGTTCTGTCAGTTCCGACGTTATCTTCAGGGGTACCTCGCCATAAAGCGTCACCAGCCGGTGATAGAAGAAAGCTCTTAAAAACAGGGCTTCTCCTTTGTACTGATTTCTTACATCATCACTCAGGATACTCTCACCCATCTCATTCAGTTTTTCGATGGCGAAATTTGCGCGGTGAATCCCTTCATAGGTAGTCTCCCAGTTGTGAGAAAGCATATCGGTGCTGGAATACATAAACGCTTCATAAGCCTGCGCTTTCACATCGTTCACGCCACCGCCGCCGAGCTTGTCATCACTGGCCACTTCGCACACGAAAAGGTAGCTCATGTCGGTCATCTGGTGTTCATTGTTCATGGTGGTATAAATACCCGCCATCATCTGTTTTGCCTCTTCAACTGTCTGAGGAAAGGAAGCCGAGGTCTTATCCGTAATTGGATCAAAGCTAAGAAAATCTTCACAGCCAAAAAGCAACAACGCAATAAAAATATATATACTATTTTTCATATTTATCAACAAATTTAAAGGATTAGAATTTCAGGTTAACACCCACAAGGATACTTCGTGGTGCGGGATAGAAACCAAGATCAATGCCCGAAACAAACGGTTGTTCATCACCGTATCCCACCTCCGGATCCATCCCGGAGTAGTCGGTGATGGTCCATAGGTTTTTTCCGGTCAGATAGAGTCGAGCCTGTCCGAATGGCATTTTCGGGAACAGCTTTTTGAAATCGTACCCCAATGTGATGTCCGTGATTTTCACGAAATCACCATCCTCGATATAGAGCTCAGATACGCTCATCCGGTTGATCCCGTTGCCGGCTGTCAGTCGCGGCAGCTTGTTGGAGGTGCCTTCACCGGTCCATCGTCCCAGGATATCTGTGGTGTAGTTGTGAAACTCGTTGTCGGCAAATGAACGGTACGACTGCAGGATCTGGTGTCCGAAGGCACCCTTACCGGTCACGGAAAAATCGATACCCTTGTACCCGAGATTTATTCCGAAGCCTATTCTCTGATCGGGATGTGGATTCCCGATCAGTGTCTTATCATCCGCATTCACCTCATTGTCACCGTTGGTGTCTGAGAAGATAATATCGCCCGGCTCAGGGGCAGCCTGAAGGAATCCCTTGGTCCAGCTGCTGATCTGCTGTTCGTTTTGGAAAATACCTTCGGTTTTATAACCAAAGAAATATCCTACGGGGTAGCCTACCTCTACACGCCAAACCGGCTCCGTCCCCTGTGAAATAATGTTGGCGTTACTTTCAATAAATCCGGTGTTGTCTCCCATCCGGGTCACCTCATTCTTGTTTTTGGAAAGATTGAAATGCGCACCATAGCTGAAATCTCCAATTTGATCGTTCCATTTCAGGCCCATTTCAAAACCTTTATTCTCAATATCTCCGGCGTTGACATAGGCACCCTGCGGCCCCTGGATATCGGCAACCGGTGCACGGAGCAACCAGTCCATGGTTTTCTTGTTATACAAGTCGAAGGTGGCCTGAAGCCTTGATTTGAGGAAGAAGGCATCCAGCCCGACATTTACCTGCTCTGAGGTTTCCCAGCTCACATCAATATTGGGAAGAATGGAAGGATAACCGCCCAGTTGCATTTTGTTCCTGTCGTTCCCGAAGGTGTAATTGTTCTCCGGATTAAAAGCGATCAGGCTTAAATACTGGAATGGGTCGATGTCCGCATTTCCGTTTTGTCCCCAGCTCGCTCTCAGCTTCAGGAAGTCAATAAAGCCGTTATCTCTCAGGAAGTCCTCTTCAGTGACCACCCATCCGGCAGAGATGGATGGGAAATACCCCCATCTGTTGCCCCTGGCAAAGTTGGAAGATCCGTCAGCACGCATCACCAGCGTCAGGAGGTACTTTTCCATATAGTCATAGTTCACCCTTCCAAAGAAGGAAGCCAGTGCCCCCATCCCCTGCGGTGAACCGGAGACGCTGGTTACACCTGACGTCAGCCCGTCGGTATTGTCCAGATAACCATGTTGAAATCCGATAAATGTAGGATTGGCATTGGTAGCAGACATTTTGGAGCCATAACCCCATTTCTCGACAGACTGGCCGGCAAGTATATCGAAGGTGTTGTCCCCAGTTTTGAGTCTGTAGTTCATTGTATTCTCAAACGTCCAGGCATATCCGCTACCGGCGGACTGGGTAATACGGCCCGGGCTGAAGGTTGCATCACCTGCCAGATTGTATTCGGGCTGGTAACTGCGGAATTCATCTGCAAACATCCTGTACCCAAAACTGCTTCTGAAAATCAGATCTTTCACCGGTTCAATCTGCAGATAGGCATTACTGTTGATATTATAATTCTTGGTCTCGTTCATCCCCCTGTTCAGGGCCATCTGTGCCAGCGGATTAAAAACACGGGAAGAAAGATTTTCGAGGCCGGAAGCCTTTACATCTTCCCGTGCGAAAAATTCACCCTTGTCATTGTATGCCGGCACCAACGGGCTTCCTGTCAGCATGTTCCGGATATCGTTCCAGTACATTCCTCCAATGGCAATACCCGATCGCTCCCGATAGCTGTAGTTGAAGGTCTCCCCAATTTTAATCACATCCAGTCCGTTGTGCTGATAAATCACATGATCACTGTTCAAACGAACGGTGTACTTATCATGTTTTGGCTCCACAGGCTTACCCAGTATCCCTTCCTGTCCGGCATAGGAGAATCCCAGGGAGAAGAGTGACTGATCGGATCCGCCTGCAATATTGACGGCATGATTTTGTATGGGTGCATTTTTATTGCGTATCTCCTCGATCCAGTCAGTGCCATTCCACTGACCACTTGTAATCTGCTCATACAGGCCGGGTATGATAGACGCAAAATCAAGTGCATCTTTTCCCGAGACTACACGCTCCTCATTATAAATTTCCATATACTGCCTGGCATTCAGTAATTCAGGTGCTTTGACCATATCCTGGAAACCATAGAATCCGTCATAGGATACCTGCATACGCCCTTTCTTACCGGTTTTGGTGGTAACCAATATCACGCCGTTGGCGGCACGGGCACCATAGATGGCAGCTGAAGCGGCATCCTTGAGTACATCGATCGATTCGATATCTGCCGGGTTCAGGTTGTTGATATCTCCACCGGCCACGCCATCTATCACATAAAGGGGGGCGGAATTACCGATGGTACCCAGTCCGCGGATATTCACCTGGAATCCTTCACCGGGCATACCTGATGCCTGCGTAATATTTACACCGGGTGCATAGGCCTGAATCGCATCGAGTGCTGACAGGGAGTTTTGACCCTGTATGGTTTCAGCACCAACGGAAACATTGGCTCCGGTAATCAGCTTTTTCTTTTGCACACCATAACCCACCACCACCAGTTCATCGAGTGACTGGGTATCTTCAATTAATGAAACATTGATATTGTTTTTACCGGTTGTGTTAATTTCCTGATCCAGATAACCTATATAAGAGACCCTGATTATCGCATTGTCCTCAACTTGTAGTGAGAACCGGCCATCCATGTCGGTCACCGTTCCATTGGTAGTGCCAAGTTCGATGATATTTGCCCCGATGACGGGTGTACCGGTTTCATCCACAACTGTTCCCGACAATTGTTTCTTTTGTTGTTGTGGCGTGGCAGCAACCATATCCAGGGTACTCTGATCCGGTTTTTCAATCATTGAAAGGATGATATGATTCCCTTCCATGGTGTAATCCATATCCTTCTCCTTTAAAATAGCATGCAATACTTCGGACACGGCCTTTTGTTTTGCTTTTACGGTAACTCTCTCGTTGGTGTTTACTCTGTTGTTGTAGATGAACAGATAGTCTGATTGCTTTTCAATCTCATTGATTACTTCCCTGATCGTCGCATTCCGTCTATTGATCGTTACTCTGGCATTTTGTGTATATCCAGTATCAGCCATTGCGCAAAAGACACATGTAAATAATAGGATAAGAGTCGTTCGCATAATCAATAATAAATGTTTAATGGGTATTTTTCCGGTTAAATTTTTACCCAATGTGTTGTTTTTCTTCATACATTTGTAATTGTTTTTTGTTAATACATAAAATGAATACGTGGTTGTGTTGACGAAAACATTTGGTCGGCGGGTGTTGCAGCACCTGCCGATTCGTTTTCCAATGGTTCTTTTTTTATTCCATAGGCACTTGTTGATTTAATTGATTCTTTACCTGATATAGATGGTTCCTGTCTCTTCGTCTCTGTGATACCTGAAGTGGATACTTTTCTGCAACACTCTTAAAGCATAATCCACCCCGTCTGATTGACGGAATTTACCGGAATAAGTATGCTGTGGTAGTTGATTTGCATTGATTTGAATCTCCACGTCAAAGTATTTTTCAAGGGTGACAAGGATCTCTTCCAGTTTTTTGCCATTGAACGCAATCAGTCCGTGACGCCAGAGATATTTATCGGTATCCGTTATTTTTGAAACAGTGACCTTGTTGTCTTCAATGACACTCTTTTCGTTTGGTTTTAATGAGGTGAGTATCTCTTCATCCTTACAGATTTCCACCCCTCCCTCAAAAAGACTGGTCTCAAAACGGCTAAACTGATGGTATGCTTCCACGTTAAATGTTGTTCCGGTAACACGCACATCTCCCCTACCGGTCTTCACGATAAAGGGTATTGCTTCATTCTTGCTGACCTCGAAGTAGGCTTCACCATCCAGATAAACGGTGCGATTTTTCCTGGAGAATTGTGAAGGGTAGCGAAATGTGGTGTTGGCATTGAGCCACACATTGCTGTTATCTGCCAAAATCAGGTTAATTCGTTGTCCCGGGGGGACAAGTAGGGTATTGTATTGTTCAGGGGAATGATTGCTGTTGAATAGATAAATGCCGCTTACGATCAGCAGTAAGGCAACTGCAGCAACTGTGCTTATCATCCATGTTGTGGATGCGGACAATCTCTTTTGTTTGCCTTCAACTTCATGCGATGTGAATAGCAGTGAATCATACGTTTTACGTTCTTCAAGGAGAATCCTTTCGTTATCCTCCGACTCTGCTAACCAGCGACGGAGGAATCTTTCCTCATCAATGGATGTTTTTCCCTCGAAAAAACGGTAAAATAATTCTCTTTTCATAGAGTAGTGTTTTTGCTGTCTATGTAAATAACAGGTCAGAGAAGAACAACCCTAAAAAAAAATTGTATTTTAACCAAAAATAAAGAAGAAAGGGATAAGTATGTAAAAATCCTTTAGCGATAACCGGAGTTCCACGAGTGCTTTTGAGATGTGATATTCAATGGCTTTTTCACTCAGGTTCATTTTAGTTGCAATCTCATGATAGGAAAGACCTTCAAACCGATTCAATACAAATATCTGACGTGTTTTTTTGGGTAGTCGACGAAGTGTCTGATCAATGATTTGTTTGATTTCTTCCGAAAAGAGAAACTCCGGATCACAGGCCTGCAGAGTGTTTATACTCAGTGACAGGCGCCATGATTCGTGCTCGTTCAGCCTGTTCTCCGTGCGTTGCCTCACCTGAAGGTGTTGCAGGTGATTGAGGCATTTATTTTTCACGATGGTTAAAATATAAGACTGAGGTTTCATATCGGGTGAAAGGTTTCCCCGGTTTTCCCAAAAAAGGGTGAATGCTTCCGATACAAAATCCTGTGCGGTCTCTCTCTCTTTCACATAACTTTGTGCAAAACGAATAAAACCATGGTAATATTCATTAAACAGCAAATTGAAACTTTTTATGTCTGAAAAAGAGTCCATCCGGGTTTATTTTGTGACAAATATAGGATTTCTTCTCCTCATACAGAAATAAATAACAAAGATATGATAAAAACAGTATGTGAATGTTAAATTGTATGCCACGTTTTTTTACTTCACTGTGATCGCTGCAGCGGAAGAATTCAGGTTCTTCGATGAAGCCTTCATGAGTATGCTGCCTCTCTTTTTACCTCCCTGGACAATCACCAGGCACTTTGACTGTTCCTTTTACCGGAAATTACTTTGTAACGATACAAACAGGTCATGTTCAACGTCTTCTATCCGATCCCAGAAACTATTGTTGATCTACAGTGCTACCTTCACTGCAATTCCAGAGTAATCGATCTTTGTGCCGGTTGCATCACCATCGATGGCTACAGGATTCTCCCGATTGACATAGACGATGTTGAAACGTCTTTCCTTCAGCATTCCGTTGAACGTACCCTTCCGTTCACCGATCTCCAGCGTTTTGTCCGCATCATCGTAGGTAAACAGGATGGTGGCATAATCACCTTTCTCATAATTATAGTTGACTCCTTCATCTTCATAAAGGGTGAATGAACCATCCTTCCCTGCATACACGAAAAGGGTGATGGTCTCCGGCAGCTTTTCATCATGGTACCTGATCTGCGGTCCGAAGGGAACGATACTGCCTGCCCGCACGAAAAGAGGCATCCGTGCGTAAGGGGCATCCACGCTGATTGTCTGGTTTCCGGCGATAAAGTGGCCGTGGTAGAGATCGTACCATCCTTCCATTCCGGGGAAGTAGACATCCCTGTTCCGGACTCCGTAGGCATATACGGGGCAGGCCATCAGGGCGGAGCCGAACATATACTGATCGCTGATATGATTCACGCTGGCATCGTCGGGAAAATCCATTACCAGAGCCCGCATGATGGTGTAGTCGGTCAGCCAGGTCATGCCAGCAAGTGAGTAGATGTAGGGCATCAACCGGTACCGCAGCTTGTTGTAATAGAGCATTGACTGATATGCCGGGTGATTATCGGGTGCGATATGAAACATCTCGCGGTAGGGGAACTGACCGTGAGAACGGAACAGCGGCACAAAAGCCCCAAACTGGTGCCAGCGGGTATTCAGCTCACGCCACTCTTTCAGATCCTCATTCTCCCGGCCTGTCCGGTCGTAAAGACGCTGCGCGCTCTCATACCTCTTCTCCACGCAGAAGCCGCCGATATCCATGGTCCAGTAGGGGACACCCGACAGGGAGAAATTGAGTCCGGCGGAGATCTGTGCTTTCATATCCTCCCAGCGCGTGCCAATATCGCCGCTCCAGACAGCGGTGGAGTAGCGCTGTATGCCTGCAAACCCGGAACGGGTGAGGAGGAACACCCTTTTGTCGGGATCCACACCGCGCTGGCCATTGTAGATCGCTTCGGCGTTCATCAGTCCGTAAGCATTGAAATACTGGGTGGAGGGACCCAATGCAGTGGGCCCACAGAGCGCCTTACGGTACTCCATTGAGGTATTGTCCTGGATGTTGGGCTCGGAGGCATCCATCCACCAGGCATCGAACCCCTTGGGGTAGAGCTTCTCTTCCATCTGCTGCCAGAACAGTTTGCGGGCGTCAGCCGAGTAGGCATCATAGAAGGAGCCCACATAGCCTGGGTAGACCCAGTCGCGGATGCTGTCCTTCACTGCCTGATGGTACATCCATCCCTTTTCGTCGAATGCCTTGTAGTTGTCGGTCGTGATATAGAATTTGGGCCATACCGAGATCATTATCTTTGCATGCATCGCATGTACGGAATCGACCATACCCTTGGGGTCGGGGAAACGCTCCGGGTCGAACTCATGGTCGCCCCAGGCATCGACAGGCCAGTAGAACCAGTCCTGCACGATATTATCGATGGGGATCTCCCTTTTGCGGAATTCCGCCAGTGTGCTCAGCAGTTCATCCTGTGTGTTGTATCTTTCACGGCTCTGCCAGTAGCCCATGGCCCACCTGGGCATCACCTGCGATTTTCCGGTGACGGTCCTGTAACCGCTGATCACCTCGTCCATATCATCCCCATAGATGAAGTAATAATCAATCCCGTTGCCCATCTCACTCCAGAGCGATAATTTGTTCTGCTCCTTTTCGGGCACAGGGTCAAGCGCCTTCAGGGAGATATAGGAAACATCTCCGTCGGGCTCCCACTCAATTTTTAGGGGTACTCTCTCTCCTGCCTTCATATTGAGGGAGAACTTATAGTCATTGGGATTCCAGGCAGTACGCCACCGCTCTTTCACCACCTCTTCGTTATTCACCTCTATGGTGGTATATCCCGCGTAGCGGAGATGAAAACGGTAGATGCCATCCTTAGCGGCTTCCATCTTACCTTCCCAGGTCACCTGTGCGCCGTTCAGCGGAAATCCTTCCGGGAAGTTTTTGATCAACGCCAGGTTCTCATAGTCGATGGTGGATTCGCGCCGTTCAATGGTTTCACCCGTTTGCTTGTTTGTGTATGTTGCGGTCAGCACTCCCTCTTCCCCGTTCTTGCCGAACAGCCGGAACTGATCCAGCTGGGCATAGTCGCGCGGATCACCGAATCTGCTCCGTGAGTAGTTGTCCCACAGGATGCCGTAGTTCCTGCTTGAGACGATGAAGGGTATCGATACTTTGGTGTTGTACTGGAACAGCGACTCGTTCCTTCCCTTGTAGTTGAACTCGTCCGACTGATGCTGGCCCAGTCCGAAGAATGCCTCATCATCGGGTGACTCGAAAACCTGGCGGAGGGTGTAACCTTTTGTTCCCTCCACCTCGATGGGGGTAAATGTTTTTCCGCCTCCCTCGTTTTCACGAAGAATTGTATTCCCTTTTTTGTCGAAAAAGGCCACCTCGCCGCTCTCTTTGTTCACTTTTGCATGCAGTACACTGGTGGTGAGGATGACGAAGTCTGCATTTTCCGACACCTCAAACTTGCCGGAGTATGCCAGGTCCGGCACGGTGATCAGACTTTTCGCAGTGGAGAAATCTGCTTCGGGTGTGGCCGATACGCGGATGATCCGGTCGTTGACCACCTGCAGCCGGAGGTGAAGCTGCTCATTGCTGTCTCTCTTTTTTACCTGTAGCGTGATGCCTTCGGCTGTTTTTTGGTAGGTCGATGCACTGCAGCCGGCCAATAGCAGGGAAAGAAGAAATGTAAAAATGGAATAGAATCGTTGCATAGTGTTTGTTTGTCACTGGGTCATAAATCAGCCCGTGAAATACATTTTTCACGGGACTGATTCAATGGTGTTATCCAATCCGGAATAAGCAATGTTTATTGTTTGGGTACAAATACCCAGAAGTAAGCCGTGCCCCATTCACCGGTTCCAGCCGGGGCATAGGCAAGTACCAGACGGTCACCGGTCAATTGGATAATATCATAGGTATTCACCGGTGCTTTCCCCTCGTCGGGTGAGATGCCGCATAAAACGGTAACACCGACGGTTTTGAACTGACCAACCGCCCATGAAACACCCCCGGAAGTGACTTTCTTCTTGGACATGTCAAAGGAGAATGAACCGACAGCCGTTGTACCGTCATTGCGTTTCTTCGTCAATGAGGCGCCACTGATGGAGAATACCATACTGGAATTGGGTCCTTCACCCGGCGCTTGTTCTTCTACTCCGTTCTGATCCAGTACCCACCATGAAGGCTCAAAACTGGCGAGGTATCCGCCATTGCCCCAGCATCTGGAAGCAGCCCATACCCATTCCTTCTCTCCACTCCCGCAGAGATAACCCCATTCTTCAGGTACCGGGAAAGAGAGTTCCTCTATGTTCACTGTCAGTGTTTTGGTGATGGTCGATCCATCCGGATTTAATCCCGTGAAGATGATGTCATTATCTCCTGTGATTACCAAAAGCACAGTATCGGTCATTTTCTGGGAAACACCCACACCGTAATTCCAGTTTGACATGACCGGACTGTGGTTTTCCATGACAATCTTATTCGATCTTTTCCCGTTCACCATCACAGGACTCACGGAAAGATCCAGTTGTTCCGCCGTAATGGGGTCACCTATCGATAACCTGTTCTCTATCGGTTCACATGCTGCCATAAATACCATGCACAGCAAAGAAATATATAAAATGCATTTACTCATAATCTTGCGATATTAATAGATGAAACAATGTAAGGAATTACCAGCCAGTGAATTCAGCATCAGGGGTTCCCCATCCCTCGTTTTGCGTAAGGACACCGTCTGAGAGTTCAACCTGTGACTGAGGAATAGGCCAGAATCCCCCTGTGGCTTCGTAACGAGCTTTATAACCTCCACCAAAAGCTCTCATCACTGCATCAACGCCACGATTCTTGATAGCTACGCCTTCCTGTTTGGCTAATTGGGTGGCTGCATCTCCCCATCGCATCAGGTCGAAATAGCGCAGTCCTTCAAAGGCCAATTCCCAGCGGCGCTCTTTCTTGATGGCGTCGAGTGAGTAGGCAACCGGTGGTAGGCCCACCCGGGCGCGGACCCTGTTTAAGCCGGTTGCGTCCTGCGTCAGTTCAGAATGCA
>Ga0209347_1006478_pt1 | contig 10357 bp, 9 predicted proteins | sample AutmiccommuBRH23_FD_187382 | JGI IMG/M metagenome (GOLD analysis project Ga0209347, IMG submission 187382) | Deep subsurface microbial communities from Mt. Terri, Switzerland - Autotrophic microbial communities BRH/23 (SPAdes) (version 2) | ecosystem: Environmental > Aquatic > Deep subsurface >...
TCACGGGCTCCAACCACGGGTTCGAGGCCTCCAGCTTCTTCGCCGCCGACGGCGCGCCGCCCAAGGTCGGCCAGTTCTTCATCCTGATCGACCCGTCCGCCTTCGCCCATGAGGACGAGGAAACGGCCGAAAACCGCTTCATCGAACGCATCGGCACCCTGGTTCAGGCCATCACCGAACAGGACGGCGCCTGGCTCCCCGGCGTCGACCGATGGGCCAACCGCGCCAAGGCGAATGCGGAGGGCGTGGAAATTCCGGATGGGTTGTTGGAAGACTTGGAAGCGAGGATTTAAGTTAGAAATCCGTCCGACACGAGCCGCTGATAGGCCATCTTTATAGCCTCTTCGGAATAGGTGCTGTGTTTGTGATCATTCCAAGAATGTAGAGCTCGAGTAATTTCTTCTATGTTTGTCTTACCGTCGTTGTGAGCGATAAAATGCACGCTCGATAAAAGTTCCATTCCATAAGGGCTTTCATAACCTTCAATAAGAAGAGCTATGCGGTTGATAATATCTTCCGCACCTTTCGGGTCATGCTCGCCGATATATTCTTCAGCTTCTGCGAAAGCACCGCGAGTAACGGTTATTTTTTCTTTTTCATAGCCACTCAAGTACCCATGATTCTCCATAGCCCTAAAAGCTGTTTTGAGGCTTTCAGAATATGGCCCATGCTCATTTTTTGAGAACTCGGCTTTGTAATCTAGGCCTAGGGTTTGCAGAAAATACACCGATTTTTGGAGGGATAAGCGTGTTAGGTAGCCTCCAAAGTATTTTTCTAACTCGCCTACCGCTTTGACAAGCAATGCTCGCTCCCAAGTTAAAGGGTGCTTCTTCAATTCGAATTCAGGAGCGCCCAATGCGTCTTTTGGTGGGTAAACGAATACCTCCACCTGTGAAAGTGGAGATAATTTATTTTCGATTACGTTTCTGACATCGTCCCAATCTAGGCCGCCATTTCCACATCCGAGAGGAGGCATGGCGATACTGCTAATTTCCAGTGACTTGATATTTTCGATGAGGCTCTCAAGACCCTCTTCGATGTACTCGATCTTTGATTTCGATCTCCAATGCTTCTTTGTCGGGAAATTAATCAAATATCTTGGACCGTCTTGATCTAGTAGACCTCCAAGATCAAAAACAAAAACTTCGCCGGGAACGAGTCTGCCCGCATCGCATTGGCGTCTATATGCTTTGAAGTTTTCTGGCCACCGGCGTTTGAACTCCAAAGCCACGCCTTTTCCCATCACGCCGACACAGTTCACTGTATTCACAATGGCATCAGCCTTGGCGTCGAACAGGTCACCTTGAGTGTATGTAATTGTCATGACTAAAAATAGCACCCTGGCTTCGAGTAAACCGGGATATCGAAGTCGGAGGTGTTCATCCAGTGTTCAATCCGTGTTTTGACCGCATCGTTCTTTGTAACGATGCAGTCGATGAGTTCTAAAGGGACGAAATCTTTGACCATAAATTCCGCCATTCGTTCTTTTTTGCGGTTTGAACGTTCAGGAGGTTGATCCTGATCTGCGAAATATTTGCATACGCCAGGGTAACCGACTTCTCTAATTTTTGCGACAATCGGATATTCATCGAACAACGGCCAATTGACGTGGGCTTGCAGCTTTGAGAGGTCATTCTCATAGCTCGGCGGTTGTGCTGCGGAATTACAGGCGATATCCGTGAACCAAATTTGCCGGTCGCAATTTTCAAAATTTTCAGTGGATGCAACGAAAAACACAACGTCATTAATTTTAGCAATTCCAATTACTTGCCCACTCGGGTCGCGAAGATCAACCTTTCTATAATGAATCGCAGATGCCATTCCGGTGATTGGGGAAAAATAAAACGGTACGAAGTCGTTGATCGGTTCTCCATTTGGAGTAACGAACCGAGTCCCGCGCTTATTTACGATTGCGTCGTAGGAGATTTGATAGCCAGGTTGACGTCGATAATTTTTGGCAAAAATCGCGCCATCATCGAGAATCGTCTCGACGTTTGCATAGTGGGTCATCCTGAAAACGTGACGATGTTGGTTGGCGCGTTCCGCCATTAAGGCACAACCTTCCCCGGATTCATGATCCCCTTGGGGTCCAGCGCGGTCTTGATCGCCCGCAGCAGGTCCTTTTCCACGTCCGTCTTGTAGCGTTCCATCTCGTGCACCTTGAGGAGCCCGATGCCGTGTTCGGCGGAGAATGAGCCGCCGAGGGAGTCGGCGATGTCGTGGACGCCGGGGGGCACTTCGTGGCGCAGGCGCTCCGCATCCTCGGGCGTCGTGTCCTTGGGCATCACCAGGTTGTAGTGCAGGTTGCCGTCGCCCATGTGGCCGAAGGCCATGATGGTGACGCCGGGGATGACCTTTTCCGCATGCGGGTCGGCCTTGGCGAGGAACTCGGGTATTTTGGAGACGGGCACGGAAATGTCGTGCTTGGCGGAGGGGCCGCAGTGCTTCAGGGCCTCCGGAATGGATTCCCGGATGTTCCACAGACGCGCCGCCTGCTCGCCCGATTCTGCCAGCACGGCGTCGATGATCTCACCCGCCTCGAACGCCTCGCCCAGCGCCGTTTCGGCGAGGTCGCGGATCACGCCCTTCTGGCCCGAGGCCATTTCGATCAGGGCGTGGTGCTCATGGCGTTCCGTGAACGGGTCCTGGCTGCCCGGGATGTGTTCGAACACGGCGTCCATCGGCGCGCGGCAGATGTATTCGAAGCTGGTCACCTGATCGCCCGTCGCGGCCTTGAGGCGCGTGAGCAGGGCCGAAAGGTCGGCCGGGGTATTCGCCGCGACCATGGCCGTCGTGGTTTCGGCGGGCCGGGGGAACAGTTTCAACACGGCGGCGGTGATGATGCCCAGCGTGCCTTCGGCGCCCATGAAGATGTGCTTCAGGTCATAGCCCGTGTTGTTCTTGCGCAGGCCGCGCAGGCCGTTCCACACGCGGCCGTCGGCCGTCACGACCTCCAGCCCCAGCACCAGATCGCGCGCGTTGCCGTAGCGCAGCACCTGGATGCCGCCCGCGTTGGTCGAGAGGTTGCCGCCGATCTGGCAGGTCCCTTCGGCGGCGAGGGACAGGGGAAACAGGAGGCCCGCGTCCTCGGCCTTGTCCTGAATGTCCTTCAGGATGCATCCGGCCTCGACCGTCATGGTCGCGTTCACGGGGTCGATCTCGCGTACGGCGTTCATGCGGCCCAGGTTGATCAGCACGCCGCCCTGGGCGACGGCTCCGCCGCACAGCCCCGTGTTGCCGCCCTGGGGCGTCAGGGTGACGCCGTGTTCGGCGCAGATCGCGACGATTTTGGCGACTTCGTCCGTATTGGCGGGGCGCAGCACCAGCGGGCTTTCGCCGTGGTAGTAATTGCGCTCCTCCGCCAGGTAGGGGGCCATGTCGGCCTCGCTCTCGTACCAGCCCTTGTCGCCCACGGCGGCTTTCAGCGCCTGGCGCGCGGTTTCGGGAAGGGGGGGCATATGGGCGCCGTCGGCCATGATTTTGTTCCTTGAAGGCGATGGTCACTGGGGATGTTTCCGGTCATATTTGCCACGATGGCCGCCCAACGACAAGCCGGAGCCCCGCCCATGACCGCGACAATTTCTCAACCCAAGCCCGAGAATTCCAAAAGCGTCCCGCAAGGCGGCACGCCGGGGGAAACCACCGTCTGCGTCATCGGCGCCGGCATCGTCGGGGTCAACTGCGCCCTGGCGGCGGTGAAGGAGGGGTTTACCGTCACCCTGATCGACCGGATCGAGCCGGGCGAGGCCTGCTCCTTCGGCAACGCCGGCATCCTGGCCGAATGGTCCTTCGTGCCGACCTTCGGGCCGGAAGTGCTGAAAAACGTGCCCGGCTACCTGATCGACCCCAAGGGGCCGCTGACCATCCGCTGGACGCGCCTGCCGCATATCCTGCCCTGGCTGCTGCGCATGCTGCGCTTCGCCAGCGTCTCGCACCAACGCCGCGCCGCCGACGCCCTGCGCCATTTGACCATCGGCTGTTCCGAATCCTACGCGGCGATGGCGGCAGAGGCGGGGGCGCCCGAGCTGGTGCGCCGTGACCCGGTGTTGCAGGTCTACGACGTTGAGGCCGATTTCAAGAAGGCGGACGCCGACCTCGCCTTCCGCGCGACCTACGGCATCAAGTATCAGGCGCTGGACCGCAAGGAATTGACGGATCTGGAGCCGGCGCTCGGCCCCGATTTCAAATGGGCCCATGCGTTGCTCGGCGGCGGCACCACGACCAACCCGGGCCGCCTGACCAAGGTCCTGGCCGAGGCCTTTTTGAAGCGCGGCGGCACGTTGCAACAGGGCGAGGTGCGGGGGCTGGTGCGGAAAGCCGGCGGCGGCTTCCGCATCGAGACGTCGGAGGGCGTGATGGAGGCGGACCGCATCGTGCTCGCCGCAGGCGCCTTTTCCCACAAGCTGGCGGCGATGCTGGGCGAGAAAATTCCGCTCGGGACCGAGCGCGGCTACCACGCCATCCTGGCCGATCCGGGGGTGCAGGTGAACCATGCCGTCGGCTGGAAAGCCCGGGCGTTCTATGCCTCGCCCATGGAGATGGGCCTGCGGCTGGCCGGCACGGTCGAGCTGGCGGGGCTGGAGCCGCCGCCCGATTACGCGCGCGTGCGGGTCATGACCGACCTGGTGCCCAAGCTGCTGCCCGGCGTGAAGACGGAGGTTTCGACGCAGTGGATGGGCTTCCGCCCGACCCTGCCGGACAGCCTGCCGGTGCTCGGCCCGTCATCGGTGGCGCCGGGGCTGTTCCATGCCTTCGGCCATCAGCACGTGGGCCTGACCTGCGGCCCGGCCACGGGGCGCGTCATCGCGCGGCTGTTGAAGGGCGAGGCGCCGAACGTCGATTTGACGCCGTTCCGGGCGGATCGGTTTTAAAAACTCAGGAAGTTCGGATTTACGCCGCCAGCGCACTTTCCAGATAAGGCCGAAAATGGTCGATGTCCGGCGTGTCCAGGCCGGCGGTCTTGGCCCGGTCGTCCCATTCGCGCACTTTCACCGCGTCCTGGTAATGGGGCAGGGCTTCGAAGGCCTCGACCTCGTCGGCGCTCATCGGCCCGCCCTGCAATTCCAGAGATTTGACCGAGGCCGGCGACAGGGTCTCGAAATAGCCCGGCTGTGTGGCGCAGAGATAACGCTTGGCCGCCACATGCAGGCCCACGGCCTGGGCCACGCGGGCGTTGAAATGACGGGCGGCCCAGCCGCGGGCGATGTCCTCGTGCTTGTCGTCGATGCCGCGGTCGGCGGCCCCTTGGCCGTGTTTCTGCATCATGTGCCCGATATCGTGCAGGAAGGCGGCGGCGATCAGGTCCCCGTCGCCCGATTCCCGTTCTGCAAGCCAGGCGCATTGCAGGGCGTGTTCAAGCTGCGACACCACCTCGGTGTACGGACGGCGGCCCAAATCAAGGTAAATTTCAAGGGCTTCGGCGAGAGGATTTTTCGTCACGGTCAGGTTCCTGTATACTGAATCAGGTCCATTGGGCGATGCTGTCCTGGGAATCCATCAATTTAATCATATTGGTCTGATGTCAGTCAGATGAACTTTTATTGACCCATGCGGCACTTGAACTTACCGCATGGCCCGGTGTATGCAACGCGCCTAAAGGAGACGTTCGGAATGCATAGGCGTCATATATTTGCTGTTTTCCTGGTCACCGCCCTGATGGCGTTCGCGCCGCGGGCCGTGAGCGCCGAAGTGACGACGGAAGACGTCAAAACCTTCGTCAACACCATGGCCTCGTCGGCGATCAGTTCCCTGACCGGGAAGGACATTGCCCGCGACGTGCGCAAGGAACGCTTCCGCGCGTTGGTGCACGACTTCTTCGCCGTGAAATCCATCGGCAAATGGGTGCTGGGCCGCCATTGGCGCCGCGCCACCCCGGAACAGCGCGAGGAATATCTGACCCTGTTCGAGAACATGCTGCTGGAACGCTATGTCGACGGCTTCAAGGACTATTCGGGTGAGTCCCTGGAAATCAGCCGCGCCGAAAAGCGCCAGGAAAACGATTTCATCGTCCATACCATGCTGAAGCGACCCGGCGGCCAGCCGGTCGAGGTCAGCTGGCGCGTCGGCGTCGGCGAACGCGACGGCCAGCATATCTTCAAGATTGTCGATATCATCGTGAACGGCCTGTCCATGGCCCTGACCCAGCAGAAGGAATTCAATTCCGTGATCTCGAACAACGGAAATTCCGTCGACAGCCTGCTGGAGAAAATGCGGGAAATGGCCAAACCCGCCGGCTGATCCTGGCGTCAGCTGATCCGAGTGAAGGTATTTTCCGGTCATGGGGCAGCCCGCCGATTCTCCTGAACCGACGCCGGGCTCCGGCGTGGAAACGCCGTCAGGCAAAGACGCTGCTTACGAAAATTTCCCCGTCGGCTCGTTCCTTTTGCCGGCCCGCCTGCGCCCGCATGTGGCGCGGTTCTATCGCTTCGCCCGCGCCATCGACGACATCGCCGACAACACCGCATTGGATGCGGACACCAAGGTCCGCCGCCTGGCCGGGTTCGAGGCGGCGCTTTTGGGCCAGCACCCGGACGATCCCGAATTCGCCACCGCCCATGCCATGCGCGACAGTTTGGCGGAAACCGATATCACGCCGCGCCATTGCCAGGACCTGATCGACGTCTTCAAGCAGGACGCGGTCAAGGGCCGTTATCAGGACTGGGACGACCTGATGCATTACTGCATCCGTTCCGCCGCCCCCGTGGGCCGCTACCTGATCGACCTGCATGGCGGATCGTCCCTGGGCTACGGCCCGTCGGACGCGCTGTGCAACGCGCTGCAGGTCATCAATCATCTGCAGGATTGTCAGGACGACTACCGCAGTCTGGACCGGGTGTATCTGCCCGGCGATTGGCTGGCCGCGGAAGGGGCCGTGGTCGAAGACCTCGACCGCCCGGCCTGCACCCCGGCGCTGCGCCGCGTGATCGACCGCTGCCTGGACGCGACCGAAATACTGTTGGACGAAGCCCGTCCCATATCCTCCGGCATGCACAGCCGCCGGCTCGGCATGGAGGCCGCCGCCATCTGGGAAATCGCCCGCCGGCTGACGGACCTGCTGCGCCGCCGGGATCCGCTGGCCGGGCGCGTGGCGCTGACCAAGGGCGGCTATGCCTGGTGCTGTGCCAAGGGTGCCTTGGCCGCGCTGGTCGGCCTGCACGGGCGATGAGACCGGGATGATGGCGGGGGCGGCCCTGCTGGCGCTCGCCGTCTGGGCGGGAATCCTGTTCTGCCGCGGGCGGTTCTGGTTCGCCGACCAACACCTGAGCCCCGCCGCCAAGACGCCCCCCAAGGGCGGCTGGCCCGATATCGCCGCCGTCATTCCCGCCCGCGACGAGGCCGACAGCATCGCCCGCACCGTGGCCTCCCTGTTCGCCCAGGACTATCCGGGGCGGCTTGATATCGTGGTGGTCGACGACAATTCCACGGACGGTACGGCGACCCAGGCCCGGGGGGCGGCAGACGCGGCGGGCGGCGGCGGCCGATTTCACCTCGTCACAGGCCAGCCGCTGGCCGAGGGCTGGTCCGGCAAGCTCTGGGCCGTTCATCAGGGGCTTGAGGCCGCGCGGGCGGCGGCGCCCGATGCCCGCTATGTCCTGTTGACCGACGCCGACATCGCGCACGATCCGGCCAACCTGCGCCGCCTGGTCGAAAAGGCGGAGATGGAGAACCGTGATCTGGTCTCCCTCATGGTGCGGCTCAACTGCGAGACGCCGTGGGAACGCCTGCTGATCCCGGCCTTCGTGTTCTTTTTCCAAAAGCTGTTTCCCTTTCCCTGGGTCAACGACCCGGTCAAGCGCACGGCGGCGGCGGCGGGCGGCTGCATGCTGGTGCGGCGGGCCGCCCTGAACGCGGCCGGTGGCGTCGGCGCGATCAAGGACCGGCTGATCGACGATTGCGCCCTGGCGGCATTGCTGAAGGCCAGGGGGTCGATCTGGCTCGGCCTCAGCCGCGAGACGGTGAGCCTGCGCCGTTACGATGGGCTGGGGGAACTGTGGCGCATGGTGGCGCGCACGGCCTATGAGCAACTCGGCCATTCGCCTTTGATGCTGCTGGGCACCGTCGCCGGGATGGTTCTATTGTACCTGGTGCCGCCGGTGGCGGCGCTGTGGGGGCTGGTCGCCGGGGATTGGCCGATGCTGGCCGCCGGGGTAGGGGGCTGGCTCACCCTGGCCGTCGCCTATTTCCCGACCCTGCGCCTTTACGGGCGCCCGCCCTGGGCGGCGCTGGGGCTGCCCGTGGCCGGGTTGCTCTATACTCTGATGACCGTCGATTCCGCCCGCCGTTACTATCTGGGCCGGGGCGGCGGATGGAAGGGGCGGACCTATGCGGGTGGGTCGGGCGTGCCGGATCCCAGGGGCTGACGGCCGCCCCGTCATTGGGGGCTGGCCTTGGCCGCGCCCCCCAGTGTATCCATTGCACCCATGGACAATCTGGTGACCCTTTCCGAAGCCGAAGTCGGTCGTGCCCGTGAACAGGTGGAGCAGATCGTGCGCGCCTCGGGCACGACCTTCTATTGGGCCATGCGGCTTCTGCCCGGCGAAAAGCGACGCGCCATGTTCGCGGTCTATGCCTTCTGCCGCATCGTCGACGACATCGCCGACGAGCCCAATCCGCTCGACGTGAAAAAGCGCGAACTGGCCCGCTGGCGGGACGAAATCCGCGCCCTGTATTCGGGGCGGCCAAAGGATCCGGTCGCTATCGCCTTGGCGGAACCGGTTGCCCATTTCGGCCTGGCCGAAACGGACTTTCAGGCCGTCATCGACGGCATGGAAACGGACGCGGCGGAGACCCTGCGCCTCGCCACCCGCGACGACCTGTTGCAGTACTGCGACCGGGTCGCCTGCGCCGTGGGGCGGCTGAGCTGCCGCATCTTCGGCTTGGGGGCCGAGATCGGGGACCGGCTGGCGGCCGCGCTCGGCCTCGCCCTGCAACTGACCAACATCCTGCGCGATCTGGACGAGGACGCGGCGCGGGACCGGCTGTATCTGCCCGATGACCTGCTGGCCGACCATGGCGTTGCCGCCCGCGATCCACAAGGCGTCCTGGCCGACGCCAATCTGACCGCCGCCGTGGCCGAGATCGGCGCCCTGGCCGGAGAAAAGTTCGCCGAGGCCCGGGCCCTGCTTGGCCAGTGCGAGGCCGACCGGGTCAAGCCCGCGACCATGATGATGGAAGCCTACGGGCGCATCTTCCGCCGCATGCGGGCGCGCGGCTGGCACCGGGTGCTGGAGCCGGCGGGGCTGACCAAGGCGGAAAAGCTTTGGGTTGCCTTCCGCTACGGCCTGCTGTAGCCCGGCGCATGGCAAGCGGGCGTATCCATGTGATCGGCGCCGGGGTGGCGGGGCTTGCCACCGCCGTGCGCCTGGCCCAGGGCGGCCGCAAGGTCGTCCTGTATGACAGCGCCGGACATGCCGGCGGGCGCTGCCGCTCCTATTTCGATGCTCATCTGGAGCGCCGCATCGACAATGGCAATCACTTGATGCTGTCCGGCAACTGGGCGATTCGTGACTACCTGCAAACGGTGGGGGCGGCGGACAGCTTGACCGGGCCTGAGGACGCGTCCTTTCCTTTCCGCGATTTACGGACCGGCGACACCTGGACCGTGACACCAGATCCGGGGCGGGTACCCTGGTCCATCTTGTTCGGTGCCGGCCGGGTGCCGGGGGCCAGTCTGAGCGAATACCTGCGGATACGGCACCTTGCCTGTGCCGGCCCCGACGCCACGGTCGCGGATTGTCTGGCCGGGCCGGGCACGTTGTTCGAGAAATTCTGGGAGCCGCTCGCCGTCGGCGTTCTCAACACACCGGCCGATACGGCGTCGGCGCGCCTGTTGTGGCCGGTCGTTAAGGAAACCTTCGGGCGCGGCCGCGCCGCCTGCCGGCCGCTGATGGCGCGGGCGGGGCTGAGCGAAAGCTTCGTCGACCCGGCGCTCGACTATCTGGCCGGGCAGGGGGCGGAGGTTTGCTTCAACAACCGCCTGCGCGCTCTGGATCTTGGGGATGGGCAGGTCCGCGCCCTCGATTTCGCCGGCGCCACGAAGGTTCTCGATCCCGGAGACCAGGTCGTCCTGGCCGTGCCCGCCTGGGCGGCGGCCGATCTGTTGCCCGGCCTGAACGGGCCGCAAGCCAGCCATGCCATCGTCAACGCCCATTTCCGGCTGACACCGCCGGTGCCGGCAGCCCCCCCCTTGGTCGGGCTGGTCGGCGGCACGGCGCAGTGGGTGTTTTTGCAGGGCGACGTGGCCTCGGTCACGGTCAGCGCCGCCGACGCCCTGGCGGCGGAGGCCAACGAGGCGATCGCAATGCGCCTGTGGCCCGAGGTGCGGGCGGCCCTGGAATTGGCTGATGGCCCGCTGCCG
>Ga0209347_1006480_pt1 | contig 10356 bp, 7 predicted proteins | sample AutmiccommuBRH23_FD_187382 | JGI IMG/M metagenome (GOLD analysis project Ga0209347, IMG submission 187382) | Deep subsurface microbial communities from Mt. Terri, Switzerland - Autotrophic microbial communities BRH/23 (SPAdes) (version 2) | ecosystem: Environmental > Aquatic > Deep subsurface >...
AAATATTGTCAAAAAAAGAATCCAAGGGGGCTTTGGCTGGGATAAGGGTAATAGACCTTACTCACGCCTACAACGGGCCTTTTTGTACAATGCATTTAGCGGACCACGGTGCAGAGGTAATCAAGATTGAGAAACCATTGGTAGGCGACATGACAAGGGAATGGCCCCCCATAAAGAACGGTGAAAGTGGCTACTTTGGTAATCTAAATCGCAACAAAAAAAGCGTTACTCTTGATATCAAGCAAGAGCAGGATAAGCATATTTTTAAGGAATTAGTCAAAACAGCTGATGTGGTCGTAAATAACTTCCGCCCCGGCACCATGAGCAGATTGGGGCTGGGTTATGAAGTGCTTTTAGAACTCAACCCCAGGATAATAATGGCTGAAAGTTCCGGGTTCGGGCAATATGGACCTCTAAAAGACCGGCCAGCTTATGATGTTATTGCTCAGTCCATGGGCGGTATCTGCAGTATAACAGGTTATTCTGACGGCTTGCCGATTAAAGTAGGCCCAGCCATTGCGGACAATTACACAGGCACCTACCTGGCCCTGGGTATTATTTTGGCGTTATACAACCGGGAAAAAACCGGCAGAGGGCAGCAGGTTGATGTTGCCATGCTGGATACTGTTTTTTCCGTTTTGGAAAATGCCATACCGGTTTACGCTGTTACCGGGGAAACTTTGGGTCGGACTGGCTATGTGGACCCGGCAACCAGTCCCTATGACTTGTTTGAGTGCAAGGATGGCCACCTGGTGATAGCTTGTGCCAACAATAATACCTTTAATAGATTTACCTCAAGGAAGTGCCCCGAAACATGATTGACGAAGCTAATGAACTGGGCTTTCCAATACTAACAGTTACGGCTGACAATCACTTGGAAAATATAACCAGGCAATTAGCTGAACATATTCTAAATGGCAGTGAGGGGTTTTCCAAATACGATACCTGGTTTCACAAAATTCTAGAGGCAACTGCTCAGGATGAATCACTATGCAAATTAACCAGAATTGCATCAGAAATATCTGAAGCCAGTGTTCTGCTGCTGGATAACTATGGCCGGGCTTTATTTGTACAACTGGAGCATTAGTAACTTTAGCCTTCTTATTAAAAATTAATGAACACACCGGGTATGATAAACAAGAGTATTTGTTATAAGTAATCTGTGTCAAGGGGATGGGTTGTCAATAACCCCATCCCCTTGACACCTCCCGCATGGAACGGGCCAGCATTTCCACCGTGTGCAGCACCTGGTGGGGCATACGGTGGCGGGCCAGCCCGTCGTCTAGATGGATACGGCAGGAACCGCACCCCGTAACCACTTGATGCGCTCCGGTGGTCGCAATGTCACGCAGTTTAGTCTGCAATACTTTTAAAGACAAATCGTAATGTTTAAGACCAAAAAAACCGGCACCACCACAGCACCGGCCAGGCTGTTTCAATGGAGCATATTCCGCCCCGGGCACAGCCGCCAGCAACCTGACGGGCTGTTCATAAACCCCCAGACCACGCCCCAGGTGGCAGGGTTCATGGTAGGTAAAAGTCTCTTCCAGCGGTCCCAACAGATCCTTTTTAAGCGGTGCCACATCAGTGAGGAACTCAGTGATGTCAAAAGTGCGCTCCGCCAGCAACTTGGCCCGCTGCAAGTCTTTGCCACCGTCCAGCAGTTGGGGATAATAATGCCGGAATGATTCGCCGCAGGTGCCACACACGGTAACCACAGCGTCCGCGCCGACGGCACTAAAAATTTCCACCTGGGAGCGGGCCATTGCGGCTGCTGTTTTACGATCCCCGGCGAGCAGCACCGGGGCACCACAGCAATGCTGTTCCTTGGGGAACACCACTTCAACACCGTGACCTAAAAGCACATCCACCACAGCGCGTCCCACCCCGGTATACACGTAACAAGTCACACAGCCGGCGAAAAAGGCTACCCGCTTTACCGGAGCAGGTACGGAGTATCCTTCTTTTAAAATTTCCTTTAATGAATATCCGGGTAGCCGTGGTACAACCCGGCGCATCTCCAATCCGATGGGGAAACGCGGGAGCATACCTCTTTCCCCTGTCTTGAATAGCAGCCCCTGAGTCAGGGAAGCCGCCCTTATGCCCGCATCAAGCAGTGCGGGTCGGGACAGCCCCGCCACCGCCGCCCGCTTGGGCATGGACAGGCCGATTTTTTCAGCCACCACCGCCCGGGCCGCCATAACAATTTCGTTTACCCGTACCCCACAGGGGCAATTGGCTACACAAGCCATGCAGGTGAGACAAAGGTCAAAATGTTCGGCCAACCGCTGGGTGTATTCCACTTCACCTTTAAGAACCGCCCCGGCGAGCCGTACCTTACCCCTGGCCACCGCCGGTTCGGAGCGGGTCTCGGCGTATAACGGGCACACCGCCTGGCAGTTGCCGCATTTCATGCACTTGATAATATCTTCTTCCAGGGCCTGCAGCACGCTGATGATCGCTCCGCTACCCATGTTGAACACTCCCGCCCGGGATCATTTTGCCGGGGTTTAATAGGTTGTGTGGATCCAGGGCCGATTTCACCTTTTTCATAACATCCAGGCCGGCTGATCCAAGTTCCCACTCCAGGAAACGGGTCTTGGCCAGACCTATGCCATGTTCCCCGCTTAAGGTACCGCCCAGTTCAAGCGCTTTCCGAAATATCTCTTCTACCGCCCGGTGCACCCGTTCCATTTCCTCCCTGTCCCGCTCGTCTGTCAGTATGGTCGGGTGCAGGTTGCCGTCCCCGGCATGGCCGAAAGTGCCGATGGTAAGGTTGTACCTTTGGGCAATTTCCTCCAGGGCTTCAAGCATGATCGTAATTTGGCTGCGAGGCACGGTGGCGTCCTCCAGCACCGTAGTCGGTTTAAGCTGTGCCAGGGCGGGAAGGGCCGCCCGTCGCGCGGTCCAGATATCATAACGCTCGCGCTCGTCCCCCGCCAGCCTTAATTGTCCGTGGTGGTTGGCTACCACGGACATAACAGTTTGTGCTTCACGTTCCACAACTTCGGGGATACCGTCCACTTCGATCAGTAAAACCGCCCGCGCCTGAGTAGGCAGCCCGATCTTAGCGAAATTTTCCACGGCACTGATGGTTACCTGATCCATAATTTCCAGGGTGGCGGGGATAACCTTGCTTTTTACGATGCCGGTCACGGCGTTACCGGCATCTGCCAGTCGGTCAAAGGTGGCCAGCATGGTTTTTCTGGCCTCGGGTGCGGGAATCAGGCGTACCGTAATCCCGGTGATCACCCCCAGGGTTCCTTCCGAACCGGTAAACAATTTAACCAGATCATAGCCGGTGACGTTTTTTACTGTCTTACCACCGAAACTGGCCGCCCGACCGTCGGCCAGCACCACATCAAGTCCCGTAATGTAATCCTTGGTTACCCCGTACTTTAACCCCCGCAAGCCCCCTGAGCACTCCGCCACGCTGCCGCCCATGGTGGCGGTGGTGACGGTACCGGGGTCAGGGGGATAAATCAGCCCGTATGGGGCCACCGCGTTGTTTAGCTCCTGGATAATCACCCCGGGCTCAACGACTGCCACCAGGTTGTCGGGATCCACATCCAGGATGCGGTTCATCTTTAACATGGATAGCACAATACCCCCCTGCAGCGGAACCGTGCCGCCGCTGAGGTTGGTACCGGAACCCCGCGGGTATACGGGCACGCCGTACCTGCCGGCAATGCGCAGCACTTCCGACACTTGGGCCGTGTCCCGCGGCGTCACCACCACCGCGGGCGGCGCGGCGGGCACGTCCTGGGCGGCATCAAACGAATAGCACAACAGATCCTCTCGGGCGGTAATCACGTTCTCCCGGCCCAGGATTTTGACCAGCAAACCGGCCAGGCTCTTAGCACTCATTACTTTGTTTCCCCCTTACCAGACCTCCAATTATGCTAAAGTACAGCTTTGTCTTGCTTAACACTTGACTTTGCAATTCCCGTGCTACTCATATTTGCCCACATCCAGATTTTTACCACGTTCATTAGGTAAACGGATCAAAAAAGACAAAAAAGTCTGAAGTTTCTATCTCTTACACAAAGGATATAGCAGCAAAAGAAGTAATTAAATAAAATAGACGTATATTCATGATAATCTTACCGAAAGGCTGTGTCTTGATGAAGGTACACGAGATCATGTCCGGGGAGCCCCTTATATTTAAAGAAAATGACAGTTTAAAGTGCGCGGTAAACATGTTTGCCCGCTTCGGTATCGACAGTGCCCCCGTGGTGGACGAACGTGGTTACTTAAAGGGTTTGTTCACCAAAAGTGAATTACTGCAGGCTATCAACAGGGGTGAAATGATGGAACGTCTGGTGGCGGAATTCATGCACGGAGCGAACCACAGCGTGTATGAAGACCAGCGTGCCGAAGAATTAATCAAACTGCCCGAGGAAAAGTTCACCGTGGTGAACAAAGAACAACGACTGGTAGGTATGATTACCAAAACAGATATCCTAAAAGCCTATGTCACCAAACTAAAATACGTTTCCAACAGTCTGCAGGCACTGCTGGAGTCAACCACCAGTGCCATCATCGCCATTGACAAGGAACAGCGGCTCACCTTCATCAATAAAAATGCTGAAAAGCTCCTGGAGGTTCGGGGCTCCGAGGTATTAAGGCAACCAATCCGGCAATTCCTGCCCCAGTCAACGCTACCGGAAATTCTAAAAACCGGAGCCAAACAGGTTGGGTTGAGTATCGTGATCAACAACCGGCGTCTGGTGACCAACCGCTCGCCCATCATCCAGGACAACCAGATCGCCGGTGCCGTGGCGGTGTTCCAGGATATTACCGAGTACCAGACATTAATAGACGAATTAGCCAACGAGCGCCATTTAAGAGAGGTATTAAACACCGTTTTGGAGATTGCCTACGACGGCATCATTGTTACTGACAACGAGGGCTACATCACTATGATGAGCAACACCTACAAACGTTTTCTGGGCGTGGAGGATCAGGACGTCCTCGGCAGGCACTGCACCGACGTGGTGGAAAACTCCCGCATGCACATTGTGGCCAAGACCGGCAAACCCGAGATTGCCGAGATGCAAAGCATCAAGGGTAAGCATATGATTGCTTCCCGGTTACCCATTATCAGGGACGGGAAGGTGGTAGGCGTGGTCGGCAAGGTGTTGTTCCGGGACGTCAGCGAGCTTAACGCCCTGGTACGTAAGGTCAGTAAAATGGAAAGGGAACTGGCGTTTTACAAAGGCGAACTGCACAAAGCCAACCGGGCCAAGTATCGTTTTGCCGAGATCATCGGCATCAGCGAGGCCATGTTCCGCATCAAGGAACTGGCTCGTAAAGCCGCCGAGTGCTCGTCAAATGTCCTTATTCTAGGTGAAAGCGGCACCGGTAAAGAACTATTCGCCCACGCTATACATATGGGCAGCGAGCGTTCGGCTTACCCCTTAATCAAAATTAACTGCGCCGCCATACCTAACGACCTGCTGGAAGCAGAGTTGTTTGGTTACGCCGACGGTGCCTTTACCGGGGCCAAGAAAGGCGGCAAGGCGGGCAAATTCGAGCTTGCCCAGGGAGGAACCGTTTTTCTGGACGAAATCGGCGACATGCCCCTGCAAATGCAGGCTAAACTGCTCAGGGTGCTGCAAGAACGGGAAATCGAACCGATCGGCAGCGGTCAGTGCAAGGAAATTGACGTGCGCATAATAGCCGCCACCAACCAGCACCTTGAACAACTGGTCAAGGAAGGAAGGTTCAGGGAGGATCTGTACCATAGGTTAAACGTGTTTACCTTCACTATTCCCCCTCTGCGAGTAAGACCCGAAGATATCAAGGATACCGTGGTACACTTGCTGGACAAAATCCGCCGTCAAATGAACAAGCCGGGCACCATTATTTCCCCCAGGGCTATGTCTTACCTGGAAAGCTACCATTGGCCGGGAAACGTAAGGGAACTGTACAACGTGCTGGAGAGGGCCGTAAGCCTGGTGGAAACGGGCCAGACCGTCCTGCCCGCGCACCTGCCCCCACGGGTAACCGGTCACGTACCGTACCAGATGGCGGTATCGCTGCAGGAAACGGTGGAAAAAGCGGAACGGGAAGCCATAGTTAACGCCCTTAAAGCAGCCGGGGGAAACCGTACTAAAACCTGCGCGATGTTGAACGTCAGCCGCTCCACCCTTTACGAGCGTTTGAACAAGTATGGGATTACACTTTAGTAATTAGTAACAGCGGGCTTTGCTGCACTTTTTACTTAGCGCTGCCGGCTAACTGCTATTGTTTGAAATTTCAAACAATTAATTACTGTTCGGCTTTTTTGGTGTACGAGTTTCCATACAATCTAATAATTATAGCCTCATTGCGTTTGAATATCCGGACAATCCAGCCTTCTTTTGGCTTCTTTTTATATAGAATCACTGCTCCTAGCCCCCCAAACCGCTATTTAACCTTGGCACGGATATTGCGTCACTGGTTTGACGTCAAGTTAAAAAACAGCGGAAGGGGAGTGTTACCGGGGAATGTCAAAGGTTATGACGGCCCGGAAAGCAATAGCTTTGATCAAAGACGGAGATACCGTGGCCACAGCGGGATTTGTAGGCAACTGCCACCCGGAGGAACTGACACTAGCCCTGGAAGAACGCTGGTTAAGGGAACGCACTCCGAGGAACCTCACCCTGATCTACGCCGCCGGCCAGGGGGACGGTGGCGAAAAAGGCCTAAACCACCTGGCTTATGAGGGGTTGGTGTGGCGCGTCATCGGGGGACACTGGGGACTGGCCCCCAAGCTGGGTCACCTGGCTATGATGAACAAAATAAGGGCTTATAACCTGCCCCAGGGTGTAATAACACACATGTTTAGGGATACCGCCGCGGGTAAACCAGGCACGATTACCCACGTGGGGTTGAAAACCTTTGTCGACCCCAGGCTTGAGGGCGGGAAAGTCAATGCCTGCACATCCGAGGAACTGGTGGAAGTGATTAACATCAAGGGACGGGAATGGCTTTTCTATCACGCCGTGCCGGTGCAAGTCGCTCTGTTGCGGGGCACCACCGCCGACGAGAAGGGCAATGTAACCATGGAGAAAGAAGCCCTGACATTGGAGATGCTGGCTATGGCCCAGGCAGCCCGCAACTCGGGTGGTAAAATCATTGTGCAGGTGGAAAGACTGGCCAAGAACGGCACCCTGCACCCCCGACTGGTAAAAATACCGGGCATCCTGGTGGATGCAGTGGTGGTGGCCAAACCTGAAAACCACATGCAAACTTTTGCAGAAGAGCATAACCCTGCCTACACCGGTGAAGTAAAGATACCGGTTAATTTTATCCCTAGAATGACATTGGGCCCCAGAAAGATAATCGGCCGGCGTGCGGCCATGGAGCTTATCTCCGATGCCATTACCAACCTGGGTATCGGTATGCCGGAAGCGGTGGCCAGTGTCGCCGCCGAGGAAGGCCTGGACGACCGCATGGCGCTGACGGTGGAGGCCGGCCCCATCGGGGGTATCCCTGCGGGAGGCCTTAGTTTCGGCGCGGCGGTCAATCCCGAATGTATCGTCAGCCAACCTGACCAGTTTGACTATTACGACGGGGGCGGCATCGAAATCGCTTTTCTGGGTATGGCCCAGGCAGATGCCGAGGGAAATATCAACGTCAGCAAGTTCGGGAGCAGGCTGGCAGGTTGCGGCGGGTTCATCAACATATCCCAAAATGCCGGAAAGGTTATTTTCTGCGGCACTTTTACTTCCGGGGGGCTTGAAGCGCGGGTCGGCAACGGGAAACTGACCATTTTAAAAGAGGGCAAAAATAAAAAGTTTCTCCAGTGTGTGGAGCAGGTGACATTCAGCGGGCCCTACGGGATGGCCAAGGGTCAGGAGGTAATTTACGTTACCGAAAGGGCGGTCTTTCGCCTGACTGCAAAAGGTCCCGTACTCACAGAAATCGCCCCTGGCGTAGACCTGGACAGGGATATACTGGCGCAGATGGATTTTCGGCCCGAAATAGCCGAAGAGCTTATAGAAATGGACGCGCGGATTTTCAAGGATTCAGTTATGGACATTAAAAAGGAGGTGAAAGCCCGGGTTCAACCTGTTATTAGTCAACCAGTGGATAAATTTTAAGGAGGGACGAGTGTGACCATAAACAAAAAGTACCTGGCTTTGGCGTTAGTGTTGGTTTTTGTTGCGGCTATAGCAGCAGGTTGCGGCGGTAACACAGCTTCCCAGTCGAATGGGGACGGTGACAAGGCGGCTGCGGGCCCGGATAAAGTTTATAACTGGAAAATATCCACCACCTGGCCCGAATCCCTTACCTTACACAAAATGCCTCAGGAGTTCGCCAAGATTCTTAATGAAACCAGCGGCGGGCGTATGAAGGTGGAAGTTTTCCCGGATGGCGCCATAGTGGGAGCATCCCAGGTTCTGGACGCCGTTAATTCGGGCACAGTCGATGCATACCACGATTACCCGGGATACTGGATCGGCAAAATCCCCAGTTCCCCCTTCTTTGCCTCGGTGCCCATGATTATGGAGCCTTACATGTACCTGGGCTGGATGTACGAGGGCGGTGGCCTGGAGCTGATGCAGAAAGCATACGACGAAGCCGGCTACAACGTGAAGCTTTTAGTGCTGGGCGTTACCCACCCTGAACAACTGGCAGTGTCCAATAAGCCCATGCAAGATTTGGATGATTTTAGCGGCCTGAAATACCGCACCGTTGGTTGGTGGGGTGAAATTTTGCGCAACATCAACGTTTCCGTCACTAGCGTGCCGGGCGCCGAGGTATATCCCTCACTGGAAAGGGGCATCATCGACGCCGCTGAATTTAGTACCCCCGGCAATAACAGAACCCTGGGCTTCGAAGAAGTAACCAGTTATATTTCCGGTCCCGGCATGCACCAACCAGGCACCCTCTTTACTGTCGGCATCAACAAGGATAAATGGAACGAACTGCCGCCCGACCTGCAGTTGCTGGTGGAATCAACCGCCCGGTCCGTAACCCTGTGGGGATGGTGCAGGGACCTGGAAGAAAGTATGGATGCCGTTGATTATTTTGAGGAAAAAGGCATCGAAAAGGTTACCGCTGAACCGGAAGTACAGCAAAAATTGTATGAGGAAACTGTGAAATTACTTGATACCAAAGCCAAGGAAGAGGGCGGTACATTTGCAGAAATCTGGACTTCCATGCAAAACTACCGCGCAAGGTTAATTGGTTACGAAGAATTTATGATGCCCATACGCGGTAAATAGTTTAGCCTTGCGCCGGTTGAAGCAAGACTTGTTTGGTCTTGCTTCAACACCCACTAAAAAACTAGCCAAACCGGGCCACCTGTCCCAAAAGGGAGTGAAATATTGAGCCTTCTGAAAACCATATTAAGCGCTGTGGATCGATGCAACGAGATAGTGGCCAAGATATTCGCCTGGGCCATGGTGGCCCTGGTTTTGACCATGTCATATGAAGTGGTTTCCCGTTACGTATTTGGCAAACCAACCCTCTGGAGCTATGATGTAAGTTATTTCCTGGGCAGTATGACCTTGATGCTGGGGATGGCCTATACCCTACAGGTTAAAGGGCATGTCAGCATAGACATCATTTACAACCGTTTCTCCCCCCGGGGGCGGGCACTGCTGTATGTGATATTCGCGCTGACACTATTTTTCCCGCTGTGGATATTAATGGTCAAAGCCATGGTCCCGCACACCATATTCTCCTGGAACAGCAGGGAAACAAGTTGGGTCGGCACCTGGCAGCCGATTATCTACCCGTTTAAAACATGGATCACTCTGGGTGTGGTAATGCTGCTGTTGCAGGGGGTTGCTGAGTTTATCAGGGATCTGTATGTCCTGATTACGGGGGGTGAACGCCCGTGAGCCCGGAACTGATCACCTTTTTGATGCTTGGTTCGCTGATTGCTCTGATCGTCCTTGGTTACCCGGTTGCCTTTGTGCTGGGCGGCGTGGCTACCATTTTCGGGCTTATATTCGTAGGGCCCCGGGTGGTTGACCTGTTTATGCTGCGCATCTTCAACACTATGGGTGACTATATCCTGCTGGCCATCCCGCTGTTCGTTTTCATGGGCGTGGTGATTGAAAAATCCGGTTTGGCCACCCGGCTGTATGACGCCGCTTATGTGATTATGGGCCGTCTGCGTGGCGGGCTGGCCATTGCCACCTTATTCACCTGCACTGTGTTTGCCGCCGCCACCGGTGTTATTGGCGCCTCGGTAGTGACCATGGGGCTTTTGGCACTGCCTTCCATGCTCAGGTACAACTACAGCAAAACGCTGGCCACGGGTTGTATATGCGCCGGCGGCACACTGGGCATACTTATACCCCCCAGCGTATTAATCCTTATTTACGGGCCGCTGGCAGGCATCTCCGTAGGTAA
>Ga0209347_1006481_pt1 | contig 10356 bp, 7 predicted proteins | sample AutmiccommuBRH23_FD_187382 | JGI IMG/M metagenome (GOLD analysis project Ga0209347, IMG submission 187382) | Deep subsurface microbial communities from Mt. Terri, Switzerland - Autotrophic microbial communities BRH/23 (SPAdes) (version 2) | ecosystem: Environmental > Aquatic > Deep subsurface >...
TGGGGCGACCCTCCGCCGTTCAGGATGCCGGTGTTTGTCGTGACTCACGAAGCGCGAGACCCGCTGCCTTTGAAAGGCGGTACGACCTACACCTTCGTCACAGATGGGATCGAAGCCGCACTCGGGCTGGCCCGCGCCGCCGCAGGCGACAAGAACGTCGGTATCTGGGGAGGCGCGGACATCATCAGGCAGTATCTGAAGGCAGGGTTGCTGGACGAGCTGCAGATCCACCTCATTCCCATACTCCTCGGGGACGGCATCCGGCTCTTCGAGGGGCTCGACCCTGAGGGGATCCAACTGAGGAGGACGAGCTCGGTCGAGACGCCGGGCGCGACCCACTTCCGATTCGAAGTGGTGAAATGAGACAAGTGACCCCGCTTGCCGTATCTGACGACGGCCAAACGGGGCTATGTGAGTAAAACGCCGCTGGTGGGGATTTTCAATCTGCGCTTGTATCGCTTGCATACGGGCTGTCAATGGGATGGTCTGCTGGTGTCACCGGATGCCGAGGAACGGGAGCGGCGCAACCAACCCGGCTGGCAAGCCGTCTACGACCATTGGCGCCAGTGGAGCGCGGACGGGAGTTTGGAGCGCATGTGGCAGCAGCGCATTATCACCATCCAGCCAGACGGGACTTGCAGCAGTTGAACCTGGAAGGGTGTCATGCTATCGCCAAAAAGGGCGGCAAGAGCGTGGCTTATCAGCCGCGGAAACGCGCCAAGACCAGCAACACCTTGCCGATCACCGACCGACAGGGCTATATCGTCGCTTCCACCGGCATTATGGCCGGTAACCATAACGATGCGCTCAATCTCAAAACCCATCTCCAGCAGGCGTTCAAAGCCATGAAGCGCTTGGGGCTGAATATCACGGGTGCCCTCTTCAACGCGGACAGCGCCTTCGATACGAAAGAGGCGCGTAAAGTCCGCTTCAATCATCAGGTCATCCCCAAGATGGCCGAAAACAAACGCAAGCGAAAGACCATCAAGCGCAGACGCAAACGACTCTTCAATGCTGACGCTTATAAAGTGCGCTTTGTCAGTGAACGTTCTTTCGCCTGGATTGACCAGTTTCGCGCCCTTTTGGTCCGTTTCGACCTGAAGGACGCGCATTTCTTGGCCGGTCACCATCTCGCCTTTGCTTTGATCAACCGCCGTCACCTACTCGCTCAGAAAATCTGAATCAGTTCTTTGTGAAATCACATCAGCCGGCTCAAGCAAACAAGTGTTGTGACACGTCACTGGATTCCCCGGTCAAAGTAGACTCGTTGCCAAGATGTGGGTAATGCATAGCCCACACAAGCGGAGAGAGGGGTTTCAGTTCTAGAGAACCTTGTTCTCGTAAGACTCATTTTCCAGAGCCTTTTCTGAACGTCTATGGAACGCGCGGCGCGAAAGAACAAGGAGTCTGAACCGCTCGTAGGCTCAGTTTTGTTCTGCTACAGGTCGAACATTCTTTTCCCGGATTAGATACTCAAGCTTGTGATGGCCTGCGCCAAGCGTCAGTTCCACGCTGTCACCGATCTGCTCTCCGGCGTACAACTGGCGGCCGTTGATGGATATCCCGCCCATTTGCGCATCAGGCAGCACAACCCTGGCCGATGTGTTGAACGGGATAACGATTTCGATGGTGAGATGCCCGGCTGCGTCAATGCGCCAACAACTCTCGTAGAATCCCGCTGCCGAGCGGTAGCGCGCCCTGGCCCATTGGAGTGATTTATCTGGTTTAGGCGCGATCCTGGCAGAGCGGAAGCCGGTCACCGTATCCTCACGCGAAGCCGGGTTGAGCCCGCACATATCGCGGAACATCCACTCGACGATTGAGCCGTAGGCATAGTGGTTGAGCGAGTTCATCTTGGCCGATCGGATTGAGCCGTCCGGGTCATGCGAGTTCAGCCTGGGGGATCGGATCGAGCCGTCGGGGTCGAGCGAGTTCCAGCGTTCCCAGATGGTCGTCGCGCCGAGGTTGACAGCGTACAGCCACGAGGGAAAGTCCTCGTTCAGCAGCAGCTTGTACGCCAGGTCATTGGCTCCGATATTCGAAAGCACCCGGCAGAGATAGGGTGTGCCAACAAAGCCCGTCCGCAGATGGGTATTGTCTTGCTTAAGCCGCTCGATCAGGTCGTTCTGGACGCGCTCGCGGTGCCCATCAGGCGTGAGGTCCATGAACAGCGCCAGCAGGTAGCCAGTCTGGGTTGGGACGGCCAATCGTCCGGTTGCGGTGAAGTATTCCTTTTGGATGGCCGTCTTGATTTCCGCGGATAGACGCGCATAGGCATCAGCCTGTTCCGCCTTACCAAGGACTTTTGCGGCCTTTGCCAGCAGTCGCGCCGAATAACAGTAAAATGCCGATGCGATAAAATCGTGAGGCGTGCCGCCTTTGCGCGACACCGGGTCGGACGCATCGAGCGCCAGCCAGTCGCCAAAGTGCTCGCCTTCGGTCCACAGCCGCCGGGCGCCAGACGCGTCGTCAACCTGTTTGATGTAATCCACCCAGGCTCGCATACTCTCAAACTGCTGGTTCAGAATATCGATGTCACCGTAGAATTCGTACAGGTTCCACGGCAGGATCGTTGCCACATCACCCCAGGCCGCAGAACCGCCTTTGTTCAGATTAGCCATCGGCACGATGTGAGGCACCCTCCCACCGGTCTTGGTTTGTTCTTTTCCCAGGTCGTAGGCAAATTTGGACAGGAAGGCTGCGGAATCCATATTAAAGCACGCGGTAGCGGAGAAAACCTGGATGTCACCTGTCCATCCCAGCCGCTCATCGCGTTGCGGGCAGTCGGTTGGGATATCGAGAAAGTTCCCCTTCTGGCTCCACAGCGCATTCTTGAATAGCTGGTTGACCTTCGCATTCGATGTCTCGATTTCGCCGGTTGTTTCCATTTGCGAATAAACGACGCAGCCGGTGAAATCGTCGCTGCTGAGATCGCCAACCCACCCTGAGACTTTGACGTATCTAAAGCCGAAAAAGGTGAAATAGGGCTCGACTTCCGAATCGGTACCATCGGCGATGTAAATGTACTCGGCTTTGGCCGTGCGCAAGTTGTCGCGGAAAAAATTACCCTCTTGTAATAGCTCGCCGAATTGAAAATGGAGGCGGGTTCCTGCCGGCGCGCTCGTTCTAAACCGAACCCAGCCGGTCATGTTCTGTCCCATGTCTAGCACGGTCTCGCCAGCAGGTGTATGGAGCACCGCCACGGGCTTAAGCTGTTCGTTGATACAAACCGGCAGCGACCTTCTGGCCTCCAGACGGCTTGTGTCGATCTCGACCGGTTTCACAGCGAAGACTTTTTCTGACGGCACGGCCTTCTGGACGCGCGCATCGTACGTCTCGCCGTCGAAAATATCGCTCTCTATGACCGGGGAAGGCTCGGCTTTCCACGACGGATCTGTGACGACGATCAACTCGTCCCCGTTTTCCAACGTGACATGAATCTCACAGATCAGTGCAAAGCGATCCCCGTAGAACCCTACACTGCCCCCATTAGCTCCATAGCGGCCCTTGTACCAGCCGTTGCCCAGCATCACGGAAATCAGATTCGAGCCAGGCTTAAGCTGATCGCTGATGTCGAAGGTTTGATACTGGATCCACTGGTCGTAGGCATTGCAGTAAGGTGTGAAATATTCCTCTCCCACCTTCTTTCCATTCAGCTCAAAATGGTACAGACCCAGGCCGCAGATGTACGCTCGCGCTGCAACCGCCGGTGCGGGAAGATCCAAATACCGATACAAAATCGGGTGTAGCTGTCTGTCCTCCCAATCCGGGGTAATCCAGACCGCCTGCCAGTCTTCGTCTAGCTTCGCCGTCTCGAACCAGGCGGTGTCACTCTCCGCGTTTTCGCTTTCACCCCAGACCCTGACCTTCCAGAAATAGCGGGTCCGTGGCTGGAGCGAGATGGGCGGGCGGTAAGCCAGACTGTCGATGCCAGGCCCATCCACCTTGCCGCTGTCGAAGATGAGCTGCTCGAAGTCGACATCACGACTGACCAGGACTTGAGCGGCAGTTTGTACCGTATCGTCAGTATCCTCAACGATCCACGAGAAAGTCGGCTTGTCTATGGCGAAGCCCAGAGGATTGACAATATGGTTGGTTTTGAGATGGCCTATTTTCACGCTTTACCTCGCGGGTACGGTGTCATCATCCTAAGTAGAGCTTGTCAGAATATTCAATCCAGCCAGCAAAACACATCGCGATGCCATCAGCACTTTGTTTGGAACCGTCCAAACTCAAATGGCTTGACGTACTGCAAAACTGACTATACACTAAATTCACACGTGTCAATTGACACGCGACAGTGAATATTATAATACATCGAATTTATGAAACGACCTACTCAAAAAGATGTTGCGCGTTTGGCCGGTGTCTCTCGTTCCACGGTGTCCTACGTGTTGAACGATCAGACCCAGCTCAAAATTCCGATTTCAGACGACACCCGCCAGCGGGTCATGCAGGCGATTGTTGAGCTTGGGTATGAACCGGACGCACGGGCGCAATCCTTGATTCGGGGCAACACGAGAATCGTCGGTGTGATCATCCCCGTCATTGACAACCCTTACTTCTGGCAAATGTTCTCCGGCATTTCTGATGCGCTACAGGAAGCCGGTTACAGCCTGCATTTGTCCCGTCATCCTTTAGACGCACAACAGGAAAGCAACACGATCCGCGAATTGACGCGCCAGCGCGTGGACGGCTTCATCCTTTTAGCTGCGGTCAAATACCTGCTGCCGAGGCTGATTGATGACCTGAGAAAGGCAGGTAAGCCTGTCGTCGAGATCACGGCGACCAAAGCCGAGTTCGACCACGTCATCCATGACTATTCCAGCGGGACGCGCGCGCTGATGACGCACCTGCTTGAACTGGGACACCGGAAAATTGGTTTCATCTACGGTGTTGTTCAGGAAGTAGAGGGATTTGATCGTTTGATCACTTACCGCCAGGTGCTGCGGGAAGCCGGGGTGTCCGGCAATGACGCCTTTGAGATGCATTGCGGCGACAAGTTGGACGATGCCTATCGCGCCGCCTATGCCCTGCTGAGCCGACCGAATCGCCCGACGGCGCTGCTAGTGATTAACGACATGCTGGCGATTGCCGTCATACGGGCGGCGAATGATCTGGGTCTGGCTATCCCCGGCGACCTTTCCGTCGCCGGTTTCGACGACATCCCGTTTTCCAGTTACACCTCCCCGCGCCTGACCACCGTTTCGGGGAAGTCGGAAGAAAGTGGGCGCGAAGCGGTTCGACTCCTTCTTAAGCGCTTCGCGGAGCCTGATCTCCCCCAGCAGGTGACGACAGCGAACGTAGAGCTGATTGTTCGGGAGTCAACAGGCCCGGTTAACCAACCGGAGAAAGGTTAGAGGCTGGTGCAGGGACTGGCTCCATCTCAGAAAACCCGAAAAGGTTTCTTTGCACGAGAAAATTTCGCGATTCCCCATTTTCTACGGCGCAACGCCGTCGCCTATATGTTTCTCGCGCCGTGGCTGGTGGGTTTTCTCATCCTTACGGTTTACCCGATGGGTCACTCGCTGCTGCTCAGTTTCACGGATTATGACTTCACCAAGCCTGATTCGACGCAATGGATCGGGTTAGGCAATTATCTGAAAATGTTCGGGTCGCTCTTCGGACTTTCCGAGTTCACCGCGCCCACGGGCGAGGTGATGCGCGTGGACCCGTACTACATGAAGTCGCTGTCGGTGACGTTTACCTACGTATTCGTATCCGTGCCGCTCAAGCTGATTTTCGCGCTCGCCGTGGCGATGCTGATGAACCAGAAACTGCGGGGGGTGCCGTTCTACCGCGCCGTGTACTACATCCCCACGCTCCTCGGCGGCTCCATAGCGATCGCCGTGCTGTGGCGGAAGCTGTTTGAGCGAGATGGACTGGTCAACGACGTCCTGGCGGCCATCGGCTTTACGGACCTCCCCGGTTGGATCACCAGCCCCGATTACGCGCTTGGGACGCTTATTCTGCTGACGGTCTGGCAGTTCGGCTCGTCGATGATTATTTTCCTCGCCGGGCTGAAGCAGATCCCACAGGAGTTCTACGATGCGGCGAGCGTGGACGGCGCGAACAAGGTACAGCAGTTCCTCCGCATCACCATACCCTTGCTCTCGCCGGTCATTCTGTTCAATCTGGTCATCCAGATGATAGGCGCGTTCCAAACGTTCACCCAGGCCTATATCATCGGCGGCGGCCGTGGAGGCGTGCTTAACTCAACCCTATTCTATACGCTCCACATGTATATCCAGGGATGGGCCTACCACGAGATGGGGTACGCGTCCGCGATGGCGTGGGTGCTGCTGCTCATTATCGGGTTGTTGACAGCGATTGTCTTCAGATCATCGAAAATGTGGGTGTCCTATGGAGTCGGGGAATAACGTGAATACCAGCGCTATGGTGTCAAGGAATAATGGGAAAACCGGCACGGTTGTACGTCATAGTTTGACACATCTGTTCATCATCGCCCTGGGGATCATAATGATCTACCCCATCATCTGGATGATTGTCAGCTCGTTCAAACCCAACAATATGATCTTCAGCGACCCGGGGCTGATACCGAAAACCCTGACCATTGAAAATTACATCAGTGGGTGGAGAGGCTACGCGGGGACGACTTTCGGGACGTTCTTCACCAACTCGCTCATCATGTGCGCGGTGGCGGTCGTCGGGAACGTCATCTCCTGCTCGATGGCGGCGTACGCGTTCGCGCGGCTGAAGTTCGCGGGACGGACCTTCTGGTTCGCGGTCATGATGATAACGCTCATGCTCCCGAGCCAGGTCACGCTCGTGCCGCGCTATATCTTGTTCAACACCTTCGGCTGGGTGGGTTCCTACCTGCCGATCCTCGTGCCGAAATTCCTCGCGACGGATGCCTTCTTCGTGTTTCTGCTGGTGCAGTTCATGCGCGGTCTGCCGAAAGAGATCGAGGAAGCGGCGATCATCGACGGGTGCAGTAAAGTCGGGGTGTATCTCCGTATCGTCCTACCGCTCGCGACCCCCGCCCTGGTGACGACCGCGCTGTTCACCTTCCTATGGACGTGGGACGACTTTTTTAACCAACTTCTGTACCTCACCACGCCGGCGTCTTTCACGGTATCGAGGGCATTGCGCACATTTGTCGGCGACGCGGGTGCGGTATCCAACTGGGGCGGCGCCCTGGCGATGGCTACGCTCTCTGTAGTTCCCGCCTTTATCCTGTTCTTCTCCCTGCAGAAATATTTCGTGCAGGGTATCGCGACTACGGGGATAAAGGGTTAAACCGATGATAGGAGAAACGAATATGAAATGATGAAAGGGGACATCGTTCGAATTTGTCCGCCGAAATTACAATCTACTACTGAAACAGGAGAGTTTAGAATGAGAAGAATTCGCACCCTCACGCTCATGATATTGCTGGCAGTCATTTTCGCGGCATTCAGCCTGCCAACCCTGGCACAGGACGACGCCGACGCACTGCCTGCATACACGGGCGGCCCCGCCGAAATCCGCGTCGCCTGGTGGGGCAACGACGACCGCGCCGCCCGAACACTTGAGGTGATCGAGCTGTTTGAGGCCGCGTATCCCGACATCTCCGTCACCGGCGAACCGAATGGCGGTACGCCTGACCACTTCCAGATTGTCGACACACAGCTCGCCGGCAACAACGCCCCCGACGTGATCCAGTTCGGCGGTAACTGGCCCGATTACGTGCAGTACCTGGAGCCGCTCAATGACTATCTCGGCGAGCAGCTCCTGATCGATACCCCTGAGCGGTTTGACCAGACCGCGCTGATCCCGGCGACGGATGCCGAAGGCAATCTCTATGCCGTAAGCCTCGGCACGAACACGCTCGTCCTCGTCTACAACAAAACGATGATCGAAGCGGCCGGCGTCGAGATGCCGGAAGACAACATGACCTGGGACGAGCTTATCGCCTACGGTACAGAGCTAAAAGCCAATCTCCCCGAAGGCGTCGCACCCTTCGTGGACAACAGCATGAACCAGGCGAACTACCTCAGCTATTTCTACGCTCAGGAAGGCACCACGCTCTGGACTCTCGATGACGGCGGCACCTCCTACGCGACCGTTGAGTCTGCCCAGAAATGGCTTCAACTGTGGGCAGATATGCGCGCCGAAGGGCTCATCCCCGACGCGGACACCACCTACACTTACACGGAAGACGGGCCGGACAGCTCCGCGCTTGTGGCGGGCGACGCGGCTATCGGATTGATCTGGAGCAACCAGGCGGCAGCCTACCAGGCAGCCATGACCGACGAACTCGGCATGACCACCCTGCCCGCGGGCGGCGAAGATGCCTACACCATCCAGATGAGCCAGTATCTGGGCGTCAACAACGCCAGCGCGAATAAGGAAGCGGCAGTACTGTTCGTCAATTTCTTCGTCACCAGCCCAGAGGCGGGCGCGATCCTCGAAACCAATCGAGGCATTCCGTCCTCCCCGGTCGTGCGTCAGGCGATCGCCGGCGAGGCCACCGCGACGGATGCCGCGGTCTACCGGATCTACGACGCGGTCGCTGACCGCACGATCCCGCAGGGTCCGAACCTGCCCAACGACCAGGAGTTTGTGAACGAGCTTGAACTGGTCGGTCAGCAGGTTGCGTACGGCCAGATCACGCCCGACCAGGGTGCCGAGGAATTGCAGGCATTGATCGAGCGTCTGGCAGTCAAGTAGCGCCAAGCAACAGTGACGGGTACCAAAGGCGCGGGGTCGTATGGCCCCGCGCCTTTTTCATTCCCTGAGATGGTCGCTGGTAACTTGAGTTATGGATAAGCCGCGATAGGCGACGTAAGCCCTCATCCCCGGCCCCTTCTCCTTTCGAGGGCATCTGTAAAGGAATGGCTTTGTGAACCCCTCATCCCGGCGCTGGCGCGCCACCCCTTACGCGGCCTCCGGCTTCCCCCTCGTTCCTCGGGGCGCTTCGCCACTCCGGGGAGAGGGGGGTTTGTAAGCGACGATATGTGCTGATTGTCGAGTACATCAAAACGGGCCACATGTTGCAGCCCGTTTTTGTCTTGCGTTGATAGGAGTCTCCTAGACTGCTCGCCGTGCAGCAAGCCAGTCTAAGAGTCCTTTGACAATCTGGCCCAGAAAGAGCCAGAAAGCCAGGACAGCCTCCCATGAACGGTGCTCATCGCGCCACCACAGCGCTATCAACACCACCGACACGACGCCAAACAGCGCGAAAAGTAGCCGTTTGGCAAGCGAAAACGCTGGCTTGTCAGCCATTGCAACACCTCCGCCATCATTGGCAGGGTTGCAAGTGCATCGTTTTTTGCGTAGACTTGTTGTAAGTCACATACAACATGTCCGATGCACTTGCAGAGGATAAAGTTGGAAAACACCTGCGACCCCTAATCGCGGGTGTTTTCGTTTAGCGCATTACATGCTTTGCATTCAAACGCGCTAACCCTACGTTAACATGAACAGTACCCTTTAACAAACAGCCAACGCGCGAATTTTGGTTAGAAAATGCGTGCGAAAGCTAGAATCTTCCCTTACTAGACCGGAATCCCACACACCCCACATGGATAGTAGGCAAGCGAAGATAAAGAACTGAATACTGGTGACACTTAGAGAATTAGAGTCTCTTACGTAGGGAAGGCAGGATTTCGATGTCTTCCTCATCGTAGGCAAGGCGCTAAAGTCCGGTTGTTGCGGCTGTCAGGGGCCGCGGTTGGCCTGGCTATTCCATCTTGCGTGCGACGTGACTTTGCTCAAAGCCGGTGGCGATGACGACGATGCGATTTTTGTTGCCCATGCGTTCGTCCATCGGTGTGCTGAAGACACGGCTGACTGTTGAGTGCGCGCTCTCCGTGATGAACGCCGACTTGTTAATCTCGAACAATAAGCTATGCTTCGGGCTGCTTGTCTGCCTTCGCCGCCAGCATGTCCTCGTCCTGAAGCTGGCGCTCGGTCAGGCGCTTGACTTTGGCGAAGCTCTCGGTCCAGCTCACCGGGCTCAGTCCCAGCCGGTCGCGAATCTCGGTCGGCTCCATCGCGGCGCGGTAGTCGCGGACGGCGCTCGACCAGCGCATGATCTCGAACGACAGCTTAAACGGAATCGCCGCCTCGACGCCGACGTCTTCGAGCACATATTCCAGGTTGCGGGCGGTACAGTTGAAGATGACATCCTTCGGCGTGTACTGTGCCAGGTACTCATCCAACGCCGCCACCAGGTCTGGTGAGACCGGAATGCGCCGCTCGCGGTAGGGGTCTTTGGCGCTCTTGTGGCGGATATTCAAGATGGGCCGCGTCGGGTTGAGGCGGTCGAAGTCAGTCGGCAGCAGCACCATCGTCTCACTCTTTTTGATGCCGGTTTCATACTGGAGACGGAACAGCAATTCAGGGCGCGCG
>Ga0209347_1006482_pt1 | contig 10352 bp, 9 predicted proteins | sample AutmiccommuBRH23_FD_187382 | JGI IMG/M metagenome (GOLD analysis project Ga0209347, IMG submission 187382) | Deep subsurface microbial communities from Mt. Terri, Switzerland - Autotrophic microbial communities BRH/23 (SPAdes) (version 2) | ecosystem: Environmental > Aquatic > Deep subsurface >...
AACATATATTTCCTTCATTATTTGTTTTCCTTCAAAGAATTCGATAAGCTTTTCATCTGCCATTACCTTTTCTTTTACAACTTCCTGAGGTGCTCCTGAAGGAATTACCACTTTGCCCTTTACCTTCCCGTTTATTTGTACGGCGATTTCAATTTCTTCATCCTTTGTTTTGTTTTCATCCCATTGGGGCCATTCTTGCTGTGTCATCATCCCATTATATCCCATTATTTCCCAAATTTCTTCGGTTATATGAGGAGCAATGGGGTTTAGCAGCATTAAGAATATTTTAAACTCTCCCTTTGTAATGGAGCCTTTTCCATTGAATTCATTAATCAGAGACATAAGCGCTGCAATGGCCGTGTTAAATTTTAGGTTTTCCATATCTTCGCTGACTTTTTTCATGGTTTTATGGATGCTTATTTCCAGCTCTTTTGTAAATTTCTCTCCATCCTTCACCATACTCTGCAGCTTCCATACACGATCTAAAAATCTTCTGCAGCCCTTGATACCGTTTTGAGACCAAGGTACACTCTTTTCAAAATCCCCTATGAACATTTCATAAACCCTAAGGGTATCTGCTCCGTATTCTTGAACGATTTCGTCAGGATTTACCACATTGCCCCTGGATTTTGACATTTTTTCACTGTTCTCCCCCAGAATCATACCATGGGAGGTTCTTTTCTGATAGGGCTCCCCAGTGGGAACAACACCACAGTCATATAAGAATTTATGCCAAAATCTGGAATACAGCAAATGAAGGGTGGTGTGCTCCATTCCGCCGTTGTACCAATCTATTGGAAGCCAATAATCAAGATTTTCCTTGCTGGCCAGGGCTTCATTATTGTGGGGATCAGTATATCTCAAGAAATACCAGGATGATCCTGCCCATTGCGGCATTGTATCGGTTTCTCTCGTACCCTTTCCACCGCATTTTGGACAGGTAGTTTCCACCCATTCAGCGATTTTTGCCAGAGGAGATTCTCCATTGTCTGTGGGCTCATAGCTTTCCACCTCAGGCAGTACCAAGGGTAATTCATTCTCCGGCACAGGGACCCAGCCACAAACTTCGCAGTAAATCAGGGGTATTGGTTCCCCCCAATATCTCTGTCTTGAAAATACCCAGTCCCTTAATTTATAATTTACTTTTCTGGTACCGATGCCTTGTTCCTCCAGCCAACTGCTGATTTTTTCCTTTGCTTCCTTCACTTCTAATCCGTTAATGAAGCCGGAATTAACTAGAATGCCGCTTTCAGTATCGGTAAAGGCTTCTTCCTCGATATTGCCCCCTTGAACAACCTCTACGATGGGGAGTCCGAATTTCTTTGCAAATTCCCAGTCCCGGGTATCATGGCCCGGTACAGCCATAATAGCACCGGTTCCATAGGACATGAGTACATAGTCGGAAATAAAAATCGGAATGTTTTGTTCTGTGACTGGATTTACGGCTTGAACTCCTATGATTTTTACACCGGTTTTTTCCTTGGCTATTTCAGTCCTTTCAAAATCCGATTTTTTATTGGCCTGTTCTCTATATTCATTGATTTCTCCCATATTTTCAATATGTTCTTGTAATTCATCCACCAGGGGATGCTCTGGAGAGATTACCATATAGGTGGCACCGAACAGAGTGTCAGGTCTTGTGGTATAAACTCTTATCTTGCAGCTGCCCTGTACCTGAAAATCAATTTCCATTCCAGTGGAACGGCCAATCCAGTTTTTCTGTTGTATTTTAACCCTTTCAATATAATCCACGATGTCCAAATCGTTGATCAATCTCTCAGCATATTCGGTAATCTTAAGCATCCATTGATTTTTTATCCTTCTGACCACTTCTCCACCACATCGTTCGCATACGCCGTTGACCACTTCTTCATTGGCCAGGCCTACTTTACAGTCGGTACACCAGTTGATGGAAGCTTCCTTTTTATAGGCAAGCCCTTTTTCGAAAAGTTTCAGGAATATCCACTGGGTCCATTTATAATAGTTCGGATCAGTTGTGTCTACTTCCCTGGACCAATCAAAGGATAATCCCAGGGATTTAAGCTGATCCTTAAAACGGGCGACATTCTGCTCCGTTACAATTCTCGGATGAATCTTGTTCTTTATGGCATAGTTTTCTGTGGGGAGACCAAATGCATCCCATCCCATTGGATACAGTACGTTGTAACCCTGAAGCCTTCTTTTCCTGGCTACAATATCCAAGGCCGTATAGGATCTCGGATGCCCTACGTGTAATCCCTGCCCTGACGGATATGGAAATTCCACTAAAGCATAGTATTTAGGCTTTGTTTTGTCGTTAGAGGCATGAAAAACCCCTTTTTCTTCCCAACTATCCTGCCATTTTTTTTCAATAGTTTTAGGGTTGTACGATTTCATTTTATTCACATTCCTTTCCATAACATTGTAGGAACAAAACTAACTACTCAGCTTTCGTAACGAATAAAGACAAAAAAAGCCCTTCTTCTCATATAGAGACGAAGGACCGCGGTACCACTCTACTTGACAGAAAAAATCTGTCCACTCATCAAAGGATAACGGTTTGATCCGATTAAGGCTACTTGTTTCACCTTAATAGCTCCGGGATGAGTTCGGTATTCCATGCTGTCATCTTGCACCACCCGATGACTCTCTTCAAGCATGGGAAAATCCTACTATTTCCCTTCCACGCATTTGATATTAGTTTTTTAATTATAGCAAAGTAAACCGGAAAAATCAACGGTCCTACAATATAAAATTATTTTTATCTATCATTTTTTCTTTCTATTCTCTGGAGATCATCGTTATTTCCCACTACCACCAAAATATCTTCCTTATGAATGATATCCGATGCAGTTGGAGAAATATTAATCTCAGCTCCGTGCTTAATTGCCATCACGTTTATGCCGTATCGGCCGCGCATATTGATTTCCATCAGGTTCTTACCTTCCCATTCCTGTAAGGCAGCTATTTCCATAATGCTGTAGTCCGGGGCTAATTCAATATAATCCAGTATATTAGAAGAAACAAGATTGTGAGCTACCCTTACCCCCATATCTCTTTCCGGAAAGACCACCCGGTCTGCTCCGCTTTTGTACAGCACCTTTCCATGTAATTCATTTTGTGCCTTGGCAATAACATATTTTACCCCTAATTCCTTTACAATCAGCGTTATTAATATGGAAGACTGTATGTCGGAGCCTATCGTGACCACGGCCACATCAAAATTTCTAATACCCAAGGATTTAACGGATGCTTCATCCGTGGCATCGGCCTGTACAGCATGGGTGACTGCGTCCGCTATGGATTGGATGACATCTTCATTTCTATCAATAGCCAGTACATCATAGCCTAAACTATACAGTGTTCTGGCAACACTTGACCCAAATCTGCCACAGCCTATTACGGCAAACTGTTTCATTCTACCACTCCCCTACTTTTGTTCTGCCTTCGCAGCCCCATTATATCTTTCCCTTTTCACATAGTAAATTATAACAATAATGAATAATATCGCTGCGTTTTATTATGCCGATAAAAATATCCTGATCATCTACTACGGGAACAAAATTTTGATTGGCCGCAAGGGATAGAAGATCAACGATATTGGCATTGATAGAAACGGCCTTGTTATGGGTGTGTTTTTTAACATCCTTTAATTGAACCTTGTTTGTCTCTTGGAAGCCTAAATCAGGCGTATTTTTCATTTTCCAAAGCAAATCCCCTTCTGTTAAGGTTCCCACATATTTTCCCTCTTTATCTATCAAAGGAATGGCCGTATAGGTATGGTATTCCATCCTTTCTAAAGCCTGCCTCATGGTGGATTGAGGCGTTTCATATATTACATCGCTTTTAGGTGTAAGAAAAAACGCGATATTCATATTTATTCAAAGCCTCCTTATTTATCAAATACGAAAAAACCATGGAGAACCCATGGTCCATTGTCTCCTTTTTTTCAGCTTAATGGGGTCATCTGTTTTAACTCAGATTGAAATAAAACTGTCAATGTATATATTATGTATGTATTCTCCAAGGAATTCATTACTCCTTCATAAAAATAAATGTGCAATTAAACATAAGAGAAAAATATCACAATTTTTCAGAGATTTCAATAAAAAAAATTTATTTCAATTCATGGATTAATTCTTTTGCCTTTTCCTTAGCCATTTCTAGAACTTCTTTGCCTTCCTGGGTGGTTCTATAATACTTTCTTACTTTTCCTTCCACTAATACTTCTTCCGACGTTAACAATCCGTACTTTTCCAAATTATGCAGAATAGGATATAGGGTACCTGCACTGATGTCATAGCCATGCTCTTCCAGTTCCTCCATTAACCACAGCCCGAAAACCGGTTCATTTTCAGCATGATACAGTATATGAAGCTGTATGAAGCCTAAAAAAAGCTTTCTGATCACTTTTTCCTTCATCTTTGGTTCCACCCCGTTTGCAGTTATAATTCATATTATCATATTTTCAATAAACATAAAACTCCCGGAATGAAGTCCCGGGAGCTTTATGTTCTGCATCTGTCACACTTTTCCTCATATTTTAATACCCTGCCGCAGTGAGGACAGCAGTAGGACTTGATGATCACATCAGATTCTCTATCAATTTCCAATAAAATTTCCAACAGTCTATTGTACTCCATAACTCCACCCTCTTCATACCTGTTCTATTATAAAGGATGGCCTTTTTTTTGTTTTCTAGACTACCTAATGAAAATTTTTTAGAATACCGGAAAATATATCCCTTACACTTTAAATACGTTAACTGACTCAGTTAACGTTTTAATCATGCTGTCAAGTTCCTGTATAGAAGAAATAACCTCTTCAGTAGCTGCTGTCTGCTCCTGTGTGGCAGCACTTACCTGCTGTGTGGAAGCAGCCGACTGTTGGGTAATAGCAGAGATATTCTCTATGGACAGCATCACCTTATCCTTTGCTTGATACATATCGCCAATATCTCTATTGAGAGCTTCAATATGAAGCACCAGATCCTCTCCTGATTTGTGTATATCCTCAAACACTTTATCCGTATCATTTACTGTAATATTTACTTCACTAACCAGCTGTCCTGAATAATTCATAGTTTTTTCAGTATCCATAATCACCCGTCTTATATCTTCAATGATATGCTGAATCTCATTAGTTGCTGATCCCGACTGTTCTGCCAGCTTTCTTACTTCATCTGCCACCACAGCAAAACCTCTTCCCGCTTCTCCTGCCCGTGCTGCCTCAATTGCTGCGTTTAGAGCCAGCAGATTGGTTTGTTCTGCTATGGTGTTTATAGTTTGTATAATCAACCCTATGGATTTAGATTTTTCAGATAAGTTTTGTACTCCTTTTCCCACTTCTATGGCTGCCTCTGTGTTCTTTCCGAATTTTTCCTTTAACAGCTTCATGGAATGAATTCCCTCTTCATTCTTTAACTGCATCTCATTGGCAGTCTTAATGGTTTCTTCTGATTCCCGGGTTACGTTGCCTATCTTGTCAGCCAGGGTATTGGTGACCTGCAGTCCTTCTGCTGCTTCCACTGCCTGGTCTGTCGCCCCCGCTGCAATTTCCTGAACTGTCTTGGCAATTTCGGTACTGGATACACCAAGCTCCTCTGCTGAATTAGCAATAACTTCTGAAGTATATTTAGATTTCGACACAATATCCAGAACATCTCGGACCAACTGATTAATCTGCATGGACATTTTATTGTAGCTGCTGCTGATTAAACCGATTTCATCCCTTGATTGAACATCCAGCTTTATGGTTAAATTTCCATTTCCCGCCTGCTCCATGGCACCCACCAGCTTGTCCAAAGGTCTTGAGATCAATTTTTGTATAAGTACCAGCACACTGCTAATGGATAGAATCAGGGCAGCCAGCAGCGCCACCATACTTCCTATTTTAAAGCTGTTCACATATACCATAAACTCCGATGTCAAATAGGTTGTAACAATTATGTTGTTATTTATTTTCTTAAACAAAGCATATTTATCTACATTGTCATATGTATAGTGATATTCTCCGCGTTCCTTCTCCAGTATTTCCCTTCCCCAGTCAAAGTCGTTAAGGTTTACTCCTATACTTTTTTCATTGGGATGGGCTGCTACAATGCCATTAGCATCTGCAATATAGGCATAGCCTTCCTCTCCGATTCTGAGGCTTTTTAACAGACCCGTTATATCCATCTTTGCCATAAGCTGTATCATTCCCTCCGGTTCCATGCCAATCTGTACAACTCCTGCTTTATCCTTACGGGAGACACCTATATACTGGAACAACTTTCCGTCTGCGCCTCTTGGGGTTGGCTCCTGAACCAAGACATAGTCTTTATCATCTAATATCTTTAAAAAAGGTCTTGTTTGATCACTGGAGGCGAAATCAAACCCTATGAAATCCGGTACATTACCATATACAAGAATACCTTTTTCGTCCACCACATGTATTTCATCGATGCCTAGATTATTAGCCAGCTGTGTCATATTTTCATTGGTCAACATATCCGGTCTCGATGCTATTATTTCAGCAGCGGCCCTGGCAACTTGGATACCCTTATCATTTAAAGCTGTACGGGTAATCTCCATAACTTCCTTTCTTTCCTCCATGGTGTTTATGACCGTGTTCAATGCACTGTCCATCTCCTCAAACATCATCATCTCAGCGATATCCTTTGCCTTTAGATACCCGTAAATTCCAGAGCCTACCATAGCAGCAATCAGAATTACAATAATCGGAATAAGTATTTTTGTACTCAGTTTCATTGCAGGCCTCCTTTAAATAATTATAGTCCGTTGGAAACAATAGCTTTCTTGGGTTTTATTTTTACTATTCAATAATATATAGTTGATAATATTCGACAATTTCTTTCAAAATCCTACATGTTAAAAAAATATCACTGTTCAATGAAAAAATAATAAGGAGTTCTGTTCATATTGTTAATAAAAAAAAATATTTTACTATCATATTTCTACAAAATACTACAATAGCAGTTCCGTATAATAAAAATGTAAAAAGTGTAGAAAGAGATGATACCAATGGAAAAATTAGATGAAATTCAAGCACAAATTAATACCTTAAGGAGACAAATGCATCTTTTGATTGATCAGAACGAAAATCTCGTTAATCCTTCTGTGATTAAAATAAGCCAAAGACTGGATGATACACTGAATTTATATTATCAAGCCGAACAGACGATATTTTCGGTTCATACAATAGTATGAATTAAAAAAAATGAGAGAATTAGCTTTCCTCTCATTTAATCTTTCTTTCATATTGTTATTATACTTTAAATTTGTTAATGGCTTGACCTAAGGTATGAACCATATTGTTAAGTTCATGTACTGCGGCCGAAAATTCTTCCACCACAGCCGTTTGTTCCTGGGATGATGCGCTGATCTGCTGGGTTGCCGCCGCCGACTGCTGAGCCACAGCTGAGATATTTTCCATTGTCTGAAGCATATTATCCTTGGAAGTCTCGATGAATCCTATATCTTGACTTACAATCCCAATTTGCTTTACGACAGCCTCAACTGATTCTGCCATGTGGCTAAATACTTCTTTTGATTTCTCCATATTTTGTCGGGCATTCCCTTCAACTTCCCTGGCGTAGTTCATAGTTCGGGTAGTATGATTAATCACTTCAACAATTTGCTGTATAATGTGTTTGATTTCCTCCGCTGCATTTGATGATTGCTCAGCCAGCTTACGGACTTCATCTGCCACCACGGCGAAGCCCAGTCCGTGTTCTCCGGCTCTGGCCGCCTCTATGGCCGCATTAAGCGCCAATAAATTAGTTTGTTCGGCAATATTTCTAATGGTTTCAATAATTCCACCGATAAATTGAGATTTTTCTGAAAGCTGTTGGACGCTTTGTGAAACCTGTTTCATTGCTGTACCATTTTCATTAAAAACTTGATTAAATTCTGTGATTGATTGAATTCCCAAGTGATTTTTTTCCTGCATGAGAGTCGTATTATCTACGGTATCTCCCACCTGTTTACCCATTTGGTTGATCTTTTCCGCAAGATTGTCGGAAATCTTAACCCCCCGATTTGTCTCTGCAGCCTGATTATCTGCTCCAGCTGCAATACCCTGTATGGCTTTGGATATTTCTTCGCTGGATGCACTGATCTCCTCAGTGGAATTGGTTATTGATTCTGATGTGCTTCCCAGGGTTTCTATAATCTGATGTATTTCCAAAATCAGACGGCGGTTGTTTTCCGCTACCCTATGGATACTGGTAAATAATAAACCTATTTCTCCCTTTTGAGAAAATGTGCGGCTTTCAGCTGTAAAGTCATAGTTGGCCATCTTATTGCCAAGAGCAGCTAATTGGATAATGGGTTTATATATTTTTCGTGCAATAAAAATTCCCACGGAGCCAGCTAAAGCTAAAAGACCTAAAGAAAGTATAAGAATTACCATTTTAAAACTTTGAAACTCAATATATAGTTTTTCTGCATCATAGTCTACGCCAACAAAACCCACTACAGTGCCGTCTTTATCCTTCAGGGGATAATAAGAGGACATAAGAGTACCCCATTCTGTTATATCCACATCCTTACTGATATACACCTCTCCGGAATATACTTCTTCAAATCCCTGACAGACTTCTTCCTCCACATCTCCTATATGGGAAAAATCTTCACTGCCGTCTATGACGTACACAAAATTACCTGACAGGTCTTTTCTCATGGTATACACATATTTTGCTCCACTTACTTCAAGTATTTCATTGAGATCTCTCTGCATTTTAATATAGGTGGATTTTTTTTCATCTGCCTGGACTTTAAGTGTTTTAAAGGCTTCAATATCTATTTTCCCTGCAGCCCTCTCTGCAATATTAATAGATTTTTCTCCCAATTCATTAATAATCATTTTGTAGCTTTGTATATACACTACTGAAAAAAGAGTACCAATGGTAAGGAAAGTAATTAATAGGAATGCCAACGTAAGCTTTGTCCCTATTCGGTGTAGGAACGGTATTTTTTCCATTCTGATTTTTCCTCCTTTGATAAATAAATACTGCATTTGTTAATATTTTAATAATTTTCATTTATCCTATATTTTACCATGAATTTTAAATATTGTGATTGAATTTTTGTAAAAACTAATTAAAAATTAGTAAAGGAGGAAAGGAATTTAATCCAGCTTCTTTTTAAACCTCAGGGAAGCCACTGTTAAAAGGATAGTCCCTAAAAGGGTAAGAACAGCCACCTGATTCCACAAGTAACTTATTCCCACACCCTTCAATATGATACCCCGTAATATTTCAACAAAGTAGGTCAATGGTATAAAATATCCTGCCATTTGGATAATCTGAGGCATGGCTGCCCTTGGAAATACAAAACCTGACAGCAGTACGCTGGGCAGTAAAAACAATAATGTCATCTGCATGGCCTGGGCCTGGGTTTGGGCAATGGTAGAAATCAGCATACCTATGGCCAGGCTGCAGATAACGAACCCTAGTCCCAGAATAATCAGAAGCGTTATGCTTCCCTCGATTGGTACATGAAACCACAAGGTTCCAAAGAATAGCGTAATGAGGAAATCAATTGCCCCAATCAAAACATAAGGAATCATTTTTCCCAATACCAACTCACCTGGCTTTATGGGTGTTACAACCAAAAGCTCTATGGTTCCCTTTTCCTTTTCCCTGACCAAAGAAAATGCTGTAAGCATCACGGTAATGTTCTGGATAATAAGTCCAATTAAACCCGGAATGGTGAACTTGGAGCTTTCCAGATTGGGATTATACCATACTCTGCTTCTTATATCCAATCCCTTGGCGCTGCCATAATTAAAACCTTTTTGTTCCATATAATCCTTTTGCAGGGTCAATGAATACATTTCTCCCAGCATGAGTCCGCTCTGCAGGGCAGTTCTTGCAATGGTGGGATCTGTTCCATCCACAATAAACTGTAACGATGCTTTTTCGTTCCTTTTCATCTGTTTATCAAAGCCTGAAGGAATAATAATGGCGGCACCTACTTTTCCCTTGTCCATCAATTCCTCCAGCTCCCCGGTGCTGTTCAAATAGGTATTAATATTAAAATAATCGGAGTTCCGAAATTTATCAATCACTTCTCTACTTTGGGCAGTCTGATCCATGTCCAGCACTGCAGTTGGGATATGATCTACGTCTGTATTGACGGCATACCCCAGTAAAAATGTCAACATGACGGGCATCATCAAGGAAATGACAAGGCTTGCTTTATCTCTGGTAATATGAATAAATTCCTTCTTAACAATGGTAATCAGCCTTTGCAGATTCATCAGTGCTCACCTGCCTTATCGTCATGGATAAATTTCATTTTACTAAAGGATGACTCTACTTTTTCCCCGGTCTGTTCTTCCACATAACTGATAAATACATCCTCCAGGTT
>Ga0209347_1006484_pt1 | contig 10348 bp, 4 predicted proteins | sample AutmiccommuBRH23_FD_187382 | JGI IMG/M metagenome (GOLD analysis project Ga0209347, IMG submission 187382) | Deep subsurface microbial communities from Mt. Terri, Switzerland - Autotrophic microbial communities BRH/23 (SPAdes) (version 2) | ecosystem: Environmental > Aquatic > Deep subsurface >...
CATCGCGGGGCAGTGCGTATTGTCCTCCCTCGTGCGTGGCGTCTGCGTGTCCGGCCCCTACGCCTACGTGGCCGGCGTCGACGGGCTGGACATCGTGGACGTCTCCAACCCCGCGGCTCCTTCCCCCATGGGGCGATACGCCGAGCAGGGGGATTGGCCCATGGACGTCGCTCTCCATGGTGACTACGCCTACCTGGCTCACGGCAACCCCGGCCTGCGGGTGATCGACGTCTCCGACCCATGGCTGCCGGGACGCGTCCGGGAGTTCGACACGTATTTCGCGAATAGCTTCGTCGTCCGGGGTCGATACGGCTATCTGGCGGATCTGCTGTACGGATTGCGGGTCTTCGACGTTTCCAACCCCGCCACCCTTGCGTCTCTGGGCGGCTACGCGAACGCCGGATTCAACAAGGTTGCGGTCTCGGGCAACCTCATTTACACCGCCGACTATGGGGCAGGCCTGGCCATTTTGAAGATGGACGAGCCCAAGGGCGCTGAGGATCCTGGTGGTTCCGGTCTGTAGGCGTTCTCAGGTGTGCGTCCGCCGGCGAGGGGCCGTGTTGTCCTGTCCGGCAGGACTGATTTGTCGAAGGGAGAAACCTATGTGGCGATGCACGCTCGTTGTGGTCTGGTGTCTTGGGGCTCTGCCCGCACAGGCGGATGTCCCCATCACGCTTCTGGGTCAACTGGGCGGGGAGAGCCGGGCTGTCGCGGTCTCCCCGGACGGCACACTCGCCTACCTCGGCGAGGGTCCGTTCGTGACGATCCTGGACCTGTCGAATCCCGGCGATATCCGCGTGGTCGGCCGGAGCGAGAGGCTGCCACGGGTCCCCGAAGACATCATCGTGGAGGGAGGATATGCGTTTGTGGCCGATGGCCTCGCGGGTCTGCATGTTCTGGATGTCTCCGACGCATCGGCCCCGAGAGCCATGAGTCGATGCGGAATCCCGAGTTGGCCGACCTCGAACCGGGGTCTCCACCTGTGCCTGTCGGGCAGATACGTCTACTTCGCCGATGGAGAAACGGGACTGCGCATCTACGATGCATCCAACCCGGCCGAGCCCGTGTGTGTCACGGTTTTCGAGATCAAGGCCTATGATGTGGCGGTTTCCGGCGGATATGCGTACGTCGCCTCCCGGTGCGACGGGCTGACCGTGCTCGACGTGTCCGATCCATGCCACCCGCGGGCAGCGGCCCATCTCGACCTGCCCATCTGCGCCAGCGAAATCGATCTATCAGGCGGTTATGCCTTCCTCACGGGCGTGCGACAGACGTCCAACGATCGACAAGGGCTGTACATCGTCGATGTGCGGGACCCCGCGAAGCCCGCGGTCACCGGCTGTATCGATTTGCAGTATCCGGAGGACCTGGTTGTTGCCGGCAAGTTCGCCTATGTCGTGGATCGCTGGGGCAGCGTTGAATTCATCCGGATCACGAACCCGGCCATGCCCGCACGCGTCGGCGGCTACACGACCGCGGGCCGTCCCGTCGCCATCTGTGCAGCCGAGGCCAGCCTCTATGTGGCCCAGGCCTACGCGGGCCTCGAGGTGATCGATGTTTCCAGGATCGCACAACCCGCGGTCACGGGCCGGTACGCCACGACCGACGTTCAGGACGTTGCGGTATCTGGCGCGTACGCGTACGTAGCCAGCACGAACACGGGAATGCAGGTGGTCGATGTCTCGGACCCTGCGGCTCCCGCGTGGATGAGCTGGCTCGATCTCGACTATACCCTGTGCGTGTCGGCGGCCGAGGGACGGGTCTGTGTGGGCGACGGCTGGAAGCTCAAGACCATCGACGTCTCCGACCCGTTGGAGCCGCAGGTCGCCGGCGAGTGCAATGCCGGCGGCGAGATTCGCGACATCGCGTTGGCGGGCGCATACGCCTGCGCCGCCGCAGGCAATGGCCTGGCGATCGTGGACCTGTCGAATCCGCAGAACCCCTGGCTCGTGAGCCGGTGCGAGGTCAACGGCTCCGCCTTGGCCGTCTGCGTGTCCGGCCGATACGCCTACCTGGCGGGCTGGGGTGGACTGGACATCATCGACATTTCGGACTCCACAAGGCCCCTTCTCACAGGGCACTATGTGGAGTCGGGGAGCTTGCCGCTTGACGTGGCCATCCGCGGCGACTATGCCTACCTGGCCTGCGGAAGCGCGGGCGTGCGAGTGATCGATGTCTCCGAGCCTTGGCTGCCGGGCCGGGTGAGCGGGTTTGCCACGGGCGATGCGAAGGGCGTTGCGATTCAGGGCAGGTGCGGTTATCTGACCGGCACGCCGGGCCTCCGGGTCTTCGATGTATCCGATCCGATTTCCCTGCCCCGCCTGGGAGGCGATGACCGAGTCGGGTCCCAAAGGCTCACGGTCTCGAGCGACTTCGTCTACACCGCCGATCATGCCGGAGGACTGGTCATCCTGAAAGCAGACGGCCTGGACGACGCCGGCTTCGATGACGCCGGGCCGGACACTGTTTTCGAGGCGCTATGAACGATAGCCCTGGGATTGCCAAGTCGAGAATCCCGCGGTATAGTGAGACTTGTCTGTGGATGATCGCTCGGAGTGTTCTGTTAAGGATGATCGCGTGATGCTCGGATGCTGCACGAAGTGGGGATGGCCGATTCTTCTTGTTGCCTTGCTGACGGTCGTCGCGACGACCGATGCCGCGGACTACTACAGTCATGCCGCGATGGCGGAGCGTCTTGCCTCGCTCGGCGAGCGGGAGCCGAACTTCGTGCGAGTTCGGGAGTTGGCCAAGTCGCGGGAGGGCCGCGCGATCTGGATGGTTGAGGTCGGCGAAGGGTCCGAGCAGGACCGCATCGCCCGGCCGGCCATGCTCGTGGTGGCGGGCATCGAGGGCGACGACCTCGTCGGCTCGGTCACCGCCGTTGCCTGGGTCGAGCGATTGGCCGGAGAGTATCGCAAGTCCGCGTCGGTCGCCGATCTGCTCAAGACCACGACGTTCTACGTCGTCCCATGCCTGAACCCCGACGCTACGGAGCGGTACTTCGCGGAGCCCCGGGTCGAGAGCCGACGCGACGGCACGCCGCACGACGACGACCACGACGGGCTCACCGACGAGGACGGCTTCGAGGACCTCAACGGCGACGGCCTGATCACCCTGATGCGGGTCGAGGACAAGGAAGGGCAGTATGTCCTCGATCCGAACGAACCTCGACTCATGCTCAAGGCCGATCCGCTCAAGGGCGAAAAGCCGGTCTGGAAGGTCCTGCCCGAGGGAGTCGACAACGATCGCGACAAGCGATGGAATGAGGACGGCCCCGGCGGCGTCAACTTCAATCGCAACTTCCCCTACGGCTACAAGTACTTCGCCCCCGATGCCGGCGTTCACCCGGTCAGCGAGGACGAGACGCGGGCTTTGGCCGATTTCGTGGTCGGCCATCCGAACATCGGGATCGTCCTGACCTACGGGGCCGCCGACAACCTCCGCAAGACGCCCAAGAGCGCCGCCTCGCCCGGGCGGTCCAAGCCGATGGAAGCTATCAGCGACAAGGACATCGGCTACTACGAGGTCCTCGGCAAGACCTACCGCGCCGGCCTGGGCCTGGGCAAAGACCTGGAGAATGTCTCCGAGCCGGGGACGTTCAGCGACTGGATGTACTTCCACCGCGGTCGATTGTCGCTGGCGGCTCGTCCGTGGGATGCCGCCGCCGCGATCGGGTCGGGCAAGCCGCGGAAGGACAAGCAGGAGGACTCGCCGCAGCAGGACCCGAACGATCCCAACGCGCCGAAGGCCGAGAAGAAAGCCGACAAGGACAAGGGGACCGACAAGCGAGGCAAGGACGAGCGCGAGCAACTCGCATGGTTCGACGAGCACGCGCCCGATGCCTTCGTTGCCTGGCAACCCGTCGAGCATCCGGATTTCCCCGGCCGGCGGGTCGAGGTCGGCGGCTACCGGCCCTTCGCGCAGGCGAATCCGCCCGTGGCCATTCTCGCGGAGGTCGCGGGGAGGCAGGGGGATTTCCTCACGGAGTTGGCCGGTCGGCTGCCGCGGATCGGGATCGCCAAGGTTGAGTGCCACGTGCTCGCCGATTCGATCTACGAGATCGAGATCCTCGTGACGAATACCGGTTTTCTGCCGACCGCCCTGACGCACGGCGAGACCAGTCAGCAGGTCCATCCGACGCGGGTGACGCTCGATCTGGAGTCGGAGTGCTTCCTCGCCGGATCGAAGACCACGTTCCTGCCCACCATCGCCGGCAGCGGCGGCACGGCCAAGGTCGGCTGCACGATCCGCGTGCCGGACCGCAGCGAGATCGAGTTCGAGGTGATCTCGACGCAGGCCGGGCGTGCAAAGGGGACTATCGAACTGCTGGCGGCCGGTGAAAGCCTTTCCCGATAGACTTGTGTGAAGGAATCGCAGTGATGACATTCAAGAACTCCCGTGGTCCCGTCGCAATGGTTCTCTCCGGCCTGTTCCTGTTACCTTGGGCCCGAGCCGAAGCCCCCGCCGCGAATGAGCAGCCCTCCGCCTCGGCGTCGGCCTCCTATGTGTACCCCGCGCTTGGCGTCTCCGCGGACAGGAAGGTGGACGTGGCCTGGAACCGGTTCTACAGCCACGCAGGCCTCTCCGACGTCCTGGTCCGCCTGCACGAGGCCTTTCCCGACCTGACGAAATTGTACTCCATCGGGAAATCCACCGAAGGTCGTGACCTGTGGTGCATCGAGGTCACATCGAGGCCCGCCCCGGAGGGGCGCTCCGCGCCCGGGGGCAATCCCGACCGCAAGCCCGGAATGTACATGGACGGCAATATCCACGGCAACGAGGTCCAGGCCGGCGAGGTGGTCGCCTACACCGCGTGGTACCTGTGCCACCAGTACAGCCGGCTCGACCGCGTCCGGGCCCTGCTCGACAACTGCGTGTTCTACCTCGTGCCGATGACCAATCCCGACGGCCGGGACTTCTGGCTGTCCAACTGCAACGGCGCGGTCTCGTCCCGCACGGGCTCGACCCCGATCGACAACGATCGCGACGGCGTCGCCGACGAGGACGACTGCGACGATCTCGACGGCAACGGCGTCATCACGATGATGCGGATCAAGGACCCCCAGGGCCGGCACAAACGCCACCCGGACTATCCGGAGTACCTCATGCTCCGCGCCAAGCCGGACGAGCCGGGCGAGTACACGATGCTCGGCTGGGAGGGCATCGACAACGACGGCGACGGCCGGGTGAACGAGGACAGCCGGGGTGGCTACGACCTCAATCGCAACTGGGCCTGGGACTGGCAGCCCGTATACATTCAGTACGGGGCGATGGACTACCCGTTCTCGCAGCCGGAGACCCGGGCCGTGGCTCGCTTCATCCTGGACCATTCGAATATCGCGTGTAGCCAGGTGTTCCACAACAACGGCGGCATGATCCTGCGGGGCCCCGGCCGCGAGGGCGGCGAGATGAAACGCGCCGACGACCGGCTCCTCCAGATCATCGCCGAACGCGGCGAGAAGATCCTGCCGTACTACCGCTCGATGATCTCCTGGAAAGATCTCTACACGACCTGGGGCGACGAGGATTCCTGGCTCTACGGCGCCCGGGGCATTCTCGGGTTCACCTGCGAGATGTGGACCGCGAGAAACCTCTACAAGGGGAGCGAAGAGCCTTCCGACGAGCAGGAGGCGGAGTTCCTCAAGCACGTCCTGCTGGATGATGGCGTCGTTCCCTGGCGGGAGTACGACCATCCGACGTTCGGCCGGATCGAAATCGGGGGTCTCAAGAAGGAATGGGGCCGGACCCCGCCCTCGTTTCTGCTCGAAGAGGAACTCCATCGCAACATGGCGTTCGCGCTCCACCATGCGGGCATGATGCCGCTGCTGCGGATCGCCGAGCCACAGGTCGAGCCGCTGGGCGATCGCCTGTTCAAGGTCTGGGTGACGATCGAGAACAGCCGGCCTATCCCCACGCGGACCGGCCAGGACGTGGACCACCACATCAGTCCGCCAGACCTGGTCACGATCACGGGCGAGGACATCCAGGTGGTCTCGAGCGGGCGCGTGCTGGATCGCTTCTTCAAGCGGGTGCAGGCGGTCGAGTCCCGCCCGGAGCGGGTCGAGCTGGACACGATTGACGGGATGGACGCGACACGCGTGCAGTTCATCGTCCAGGGCAGCGGATCATTCACGGTCACTGTCGACTCCGCCAAGGGCGGCCTGCTCCGCAGAGACGGCTCGCTGCCGTAGTACTTTGTCCACGCTCATCTGGCAGCCGAGATACACGGCACACCATCGTCCGACGGTCGCGAGGCTCGTTTCGTCCATCGGTTGCGTCAGGGCGGTTCGTCGAGCGGTTGCGTGGGCCGCTCCGTCAGTCCCCCCGGCGCGGAGCGCCGCTGCGCGTCGGGCCACGCCTTCACGCAACCGAAACCGATCCGCCCCCGGCCCAAGCCCACTCACCGATTTGGGATAGATGGAAGAGGAGCCGGCTGCGCCAGAAGACTCTCGAACCCACCTGAAGGCGAAACTCCGAACTTCTACGCAACTCGTAGGCGCCATCGCGGGTGCCATGCTTACGCCTCGTAAGCATGCGGAGAGCAGGGCATGGCGGATCGTTGTCTCCGACGCATTGCCGGAAAGGCGAGGGTTCGTTTACTCGTCGCAGGACAGGCGTCCGACGCTCTTGAGCGACTCGAAGTAGGCGATTGTCCGGACCAGTCCCTCCTTCAGCGACACCTTCGGCTCCCAGTTCAGGTGCTCGCGGGCCAGGGAGATATCGGGCCGGCGCCGCTGTGGATCGTCGCTGGGCAGGGGCTTGCGGATCAGCGCCGACCGGGAGCCCGTCATTTCGATGATCGTTTGCGCCAGTTCCAGGATCGTCGTCTCGTGCGGGTTTCCGAGGTTGATCGGGCCGGTCAGCGCATCGGGCGAGTCCATCAGCCGAAGCCACGCTTCGATCTGGTCGTCCACGTAGCAGAAGCAGCGGGTCTGCTGTCCCTCGCCGTAGATGGTGATCGGGCGGTTCTCCAGCGCCTGGACGATGAAATTGGAGACGACCCGGCCGTCGTTGGGGTGCATGCGCGGGCCGTAGGTGTTGAAAATCCGAGCGACCTTGACCCGCACGTGGTGCTGCCTGTGGTAGTCGAAGAACAGGGTCTCGGCGCAGCGCTTGCCCTCGTCATAGCAGGATCGCAGGCCGATCGGGTTGACGTGCCCCCAGTAGCCCTCCTGCTGGGGGTGCACCTGCGGGTCGCCGTAGACCTCGCTCGTGGAGGCCTGGAAGATCCTGGCCCGGACCCGCTTGGCCAGGCCGAGCATGTTGATCGCGCCGTGCACGCTGGTCTTGGTCGTCTGGACGGGGTCGAGCTGGTAGTGGATGGGGGAGGCGGGGCAGGCCAGATTATAGATCTCGTCCACCTCCACGTACAGCGGGAACGTCACGTCATGGCGCATCGGCTCGAAGCGCCGGTGATCCAGCAGATGGTGGATGTTGCCCTTGCTGCCGGTGAAGTAGTTGTCCACGCAGAGCACGTCATGCCCATCCCGCAGGAGTCTTTCGCACAGATGCGAGCCCAGGAATCCGGCACCGCCCGTAACCAGGATGCGACGCATTTGTTCCACTCCAGTCCCAACGTCCATGAGGCCCTTATCGCCGACGATCTACCCGCGTGATTCTACCGGGTGACGGTCTCTTCGTCCATCCCCCGGATAGTGTGCGACTACGTCTCGTGGGCCCGCCTCCCTGCAACGGGCGGGCCCATGAGACGCAGTTGCACGCGTGGATGGGAGGGTCGGAGTTTTTTCGTTGCCACTGACGGGGTCTCGTTGGCATAATGGGGGTGTGCGACAACCTGCGTCCGCGAAGGCGCGGGGGACGTGCGTTTCACCTGCAAAGGAGGAGCGTCAATCAGTCATTCGAGCGATCCCGTCGAGAAGTGCAGTATTTCTCTTACTTTCAGCGAGGTAGACTATGTGCAGACGACTGGCGTATCTGACCTGTTTGGCTGTGGCGACGGCCCTGATCCCGGCGGGCGCCGCCCGGGCCGAACTGATCGGCTGGTGGACCTTCAACGAGGGGGCCGGGACGACCGTGGCCGATGCCGCCGGAAACGGGCACGACGGGACGATCAACGGCAACCCCGTCTGGGCGGCCGGGACCCTCGGCGGCGCCCTGCAATTTGATGGAGCGGGTGACTACGTAATGTGCAATCTCCTGGACATCGATACCGCCGTCACGGGGGGCATAACGGTCTGCGGGTGGCTCAACCGGCCGGCCGGCGGCGACCGCAAGATCTGCAGCAACCGCCAGGTCGCCAACGCGGCCGGCGGTGGGTTCTCCTGCTCCATCTACAACGACCGGCTGGAGATGGACATCAGCAATGCCACCGTGCGCGCCCTCGCCAGGGACGCCGGCGGACCGGCCGTGCCCGCGAATGCCTGGGTCCACCTCGCGTGGGTCTACGACGACGTGGGCAACACCTTCAAGGAGTACCACGACGGCGTGCTGGTCGATTCGGATGCCGTGACCGTTTCCATCGGCCTCTCGACCGCGCCGTTCCGGATCGGGGCCGACTCCCCTTCGCTCGGTCTCTATTACACCGGCTTGATGGACGACTGGCGGGTCTACGACCACGCACTGAGCGAGGGCGAGGTTCGGGACGCCATGGCGGGTAAGAAGCCGGACGGAGAACTCGCCTCGGAGCCCAAGCCCGCCCATGAGGCTACGGAAGTCCTTCGCGAGGCCGTTCTGAGCTGGTCCTCAAGCAAGTTTGCCGCTGCGCACGACGTGTACCTCGGGACCGTCGAGGCGGACGTGGATGCCGCCGACCGGGACCATCCCGGGAGCGTGCTGGTCAGCGTGGGCCAGACCGACACCACCTACAAACCGACGGCTCGCCTGGAACTGGGACAGACCTATTTCTGGCGAATCGACGAGGTCAATGCGGCGCCCGACAACATGATTTTCAAGGGCAGGATATGGAGCTTCAAGGTCGAGCTTCGCTCCTATCCGATTCAGAACGTCCTGGCCACCGCCTCGGGATCGAGCAGTGTCGATACGGGCCCGGAGAAGACCGTCGATGGCTCGGGCCTCAGCGTCGACGGCCTGCATTCGGATCTGTCCGACGACATGTGGCTCAGCAGTACAAGTAGCCCCGGAACCGCCTGGATCCAGTACGAGTTCGACGATGCGTACAAGCTCGACAAGCTGCTCGTCTGGAACTTCAACCAGAAGGTCGAGTCCTTCATCGGCTTTGGCGCCAAGAACGTGACGATCGAGCACTCCGTCGACGGCGCCGCCTGGGCGACGCTGGGGGACTTCGAGTTCACCCAAGCCCAGGGCCTGGTCGACTACGCCGCCGACACGACGGTCGATCTGGCCGGTGCGGTTGCGAAGTACGTGAAACTGACGATCAACGGCAACTGGGGCGGTCTGACGGAACAATACGGCTTGAGCGAGGTGCGGTTCTTTTCCGTGCCCGTTGCGGCCCGCGAGCCCGATCCAGTCGACGGCGCCGCGGACGTCGGGCCCGAGCCGATTCTGAGCTGGCGCGCCGGACGCGAAGCCGACTCGCATCTCGTGTACTTGAGTACCGATCAGCAGGCCGTGATTGACGGCACGGCCCCCGTCGCCACCGTGTCGCAGGCACAGTATGACGCCGTGGTCGATCTGGGCCAGACTTACTACTGGAAGGTCGTGGAGGTCAACGAGGCCGAGACGCCCGCCTCCTGGACCGGCCCTGTGTGGAGCTTCTCCGTGAGGCCGGCCATTGTCGTCGATGACTTCGAGGCCTATACCGACGACAAGGACGCCGACGAAACCATCTACCAGACCTGGATCGATGGCTGGGACGCCCCAGGGGCGAACGGCGCGATCGTCGGCCATGACGAAAGCCCCTTCGCCGAACAGGTCATCATCCACGGCGGCAAGCAGTCCATGCCCCTGGCCTACAGCAATTCGTCGGCCCCGTACTCCCAGGCTGAACGCACGTTGGGCGGCGCACAGGACTGGACCCTGTATGGGCTCAAGAGCCTCTCGCTGATGTTCTATGGAGACCCGGCCAACACCGGCCAGTTGTACGTCAAGATCAACAACGGCAAAGTGGCTTATCCCGGTCCGTCCGACGACCTCAAGAAGACCCAGTGGCAGGCGTGGCACATCGATCTGGCCGCCACCGGCGCCAATCTCAAGAGCGTCACGAAACTCGCGATCGGCATCGACGGCGCGAACGCCTCGGGCATGCTGTACATCGACGACATCCGGCTGTACCCGAATGTGGCGGCGCTCACCGCGCCGGTCGATCCGGGCACCGCGGGCCTGCGGGCCTGGTACAAGTTTGACGGCGACCTCAAGGACGCCGCCGGCACGAACCATGGCGTTGCAGTCGGCGACGCCAAGACAGCCG
>Ga0209347_1006485_pt1 | contig 10348 bp, 8 predicted proteins | sample AutmiccommuBRH23_FD_187382 | JGI IMG/M metagenome (GOLD analysis project Ga0209347, IMG submission 187382) | Deep subsurface microbial communities from Mt. Terri, Switzerland - Autotrophic microbial communities BRH/23 (SPAdes) (version 2) | ecosystem: Environmental > Aquatic > Deep subsurface >...
CGCATCTCGGCTGGGGCTTCCACGAGGACGGCTGCCGCTCCGGCGTCGAGGCGGCCCAGTCGTTCGGGGTGTCCTGGTGAGCCCGTCCATCAGGCCGCCCCGGGTCCCGAGCCTCGTCGAAGGGGTCGTGTCCCACACCCGCCGGACCCCGATGACGCACCGTTTCCGCCACCGCCACTACCAGTGGCTCGTCGACCTGGACGACCTGCCCCGCCTGCCGTGGCCGCTGTCCGTCCTCGCCCGGTTCGACCCCGCCGACCACCTCGACGGCGCACACGAGGACGGCGGGATCAGGGGCGACCTCGACCGGTTCCTCGCGAGCCGAGGGATCGCCCTGCCACCCGGGGCGCGGGTCCTCATGCTCGCGCACGCCCGCTCCGTCGGGCACGTCTTCGACCCCCTGAGCGTCTTCTGGTGCATCGCTCCCGACGGACGGCTCGTCGCGACGGTCCTCGAGGTGCACAACACCTACGGGGGCCGGCACGCCTACCTCGTGGACGTCGACGACCATGGCCGCGCAGTGGTCGACAAGGCGTTCTACGTCTCTCCGTTCAACGACGTCTCCGGCGAATACCACGTCCGGCTCGTCCTCGACGAGCAGCGCGTCGCCGTGGCCATCCGGCTCACCCGGGACGGTCAGCCGATCCTCGACGCCTCCGTGTCGGGTCGGCCGAGACCCGCCACGCTCCGCACGATCCTCTCGACCACCGCCCGCCACGCCCTCATGACGTACCGCGTCACGGCCCTCATCCGGTGGCACGGCGTGCGACTGTGGATGCGACGCCTGCCCGTGGTCCCCCGCCCACACCGCCTGGAGGAGGCAGCCCGATGACCACGATCCAGCCCCGCCCCATCGTCCCGACGCTCGCACCGGTCCGTCTGCAGGCCAAGCTCGCACGCACCATCTTCGAGCAGGTCCTCGACCGGGTGCCCGTCGACGTCGTCCTCCCCGACGGCTCCCCGCTGCGAAGGTCCGCCGCGAGCGGGAGCGAGCCCAGCGGCATCCGGCCGACCGTCGAGCTGCGACGGCCCTCAGCCTTCTTCGAGCGCCTCGCCCACCACCCGAAGATCGGCATCGGCGAGGCCTACATGGCCGGCGACTGGCGCGCCGCGCCGGGCACCGACCTCGCGGACGTGTTGCGACCCTTCGCCGCGCGGCTCACGACGGCGATCCCACGCAGGTGGGTCGCCCTCCGGCAGGTCGTCGACCGCGCCATCCCGCACGACCAGCGCAACACGTTGACGGGGTCCCGCCGCAACATCGAGGCGCACTACGACCTGTCCAACGACCTCTTCGCCGCCTTCCTCGACGAGACACTGACGTACAGCTCGGCTCTCTTCGACCGGACGGCCCCGCTCGAGGGGCAGTCGCTCGAGGACGCCCAGCTGCGCAAGGTCCACGCGATCCTCGACGAGGCACGCGTCGGCGACGGCACCACCGTCCTCGAGATCGGCACGGGCTGGGGGACCCTCGCGATCGAGGCGGCCCGCAGGGGGGCTCACGTGACGACCCTGACGCTCTCCCGCGAGCAGGCGGCCCTGGCCCGCGACCGCGCCGCGGCCGCCGGCGTCGCGGACCGCGTCGACGTCCGCCTCGAGGACTACCGCGAGGCACGCGGCAGCTACGACGCGATCGTCTCGGTCGAGATGATCGAGGCGGTCGGCGAGGAGTACTGGCCCACCTACTTCCGCGCCATCGACAGCCTCCTCGCGCCGGGCGGGGTCGCGGCGGTCCAGGCGATCCTCATGGCCCACGACCGCTACCTCGTGACGCGGCGCTCCTACGGCTGGATCCAGAAGCACATCTTTCCCGGCGGGCTCATCCCCAGCCTGCGCGCGATCACCGACGTCACCCAGCGCGGCACCGAGCTGCGGGTGACGGGAGTCCACCGGTTCGGGCTCGACTACGCCGAGACGCTCCGCCGCTGGCGGGCGACCTTCATGGCGCAGTGGCCGCAGGTCGAGGGGCTCGGCTTCGACGAGACCTTCCGCCGCAAGTGGGAGTTCTACCTGGCCTACTGCGAGGCCGGCTTCGACTCCGGCTACCTCGACGTCGCCCAGATCCGCTTCGAGCGGCAGGGTCCCGACACGGTCCGCGGTGCTTCGCCGTCCGCGGGCGTGGCGCAGGACGCAGCGTGAGGACGGTGCTCAGCGGCCAGCGGGTCTGGGTCGTCGGCGCGTCCAGCGGGATCGGGGCGCAGCTGGCCGACGAGCTCGTCCGGCGGGGCGCCTCGGTGGCGGTCAGCGGGCGCCGGGCGAGCGAGCTGGAGGCGGTGTCGGGGGGGCGCATGCTGAGCGTGCCCGTCGACGTCACGGACGCCGACGCCGTGGTCGAGGCGGCCGACGCCGTGCGGGATGGCCTGGGCGGCCTCGACATGGTCATCCACAGCGCCGGCTACTGGAAGCAGTTCGACGCGGCCAGCTGGGACCGCGAGGTCTTCGCCCGCCACGTCGAGGTCAACCTCCTCGGCCTCAACAACGTCCTCGCCGCGGTCGTGCCGAGGTTCGTGGAGCAGGGCCGCGGCCACGTCGTCGGCATCGCGTCGGTCGCGGGCTACCGCGGCCTCGCCGGGTCCGAGGCCTACGGTGCGACCAAGGCGGCGCAGCTCAACCTCCTCGAGGCCATGCGCGCGTCCCTGCCGCCCCACGGGGTCCGAGTGACGACGGTGGCGCCGGGCTTCGTCCGCACCGAGATGACCTCGGTCAACGAGTTCCCCATGCCGTTCCTCATCGATGCCGACGAGGCGGGGCGGGCCATCGCCGACGGCCTGGAGCGCGGTGACGACACCATCGTCTTTCCCAAGCGGATGGCGGTCGCGATGGGGGTCGCCCGTCTCGTCCCCGGCCGGCTGTGGACGACACTCACCTCCCGGGGTGGCCGGGCGTGACCGTCTCGGTCCTCTGGTTCCGGCGCGACCTGCGGGTGTCGGACCACCCCGCCCTGCTCGCCGCGCTGGACTCGGGGACGTCGGTGCTGCCGGTCTTCGTGCTCGACCCGAGGCTGCTCGAGACCGGGCAGCCACGGTCACGGCGGCTCATCACCTCCCTGCGGGCGCTCGCCGACTCCCTCGACGGGCACCTGGTCGTCCGCACCGGCAACCCGGTCGACGTGATCCCGCAGATCGCCCGGGAGGTCGGCGCGGAGTCGGTCCACGTCACCCGGGAGACCACGCCCTTCGGGCGCACGAGGGACGCTGCCGTCGAGGCCGCCCTGCAGTCGGAGGGTCGTCGCCTCGTCGCGACCGGCACGCCGTATGCCGCTGGGCCCGGTCTCGTGGTCACCCAGAGCGGGGCGCCCTACCGCGTCTTCACCCCGTTCGCCAGGGCCTGGCGGGCCCACGGCGCTCCGCCGCCGGCTGCGCCACCGCTGCGGATCCCCTGGTTCGACGGCGAGGTCGGGGGGCTGGCGCTGCCGGCCGTCGCGGCGGCCGGCGGACCCGGGGGCATCGCCGGCGAGGCGGCGGCACGCACCCGCTGGCTCGACTTCCTCGCCGAGGGGCGGCTGGGCCGGTACGCCGAGGACCGCGACCGACCGGACCTCGACGCCACGAGCCGGATGTCCGTCCCGTTGAAGTACGGGGAGATCCATCCTCGGACCCTGCTCGCGGACATCGCCTCCCACCCGGACGGTCGCACGGGCGGGGCGGCCACCTTCGTCACCGAGCTGGCCTGGCGGGAGTTCTACGCCGACGTCCTCTGGCACCGGCCCGAGTCGGCGTGGGAGGACCTGCGGCCCGATCTCGGGCGGATGTCGTACGACGACGGCCCGGAGACCGACCGGCTCGTCGCCGCCTGGCGGGAGGGGCGCACCGGCTACCCCATCGTCGACGCCGGGATGCGCCAGCTGCTCGGAGAGGGCTGGATGCACAACCGGCTGCGCATGATCACCGCGAGCTTCCTCACCAAGGACCTCCACGTCTGGTGGCCCGTCGGCGCCCGCTACTTCCTCGACCAGCTCCTCGACGGCGACATCGCCTCGAACAGCCACGGCTGGCAGTGGGTGGCCGGGACCGGCACCGACGCCGCGCCGTACTTCCGCGTCCTCAACCCGCTCCGGCAGGCCCACCGCTTCGACCCCGAGGGCGACTACGTGCGACGGTGGGTGCCGGAGCTCGGGCACCTGGCGGGTCCGGCCGTGCACGAGCCCTGGGACCACCCGAACGGGTATGCGCACGGGTATCCGGGCCGCGTCGTCGACCACGACGCCGAGCGCAGGGAGGCCCTGGCCCGCTACGAGCTGTCGAGGAGGTGACCTGGTGCGAGGCCCGGTGGCCGAGCTGAGGGCGTTCCTCGACGCCGCCCTCGTGCGACCCGTCGTCGACGCCCGACCCGACCCGCCCGAGATGCGGCTCCGGCGTCGGGTCGTCGTCGCGCTCAGTCTCGTGGTCGGCGCGGCCCTGCTCGCCTGGGCTTTGCGGATCCGGCCCGGTGACGCCCTCTTCTACGCCGCCACCCTCGGCCTCGCCGGAGTGTGGTGCCTGGGCGCGGTCCTCTCCGGGCCGCTCCGCCTCGGTCTCGGGCACACCCGCCGGGGTGCTCGGGAACGCCCCGTCCTCCAGTCCCTGGCCCTGGGCGGACTCCTCCTCGGGGCCTTCCTCGCCGGCGCCCTCGTCGTCGCCCGCATCCCGGTTCTCCGGGCCCCCGTCGACGACCTGCTCGACCACGCCCGCTTCGGGTCCCTGCCCGTGGTGCTCGGCATCACCGTGCTCAACGGGATCGCCGAGGAGCTGTACTTCCGCGGCGCCCTCTACGCGGCCCTCCCCAAGCATGCCGTGGCCGTGACCACCGTGCTCTACGCGCTGACCACGGTCGGCAGCGGCGTGCCCCTGCTCGTCCTCGCGGCCGTCGTCGTGGGCCTCGTCACCGCCCTGCAGCGACGCGTCACCGGCGGGATCCTCGGACCGGTCATCACGCATGTCACGTGGTCGACCGGGATGCTCCTGCTCCTCCCACCCGTCCTCGACCTCGTGAGGTGAACCCTTGACCACCCAGCCAACTCCCAGCCCGACACCCAGCCCGACAATCCGCTCGCAGAACGGCGCGGCCGAGCCGAACGCCGGCCGAACCGCGCTGGTGACCGGCGCCTCCGGCTACATCGGCGGCCAGCTCGTCCCCCGGCTGCTCGCCGAGGGCTGGCAGGTCCGGGTCCTGACCCGACGGTCCGGGTCGCTCGACGCCCGCCCGTGGGCGAGGGACGTCGAGGTCGTCGTGGGGGACGTCGCGGACCGCGGCGACCTCGGGAAGGCGCTCAGCGGCATACGGACTGCGTACTACCTCGTGCACTCGATGGACGACGAGCCGGACTTCGCCGAGCGCGACCGGGAGGCGGCGGCCACCTTTGGCTCGGCGGCGCGGGACGCCGGCGTGCAACGCATCGTCTACCTCGGCGGGCTCCACCCCGCCGGCGAGGAGCTGTCGCCGCACCTCGCCTCCCGGGTCGAGGTGGGGCGCATCCTGCTCGAGTCGGGGGTGCCCACGGCCGTGCTGCAGGCGGCCGTCGTCCTCGGCGACGGGTCGGTCTCCTTCGACATGCTGCGCCACCTGACGACCCGCCTTCCCGCGATGGTGGCGCCGAAGTGGCTCGACAACCGGATCCAGCCCATCGCCGTCGACGACGTCATCACGCTGCTCGCCGGCGCGGCCGACCTGCCCGCTGACGCCAACCGGACCTTCGACATCGGCGGCCCAGACGTGCTGACCTATCGGGAGATGATCCAGCGCTTCGCCGCCGTGACAGGGATGCGTCAGCGGGTCGTCGTGACGATCCCCGTCCTCACCCCACGCCTCGCCAGCCACTGGGTCGGCCTCGTCACCCCGATCGGCGCCGGCATCGCCAAACCCCTCGTCGGCAGCCTCGTCCACGAGGTCGTCGCCAAGGAGTCGGACCTGCTCGAGCTCGTCCCCGTGCCCGGAGGGCTCACCGGCTTCGACGACGCGGTGCGACGGGCGATGGAGGGGACGACGCCGGATACGGCGCTGCGCAACCTCGCCCTCACGGGTGCGGCTGTCACGGCGGCCGCGGTCGTGGGTTCGCTCGCCACCCAGCCCGGCTCGCGGTGGTACCGCAGCCTCGACCTCCCTCGGTGGCAACCGCCGAAGGCGGCCTTCCCCATCGTCTGGAGCCTTCTCTACGCGGATCTCGCCGCCTCCACCGCGGCGACGCTCACCGGCCTCGACCGCGAGGGCGAGGGGGCGGCACGGAAGCGCCGGACGTACCTCGCCGCGGTGGGCGTCAACCTCGCCCTCAACGCGGGGTGGAGCGTCGTCTTCTGGCGGGCCCGGAGGCCTGGGGCCGCCGCCCTCGAGTCGGCCGTCCTGACCGCGAGCGGAGCGGACCTGGTGCGCCGTTCCGCTGCGGTCAACCCGATCGCCGGCCGGGCCCTCGCGCCCTACGTGGCCTGGTGCGGCTTCGCGACGCTGCTCAGCGCGGCGATCGAGCGACGCAACCGTCGATGAACTCGTCTATAAATATCTAGTATGAGCGCAATAGATCCGCAGAGAGGCCGATCGTCGGCTCTCGGCCCGCGGCGGAGCGGCCGGCGGACCGGCCGGCGGAAAGGCCGGCCACACCCCGCCTGACGGCGTCCACGCCGTTCGTCCACACCCACCAGTAGCCGACACCGACGGCGAGAGAGGCGACGAAGGCGGGGACGGGAGACCCCCAGAGGTGCTCGAGCACCTGCCAGTGGATGACGTACACGTAGAGCGAGGCGGCCGCCAGCACCTGGACGACGGGCACGAACGCCGCGGGGATCCGCGAGAGCGGCTTCCAGATGAGAAGCAGCACGAAGGCGAGCGAGAGCAGGTCACGCGCCGGGTTGCCGGAGAACGTGCCGACGCTGAGCACCGCCACCGCGGTGACGATCCACTGCTCCCGGCGGGTCACCGCCCTCGCGACGGACCAGCCGAGGAAGAAGAGGAAGAGGACGACGAGGGCCGAGCCCTGCATGCGGGGACCGGGAAGGGGGAAGAGCGGCAGGCGCAGCGTGAAGGCCAGGGCGGTGAGCGCCAGCGGCAGTCCGAGGGGCCAGCGCCGCTCGGCGCGAGCCACCGCCGGGACGGCCACGAGGCCCATGGCCACGACGAGCGCCACGACGAGGGCCTCGACGAACCAGAACCGCCACGGCGGGCCCAGGCGCTCCTCGCCGAGGAGCCAGTTGGCGAGGAAGAGGTTGCGCGTCTCGTAGTAGCCACCGACGAGATGCGCCGGCACGATGACGGCCACGGTCGGCAGCACGACCCGGGTTGCGCCGCGGGCCAACGAGCGCAGGCGGTCGCGCGCGCGGTCGGAGGCGAGCGCGAAGCGCACGACGTTGTAGCCGACCAGGACGAGAAGGGCGTGCGCCGTGCCCTGGAGGACGAAGACGTCGGCGTGGGTGCCGACGATGAGCACGATGGCCAGGGCCCGGAGCCACACGTTGGTCTCGACGGTGCGGCTCGTCGCCGCGGGCCGTCGCCAGCCCCGCCCCCGGCCGACCCGGCTGCCCGACCCGCTCCCCGGCGCGTGCCTGCCGCCCGCGACAGCGGGCTGGTCCGCGGCGGACGACGTCCGGCGCGCGGCGGCCTCCTCGAGCTCTGCAACTGGCGTGACGTGCCACGACGGAGGCAGGGTCCCGAGCAGCTGCTCGAGGCGGATGGACACCTCGACGTAGGACAAGGAGTCGCCCCCCAGCGTGACGAACGTCGAGGACGGCGCGACATGAGACCGGCCGAGGGCTGCCGCGTAGAGGGCAGCGACCGTGTCCGTTTGCGCCGTCGCTGAGCCGTCGGTTCGGTCCCGAACCTCCTCGACCAGCGACAGCACCGCCGCGTAGTCCGTCTTGCCGTTGGCTCGGACCGGCTGCTCCGGGACCGCGACGACGACGATCGCGGAGGCGGGGGCGCCGCTCAGGCGGGCGGCCGACCGGCGCAGCGCCCCGTGGTCCACCGACCCCGGGCCTCCCTCACCGACGGCGACCGTGACGGCGAGCAGCCCCTCGCGGCCGGCGCACCGGACGTCGTGGCCACCGAGTCGCAGCCCGCGCTCGACCTGGTCGAGGTCGATGCGGTGGCCGAGGACCTTGGTGAAGCGGCTGCTCCGTCCGGTCACCTCGTAGACGCCGGCCTCGGTCCGTCGGCCGAGGTCACCCGTCCGGAGTCGCTCGACCGTGCGCGGGAGGGCGAGGTCCGCAGGGGAGTCGGCATAGCCGAGCATCACGTTCGGGCCGGAGTACACGAGCTCCCCGTCGACCACCTCGAGGGACCCCCCGGGGACGGGCACCCCGATGGACGACGGCTGCTCGAGTGCCAGCCGCGGAGGGAGGTACGCCATCCGGGCCGTTGCCTCGGTCTGGCCGTACATGACGAAGAGGTCCCAGCCGCGGGCCTGGCCCACCTCGGCCCAGTGGCGGACCTGTTCGGGGTCGAGCCGACCGCCGGCCTGGGTGACGTAGCGCAGGCTCGGGAGGTCCATCGAGCCGAAACCCACCCGCTCGAGGAGCTCGAACGTGTAGGGGACGCCGGCCAGCGTGGTGGCCCTCGCGGCCCGGAACAGGTTCCAGAAGCACTCGTCGACGACCGAGAGGTCGGTGAGCGCGATGCTGGCACCCCGGCTCAGGTGAGAGTGCACCACGGAGAGCCCGTAGCAGTAGTGCAGCGGGAGGGTTGTTGCTGCACAGTCGGTTTCCCGGATGTTCAGGTAGGTCGCGATCTGGTCGGCGTTGGCCGCGAGGTTGTCCCAGGAGAGCCGGACGAGCTTGGGCGAGCCCGTCGAGCCGCTGGTGCTGAGCAGGAGGGCGAGGTCGGGGTGCAGCTGGTGCGCCGATCCCTCCCGGACGACCTCGAGTGCCCCGCTGGCGCCGACGACGACATCCGGGTCGTATGCCGCTCGGAGCGTCTCGCGCGCCGGCTCGCTGTCGCTGGGGACGAGGAGCACGACGTGGCCCCCCGCAAGAGCCCCCAGGTAGCCGATCAGGCTCTCGAGGTGGTTGGCCCCCTCGACGAGCACGAGTCGTCGGGTCGTGCCGAGGGACTCAGCCACCTCGTCCACGCGCCGGGCGAGCTCGGCATAGGTCAGCGTGTCGTGCTCCGTGACCACGGCGAGCGCCGAGCCGTGGGAGGCGAGGTCGCGCACCCATGGCAGTCCGCAAGGCACCCGGGTGAGGTCGCCGGTCAGCACAGTCACAGAGTCATTGAATAGGTGAGCCTTACCTAATGCAAACCGGCGTTCCACGCTGCGGTACGCCCGGTCGTCTGAGGTACCCCGACCCACCTCAGCCCGCGCAACGGCGTCTGAGGTACCGGGGACCCAGGCGCGGCGACGCAGAGATAGGGAGGTCGCCCGATGTGGTGGCCTACCTCACGAGCCGACTCTGGAGAGGTCAGCAGAAGAGGACCACGACAGGGAACCATCATGACCAGCTCGATCACCTTGATCACTCCCGAGTTCATGAAGGCGGAGCTCGAGGCCAGGTACGGCCCGCGGCCCCGCCGCAGCTGGCGACGCAGGCCCGCCTCGTCGCTCGCCGTGGAGGCACGGGCGCACCGTCAGCGGACCGACGAGGCGGCCCGTCTGGCAGTGCCGGCCCGGGCGCACTGACGAGCCGGCCTCGACTGCCGGCCCGAAAACGGACGAGACGTTGTCGGACCCATCACGGATAATCCGGCGTATGCCGTTCACCACCGGGGCCCTGGTCGGCCGGGGCTCGGAGCTGGTCCGCCTCGCGGGTGCCGTCGGGCTCGTCGACTCGCTCGACGGCACCCGCGGCGGCGTGGCCATCGTCTCCGGGGATGCCGGCATCGGCAAGTCGCGGCTGCTCCTGCAGCTGACCACGGACGCGGACCGGGGCGGGTGGCTCACCGCGACGGGCCACTGCGTCGGGCAGGCCGGCAGTGCTCTCGCCTACCTCCCGTTCGTGGAGCTCATCGGCCTGCTCGACCGCATGACCCCTGACGTCGTCACCCAGGTCCTCGGCTCACACCCGAGCCTGGCCCGGCTCCTCCCACGCAGGGACGGCGTCACGGGAACAGGGGGAGGCGCCGACTCGGCGAAGGAGGCCAGCCCCGGCCTCGTCGCCGAGTCGGTCCATGCCCTGCTCACGGCCTTCGGGGCCGTCCGGCCGACTCTCGTCGTCATCGAGGACGTGCACTGGGCGGACCACTCGTCGCGGGACCTGCTCACCCTCCTGCTCACCCGCTCCTTCACGACTCCGGTCGCCCTGGTCGCCAGCTACCGCTCCGACGACCTCCACCGCAAGCACCCGCTGCACGAGACGCTGGCCGTGTGGGACCGCATCCCGCACGTGACGCACGTCAGCCTCGCGCCGCTCCCCGACGCCGCCGTGGCCGAGATCGTCGAGGGGATCGAGGG
>Ga0209347_1006488_pt1 | contig 10342 bp, 9 predicted proteins | sample AutmiccommuBRH23_FD_187382 | JGI IMG/M metagenome (GOLD analysis project Ga0209347, IMG submission 187382) | Deep subsurface microbial communities from Mt. Terri, Switzerland - Autotrophic microbial communities BRH/23 (SPAdes) (version 2) | ecosystem: Environmental > Aquatic > Deep subsurface >...
GAGCTGCAGCACGTACACGAGAACGAAGAGCAGTGCCACACCGGCAATGATATATCTTCTCTTGGCCAAAGGATTATGTATGCTCACTTTGTTTTCTCTTATATAGTAAACTATCCATCGTGATAATGATCAGGATGGTGATGGCGGCAGAGGTGACAATCCGAAGAAGGGTGCTCATCAGGTTGAAGAGCGTGAACGACTCAATGAAAAAGAGCAGTGTGAGATGCAGCAACACCATAAATATGGTAAATCTGACAAAGGGTCCTGCAGCTGTGTAGATGCCCGGCACGAACGCATCGTACTCCACTTTTTCGAAAAACAGGTCCATGACCGGTTTTCTTAAAGAGGCCACGATGGTGAATGCCGCCGCGTTCATGCCGGGTGTATTCAGAAAGATATCAATGATCAGCCCCATCAGGAAAGCGGAGATAATCACGAAAAAGAGGTTCCTGCCCATGGGGAGCTTCAGCAGGAAGTAGCCGTACAAAACAGGTGTAGCCAGTCCGAACAGGCTGATCCTGTTCAGCAACAATACCTGTAGTAGTATCAACATCACAAACAGTGCTATTTCGTAAAAATAACTTAGCTTCATTATTGTAAAATATCCTCCAGCGCTTTCTGCTCTTCGTAGAACAGATCATTGATCACCAGCACATCCTGCAGCGTATAAAAATCGGTCGCCAGATGAATGTTGAAGGTGTTGAAATTATCATCCCCCGATACACCGGTCTCACTTACGTAACCGATGATGAGGTTCTTCGGAAAAATACGAGAGAAGCTGGTCAGCACGGTATCTCCTTCATGAAAAGGTTCATGTCTGGGCAGCTCCTGCAACTGTGCCACCCTGATATTCTTACCATCCCAGGAGAGGGAGCCGTAGTTTTCGGAGTTCTTCAGCCTGGCACTCAACCGGAACTTGGGATTGATCACGGGGATCACCACCGAGAAGTTAGGCGAGACGTTCGAGACCACCCCCACAACACCTCTCTGCGATATCACCCCCATGTCGGGTTTGATCCCGTTGCTTGCACCTTTGTTGAGCGTGATAAAATTATTCACACCCGAGAAGCTGAGGTTGACCACTTTCGCCGGGATAAAAACAAACTGTGGCTGACCCGCAGAGTCTGCAACAAAAGCGTTCATCCCGACAGAGTCAGACACTTCAACGCTATCATTCTCTGCCAGGAGTGCATAAAGCGTTTTCTCCAGCGCGGCATTTCGTTCCAGCAGCAGCTGATTACTCTTCTTCAGAAAGAAGAACGATGTGACGTTATCGGAAGCGGTGTAGAACATACCCGCCACATGATTTGCAGAGGTCAGGTAGACACTGCGCTGATAGGAGTTATGCGTAAAAACGAGATAGAAACTGAGTGCAACAAGTAGTATTGCAACCAGCCAGTGACTATTTCGTATGATGAAGTTAAAAAGATGACGCATGCAATCATAAAGCTATCAGCCCACAGCTATTTATCGCATCAGAAAGGTGAACTTATCGATATTCCTCAGGGCGATGCTTGTTCCCAGAGCTACCATGTGCAACGGATCATCCACCACGGTGAACCGAATACCTATCTTTTCTGTTAATCGTTTATCGAGCCCTCTCAGCAAGGCACCACCACCCGTAAGGTAGATACCGTTACGCACGATATCGGCATACAACTCTGGCGGGGTCTGCTCCAGCGCGCTCAGCACGGCCGAGTCCACCTTAGTTACCGATTTCTCAATGCAATGGGCAATCTCCTGATAAGAGACAGGCACATCCATCGGTAGTGAGGTCATACGGTTAGGTCCGTGAACGACGAAATCTTCCGGTGGATTATCCAGCTCAGTAAGCACGGAGCCAACATTGATCTTTATCTGCTCGGCGGTACGGTCACCCACCTTGATGTTGTGTTGACGCCCCATGTAATCCTGGATATCTTCAGTGAAATCATCACCGGCGATCTTGATCGATTTGTTGGAGACGATACCGCCCAGTGAGATCACCGCGATTTCAGTCGTTCCACCGCCTATATCAACGATCATGTTTCCTTCGGGTGCTTCCACATCGAGGCCTATCCCGAGCGCGGCAGCCATAGGCTCAAAGATCATGTATACATCGCGGCCGCCGGCATGCTCAGCCGAGTCGCGCACAGCACGTATCTCCACCTCAGTGCTTCCCGACGGAATACAGATAACCACACGCAATGAAGGAGAAAAGAGTCCTCCCTTGTTCTTGTTTGCCATCTTGATCATGCCGCGGATCATCTGTTCCGCAGCATTAAAATCGGCAATCACACCATCTCTCAAAGGTCTTACCGTACGTATATTTTCATGTGTCTTACCATGCATTTGTCTCGCTTTCTCGCCCAATGCAATCATCTTGTCGGTTTTGCGATCCAGTGCTACGATGGATGGTTCGTCCAGTAGTATCTTCCCTGCATTGTTCACAATAACAGAGTTGGCTGTTCCAAGGTCCATCGCCAGCTCCTGTGTAAATGAAAATAATCCCATAATATTTTAAGTTATCAGCAGTCAGCTTTCAGCTTCAGCTTTGAGTGTTTAATGTTTAAAATGCCTTACACCGGTAGTCACCATGGCAACACCGTTGCTGTTGCAGTAGTCCACTGACTCCGTATCGCGGATGGAACCACCCGGCTGAATGACGGCAGTGATACCCGCCTTGTGTGCTATCTCCACACAATCGGAGAATGGAAAGAAAGCATCGCTGGCCATCACTGCCCCCTGCAGATCGAAATGAAACGTTCCCGCTTTGCCGATCGCCTGGTTCAGTGCGTCCACTCTCGATGTCTGTCCTGTACCGCTGGCGATAAGCTGTTTGTTCTTTGCCAGCACAATCGCATTCGACTTGGTATGTTTCACCAGTATGTTGGCGAAGAGCAGATCGTCCATCTCTGCGCTGTCGGGATCTTTATCGGTAACCACCTGCAGATTGTCCTCAGCCTGAACGCTCATGTTCTTATCCTGCACCAGCGCTCCGTTCAGGACAGAACGGTACTGCAGCTTCTGCGTTGCTTTCTCTGCCGATTTAAGCACCAAAATTATACGATTTTTCTTTTGAAACAAAATATCCAGTGCATCATTGTCATACCCTGGCGCGATCATCACTTCGAAAAAGATGTTATTGATCACCTCTGCTGCTGCTCTGTCGACCCTTCTGTTGGTCACCACGACACCTCCGAATGCTGATACGGGGTCAGCAGCGAGGGCCGCATCCCATGCCTCTTTCACGGTGGGGCGACAAGCCATGCCGCAGGCGTTGTTGTGCTTCAGTATGGCTACTGCTGTTTCGTCGAAATCAGAGATGAGCGAAACCGCTGCATCGATATCAAGAAGGTTATTGTAAGATATCTCCTTCCCGTGCAGCTGCTCAAAGATCTCTTCGAAGTCACCATAGAAGGTACCCTGCTGATGAGGGTTCTCACCGTAACGCAGCTGCTTCCCGTCGTCCAGGGACACACGTAAGGCCGAACGGTCGTCATTATCGAAATAGCGGAAGATGGCTGCGTCATACCCCGAGGAGACCTTGAAAGCCTCTTTGGCAAACCAGCGTCTCTCCTCCATATCGGAGAGACCCTTTTTCTCCTTCAGCAGATCGAGCAGTGGTCTGTATTGTTCTTTGGATGCCACGATAATCACATCCTTGTGGTTTTTCGCCGCACCACGAATTAACGAGATACCGCCAATATCAATCTTTTCAATGATCTCTTCCCCTGTACCACCCGCTGCCACCGTCTCTTCGAACGGGTAGAGGTCGACGATCACCAGATCGATAGAGGGTATATCATATGACTTCACCTGTTTTTTATCCGCGTCGTTATCGCGCCGGTATAAGATCCCACCGAGAATCTTGGGGTGAAGAGTCTTCACCCTGCCTCCCAGGATGGAGGGGTATCCGCTCACCTCCTCCACAGCCTCACACTCGTAACCCAGCGATTCTATAAATTCGCGGGTGCCGCCTGTAGAAATAAACTTGACTCTTAAGCTGTCTAACTCCTGAAGTATCTCCTCTAATCCTTCTTTATGATATACTGAAATGAGGGCTGTTTGAATTTTTTGTGACATCATCTGCCTTTTTGACACGTTAATTTTTTAAAGGAGTACAAAGGTATAAAATCTATCGATCATTATCGAGATTTAGCCCATTAGTTTTGTGAAAAAAAAGCGGGGATCTCACCCATAATGATATCCCCGCATCTGTTCCACAAAAAAAAAATTATTTCACTTCCCACCCGAGGGCGCTGGCGCCAAGTACGGCAGCATCGCTCTCTTTAAGATCGGAGAACATCAGTTTCACCTTGTTCTTGAAAATATTGAGCAGGTTTTTCTCCATGCTCACACGGATAGGGTTCATAATCAGATCGCCCGCTTTCGCCAATCCACCGAAGAGAATGATTGCTTCGGGACTGGAGAATGCAATGAAATCGGCAAAAGCCTCACCCAGCATCTCACCGGTGAAACGGAAAATCTCTTTCGCCATCTCATCACCTGCCATCGCTGCATCGAACACATCCTTCGACGTGATATCGTCAACAGGTATACTGCGCAGACGTGTCTGGGTCTCAGGTCTCAGCTCCAGGTACTCGCGTGCCGTACGTGCCACACCTGTGGCAGAGGTGTAAGCTTCGAGACATCCCGTTCTGCCACAGCCGCAGATACGACCGTTATGGCGGCGCATGATCACGTGTCCCAGCTCACCGGCAAAGCCGTCATGGCCATACACCATCTGTCCGTTCACCACGATACCGCTGCCGACACCTGTCCCCAGCGTGATCACGATAAAATCTTTCATACCGCGTGCTGCTCCGTAGGTCATCTCACCAATAGCTGCCGCGTTCGCATCGTTGGTGAGCGCCACCGGAATACCTACACGGTCTTCCAGCATCTGAGCGAATGGGATCACACCCTTCCAGTTCAGATTGGGTGCAAACTCGATACTGCCTGTGAAGTAGTTACCGTTGGGTGTACCTGCACCAATACCCTTGATCTGGTCTTTGGTCGTTGTCTGACTGATGAGGTCCTCAATAAGCGCTGTCAGCTCATCCAGATAGGCCTCTACCCCGGGATGTTTAGATGTTTTAATACTACCGCTGATTAATATCTGTCCTCTTTTATCCACTATGCCGACAACTGTGTTTGTTCCGCCGACATCAATACCTATTACATAGGGTTTGTCCATGATTTGTTCTATTAAAAGTTAGTCAATGTTGATTGAATTCATATACTCTGGCACAAATATAAAGAAATTTCATTAAAGAGCTTTCCGGAAGATCGAATTATTTTTTATTTTTAGCGATAAGTGGTAAGCTGTAAGCGGTAAGCGGTAAGCTGTAAGCGGTAAGCGATAAGCTGTAAGCGATAAGCGATAAGCAATAAGCGATAAGCGGTAAGCGGTAAGCGGTAAGCGGTAAGCGGTAAGCGATAAGCTGTAAGCGGTAAGCGGTAAGCGGTAAGCGGTAAGCGATAAGCAATAAGCGGTAAGCGGTAAGATTTTTGTTTTTTAGTTTTCGAATAATGATTGTCAATATAATAAAATTATCTACATTTGCACTTTTTGAATTTACATTTAACGGTTGCAAGCCTGAATTAATATCATATTCAAATCAAATTGCCCAACAATAGATACATAACGATTATACTGAAACAACCAATCAATCATGAATGAAATTAAATTTTATAGCGGGGAGATTATCCCGTTAGAGCTACACAAAGTACGCATCGTACAAAAACTACACCTGGTACCCATTGAAAGAAGACTCGAGGCTTTACAGGAGGGCGGGTACAACACCTTCAGACTGAACACGAAGGATGTCTTCCTCGACATGCTCACCGACAGTGGCACCAATGCCATGAGTGACAACCAGCTGGCTGCAATGATGCAGGCCGATGATGCCTATGCGGGATCACAGAGTTTTTACCGTCTGCAGAAAGCAGTGGAGGATGTGCTGGGCAAGAAATACTACCTGCCGGTACATCAGGGACGCGCTGCGGAGAATATCCTCTCCAACGCCTATGTGCGCAAAGGCAATCTGGTGCCGATGAACTACCACTTCACCACGGCCATGGCTCATATCACCCAATATGGCGGTAAGATCGCCGAGTTGTTGTATGACGAAGCCTATGTGATCAACTCCTCCCACCCTTTTAAGGGGAACATGAATATTGAGAAACTGGAAGAGATCATCAAGATCCACGGTGCCAAAAACATCCCTTTCATCCGTATGGAAGCCTCCACCAACCTGATAGGTGGACAGCCTTTCTCGGTACAGAACCTGAGGGATGTGAGAGCCATTGCCGATAAGTACAACATCCGCCTGGTGCTCGACGCCAGCCTGATAGGTGAAAATGCCTTCCTTGTGCTTCAAAGGGAGGAGGAGTTCAAAGAGAGTAACATGGGTGAGGTGATGAAGATCATGACCTCCCTTTCCGATATCGTCTATTTCTCGGCACGCAAGCTGAGCTCATCACGCGGTGGGGGCATCTGTACCGACAACCCCGACATCTACCGTGAGCTGGAGGCGCTGGTACCTCTTTTCGAAGGGTTCCTGACCTATGGAGGTATCTCAGTGCGTGAGATAGAGGCGATGGCTGTAGGTCTCTATGAGACGCTCGATGAGACAATGATCAGTCAGAGTCCCAGCTTCATCGCCTATCTGGTCAATGCGCTGGATGCAAAGGGTGTCCCGATGATCAAACCGGCCGGGGTGCTGGGTGCCCACGTCGATGCGATGCAGGTGTGTGATCATATCCCCCAGAAAGAGTACCCTGCCGGCGCACTCGCTGCCGCCCTTTTTCTTATTTCAGGCATCAGGGGTATGGAGCGTGGTTCCATCTCCAACCAGCGTGATGAGTATGGCAATGAGACTTACGCCGATATGGAGCTGTTGCGCCTCGCTGTACCGCGCCGCGTTTTCACCCTGTCACAGATCAAGTATGTGGAGGACAGAATGAACTGGCTCTACGATAACAGGAAGTTGATAGGTGGTCTTCGCTTTGTATATGAGCCGCCGGTGCTCCGCTTTTTTATGGGCGGACTGGAGCCGGTAAGCGACTGGCCGGAGAAGCTGATAGCCAAGTTCAAAGAGGACTTTGGAGAGAGTTTATAAAATAGAGGTAAAAAGATCGCTTTGAGAGCGGTCTTTTTTTTTAACTTTTATTTATTATATTTTAAACAATCAACCCGACCCTATTTGGTACAATTGTACTAATTTTAACCAATTATTCACCTAACACTTAAAAAATGAAGCGAAACAGAATCATTCTCCTTATGTTCACACTGCTGATAAGCACTACAGGAATCAACGCACAGCAGATTATTGCCCACCGCGGCTACTGGAAAACCGACGGTTCGGCACAAAACTCCATCGCAGCGCTGATAAAGGCGGACTCCATCCGTGCCTTCGGCTCTGAAGTAGATATATGGTTGTCCTCCGACGGTGTGCCGGTGGTGAACCACGATGCGACGATCATGCTGAAGGGAGAAAAGATCCGTGTTGAAGAGACACCCCTGGCCACACTGCGGCAGGTGAAGCTCTCCAATGGTGAGACGCTGCCCACCCTGGAGGAGTACCTCGATGCATTTGCCACCTGCAGCCACACCAAGCTGATCATCGAGTTCAAAACGCACAGTACCAAAGAGCGTGAAGCGGAGCTGGCAAAGAAGGTGATCGGCATGGTCCGTGCACGGGGACTACAGGAGAAGGTGGAGTATATTGCCTTCGATATTCATTTTGTACAACAGGTGAGAATAATCGATCCGCAGGCCAAAGTTTACTACCTCAATGGCGATTTGTCGCCCGGGGATCTTGCTGCGATGGGCGCAGCAGGGTTCGATTATCACTATAATGTCGCTTATAAACAGCCTGAATGGGTGCAGGCGGCGCATGATCTGGGCATGCAGGTCAACATCTGGACTGTCAACAAGCCGGAAGATATACAGAAGATGATCGATCTGAAGGTCGACTATATCACCACCGATGAACCGTTGCTTGTGAAAGAGATATTGCAAAAACAATGAACCTGAAAGAACAACTCAACCGGGCTATTGAGATCGCCATGTCGGCACACGAGGGACAACTCGACACCAACAATGGCCGTCCCTACATTGAGCATCCCTTCCGGGTGATGAGTGCGGGACATACATTGCAGGAGAAGATCGCAGGCATACTGCACGATGTGGTGGAGGACAGCTCCTGGACACTGGATCAACTGACTGAAGAGGGTTTCTCACAGGAAATCATCGATGGCGTTGATGCCTTGACGCGACGTGGTAACGAGTCGTACGATGATTACCTGCTAAGGGTGCAGGTCAACCCTCTTGCCACACGGGTGAAGCTGAACGACCTGACAGATAACATGGATATCCGCCGCTGGGACGAGATCCCTTACCATGCGCTGCTCCGCCTGCAGAAGTATCTGAAAGCCTATAAGCAGCTCACTGAATAGTGGCCGGCATTTACATCCATATCCCTTTCTGTAAAACACGCTGTACCTATTGCGATTTTTACACCGCCACGAACGAATCACAGATGGAGCCGTTCGTGGCTGCATTATGTGCTGAGGCGAAGATGAGAAGTGAGGAGACAGGGGAGCAGGTGAAAACCGTTTATTTTGGCGGTGGTACACCCTCGCGACTGCACAAAGACCATTTTGAACAGATCTTCGATGCCCTTTTCACCCACTATGCCATTGTGCCGGATGCAGAGATCACCATCGAGGCCAACCCCGATGATCTCACGGAGGAGTATGTACGCATGCTCACAGCGCTGCCTTTTAACCGTATCAGCATCGGCATACAGAGCTTCGATGATGCGGAGCTGACGTTCCTCAGCCGCAGACACACGGGACATGAGGCGATGGCAGCGGTACGGCGGACACAGCAGCATGGCTTCAACAATATCAGTATCGACCTGATGTATGGCCTTCCCGGGCAGACGATGGAGATCTGGCAGAAGAACCTGCAGCAAGCCATCGACCTGAACATCCAGCATATCTCAGCCTACCATCTTATATACGAAGAGAAAACAAGGATGTACAGGCTGCTGAAGGCGGGCAAGATCAGGCCGGTGATGGAGGAGACCAGCACCGCGATGTTCGCACTGCTTATCGACACGCTCACCGCACACGGGTTCATCCAGTATGAGATCTCCGCTTTTGGCAGGGAGGGCTGCTTCTCGCAGCACAACAGTGCCTACTGGAAGGATGTGAAGTATATGGGACTGGGTCCCGCCGCTCACTCCTACAATGGTGATCACCGCTCATGGAACGTGGCATCGATCAACCGTTACATCAAAAGCATGGATGCCGGCATGCCGGAGCGGCAGGAGGAGCAGCTAAGCCTCTATGATAAATACAACGAGTTTATTCTCACCGGCCTGCGCACAATGTGGGGGATCGATCTGCAGGAGTTGAGAGAACGGTACGGTGAGCAGCTGCATCACTTCTGTCTGGAGAACGCACAGCGCTATATCGATCAAAAGCTGCTTACAACAGAGGAGGATCAATTAAAACTCACCCGCGACGGGATCTTTATCTCCGACGGCATCATGAGTGATCTGATGTGGGTCTGAAGTGCACAACAGGTAATCGCCAAAATCGTCTCAATTGACGGTATGTGTACTTATCGCTGAGATCGACGATATTGCTTAGCTTAGCCCCTCAATCACTCCATCAGCGATGTCTATACGTGTTGCCTGCGGGTCGGCAGGGAGGCCCGGCATACGCATCATCTCCCCGGCGATGGCGACGATGAACTCCGACCCCTGGTTGATCACCAGGTCGTTGATCTTGAAACGGAAATCTTTTGCTACGCCGTACCACCGTGGATCGGCAGAGAAGGAGTATTGTGTTTTGGCGATGCATACCGGCATCATTGCGAGAGGCGTCCCTTCAATCATCTTCAGTTTTTTCAGTGCTTTCTCACCCAGCACCACATCACGCGCCCCATAGATCTTCGTGGCTATCTTGGTCAGCTTGGTCTCAATCGTATCCTCGTCGTCATAGGTGAAGCGCAGTTCCCCCGAGGGCTTGTTTTCAACAGCATCGACCACGGCATGGGCCAGCGCCACAGCACCGGCACCACCCTCGGTGAATGCTTCATTCACGGCAAAGGCCACCCCTTTCTCTTCACAGAAGGTGCGGAGGGTATCTATCTCTTCGGGTGTGTCGAACGCATATTTGTTGAACGCCACCACCACCGACTGTTCAAAGTCCGCCAGGTTGAGAAGATGTCTCTCCAGGTTCTGCAGTCCTTTTTTCAGCCCCTCCATATCAGGCTCTTTGATGTTCTTCTCCGGGGTGCCGCCATGCATCTTCAGTCCCTGTGCGGTGACGACGTTCACCG
>Ga0209347_1006489_pt1 | contig 10341 bp, 7 predicted proteins | sample AutmiccommuBRH23_FD_187382 | JGI IMG/M metagenome (GOLD analysis project Ga0209347, IMG submission 187382) | Deep subsurface microbial communities from Mt. Terri, Switzerland - Autotrophic microbial communities BRH/23 (SPAdes) (version 2) | ecosystem: Environmental > Aquatic > Deep subsurface >...
CCTGTCCCGGGAGGTGGCCAGGTAGAGGCGGTAGGTGCCGGGCTGGGACGGGTTCTTGATCCCGGCCTCGGGGCCTATATTTACGCTTACCCGCCCGCCGGGGGCCACCGACAGGCCGTAGGGCACCGCCAGAGTCATGGTTTTATTGCTCAGGGAAACCCTTCTGCCGTCCAGGGCATAGTTATTCACGGTTATGGTGCTCCGGTTGATGATTTGGGGAGGGTCGATCTCCTGGGGAAAGGTGATGCTGATGGTGTCACCTTCGCCTGAAAGGCCGCTGCCGGCCTCGAAGGTGACGTTGTACCCGGCTGCCTCGGCCGGAGTGGCCGGGGTCACCTCGACCCTGGGGGTGCTCACCGTGGCCGGGTTAATGTTGTAAACGTACTGTGACATGGACAGTGTTTTCGAGGTAAAGACCCCCAGGGCATAGCGGCCGGGGCTGGACGGGTTGGCGACGCCGGCCCCGGTCTTGATCATGATCTCAACCGACTGGTTGGCCGCTATGTCCGCAGGCACCTGTAGATCCACCCGGTCTTGGCTGCGGTAAACAAAAACGTCTTTGGCGGGCTGGCTGTTGATCAGCACGTCGGCGGGGTCAATCTGGGCCGGCAGTTCGGCTTCACTGCTGAAGACCAGCGATATGTAGTCGTTGCCGGCCTGGTAAAGATCGGCGCCGGTCTGGTACTGAATACGGTACTCCGGTGTGTCGCCGGCCCGGTAAGTGCTCAGGTCCAGGGACTGGATGCCGGCCAGTGCCGCCGCAGGAATCAGCAGCGCTGCCAGCATGGCTAAAGAAATCAGTAATGATAGGGTTTTTCTCATGGAAGGAGGCCTCCTTTGTAAAAAAGTTCTGTCACTTGTACCACCATCCCCCGCTATTACTATAAACATGAAACCCTTTGGCCGTAAATAGTCCAAATAGTGCAAGGCATGCCTGTCCAAGCCTGAAGTGTATTATTATGGGAGTGAATTTGGGGTTAGCCGGAATAAGTTAAGGGGGCGGTCTGATGGCCGCCCCCTTAGCTTATCCGTTGAGGTATGAAATCTTCTGACATTGTTCCGTCCACCATCAGGGCCACCGGGAAGGAACGGGTGTTGTGGGCCGCTCCCCAGCGGCCCAGGCTGTCGGCCACCAGTATTCCCCCCACCGCACCCTTTTCACCCCAGACCCTGGCGATGGCTTTTTCAGCCGCCTGCTGGGGGTGCAGCCCCTGTTCCAGCAGGGAATCGACATAGCCGGCGGTCAGTGTTTCAATGAAGGCCTCACCCAGGCCGGTGCAGACCACCGCCCCCCTCCGGGAGGCGAATATCCCTCCGCCGATGATCGGTGTGTCGCCCACCCGTCCGGGCAGTTTCAAAAAAGAACCTCCGGTGGAGGAGGCCGCCGCTGTGGCCCCCCGGCTGGAAACCACGCAGCCCACGGTGTCGCAGGCGGGGCAGTCCGCCCGGGGCAGCCCGGTGAAGGGACTGACCTTGGACTGAGTGCCGCCAAACCGTTGATCTCTGGCCCTTTGCCAGGCGGCCAGCATTTCCGGGGTGGTGCAGTTTACCGGCAGAAAGCCCATGGAGCGCGCGAAACTGGTGGCGCCCTCCCCCGCCAGAAGGACATGGGGGGTGTCCTCCAGCACCCGGCGGGCCACCGAGACCGGGTGGTCCACGTCCCTGATGGCCGCCACCGCCCCAAACCTGCCGCTGAGTCCGTCCATCAGCGAGGCGTCCATTTCCACCCGGCCCTCCAGGTTGAGCACTGAACCGAGGCCGGCGTTGAACAGGGGGCAGTCCTCCAGAACTTTAACCGCTTCCTCGGCCGCGCTGATCAGCCCGGCCTCCAAAGCGGCAAAGCCGGCCAGCGCGGCCCGGCGCACAGCCTCCATGTATGGCGGGGCGGTTTTGGCGTCCGCCCCGCCGTGCACCATGATGATGCTCATCTTTCGCCCCTTGTCGCGGCACCCGTGGCCGCGCTGATAAAATGTTAAATCAGATTCAGACAGATTTAGCTTTCATCGTTAGCTGTGTTTGTATAACCAAAAGGGACTGGAAATATTATCAGGGGTCGCCGCCCAGCTTGGCCCTGACCAGATCTGCCACTTCCAGCAGGTCGGCCCGGTCTTTTAACTGAAGGCTCAGCACCCGCATGACCTTGTCGTAGCTGTCACCGGGCCGGACCACCTGGCTGATGACCTCCTCCAGCTGGCCCCTGGTCAGCCGTGGAGACAGGTACTGCTCCAGGATAGACACGCCCAGGCTCAACTCAGCGTGCCTTGGGGATGCTGCGCCGTGAAAGCTCATCTCCTCCCGGTAGGTCTTGATCAGTCTTCTCAGCACGATGGAGATCTCGCCGTCGCTGAGGTGCTGATCGCCGGTGGACCTTTCCTTGGACTTATGGGTTAGGGCAGCCTTCAGCATCCTCAGGGCCGAAACCCGGTGGGGATCTTTTTCCTTGATGGCCAGCCTGAGGTCATGATTGATTTTTTCAATAATCACAAGCCGTCACTCCGTTTTGTGATTTTTTGCCTTTCATATATTTCATTTTTATCACGAAAAGGGGAGGGTGACAATGGATAAAAGTTGATTTGATTTGCCTCGGATGATTCTTTGAACATAAATTATGCAATTATTACCATTATAGTTTATAATTATTATAACAACTCGGACCCATTGAAGGGATTGGTCAGGCGTGGATATTGCTATACGACTTAAAAAGCTGAGAGAAGATAAGGGCTTGAGCCAGTACCGCCTGGCCCGGCATTCCGGTGTCAGCCAGTCCTTTCTCAGCTCCCTGGAGGCCGGGGCCAAGTGGCCTACGGTGTATACCCTGAATAAAATCTGTGGCAGCCTTGGTGTCAGTTTGTCGGAATTTTTCTCCGAGGAGGGTGCCAGGGGCGGCCAAGCCGGTGCCCTGCTGGCTGAGTTAATACGCCTGGACCCCGGGCAGTGCAGTGCCCTGGCCGGGTTCCTCTCCTGCCTCAGGACGGCCGGGGGACAAGCCGGGCAAGTCACTGCCGGCACAGGGGAAGGCAGTTCTGCCGGTAATCCCGGGACCTCCGGCGGGGCCGGTGATCTCAACCGCCTGGAGGAGGCCCTAAGGCTGTCGGAGCAGAAGTTTAGCAGTTTTTTTAATTTTATCCCGGTCCCGGTATTGGTCTGTGATTTGTATGAAAGAAGAATCAAGGATGCAAATGAGGTCTTTCTGCAAAATCTTGGCTACAGGCGGGATGAGGTGGTTGGCCGGAGGTTAACTGATTTTGAACTGTGGGCCGATCCAAATGAGCGTGACAGCTTGGGCCGGTTAATCGTGGAACGAGGTGCCCTGCACGATATAGTGGTTGGTATCCGCCGGAAAAATGGTGATCAGGGCACAGCCTTGTTCTCGGCCCGGATCATGGAGATTGACGGCACGCCTTGCATAGTCGGGGTGATGCGCGACATTACGGGACGCAAGGGACTGGAGAAGCTGAGGGAGACCTGTTTGTAAGGACTTTCATGCTGGGTGGGGATGCGGTTTTGGCTATGCAGTGCCGCTTACCGGTGATCTGAATTACGCAGCCAAAGTTATTCTGCGCACAGAGTTAAAAGTGCTCCGCTTTGAACGGAAACCCGTTGAACCATACCGGTTTAGCGGGTTTTATCATTAAAGGCGCCAGCTATCACTTGCCAAGGCTAACCAGTCATTCGAAATCTTTCAACTTCTTAGGATTCTGTTGTAAATCATTGATAAGGAGAGTAAAATGATAAAGTCTTTGGCTTTTTGGGCTTCATATTACGTAGTGATAATTAATCTAAAAATATTTAACTAGTTATATTTTATTGACTAATGTATTGAAAAAAACGCAGCGGGGGCGCATAACGTGGAATTGGTTGACTTACAGGAAAAAATGTTTTTCTTCACCCTGGTCCTCTATTTGGCCGGGGCGGTGCTGCCTTTGACGGTCCGGAGGGGCGGCCGGCTGCCTCTGACCATGGGCTGCTGCCTGGGCGCGGCGGCCGGGCTTTCGGGGCTGACCCTGGGTGTGGCCGGGCTGTTTTCCCCGGAACCCTTTACGCTGAGTCTGGGCTACATACTGCCCGGGGTGGAATTAAGTGTCTATCTGGACAGGCTGGCCGGCTTTTTTCTGGCCACTATTTGCCTGGTCACGGCCCTGGCCAGCTTTTATTCCCTTGGCTATATGGGGATCTACCCGAAGCGGAGCACGGCCTGGTGGGCCTTCTGCTACAATCTTTTCTCTCTTTCCATGTGCCTGGTGGTGATGGTGGACAATATGGTGGCCTTTCTCATTTGCTGGGAGCTGATGACTCTGGCCTCCTATTTTCTGGTGACCTTCGAGTACCGCCACCAGCAGGTCAGGAGGGCCGGCTTTGCCTACATAGTGATGACCCACCTGGGCACGGTGTTTATTATGAGCGCCTTCTTCCTGGCCTCCGGCGGGGGCGGCTGGAGCTTCGCAGATTTGGCCGGCGGCGCCGGGTCCCTGTCTGGAACCGCCAGGAGCCTGGTTTTTCTGTGCGCCCTGATTGGCTTCGGCACCAAGGCCGGCGTGGTGCCGCTGCACATCTGGCTGCCCTCGGCCCACCCCGCGGCCCCCAGCAATGTCTCGGCGGTGATGAGCGGGGTGATGCTGAAAACAGCTATTTACGGTTTGATGCGCCTGGTCATCGATATTTTGGGGGGCGGGCCGGCCTGGTGGGGCGGGCTGGTGCTGGCCGCCGGGGTTGTCTCGGCGGTGCTTGGCGTGGTCTACGCCCTGATGGAGCACGACTTAAAGCGCCTGCTGGCCTTTCACAGCGTGGAGAATATAGGTATTATACTGATGGGACTGGGGGCCGGGATGATTTTTTACGCCTGGTCCATGCCGGTGCCCGGTGCCATTGCCATTGCCGCCGGGCTGTTTCACGTGATCAACCACGCGGTTTTTAAAAGTCTTCTCTTCCTCGGGGCCGGTTCAATTTATTACGCCACCGGGACCCGGGATATCGAGCAATTGGGCGGGCTGATTAAGAGGATGCCCCAGACCGCCGTGCTCTTTCTGACCGGGGCCATCTCGATCTCGGCCATTCCCCCCTTTAACGGCTTTGCCAGCGAGTATCAGATCTATCAGTCACTGTTGGCGCTGTCCCTGGCTAAGGTCTCGGTCTTCTGGAGTATGGCCGGGGTGTTGGCCTGCGCCGCCCTGGCCCTGACCGGGGCACTGGCCGCCGCCTGCTTTGTCAAGGCTTTTGGGGTGTCTTTCCTGGCCCTGCCCAGGAGTGAAAAGGCCGCCAAGGCCACTGAGCCGCCCCTGGCCATGCGGGCCGGCATGATCCCACTGGCGGTGCTGTGCCTGGTGCTGGGGGTTTTCCCCCAGGTGGTGCTGAATCCCCTGGCCGGAGTGGCGGGGCAGTTGATGCCCGGTCCGCAAATCAGCCTGCCGGCACTCTTCAACCCGGGCCTGGCCCTGCTGCTGGCCGCCGTGCTGGCCTCCCTGGCTGTGCTGAGCAGGCTTTCCGGGGGACTCCGGGCCAGGCGGGCCGAGACCTGGGGCTGCGGCATGGCGCCCGACGCCACCATGGAGTACACCGCCGCCTCCTACTCACAGCCGGTGAGAAGGATCTACCGGTCCCTGCTGCAGCCCCGGCGGGAGGTAATCAGGGAATACCGGCTATGGCCTTACTTCAATTACAGTATTTATTTCGAGGAAAGGATCAGGTCGGTGTTCAATGAGTTCCTGTACGTGCCGCTGCGTCGTTTCACCGTCTCGGTGTCCCAGAGGTGGCGCTGCATTCAGTGCGGGAACATCAACCTGTACCTTGGCTATATATTTGTGACCCTGGTGGTCCTGCTGTTTTACGTCAGGTAGGAGGTATGCTTATGACCGGAAGTGTTCTGTCGGCGGGGGGGCAGATGGTATTTCTGATGCTGCTGGCCCCGCTGGTCAACGGAGTGATTAAAAAGGCAAAGGCCCTGACCCAGTGCCGGAGGGGGCCCGGGGTACTGCAGCCCTATTTCGACATATTAAAGTTTCTGCGCCGGGACCCGGTGGTATCGGTGCACACCTCCTGGGTGACCCAGCTGACCCCCCTGGTCTGCCTGGGGGCCTACCTGGCGGCGGGCAGCCTGATTCCCCTCTGGGGCAGCCAGGGGGTGGCCTTGGGCGACCTGATTGCCTTAATTTACCTTTTTGCCCTGGCCAGGTTTTTCCTGGCCCTGGCCGCGCTTGAGCCTGGCAGCGCCTTCGGCGGGATGGGCTCAAGCCGGGAAATGATGATCACCTCCCTGGTGGAGCCGGTGTTGGTGCTGGGGCTTTTCGGCCTGGTGCTGGCCGCCGGTTCCACGGACCTGGGGGTACTGGCCGGGGCGGGGCGGAACCCGGCCGGTGTGCTGGCCTTTATTGGTCTGATGATCGTCACAGTGGCCGAGACCGGGCGCATCCCGGTGGACAACCCGGACACCCACCTGGAGCTGACCATGGTTCATGAGGCCATGCTGCTGGAATACGCCGGCAGGCAGCTGGGATTCCTGCACTGGGCGGCCATGATCAAGCAACTGGTGCTGCTGGTGCTGCTGGTCCACCTGTTCTGGCCCCAGCCCACCGGCATTCCGGTAGCCGCGGCACTGGGACTGCTGGCTGCCAAGGTCACCGCCCTGGGGCTGGTGCTGGCCATGATCGAAAGTGTTTTGGCCAAAATGAGGCTGTTCAGGCTGCCCGAGCTGATGGCGGGAGGGGCCTCCTTTTGTCTGTTGGCGGTGCTGGCCAACAGCCTTCTAAAATAGGGCTGTGCTAAACATCACCTGACCTGGCGTGAGATAGCTGTGAAAAAGTTTTGGAGGAGTGGGCAGGTTGACCGAAATACTGTCTTTTGTTTTTCTGATGGCCGGGCTTTTGATGCTGGCGGGGAGGGTTGTGGCCAGGAACATCACCCTTTTGGTGGTGCAGTCCCTGGCCTTGAGCGGTATTGCTTTTTATCTGGGGCTGGCCGGCGGCCAGGTTGGCTGGCATATGTTGGCGGTGGGGGCGCTCACCCTGGTGGTGAAGGTGGTCATTTTGCCCCTGGTGCTGTATAAGCTGGCCGCCCGGGTGGTTGTCTACCGGGAGGTTCCCCTGACCATCGGGCTGGGGCCTTCGCTATTGATGGGCGTGCTGCTGGTGGGGCTGACCTATGCCTACATTGTGCCGGTGCTGCTCAATGAGGTCAATTCCGGCAGCCAGCTTTTCCCGGTGTCGCTGTCCACCGTGCTGCTGGGATTCTTTTTCATGGTCAGCCGGAGGTCGGCCTTCAATCAGATCATCGGCATCATTTCCATGGAAAACGGGCTTTTTTTATGCGCCCTGGCCGTCACCGGGGGGATGCCCCTGATCATTGAGCTGGGCATATTTTTCGACCTGCTGGTGGGCGCCATGGTCATGGGTCTGATGACCCGGCGCATCCGGGGCGCCTTTGACACCCTGGACACCAAAATGTTGAGCAAGCTCAAAGGGTAAAGGGGAGAAGGGGTAAATGGAGATGCTTTATCTGCTGCTGCTTATTCCCGCCCTGACCGGGGCGGCTGTGCTGCTGCCGCTGGGCGCCGTTTGGCGGGAAAGGATTAATCTGGCCGGGTCGCTGCTCACCGGCGGGGTGGCTGGGTGGAGTTCTTTTTGGGCGCTGCAGTCCGGAGGGATTGGCGGTCCGGGCGATTTTCTGGTCATCGACGAGCTTTCGGCGGTGCTGGTATTCATTATCGGCGTGGTGGGGACCATCTGCTGCCTGTACACCGTGACTTATCTGAGGGCCGACCTCAAAAACGGGGAGCTGGCTGAGAACAGGACCGGCAGTTTCTTTGCCCTCCTGCAGCTTTTCGTGGCCACCATGTATCTGGCCGTGCTGGCCGACAATATCGGGGTGATGTGGGTGGCCATCGAAGGCACCACCATCGTCTCGGCGCTGCTGGTGGGCTTTTACCGGAACCGGGCCTCCCTGGAGGCGGCATGGAAGTATATAATCATCTGCACCGTGGGCATAGCCTTCGCCATGCTGGGCATTATTCTGACTTTTCACGCGGCCCGGGCCGCCCTGGGCGCCGGTGAGATCAGCCTCAGCTGGCGGTTCCTTTACCCTCTGGCCTCGAGCCTGGACCCGGCGCTGATGAAGCTGGCCTTCGTCTTTGTGCTGGTGGGCTACGGCACCAAGGCAGGACTGTTCCCGCTGCACACCTGGCTGCCGGACGCCCACAGCCAGGCGCCCTCGCCGGTCAGCGCCCTGCTCTCCGGGGTTCTCCTGAACTGCGCTGTTTACGCCATCATTCGTTTTCACCTGCTGGCCTCGGCCTCCGGTGATTTTTCAGGCCGGCTGCTGGTGGCCTTCGGGATTATCTCCATGGCCGGGGCGCTGCCCTTTATCTTGGTGCAAAAGGATATCAAGCGGCTGCTGGCCTACTCCAGCGTCGAGCATATGGGGATCATCGTGCTGGGGGTGGGGCTGGGCGGGCACCTGGGCTACGCCGGGGCGCTCCTGCACATGGTCAACCATGCCCTGGGCAAGGCGGTGCTTTTCCTGAGCGCCGGCACCCTGGCCCAGGGTTATCACAGCAAGCTGATCCCCAGGATGAAGGGGATCGGCCAGCTGCTGCCCATCACCTCCACCATTTTTATGGCCAGCCTTTTAGCCATCGGTGGAGCGCCCCCCTTTGGGCTTTTTTTCAGTGAGATCAATGTGGCCTCCCGGGGTTTTGAGGCCGGACACGCCGGACTGGGCTTCGTCTTTTTAATGGTGGTGGCCGTGGTTTTTGCCGGGATGATTTATTTTGCCGGGAAGATGTACTTCAGTGACCTGCCCTCCCGCTTTCCCAAGGGGGAGAGGTTTTCCGCGGCCCACGCCCTGATGCTGCTGCCGGTCTGCCTGCTGGTGGCCCAGGGTGTGTATATGCCGGGACAGGTTCAGCACCTGCTCGGTAAAGTGGTCAGCTATATGATCGCCGGGGGTGTGAACTGATGGACAGGCCGCAATCTTTAATTGAGGAACTTCAGAACCGGGCGGGCTGGCAGTTGCATGAGTCCGCCGGCGGGTGGGCACTGAGGTTAAAAGTACCTGCAGGTGATCTCCCGGCTGCCGCCGATTTGTCCAGGGAGGCCGGCGCCCTTTTGCTGACCATGGCCGGTGTGGACCGGCGGCCGGTGGATGGCTGCTTTGCGGTCTATCCGGTATTTGCCCTGCCCGGGGGAGGGCTGATGGAAATTGAGTCCACCCTGGACCCGGAGTGCCCGGCCTACCCCTCCCTGACCCCGGTGCTGCCATCGGCTCACTGGCTGGAAAGGGAGCTGAAAGATATGTTCGGGATCGTCGCCCTGGGGCACCCGGAACTGAGCCGGCTGGTGCTGCACCCGGACTGGCCGGCCAGCGTCCACCCCCTGCGAAAAGACTTCATCGCCGGGACGGCGGTGCCCAGGGTGGCCGGTGAAATGGAGTTTCGCCCGGTGGAGGGAGAGGGACTGTTCAAGGTGCCGGTGGGGCCGGTGCACGCCGGGATCATTGAGCCGGGGCACTTCCGGTTTTCGGTCTTCGGCGAGGACGTCGTCGACCTGCAGGCCCAGCTTTTTTACACTCACCGGGGGGTGGAGAAGTCCGCCGAGTCCAAACACATAAGTCAAGCCATGCTGGTGGCCGAGAGGGTCTGCGGGGCCTGCTCGGCCTCCCACGCCGTGTCATACGCCCAGGCCGTGGAGTCCCTGGCCGGGGTGGAAATACCGGCTGCGGCCCGCTATATCAGAACCATCCTGCTGGAGATGGAGCGGCTCTACAACCACGTCGGGGACATCGGCAATATCTGCGCCGGCATAGGATTCTCCTACGCCATCAGCCGGGGGGCCATCCTCAAGGAAAGGCTGATGAGGATGAACCTGCGCCTGACCGGGCACCGCTACCTGCGCGGCATGGTGGTCCCGGGCGGCGTGGCCATGGAGCTCCGGGAAACGCCGGAGATAAGGCGGGAGCTGGCCGCCCTGGAGCAGGATCTAAAGGAGCTGACCGGGGTGATGCTCTCCTCCCACTCGCTGCTGGACCGGGTGCAAACCACCGGGGTTTTGCCTTTGCAGGCGGCTTTGGACCTGGGGGCGGTGGGGCCGGCGGCCAGGGCCTCCGGGGTGGACCGGGATCTGAGGCGGGACCTGCCCCACGCCGCCTACGGCGATTTGGAGTTCGAAGTGCCGATGCAGCAGGGAGGGGACGTTTTCTGCCGGCTGAAGCAGCGCCTGGACGAATGCCGGGAAACCTTCGCCATACTGAGGCAGGCCTTTGAAAGGCTGCCCCGGGGCGATCTGGCGGTGGAGATGCCTGACCTGCCGCCCTACCGGACCGCCTCCGGCTGCACCGAATCGGCCAGGGGGGCCA
>Ga0209347_1006490_pt1 | contig 10339 bp, 11 predicted proteins | sample AutmiccommuBRH23_FD_187382 | JGI IMG/M metagenome (GOLD analysis project Ga0209347, IMG submission 187382) | Deep subsurface microbial communities from Mt. Terri, Switzerland - Autotrophic microbial communities BRH/23 (SPAdes) (version 2) | ecosystem: Environmental > Aquatic > Deep subsurface >...
AAGAAATCGGGGGTTGAAGTTCAAGAGCAAGTGCAAGTTCAAGTGCAGCCCCTTTGGGGAAATTCAAATTCAAATTCAAAAACAAAATTGCTTATTGATAATTGATTATTGTTGCTCTCTGCCGACTGCGTACTGCCGACTGCCTACAAATAGATGGTGCAGAAGTAGTGGGATTTCTCAGTCGCTCCGCTCCTTCGAAATGACATGGTGGGTGCTCCGCTCCTTCGAAATGACATGGTGGGTGCTCCGCTCCTTCGAAATGACATGGTGGGTGCTCCGCTCCTTCGAAATGACATGGTGGGTGCTTCGTATTATGAAATGACGAAAACATTTACCCTGGCCCCAAATAAACATCTAAACATATAAGCAACTAAACCCACCTCTGCCTTCATCATGAAGCGAGCTACGCTCTGCTTCATGACTGCCAACTGCCTACTATTCAACCTCCTACGGGGAAATACAAATTCAAAAGCAAAAGCAAAAATTACTCATTGCTAATTGTTTATTGTTTATTGTTCATTGATTATAACCTTCTGCCTACTGCCACTGCCAACTGCCTTCTAATCCACTGTCTCCACTTCGTACTTCGTACCTCGTACCCCGTACTTTCCCTTCTGTCTACTGCCACTGCCTCCTGCCCACTGATCAACCCCCTCTTTCCCTCTGGATCTGCTCATAGGCCATCTGCACCTGCTTGAATTTTTCCTCAGCCCCTTTTTTAATGGCCTCGTCCGCGGTAATCACCTTATCCGGGTGGTATTTCTTCGCCATCCGGCGGTAGGCGCTTTTCACTTCTTCATCGGAAGCCGTTTTATCGATTTCCAGGATTTTATACGCATTATCCGCCGATTTAACGAACATGGCTTTGATACTTTCAAAATCATAGGCCCCCACGCGGAGGTAGCCCGCAATCTCCTGGAGCTTGCTTATTTCGGCGGTACTAAGGGAACCATCGGCCCCGGCTATGCCGAAGAGGAAATGCAGCAGCTGCAGGCGGACCTCATAGCGGGTGCGCTGGTTGAGGTGGTTGCAGATACGTTCGGCGGAGATTTCGCGTTTCTTGATGACTTCGTTGAATGTCCGGAAGATAGCATTAGACCGTTCCTTGCCATAGGTGCTCAGGAAATACTGCCGCACATAATCCAGTTCCCGCTGGCTTACCTGTCCGTCTGCCTTGATCACTATGGAGCATAGCGAAAGCAGGTTCAATTCAAAATCCGCAGGCGAAACCTGCTGCCTGGTTGTGTCCCCGAAAACTGTCCGGGCCCCTCCCGGGCTTTTGGCATTGTCGATAAAACTCCCCAGCAGGAATCCTATTATGGCCCCCGGGAGCCGAAAGACGAAGTATCCCAGGATAGCGGCAATCCATTTGATCATAAGCGTTCAAAAATTTTGGCAAAGATAGGACAAACCCATTGAAACGGGGCCAGGCCGTAAGGGATGTAGCCGCTTTATGAGGAATGGCTTAAAATAGTTATCTTTGTAGCCTGTAATGATTTAAAAAAACAAACATATGTATCCTGCGGAATTAGTTAAACCTATGAGAGAAGACCTGGCAGCTGTCGGGTTCGAAGAATTATATACGGCCGAATCTGTTGAAGAGGCCATAAACCAGGAGGGAACAACCCTGGTGGTCGTAAACTCTGTCTGCGGCTGCGCCGCGGCCAATGCGCGGCCCGGGGCCAAGATGAGTTTGCAGAACGCCAAAAAACCCGACCACCTTGTAACTGTTTTTGCAGGGGTGGATACCGAGGCCGTGAATGCAGCCCGGAATTTGATGGTCCCTTTCCCCCCTTCATCGCCCAGCATGGCCCTTTTTAAAGACGGGGAACTGGTTCATATGATTGAACGCCACCATATTGAAGGACGTCCTGCCGAACTGATAGCCGAAAACCTCAAAGAAGCGTATAACGAATTCTGTTGATGCGATCTTCGGAATCCCGGCCCACCCGGTTCAGGAAATCACTTTTCAAAACCGTTCTTTAGGGACGGTTTTTTATTTTTGCGCCATGAGGAAACTACTTGCCTACCCTTTGAACGTGCTGTTCTTCATTTGCTTCGGCGTGCTGCTGGTTATCTTCCATCCCATACAGTGGTTCTGCCTGAACGTACTGGGCTATGATGCCCACAAGCAGAGCGTGAGTTTCCTGAACCTCGGTATTATGGGCTGTACCCTGTTGCTGGGCACCCGATATACCTTTAAAAACCCGCATAAGATCCCTACCGGAAGGCCCCTGATCCTGGTTTCCAACCACCAGAGCATGTTCGATATCCCGCCTATAATCTGGTATATGCGCAAGTACCACCCCAAATTTGTAAGTAAAATAGAGTTGGGAAAAGGTATCCCCAGCGTCTCGTACAACCTGCGGCATGGGGGTTCTGTCCTTATCAACAGAAAAGACAGCAAACAGGCGCTTGTTGAGATCACCAAACTGGGCCGCTATATTGAAGCAACGAACCGGACCGCAGTGATCTTTCCCGAAGGGACAAGAAGCCGCGATGGCCATCCAAAGAAATTTCAACCCCTTGGGCTGAAGATCCTGATAAAAAATGCCCCTTCTGCCGTGCTTGCAGGCATCAGCATCAACAATTCCTGGAAACTGATGCGGTGGGGGAAATTTCCCTATGGCATCGGGCAGCACCTGAAATTCGAAGTGCATGAACCCCTTGAAAACAATGGGGACGCCGACGCGCTCATAGCCAAAATTGAAGAACAGATTAAGAACGGAATAAACGTATAGCCATGACAGACGCCGACCTGGTGGAAAAAACCATCGCCTTTATCAAGGAGACCCTGAAAGATGCCGAAGGGGGGCACGACTGGTTCCACACCCGGCGGGTTTTCAAGAATACCCTGCTTATTGCGAAGGATGAAGGGGTGGATGTGCTGGTAGTTAGCCTTGGCGCCCTGCTGCACGATGTGGCCGATGCCAAATTCCACGGCGGGGATGAAAAAATAGGACCTAAAAAGGCAGGGAAATTCCTGAAATCCATAAAAGTGCCTTCCGAAACCCTCGCCCATGTCGTAAAGATCGTCGAACATTGTTCCTTTAAAAACAGCCTGTCCCGAAAAAAGGGCTTCGACTCGCCGGAACTCCGGGTGGTTCAGGATGCCGACCGGCTCGACGCCATGGGTGCCATAGGTATTGCCCGGGCCTTCCATTACGGTGGTTTCACGAACAGGACCCTGTATGATCCGGATATCCCCCCAAAACTCCATATGACCAAAGAGGAATATAAAAAATCCGACAGCCCCACCATCAACCATTTTTACGAAAAGCTGCTTTTACTGAAAGACGGGATGCATACCAAAGCCGGGAAGCGCCTTGCGGAAGAGCGGCACCGGTTTATGCTTGCCTACCTCGAACAATTCTATAAGGAATGGAACGGCCAGGCCTGAGAAAAGCTTATCGGGATATCTCGCCGGCTTTCCCGCTTTTATTTTTTTGTATCTTCACTTTTCTGCTAACATAATTACAATCTAAACCATGCAAAGAAGAAAGTTTATCAAGAATGCCGCGGCTTCCTCGGCAGTATTTTCAATTGTTCCAAGTTTTGTACTCGGCAAGGGGCATGTCCCTCCAAGCGACACCCTCTATGTAGCGGCATTTGGAGTGGGTGGCCGGGGCGCTTCGGTTATGGATGGCCTGGATGAGACCGGGAAGGTAAAATATGTAAGCCTTTGCGATGTGGACGAGCGCCGGGCAGCCGAAACTTTCAAGAAACACGATAAAACACCCCGCTATAAGGATTTCAGGGAAGTGTATGACAAGCACCTGGACGCGATCGATGCCATTATGGTGGCAACACCCGATCATACGCATGCCGCCATAGCCTTACCGTTTATGCGTGCAAAAAAGCATGCCTATGTGGAAAAACCACTGACACACAATATCAATGAAGCCAGGATGATGACCCGCGTTGCCAGGGAAAACGGCATAGTAACCCAAATGGGCAACCAGGGGGCCTCCAGCGATGGAAGCCGCGAAGCCAGGGAATGGATGGAATCCGGGATTATCGGGAAGGTAGAACGGGTGGATTGCTGGACCAACCGCCCGGTTTGGCCACAGGGGGTTCCCCTGCCAACGGAAAAACAGAAAATCCCCCGCGAACTCGAATGGGACCTGTGGCTGGGCCCGGCCGCGATGCGCGATTACAACCAGGCCTACCTCCCTTTTAAATGGAGGGGCTGGTGGGACTTTGGCACCGGGGCCCTCGGCGATATGGGATGCCATATCATGGAAACCCCATTCAGCGTGCTCGACCTGGGTTACCCAACAGAGGCCGAAGCCAGCTGCACCACCAATTGGGTGGACGATTTCGTGGAGGCCGACTACAGCCATTCATGTCCGTCTTCGTCCATAGTACGGCTGAAGTTCAATACCGAAGCCCATGGGGATATCGCCCTGAACTGGTATGACGGCGGACTTAAGCCCGACCTCCCCGATGAATTGCTCGACGGGGAACCCATAGGCGACAACGGTGGCGGCTCCATCTTTTACGGTACCAAAGGGATCCTCATTTGCGATACCTACTCCAGGAACGCCCGCCTGGTACCTTCCAAATTGATGGGCATGATGAACAAGCCCGAACCTTACCTCAAGCGGATAGCGGGTGATATAAACGGGCACCAGCGAAACTGGGTGGAAGCCTGCCTGAACGGTACGGAAACATCTTCTGATTTCCAGCGCTCCGGACCCTTAACCGAGGCCGTCCTGATGGGTAATCTCGCTATTAAGTCATACCAGTACAAGGAGCGGAATGAAAATGGCAGGGGCTTTAAATACCCCGGAAGGAGGAAGATCCTTTGGGACGGGGAACAGATGAACGTTACCAACTGGGCGAAAGCCAACGAATGGGTACGGGGCAGTTACCGCCAGGGCTGGGAACTTAGCTAAGCTGTTTTTGCCTCAACGCCTGCTGCTTTTTTATAAAATGGAATTTTTCGGCATCATTCCGGCTGAGCTTGATGGCCATTTGCAGGGACCTGATGGCTTCGGGGAATTTTGCCAATCCCTGATAGAGTTCTGCTAATATGGCATACGAAAGTGCACTTGTTTGAAATTCAGGATGTTGTTCCATCGTCCTGAATTCAACCAGAGCCATTTTTGGTCCATGGACCCGGTTAAAGGGTACCAGCCTGTTAAGCGTCACAACCGGGGAATCGTACAGCCGTAATTGCCGGTCATACAATTCCAGGATTTTCCCCCAACGGGTTTTATCAAAGGTTTTGGCCCTGCAATGCTCATAAGCAACTGCTGCTTCAAGATAGTATTTCGAGGGTTGCTTCTGTAGTCGCGCTGCAAGTTCCAAATGCTCCTTTCCAATACGGATAAGAGGGCCGTTGTATAAATCCCTGTCCTGGTGTTCCAGGTCAACTAACCCGCCGTTAACATCCAGGCGGGCATCGAAACGGGAGGCATGAAAACACATAAGGGCAATGAGCGCTTCCAATTGTTCATGCCGGCAATAGGGATTCTCCCTTAACAATAAGGCCAGCCTGATAGCTTCATAACAAATGTCTCGCTTGATAAGCTGGGTCCCGCTATTAGATGAATACCCTTCGGAAAACAGTAGATATATTACGCGCAGAACCACAAATAATCGCGAGCTAAGGCCAATTGCCACCGGGCTTTCGAGGCTTTTTATACTCGCTTTTAATTGTTTCTTTGCCCGGGTAAAGGCTTTCGCAATGGCATCCTCCTTTTTTAAAAGGGCCAGGGACAATTCCCTGTTATTGAACCCACCAATAAGTTTCAGGCTAAGGATCAGCTGATACTGTGTTGACAAAGACGGATGGCAACAGGCAAAAATCATTTTTAACTGGCTGTCCTTCAGGTTGCCTTCCAGTGCCACAATGTCAAAATTTTCAGACTCCGGTTGAAAAACCGGGTTTGAACGTCCAATACTTTCATGAAGTTGATCCTTGCGCAATTGGTCTATTACACGATTGCGTGCCACTTTATAAAGCCAGGCGGTTGGATTAGCCGGAACCTCCTTAAAACCCCAGAGCTGCATAGCCCTGATCATGGCATCCTGTACGGCATCTTCTATATTCTCCAGTTGAGCCGTACCGAAAGCATGGGTGAGCGCGGCCATGACCTTGCCGTATTCCGAACGGAATAGCTGTTCAACCAGAAACTTTGGATCTGTTTTATGCATAAGAAAATCCGGGGCAGCATCTATGGCAGAATGTTGCCCCGAACAGACAATTAATGGTTATCCATAGACAGAATTTCACGGACCTCGGTTGTTCCCCCATAGTCAAAAATGGGACAGTCCCTGGAGATTTCAACGGCCTGGTCGAGGTTGGCCGCCGTAACGATCAGGTATCCTCCGACCATCTCAGCCCCCTCGGCAAAAGGGCCGTTTGTGATGATCTCACCCCGGTTTTCAACTACCCTTCCTTCTTCAGCCAATGGCAGCCCGTCTACCAGTTGCCCATTTTCCCTCAGTTTTTCCATCCACGTACCCCAGACTTTCATGTGGGCTTCCTTTTCTGCAGCAGACATGGCGTTAAAGGTTTCATGTCCTCCTCTGAATAAATACAAGAAATTACTCATAATTGTAGATTTTTATTTAATGATTTATACAGTTAAGACGGAGATGAAAGGGCTTTTTGGACAACAAAGTTAGGATTTCCTAAAAAAGTTTGAGTTGCCCGGCTTTATATTGTTCAAATACCGAAGTATTCAGCGCCGGGAAGGTCCTTCCCCGGAAGTAAGACTTTTTTGCAAGGGCCGCCATGGCATGGATCTGCTCGGCCACGGGCCCTTCCCCCCGGTTGCGCAGGCCGAACCGGCTGTCGTTCAGCGAACCGCCATGGCAGGCCGCAATCTGGTTCAGGACTTTATCGGCTTTGCCGGGCATGGCCTTTTTGATCCAGTCAGTAAAGATCTGCCCTATAGCCCCGTTGAGCCGAACAACGGTAAAGGCAAAGGAGAGGGCGCCATGGTCGGCCACGGCTTTGGCCAGGGCGAGCACTTCATGACTGTTGATGCCAGGGATAATGGGGGCCAGCATGGCGTTTACGGGGATGTTGTTCGCGGCAAGGGTTTGTATGGTTTGCAGCCGTTTCGCGATGGTAGCCGTACGGGGTTCGAGGAGCCTTCTGGTTTTCTCGGAAAGGGAGGTCACCGAAATATTAACGCCCACCAGCCGGTCTTTGGCAAGGGCACACAGCAAGTCAAGATCGTTCAGGACGGCCGCATTCTTGGTGATGATGCCAACGGGATGGCGGTATTTCAGGAAAACCACCAGACATTGGCGCGTTAACCGGAATTGCTGCTCGGCCGGCTGATAACAATCCGTATTGCCCGACAAGACGATAGTAGCAGCCTTCCAGTTCCTGCTCCTGAGTTTTTCTTCAAGCAACCTGGGGGCATCTTTCTTGACCAGAATGGTTTGTTCAAAATCCATTCCCGCACTGTACCCCCAATACTCATGCGTATTGCGGGCATAACAATATATACAGCCGTGCTCGCAACCCTGGTAGGGGTTAAGCGACCACTGCATGCCCACATCCGGACTGGTAACCTTATTAACAACCGTTTTAGGAAAGATCTCCAGGTACCTCGTCTTGGTCTGCCTGGCTTCTTCTCCTTCCAGGTGGCAGAACTCCAGGAATTCCGGACGGTCTTCATGCTGGTGCGCCAGGAATTTATTGGGCGGGTTGGCCTGGGCTCCACGGCCTTTTATATAATCTGAGGAACTCATAAGTTGGAATATATCCAAATATATGGAATAATTCCTTATTAGAGGATGGCTGATCAAATCTATTTGTTGGATAAGTCCGGAGCCGGAAACGGCAATTGCCTAATTCATTCCTACCTTCACCAGCTGCTTTTTGCTGCCGCGTTTGGCATAAAACAGCAATTCATTATCCTGTTCATCTATGAGGGGCATAGAGACCATAAGCGGAAGGCGTGCTTCCTGGCTGTCTATAATTTTTTCGTAGCTGATTTTCCCGGCTTCATCCAGCTGAACCACGAACACATTGCGGTTCTGGCCAAAACCCTGTTTAAAGATCAGGCGTTCGTTGTTGATCAGCTGGGGGGTATCTGCAGCCGTACAGAGGAAGAAATAGGTATTGCCGTCTTTGGTATAGGCCGTATACGAAGCGTAGGCGCCGTCGCCCTGGGTTACCTCGGCCTTATTGATATTGCGTGCCCAGACCATATTGCCCGCGGGATCCAGCTTGGCACTTACTATATCATTGTAATGGTACCGTTCTATCTGCACGCGCCCGCCCGAACCGTTGTCCTGCACGCTGCTGGTAACAAAATACTCTTCGGCATTAAAAAGCAGGTGGTTGTCTGCGGTAAAATTCACGCTTTTAAAAACGAGGTTTTTTATCTCCTTGTCGTCTTCCTTCCCAAACTTGTCGAACATAAACTGGGCCGAAAAAGGGTTGTATTTTCTTGTGATGAATCCGAGGGTGGAAGGGTCCAGCTGGAAATAGGCCAGGCCGTTGTAACGGTTATCCTTGCGGTCTGCATAGAAGCCCACGCAAATGAGGTCGTTCTTCCTCATCACGGGCTTAATGCCTTCGGAATACTTGTCGGGATCATCAAAGGTCTGGGTTTTGATCCCGTTATTTGAAAGCATCACCATCTCGTACTGAAACTTGCGTTCCAGGGCCGAAAACCGTTTCTTTTTGTAATAGGCTTTCCCCACCAGGTAGGCCTTGTCCAGTCCCGGGGAGAAGGCTATGTTTTCGAAGGCGTAATTTTTTTCCTCTGTTTCCGCAGAGAAATCGTGCTCCTGGAGTTTTTGCAGGGAGGCATTATAAAGGTGGATCAGGTGTTTGTTTTCCTTCCCCTTCTTAAAATGGGTGCTGATGACGAAGGCCGATTTCTGTTCGTTAAAGAGAACGGTAGTGGTAAAGCCCGAATTAAAATTCCGCTTGTAACGGTCACGTTCAAGGGGGTTATGTACCCGGTCCGAAGCAACTTTCAGCAAGGTCTGTTCGGTAAAACTTATCGCATTCAGGGGGCTGCGGTGCACCACATAATCGTAGGAAAGACTGTTCTCATTATAGGCCAGAAACAGCAGGTACAACTGGCCGTTCATCACATAGCCTTCCACAAAGTCAGGGCCTTTAAGTTTGTAATTGTATTCCGAGACCAGTTCCAGGTCCTTGTTGTATTGCTCGATGAAATAGCCTTTGGGGGTAAGGATGAGCCCTGTATAGTAGGCCCTTACCAGGACAAAGCCCCCCTCCCCGTCTTCCGAGACGGAGACCAGGTTGGAATACTTGTACTTGTCGTCATATTTTTCGCCAAAGGTATAGGAAATAGGCATTTCCTGGGCCAAGCCCAGCATCCCTACAAATGCCAGCAGCAATGGCATACACAGGTTTTTCATAACGGTAAAATTTGGTCGGATGCGGTTTCAGTTGCCCGGGAATCTTGCTTTTCGCTTCTCCAGGAAAGCGGTGGTACCTTCTTTAAAATCGGCAGTCCCGAAACATTTCCCAAAAGCGCTGATCTCGGTTTTAAACCCGTCCGCATCATATTTAAAACCTGCATTTACCGCTTTTATTGCATAGCTGATGGCAACCGGGGAGTTATTGGCAATCTTTCCTGCCAGTTTACGCACGTAAGGCATCAATTCTTCCAGGGAGGTAACGTGGTTGACGAGGCCGTATTCCAGCCCCTTTTCCGATTCTATCATCCCCCCCGCCATGATCATTTCCATAGCGCGCCCTTTGCCGATCAGCTGGGGCAGCCGCTGGGTACCCCCGTAGCCGGGGATGACCCCCAGGGAAACTTCCGGGAGCCCCAGGCGGGCATTGTGGCTTGCTATACGGATATGGCAGGCCATGGCGAGTTCCAGGCCGCCCCCCAGGGCATAGCCGTTAACCGCGGCGATTACCGGCGTCCCCAGGTTCTCTACCAGGTTAAACAGCAATTCCTGCCCCTGCCTGGCAAGCGCTGCGCCTTCCTTTACGGAAAAATGGGCGAACTCGGCGATATCGGCCCCGGCCACAAAGGCCTTTTCCCCTTTGCCGGTCAGGATGATCACCCGTATATCGCCATCTTTATCGAGGATTTTAAAAGCTTCGTGCAGCTCGGCTATGGTAGCCTTGTTCAGAGCATTGAGCTTTTCGGGCCGGTTAATGGTGAGGACAGCCAGGGGGGCTGCCTTTTCCAGGAGGATGTTCTTGAATTTCATGACAATTATTAAATAGGTTCTATTTCGGAAACTTTAGGGAACTCCACGGTAAAGACGGTACCTTTGCCGATTTTGGAAGTAAAGCTGATATGGCCGTTATAGGTCTCCACGATATTCTTCACCATTCCCAGCCCAAGGCCCATCCCGCTGCTCTTGGTGGTAA
>Ga0209347_1006491_pt1 | contig 10339 bp, 10 predicted proteins | sample AutmiccommuBRH23_FD_187382 | JGI IMG/M metagenome (GOLD analysis project Ga0209347, IMG submission 187382) | Deep subsurface microbial communities from Mt. Terri, Switzerland - Autotrophic microbial communities BRH/23 (SPAdes) (version 2) | ecosystem: Environmental > Aquatic > Deep subsurface >...
GTGACATTGTAGAGGTGGAGGTTACCCCAAAGACCTTTGGTCGGATTGCCGCCCAAACCGCGAAGCAGGTGGTTGTTCAGCGTATCCGTGAAGCTGAGCGCGGGGTCATCTATGATGAGTACGCCAACAGAGAGGGTGACATCGTTAACGGTGTTGTCCGGCGCCGCGAGGGGCGCGACATTATGCTGGATCTGGGTAGGGCAGAAGCCGTACTTCGTGGCTCTGAGCAGGTTCACTCTGAAAACTATAAACAGGGGGACCGCCTCAAAGCCTATATCGTGGAGGTCAACAAGACCACTAAGGGGCCTGAGATCATTGTATCAAGGACCCATCCCGGCCTCCTTCGCCGCCTCTTTGAGCTCGAAGTGCCTGAGATCCATGATGGAATTGTCGAGATTAAGGCATTGGCGCGAGAGGCAGGTTCAAGAGCAAAGGTTGCCGTTTTCTCCAATGACGACAAAGTCGACCCCGTGGGGGCCTGCGTTGGTACAAAGGGAGTTAGGGTTCAGACCATAGTCCGGGAGTTACGTGGCGAGAAGATTGATGTTGTTCGTTGGTCCGAAGACGAGGCCGAGTTTGTGGGCTACGCTCTCAGTCCCGCCAAGGTGGTCCGGGTTAACCTGAATGAGGAAGATCATGTTGCCACTGTTATAGTGCCCGACTATCAGCTCTCACTGGCAATAGGCAAAGAGGGCCAGAACGCCCGGTTGGCAGCCAAGTTGACGACCTGGAAGATTGACATCAAGAGTGAGACTGAGATTGCAGAGACGGCGGCCCGCAGGGAAGCAGAGAAACTGTTTGCCGTTGACGAGGATACCGACGATGAGAACGAAGAGTCCCCTCACGCCGAAGAGTCTCTTCACGATGATGGGGGTCTTGAAGAACCTGACGACGATCCGATTGAGGATGAGTCACAGGGCCTGGCAGCAGGAAAAGAGGATATTGAGACAGATTTGGCCAGCGATGAGACGGACCAGGGGACTGAAGAGGACGATAGGGTTGAGGATGGAGAAGGAGATCTGTAAGGCGTTCCAGGAGGTATTTCTATGGTAAAGAGCCGTAGGAGAGTTCCGATGCGCCGGTGCCTGGGCTGCCGAGAGCAGAAGGCCAAGAATGAATTGGTCAGGGTTGTCAGGAGGCCCAGTGGCGAGGTCGCCCTGGATACAACTGGTAAGATGGCAGGGCGTGGGGCCTATGTTTGCCCTGCAAAGTCTTGTCTTGAACTGGCTCAAAAGGGAAAACAACTGGAACGTTCTTTGGGAGTGTCCATACCTGCAGAGGTCTTTGATGGCATTGTAGATGCCACTGTCAATGCTCCTCGTAGTTGAGGGTAGTTTGATGCAAGGTCACTCTTAAAGCGAATTAAGCGGGGGTGATGGCTATAAGTACTATCAGAGTATACGAACTCGCTCGCGAGTTAAAAACAACTAGCAAAGAACTGATAAAGGTCCTTGGAGGGCTTGGGGTTGAGGTCAGTTCACACATGAACACGGTGACTGACGAGACAGCCCTGGCTGTCCGCGAATTACTGATGCAAGGAGACAGCAAGAAGGCTGATGGCACCAAGCCAAAGGCGAAGGCAGCAAAGAAGCCTGAGGCAAAGAAGCCTGAGGCAAAGAAGCCTGAGGCAAAGAAGCCTGAGGCAAAGAAGCCTGAGGCAAAAGCAAAGCAGAAGGTCGATAGTGCTGATGTCAAGGGGGCGAAGAAGCCAGCCAAGGCCAAGGGGCCTGCAAAGGTCCGGGGGGAAGAGCCTGAGGATGGCCATGGTAAAAAGGCCCCTCGCCGCCGCGATGAACACCCAAGTCGCGGTAGACAGGATGACACCAGCGAAGACGCCGAGGACGCCGGCGCCAGTCGCCGGGGTAGGAGACCGGGACGGCGACCCGGTCAAGACCCTGAAGGAAGAGGTCCCGACCACAGGGAGCAGCCATCGCAGCCAAGAGAATTGGTCTTGGGAGAAACAGTTGCGGTAAAGGATCTGGCTGTAGGTCTGAACCGGCCTGTAACTGCAGTTATAAAACGACTCCTATTGATGGGTGTCATAGCCAATGTCAATCAGGCAGTGGACTACGAGACTGCCGCCAGGGTGGCTTCGGAATTCGGCTTCAACGTCAGGCGGGACACCGGTGACCAGAACCGGGTTGGACTGCGCGATACTCTGGCCGAGGAGCTCAACCCTGAGATGGCCAAGGGTAGGTCCCCTGTGGTTACGGTCATGGGTCACGTTGATCACGGGAAGACCTCCGTATTGGACAAGATCCGGGAGGAGAAGGTCACCGAAACCGAGGCCGGTGGAATAACACAGCACATTGGCGCCTACGAGGTCGATTGGAAAGGGAAGAATATTGTATTCCTTGATACCCCGGGCCACGAAGCCTTTACGGCAATGCGCGCCAGGGGCGCGCAGGTAACAGACATCGTGGTGCTTGTGGTTGCTGCCGATGACGGCGTTATGCCGCAGACAATTGAGGCCATCAACCATGTTAAGGCCGCTGGGGTTCCAATGATTGTTGCCATCAATAAGATGGATGTTGCTGGTGCTAATCCAGACAAGGTTATGCGCCAGCTAACCGAGTACAACCTGGTGCCTGAGGCCTGGGGTGGTGATACCGTCTGTGTTTCCGTGTCAGCAATAACCGGTGAAGGCATTGAGGATCTTCTTGAATACATTACGCTGATGGCGGAGATGGAGGAACTGAAGGCCAATCCAGATGAGCCTGCTCGCGGCACTATTGTGGAAGCCGAGTTAGATAAGGGTAGAGGTCCTGTGGCTACGGTAATCGTACAGACCGGTACCCTGAGGGTGGGAGATGCCATTACGGCTGGTTTCACCCACGGCAAGGTAAGGGCACTGATTGATGATAAGGGTGACCGACTGGATGAGGCAGGACCCGCTACTCCCGTTGAGGTGCTTGGGCTCGGGGATGTTCCCAGAGCAGGTGATATCCTGGAGGTCCATCCTGACGATAAGACCGCTAGAGATTCAGCTGAGACCAGAGTCAATGCCGCTAATGAACAGGCCCATAAGCGTCGCCAGGTAACCCTCGATGGTGTGTATCAGCAGATCAAAGAGGGTGACATTAAGGAGCTCAAGGTTGTTCTTAAGGCTGATGTCCACGGTTCTGTTGAAGCGGTGCAGCAGTCCTTGGAGAAGCTTAAGCTGGAGGATGTCACCGTTAAGGTCATTCATGGCGGGGTCGGCGCTATTAGTGAGAGCGACGTCCTGCTGGCTGCTGCCTCTGGAGCTATTATCATTGGCTTCAACGTGCGTCCCGACAGGAATGCATCAGATGTGGCAGAGACAGAGGGCGTAGACATCAGGACCTATCGAGTCATCTACAATCTGCTTCAGGACATTGAGGCGGCCCTCGTTGGTCTGCTGGATCCAGAGTTCAAGGAAGTCGTCCTTGGGCAGGCTGAGGTACGGGCAGTGTTTAAGGTCCCCAGGGCAGGCAATGTTGCTGGCTGCTATATTAGAGACGGCAGAGTTATCAGTCGCTGCAGCATCAGGGTAATCAGGGACGGGATCGTCGTTCATGAAGGGCCGATTGATTCCCTCAGACGCTTCAAGGATGATGTTCGCGAAGTGACCGCAGGCTACGAGTGCGGCATCGGGATTGAGCGTTTTAATGACATCAAGGAAGGCGACGTTCTCGAGGCCTTTCACATGGAAGAGGTTGAGAGAGGTTAAGAGGTAGGTTCAGGTGCGTGTTGGGAGTTGCCGTCTAGATATTATCCTACCGCCCAATCGGTCGCTGAAAGATAAGCGGCGGGTGCTTAAGAGCCTCAGCCAGCGGTGCCGCAACAAGTTTAATGTAGCGGTGGCTGAGGTAGACTACCATGATGTCCTGAATAGAATTGGACTGGGGATAGTCACAGTGGCCGCTGACGAGGACCACTGTAACCGCAGTCTAATGGCGGTTTTGCGCTGGCTCGAAGCAAATGTTGAGGTGATTGACTTCTCATATGAGCTTGAGTCCTTTTGACATAAATGCAACCGTAGCAAGGGGGGGTAACACATGTCTACCCGCAGAATCAGGCGGCTCGAAGGTGCCCTTCAGGAGGAGATAAGTGACATTCTCCGCAAAGAGGTCAGGGATCCCCGGGTTGGCTTTGCCAGTATAACCAGGGTTGAGGTGGCGGCTGATATGAGCCAGGCCAAGGTCTTTGTCAGTATCTACGGTTCTGATGAGGAGAAGAAGGAGTGCCTGAAGGCGCTGGATAGCGCCGCTGGCTTTATCCGTCTACAGATTGGGGAACGCATTCGCGCCAGGCAGACCCCGGAGATCCTGTTCAGGCTTGACGAATCCATCGAACAGGGGGCACGGGTCTTTGAGCTCCTAAGGCAGGTTCAGGAGGAATTGGGCGGGGATAAGGATGGCGACCAGGTTCTCCCGGGGGATGGAGAAGCTGAGGATGGGGCTTCCAAGGAATAGACAGGCACAGGCGGCGTAATACTCGCTGATCTAGAGGGAGTCGATGGTGTGGCAAGTTCTAGCAAATCGAAGGGGCCGTTAAACAGTGTACCGAGGGAGCTAGTGGCGGCAGTTAAGGAAGCCAAGGCCTTTATTGTAGTGACTCACGAGCACCCTGATGGAGATAGTATGGGCAGTTGTCTTGCGGCCCACAGAGCCCTCCAGCAGCTGGGCAAGGATAGTATTGTCTATCTTTCCGCCGATGAGGTGCCAAGGAACTTCAGGTTTCTGCCCGGATCCTCCGAGTTTCAGCCCACCGTTGAGCTTGAGGGGTGGAAGGGGACGGCCCTATTCATCGACTGCGCTGAGCCCAGTCGAGCCATAGGCGGCGAGCAGATTGCCGCTGCCTCAGCATCGGTTATCAACATCGATCACCATATTAGTAATACACTCTTTGGTGACACCAATTGGGTTCTGCCCAGCCTGGGGTCTGCTAGCGAGATGATATACGATCTCATACTGGAATTGGGTGTGGAGATTGATGTCGCTATGGCTACTAATCTCTATGCAGCTGTACTTACGGACACTGGGTCCTTTGTGTATGGCTCCACTCGTCCGGAGACTCACCTCATGGCCGCAGATCTATTGGCCAGGGGGGTCCGCCATAGTCTGGTCTATCAGGAGATCTATGAGAACCGGTCTCTTGAGAGCATGCAGTTGCTAATGCGGTGCCTCAAGACCTTGACGGTAAAGAGAGGGGTTGCCTGGCAGTACCTGTCCCTGGCCGATTTCCGGGAGACGGGGGCAGGCCCTGACGAGGCCGCTGGGCTGGTGAACTACGGAAGGCGCATTGCTGGTGTTGAGGTCAGCATCCTCTTTACAGAGGAAGAGGAAGACGTGGTCAGGATTAGCTTTCGTTCTCAGGCGGATCTGAATGTCAGTGCAGTTGCTGGCGAGTTTGGGGGCGGGGGACACCCTCGCGCTGCTGGCTGCGAGGTAAGAGGCGCCCTGTCGGAGATTATCCCACGGGTAGTGGGCCGTACCCTTGAGGCTCTTGAGCAAGCTCAATAGGTTTCTGGTGGGGTGTGAGGATGATGACGCGGCCAATCGGAGGAGTGGCAAGCCTTGTCAAACCGCCGGGAATGTCTTCCCATGATGTTGTCAGTTTTGCTCGCAGGGTTCTGGGGATCCGCAAAGTAGGCCATTCTGGCACACTAGACCCAGGAGCCGCCGGTGTGCTGGTAGTAGGGGTTGGGCAAGGCACACGGATCCTGGAGTACCTCCTGGATCTTCCCAAGGCGTACCGCGCGGAGATGACATTGGGGGTAGCGACAGAAACGGGCGACGCCTTTGGCAGTGTTGTGTCGGAGTGTGAAGCCGGTAGTATCGGGGTTGAGGATGTACGGGCGGTGGCTGGCGAGTTCTTGGGTCCGCTTAGTCAAGTACCACCGATGACGTCGGCGCTGAAGCACAAGGGGAAGCCCCTATATAGGTTGGCTCGCCAGGGCAAGTCTGTCGAGCGAAAGCCGCGGCCTGTAACAATATACGACTTGAAGGTTGTCAGTTTTGAGCCCGATGGCCAACATCCTAGGGCGATCCTGGACATCAGGTGTTCCAAGGGCACCTATATACGGACCCTTATCCAGGACATTGGCAAGGAGTTGGGTTGCGGAGCGCACATGAGTTTCCTGATTCGACAGGCGGTGGGCTGTTTTAGATTGACGGATGCCCTTTCGCTTCGCGAATTTGAGCTGGGGGTTACCTCCGGCGGCGGTCCTGGGCAGGTCCTGATTGGGGCGGCTGAAGCACTTCAGTTCCTGCCAGCATATGTTCTCAGGCCCGGTGAGGTGGAGAGGGTTACTCACGGCATCCCTCCGGACAGTCAGGCCCTTGAGAGGCGATTGCCGGGTGAAGGAGTTGAATGGGGTCACCTTGATGGTGGCGTTAACAAGGAAGGCGAGATTGTCAGGCTGCTTGATGAGGACTTCAGGTTAGTGGCCACAGGCAAGGAAAAACAGTTAGTTATGGATGCCCACGGTGGGCAGCGTAGATTGGTGACATTAGAGAAGGTTTTCCCACCACTGGAGGAAGACTAGCCGTGGATATTGTCAGGCTGCGAGACGGCCTATTGGACACAACAATACCAGGCTCAACAGCGATTGCCATAGGCGTTTTTGATGGAGTGCATATCGGTCACCAGCACATTATAGGCAAAGCCGTTGCCAAGGCGCAAGACAGAGGGCTGATACCTCTTGTTCTTACCTTTGAACCCCACCCTTCCGTGGTCCTGGGACAGGGCACTCAGATGCCGCTCCTGACTACAGCCGCAGAGAAGGCAGAACTTATGGAGGGGCTTGGGGTAAAGATACTGGCCGTTCAGGAGTTCTCTCGGGGATATGCTGGCATGAGGGCGCTGGATTTTGCTGAGGGGCTGAAAGAGTCCCTGCAAGCCCAGGAGGTGGTGGTGGGGCACGACTTTACCTTTGGGGCGGGTGGAAGTGGTACTGCTGAGCTGCTACGGGAGGTCGGCGATGCCAAGGGTTTTTCAGTGGATGTTGTTCCCGAGATTACTACCGGGAACGGTTTAGCCGCGCGGAGTAGTAACGTCAGGCTGCTCCTACGCCAGGGTGACTTGGCCTCTTCACAGCTCCTTCTGGGGCGACCGTATAGTCTTACAGGAACTGTAATCTACGGGATGGGCCGTGGTAAGCGTTTGGGCTTCCCAACCGCTAACATCAGCATCCCCCCGGAGAAACTTCTGCCGCCTTTTGGAGTCTATGCCGTCAGGGTACTGAACAAGACCACCAGCTCAGTTAGGAGCAAGGGTGGTACTTTAGAGCCCCTGGCTGGGGTGGCTAATCTTGGTACCAATCCCACCTTTGACGCATCTTCTCGGGTTCACTTCGAGGTGCACCTGCTGGACTTCGAAGGGAGTATCTACGGAGAGGTCCTTGAGGTTCAGTTGCTCAGCAGGATCCGGGGAGAGAAGCGGTTTGCGTCACCAACCGAACTGGCAGAACAGATACTGGACGATTGTTGCAACGCCCGGAGTTTGATTCACTCCTGGCCCGCTCCCAAGGCGGAGCGGGGGGCCTCATAGTTGCGTTGAGGGTTGGGTAGTGCTAGAATGGTAAAGGTGATTAGAAAACCGTGTTCTAGGTTTGTTGAAACTCCGACTGCATACTTGGAATACGGGGTTGTTTTAGACAAGGAGGTGAGAGGAAATGACTCTATCAGTAGTAGAGAAGCAGCAGATTATCGATGAGTTTAAGCGTCACGAGAACGACACAGGTTCGCCCGAGGTACAGATTGCAATGCTCACAGAGCGCATTAATTACCTCACAGAGCACCTCAAGGTTCACAAGAGTGACCATCATTCCAGGCGAGGCCTTCTGAAAATGGTTGGCCGTCGCAGGGGCCTCTTGAATTATCTGCGTAAAGAGGACATTGAGCGCTATCGAGCGATTGTTGGGAAACTTGGAATAAGACACAGGTAGCTTTGGGGGCGGGCCTTGACCCGCCCTTTTTAGTAGGTAGGACGTATATTTTGGAATCAGAAGGTAATACTCTGAGTTTGCACGACTGTAGACCAACGGGGTTTCGTCTGCAGCGTGCGCAGTATACGATTAGGAGGACTGGAATTACATGGTACAAGAGTACACAATGGAACTAGGGGGTAGGCCCTTTTCCTTGGAAACTGGGAAACTGGCCAAGCAGATCAATGGGGCTGTGTTAGTCAAGTATGGGGACACTCGAATCCTGGTTACGGCTGGCGCGTCATCATCACCCCGGGAAGGGATTGACTTCTTCCCACTGATGGTTGATATGGAGGAACGGAATTACGCCATCGGAGAGATCCCGGGCGGCATCTTTCGTCGGGAAGGAAGACCGACGGAGAAGGCAATCATTGCCGCAAGACTGACTGATAGGCCTCTGCGACCGCTCTTCCCAGACGGATTCAGGAATGAAGTCCAGATTATCATGACGATCCTGTCGCTGGATTATGATCACTCCGAGGAAATCTGCGGTATGATCGGGGCTTCTGCGGCCCTAGCCATCTCTGATATCCCCTTTGACGGGCCTATTGGCGCTGTTGAGGTCGGGTATATTGATGGAGAGTACGTCATTAATCCCACCAGCGAGCAGTCAAACCAATCGGAGATGTCTCTGATCGTGGCCGCTACAAAAGAGGCTGTCGTCATGGTCGAAGCTTCGGCTGTGGGCCTCCCTGAAGCAGTAGTGCTGCGGGGCCTGACGCGTGCCCATGAAGAGATTAAGCGCATCGTCGCCCTGCAGGAGGAAATGGCCGCGGAGATTGGTAAGGAGAAGATTGAGGTTGTCCTCGATGTTCCTGGCGAAGACGTGGTTAGAGCTGTTAGGGATTTTGCAACTGCCAAGATGCAAGCGGCCATTGACACGGTGGAGAAGCTTGAGCGTCAGGATCGGATCAAGCAGGTCAAGGAAGAGACCCTTACTGCCCTCGAGGATCAGTTCCCCGAGAGAGAGAAAGAAATTAAGCGCGTTCTGGATACGATATTGAAGGAAGAGGTGCGCAAGGGCATCCTGGATCGTGGAGAACGACCAGACGGTCGGGGCCCCACTGATATTCGCGATATCTCCTGTGAGGTTGGCTTGATGCCGCGAGTTCACGGGACAGGTCTGTTCACCCGTGGCCAGACTCAGGTTCTGACGGCGGCAACCCTCGGCAAGGTAAGTGACGTCCAGAGGCTGATTGACCTTGGCGAGGAAGAGTCCAAGCGCGTTATGCACCACTACAACTTCCCGCCCTACTCCGTTGGCGAGACCTGGTTCCTCAGGGGCCCGAAGCGTCGCGAGATTGGCCACGGTTTTCTGGCTGAGAGGGCGCTGCTGCCGGTTATCCCGTCGGACGAAGAGTTCCCCTACACCCTGCGGCTGGTCTCGGAGGTCCTGGAGTCCAATGGATCATCCTCAATGGCCAGTGTCTGCGGTTCGTCCCTGGCGTTGATGGACGCTGGAGTTCCCATAAAAGCACCGGTAGCTGGTATTGCCATGGGATTAGTCAAGGATAAGGACAAGTACAAGATCCTCACTGATATCCAGGGGATGGAGGACCATCTCGGTGATATGGACTTTAAGGTTGCCGGAACTCGCGAGGGTGTTACCGCTATCCAGATGGACATTAAGATAGAGGGAGTCTCCAGCGAGCTGTTTGAGGAAGCCCTGGAGCAAGCAAGGCAGGCCAGGTTGCACATCCTCGATAAAATGCAGGAGACCATTGCGGAGCCGCGGCCAGAGCTCTCGCCCTATGCCCCCAGGATCATTATCCTGCGTGTGCATCCAGACAAGATTCGCGAGATCATCGGCCCTGGTGGCAAGGTCATCAATAAGATCATCGCCGAATGCGATGTTGAGATCGACATTGAAGATGACGGAACCGTCTATATTGCGTCCATCGATCAGGAAGGCGGACAGAAGGCCAAGGAATGGGTGGAACGCATTGTCGAGGAACCTGAGCCGGGGCGGATCTACAAGGGTGTCGTCCAAAGGGTGACTGACTTCGGTGCCTTTGTCGAGATCCTTCCTGGAAAGGACGGCCTTGTTCACATTTCGAAGCTGGCGGACTTCCACGTCAACAAGGTTGAGGATATCCTTAAAGAAGGCGACGAAGTAATGGTGAAGCTTACGGAGATCGACCATCTAGGTAGAATAAACCTGTCTCGTGCTGAGGCCCTCAAGGAAATGAACATGGAGGATCCCAAGAAGGCCGAGCATGGTAGCTCTTCGAGTAGTCCGCGCCCAAGCAACGGCGACAGCGGAGGTAGTAGGGGCGGACGGCCTAGTGGAGGACGCGGAAACAGGAGACGATAGATGCTCAAGATAGGAGCTCATATATCGATCTCTGGCGGGTGGGTGGCTACGGCCCGGCGGGCTCTAGACTGGGG
>Ga0209347_1006492_pt1 | contig 10336 bp, 10 predicted proteins | sample AutmiccommuBRH23_FD_187382 | JGI IMG/M metagenome (GOLD analysis project Ga0209347, IMG submission 187382) | Deep subsurface microbial communities from Mt. Terri, Switzerland - Autotrophic microbial communities BRH/23 (SPAdes) (version 2) | ecosystem: Environmental > Aquatic > Deep subsurface >...
TTAAGTACAAGGGAATGAAGGAGCTTGGATCAGCTGCAGGCAAACGTTTTGGCAAAGTATTGCTGCAGGCCCCCGGCTTCTCCCAAACAGACCTTGTGGTGCCAGTACCCCTTCACCGCCGTAAGCAGTCCAGCCGCGGATACAACCAAAGCGAATGGATAGCAATGGGAATTGCAGAAGCAATGAATAAGCCCCTTTCCACAGGTAACCTGATCAGGCATATGCACACTTCTACACAAACCCGGAAAAACAGGTTCGAACGGTGGAAGAATGTTGAAGGCATTTTCAGCATAAAAAACAATCAGGAATATGAAAATATGCATATTCTGCTTGTTGATGATGTAGTTACAACCGGCTCTACTCTTGAAGCCTGCGCTGCGGAAATTTTAAAATGCCCCGGGGCAAAAGTAAGTATTGCCACCCTTGCATATGCCGATATCTGAGAAGGATTAATTCAAAGCGGCAGAATGGCAGTCAACCTCTTTCCATTAAAATTGTTTCTAGACATTCAATATGGTACTTGAGATGGAATTTCAAATAAGCGATTATAATCAGGGGAAGCGGCCCGAAGTAACCTTACCTTCGGCAGAAATGTTCCGGATTCTCGGGGAAGAAGGCATCAGGCGTCTTGTAAGCGATCATTATGATTTGCTGGCTCAAAGCCCGGTACAACACCTATTCCCGCAGGATGCTGCCGGACTGGAACGGGCAAAGATGAACACTTCAGATTTTTTTGTACAGGTATGCGGCGGGCCGATGTATTTCAATAAAAACCGCGGCCGTCCAATGATGTACAAGCGGCACCTGCCTTTTAAGATCACACCTGAGGCGCGGAAAGTCTGGCTTGAGTGCTACCGGCAGGCACTGCAGAAACAGGAACTTCCCGAAGTGGTGGCACTTTCGTTCTGGAACTATATCAATATGTTTTCAATGTGGATGGTTAATGCCTGAACCCCGTGCTCAGGAGGATTTCCTGAATACTCTTCCCACAGCCGCAAAAATTATATAATAAGGCAGCATCATGCCCAGATAATAGTATAATTTAGAAATAAAACCCGGGACCATGAATGTTTTTCCCGCAAACATGCTGTTAAGGGCTACCCTTGCAACATATTCGGGCTGAAGAGAACTTAACCGTGCAATAAAAGATGATTTACGGATATTTTCAAGCGCCCTTTCACTTGCAATCCCGGAAGGATGAATTGAAAAAGCAGTTACTCCTGTTCCTTTTAGTTCTTCGTTCAATGCCTGTGTTAAAAAAAGGAGATAGGTTTTGGTAGCTGCATACACGCTTTTGTATGGCAGAGGAATCAATGCGGCAAAACTGCTTACATTTAAAATCCATGCCCGTCCTGTTTCCTTCAATTCCGGAAGAAATAAGAAAGTAAGCTGGGTTGAAGCCCGGATGTTCAGCAAAATCATCTTGTCAATCAAATCAACCGACTGATGCTCCAGCTTCCCGTTAAATCCGACTCCTGCATTGTTTATCAGGATGTTTACCTTGATGTTGTTTTGCATGGCGTACCTGTATACTTCATCAGGTGCATCCTGATTTGTCAGATCGATGCCCAGTGTGTGCACATTAACTTTATATTCTTCCCTGAGCTCATTTTCCAATATTTCAAGTTCCGAACCGGGTAAGGCCACAAGAAAAAGGTTCATATGCCTTTTAGCACATTCAATGGCAAATTCTTTTCCTAGGCCTGCACTGGCGCCAGTGATCAGAGCATAATGTTCAATTGAAGGTTTTTCCATATGTTTTTTTGTTAGAATTCAACCATACGATTGTTTTTTTTATTCCTTCAGCCAAAGGTGTTACATGATACCCAAGTTCTGCTGTGGCTTTTCTGCTTGTAACCAATCTGTTCTGATTGTATCTTTTTACCCATGCAGGTGTGATAAGAGGAGGTTTTCCAAGGTGGTCAGCAAAGAAGAGTTCAACATTTGCAAACGCGGCCACAGCAAAATCAGGAACAGAAAACAATGTATGTTTTTTTCCCCCGGTTTCACCAATAATTTCAAACAACCTGTTGAATGATACATTTTCCCCGCCAAGTATATACCGCTCACCTGGCTTTCCTTTTTCAAGGGCATATATATGCCCCCGAACCACATCCCCGATATAGGCGTAATTGCCGGTTTGCAAGCCGTCACCTGGAATAAACCTCCATGTTCCATCCAGGTACTTTTTAATCAGGATTGTCACAGAGTTGCTTTTATTGAGCAAACCAGGGCCATATACACGTGTAGGATTTACAATCACAACATCAAGCCCCCTGTCTGCAAACTCAGCACAAACCAGTTCAGCCTGCCGTTTCGAACGTTCGTAATCGGTAAGGTAATCAGGCGGTGCAGGTGAATTTTCATCAACAGGCTGATCCTGTTCAGAGGGAGGCAGTGTGCCTGCAGTAGAAGTGAAAACAACCTTACTGATATGATTTCTTATGGAAGCATTCAGAATGTTCCTGGTACCTTCGGCATTAATGTAACTGGCAAGAGTCTTATCCTTTGACCATACGGCTGTGAATCCTGCCAGATGAAATACATAGTCACAATCTTTCATGGCTGTATCCAACACACCGGGTTCGTGAAGATCTCCCTCAAAAACAGTTACCTGGTGAAGAAATTCAGGAGCCAGCTTCTGCTTCGATCTGACCAGTACATGAACAACTGCATTTTGTTTCAGCAATTCATTTACCAGGCTATGCCCTATAAAGCCTGTTGCCCCTGTGACCATACATTTCATTGGTCGCCTGATTTTAAAGGACTGTAATCAGAATAACGGATGCCGGGATTCATCCGCACTGAAAAATAGTCCGATAAACCACTCAGGGTAATATGCATAAAGAAAGGAATTAATATGGTGCCCATCTGCAGGGTCAGATAGCAGGCAACCGCTCCAAAGAATATTGAACCCACCGCCTGCTCCTTCCCGTTTATCATATGTATAGCTGAGTAAATGGCAACGTTGATTACAACTGCGGGCAGGAAACCAAAACGATCGTTACATTCAAACAAAAGAATGCCGCGGAATAAAAACTCATATGCCAGCAGGTATAAACTCCAGCCCAGGATATCAAATACCATGAGGGTGGGGCTCCAGTGGTTGGTTTTTATCTGCAGGGTATTCAGATTTGGTGATTTCCGGTGCCTGAACCATAGAAGGATAGCTATGAGTAACATCAGCCCTGTAATAAGAAAGATATTATCAAAAAAATTTGTGTATGAGAATCCAAACCTTGCAAAAGCGCCATGATTTAATGAAAAATACAGCATTGCCGGCATAACACCCAGAAATATAAAACCTGATAATTTGCGAAACAGGAACATTTTGAGTTCAGGAGTAATACCTGTTGTGTTTTTATATATCCATTTTTCCAATACAGCAGAGTGTGCGGTATAATAATAGAGATAAAAAAACACAAGAGTCCCTAGAATAATAAGGGATACTCTCAGATCACCGGGTTCAAAATTCATTCTTTAACCTATATTTCAGGATCAAGATACAAAATTCCGTTGATTAACGGCACAAAAACTTCCAGTCAGGTTACCTGCTGAAATTATAATATGCAGCAAGGGAAATTACATTGTTAAACTGGTTGTTGAGCCAGTAATAGCTGGTGGCATCATCGCCCGGCTGGCCCCTGATGGGCACAACTGACAGGGCGAACCTCAGGTCGATTTTCAGCTGGTCGAGCACATCGAACTGGAATCCCAGGAAAGGCTGCAGGTCAAATTTATTAAAAGGATGCCGGTCCTGGGGCGGGAATTCACCATATTCGTTCAGTTCCACCGAATGGATCAGGAACCCCGGTGACACGCCGGCCACCACAGCGCCACGGTCGTTGGTACGAAATCCAACAAATAAAGGAACTTCCATGTAACTGAGCCGCATTACATATACTTCGGGTTCGGGATCTGTGGGCTTTATCTTTCGCCTTGAGCCTTTTTGCGAATATTTGATTTCCATTCCTGTAAAAACTGTAGGAATGATATCTGTCTGTACAAATATTCCGGCCAGTATTCCCGGTTTATGGTAACCTTTGAAGCTGTCGCCTTCTACCTGTGTTCCATTAAAACCTGCCAGCACCCCGCTTTCAAACCGTTGCGGATATGCGGCAGCAGCAATCAGTAAAAGTATTGCGGGGAGAATTAATTTTCTTATCATATCAGTTCAAGTTTTTTAAGTTTTTGTTGTAAAATTTTTACGCCCTCCCCTGCCTTTTCAGTGATGTATTCCACATTACCGGAGCAGACCCGGGGAACCTGCGGATCAATAACAAAAACAGGTATTCCCGGGCGTATATGGTTTACGAGGCCGGCAGCAGGATACACCACCAGGGATGTGCCCACCACAACCAATATGTCGGCTTTACGCACAATGGAAACAGCTTTGTCAATTTCAGTGACCATTTCACCGAACCAGACAATATGCGGCCGCAGCTGGCTGCCTTTCTCGCAGGTATCGCCCTGTTTAAGTTCCCAGTGTTTCAGGGTATAGACAAGGGAAGGATCGGCAGTACTTCGTGCCTTGCGCAATTCACCGTGCAGGTGGAGCACACGGGTGCTTCCGGCCTGTTCGTGCAGGTCGTCGACATTCTGTGTAACCACATCCACATCGAACCATTTCTCAAGTTCAGCTATTCCTGTGTGACCTGCATTGGGTATGGCTTCCCACAGCAACCTGCGCCTTTCGTTGTAAAACCTTAAAACCAGTTCAGGGTTACGTGCCCAGGCTTCAGGGCTTGCCACTTCGGTTACATCATACTCTTCCCAGATTCCGCCCATGTCGCGGAAGGTTTTCAATCCGCTTTCCTGGCTGATTCCTGCGCCCGATAGTATAACAAGCCTTTTTTTCATCCTCTGTTATTTCCGGTTTAAATATAAGCCAAAATAAAAAAATGTACCCATTCCATGCCGGTGTAATTTTACATGGTGGTCAGTCAGCCGTTTTTGCAGCAGCCCGAAATAGATGTCTGAAGCGGATTCAAAAGCTCATTCTCCACATAAAAATAGCTACATTTGCAACAATGATCGACCATGCTACCATACAGCGGATTTTGGATGCGGCTGATATTACAGAAGTTGTATCCGATTTTATCACCTTGCGGCGGAGGGGGGTAAACATGCTGGGGCTTTGCCCATTTCACAACGAAAAAACCCCTTCGTTCACTGTTTCCCCCGCCAAGGGAATCTTCAAATGCTTTGGTTGCGGCAAGGGAGGAAATGCCGTCAACTTCATTATGGAGCATGAAAGCCTGGGATACCCCGATGCCCTGAAGTTTCTTGCCCGGAAGTACCACATCGATGTGGTGGAAGAAGAAGAAACCGGGGAGCAAAAACAACTGAAGGATGAGCGGGAAAGCCTGATGATTGTATCGGGATTTGCACAGAAGTATTTCACCCGTGTGCTCTGGGAAGAAAATGAAGGCCGCACCATTGGACTGAGCTATTTCAGGGAGCGGAGTTTTCGCGATGATATCGTGAAAAAGTTCGAGTTGGGTTATGCCCCCGATGGCAAAGCTCCTTTCACAGAAGCTGCACAAAGGCAGGGATATAAAATGGAATTCCTTGAAAAGGCAGGGCTGACAATTAAGCGTGACGACTGGGTACGCGACCGGTTTGCCGGAAGGGTGATGTTCCCGATACATAACCTTGCAGGAAGGGTTATTGCATTTGGCGGCCGCATTCTTAAGGAAGACCCCAAAGCTGCTAAATACCTTAATTCACCTGAATCCGAAATATACCACAAGAGCCATGTATTGTACGGCATATTCCAGGCGCGGCGTGAAATAGCCCGTGCCGAAAAGTGTTACCTGGTGGAAGGGTACACCGATGTGCTTTCAATGCACCAGGCAGGAATAGAAAATGTGGTGGCATCGTCGGGTACTGCTCTTACACCTGATCAGATCAGGCTCATCAGGAGGTTCACCCCCAACATTACCATCATTTACGATGGTGATGCTGCAGGCATCAAGGCCTCCATGAGGGGAATCGACCTGGTGCTTGAAGAGGGTATGAATGTGAAGGTACTCCTGCTGCCAGATGGAGAAGATCCGGATTCATTTGCAAGAAAAAATGGGGCCAGCGGGTTCGGCGAATATATCAGGGAAAATGAAACCGACTTCATCCGGTTTAAAACCAGGCTGTTGCTGAAGAATGCTGAAAAAGACCCGATTGCAAAGGCCCGGCTTATTACGGATGTCATCCGTTCGGTGGCGGTCATACCTGATACGATTACCCGCTCGGTTTACATTAAGGAATGCAGCCTGCTGCTTGAAGTGAATGAAGATATCCTTTACGCTGAAGTAAGAAAACAAAAACACAAACAAAACGATGATTTCCGCAAAAAGGAAATGCGCGGGAACAGGGAAGTTCCTCCGCCACCTCCTGAAGTGGTGAACCCTGAACAGGTGGTTGAAGCAAAACCAGTTGAGTTCCATGTAGAAGAAACGGAATACCTGCGATTTCTGCTGAAGCATTGTAAAACGGTTTTATATGAAGATGAAGGGGAGCATCCGGGACAGGTTTTGCAGACAACGGCAGGTCAGTACATGGTGGAAGAACTTGAGCACGACGATCTGCTGCCCGATAATCCCCTATTTAAAAAAATCTTTTACGAGGTAAAGGAAAACCTTCATAACGATGATTTTGATCCCTGGAAATATTTTGTATATCATTCCAATTCAGAGGTCAGCAGGCTGGCAACAGACCTTCTTTCAGAGAAACATATAGAAAGCAGGCGCTGGACCAAAGCCGGAGCATTTACCGAAAAAGAAGAGGATATACTGGATTACCTGATACCACGGATTATTTACGAATACAAGTTACGCCGCGTCAAACTTATGCTGGCTGATATATTGAAGGCCATTGACAGGGCATCAAGGGAGAATAATTTCGATCAGGTGATTGATGAGCAATCGAAGTACATGAACCTGAAGCAGGTGGAAAAATTTTTGTCGGACAAGCTCGGTAACCGGGCCATTATTTAATTTAACATGCGTACAGTTTTTATAGAAAACAGGTCAGATATCAATGACCTCATCAAATCATGTAAAATTTGTTTTTTGGCAATGTCGGTTGATGATGTGCCTTATGTACTGCCCATGAATTTTGCACTGGAGGGCGATACAGTCATTCTGCATTCTGCACAGAGCGGGCGGATGTGGGAAACCATCAGAAAAAACCCAAAGGTTTGCATCAGCTGGAACAGGGGGGAAGAACTGGCCTGGCAGAATGTACGGGTGGGTTGCAGTTACAGGATGCAGTCGCAGTCGGCATTGGTGGAAGGAACTGTTGAGTTTATTGAAGATTTTGAAGAAAAGGAAAGGTGCATGCACCTTTTGATGGCACAATACAGTGATGTGGAGTTTAAATTCAATGCCCCTGCCATAAACAATGTAGGCGTCATTAAAGTAAACATTCAGAAGATCACAGCAAAGGAGTTTGGGGCTAAGATCAGGTAAAAGAATAATTGATAATAATATAGGTTAAAAGACACAAGATGTATAGATAAAAGTATCAGGACTTAAGTCTGTTCTACATGAATAAATATTGTTATTATATAAATTTTTTGAACTGCCTGATAATCCTTTCAAGTGTCTTGTTACTATAGATCTTGATACCACTGCCTGATAATCCTGTCTTGTGTCCTGATATTATAAGTCTTGATACCCATGCATTTAATTCAATTTCGAAAGTTTATTACATAAGGAATTATTTCAAGAGAACATAGGAAAAAATCACACCTTTAAAACACTACCTTTATATTTTAAAAAATTGTCTATGATTTTTGTTACAGGCGGCACAGGATTAATAGGATCGCATTTGCTTTACAAACTTGTTTCAAATGGAAAAGATGTAAAGGCTCTGAGGCGCGAAAAGAGCAACCTGCAGCAGGTGTTTAAGGTTTTCTCGTGGTACAGCAGCAATCCCGGGGAGTTGTTCAGCCGTATCAACTGGGTAAATGGCGACATACAGAATTATTTTGATATGGAAATGCTGCTGGAAGGCATCGAAGAGGTTTACCACTGTGCGGGTATTGTATCCTTCAACAGCAGGGATCACCGTAAAATGATACACAACAATGTGGAAGGAACTGCCAATCTTGTCAATGCAGCACTCGAAAACGGTGTAAAAAAGTTTTGTCATGTAAGTTCGGTAAGTGCGTTGGGCAAGAATCAGAATGGCTATCCTGTGAATGAGGAGACGAACTGGATTCCTTCCAAAAAGATATCGGCTTATTCGAAAAGCAAGTTTTTTTCTGAAGCAGAAGTCTGGCGTGGAATAGAAGAAGGACTGGATGCAGTGATCGTTAATCCATCCATTGTTCTGGGGCCGGGGAACTGGGATGCCGGAAGTTCAGGCCTGTTCAAACTGGTGTGGAAGGGAATGAAATTTTACACCGGCGGGTCAACGGGTTATATCGACGTGAAAGATGTTGTGAAAGCAATGGTAATGCTGATGGATGACAGCCATTTTGAGACCTTTAAAAACAACCGTTATCTTTTGAGTGCGGAGAACAGGAGTTTTCGTGAGATGTTCAACCTGATTGCAGATGAACTGAACAGGCCAAGGCCGTCGTTTTATGCCGGCAACCTGATGCTTGGCTTTACATGGAGGGCGATGGCAGCCCTTCAGCTTTTTATAAAGACTGAACGTCCGGTTACCCGTGAAGTCGCATTCGCAGCAGGAACAAAAGTCTATTTCGACGGGAGCAAAATTACCGCTGTACCGGGGTTCAGTTATCTTCCGGTTGCCGAATCCGTAAAACAGACTTCTGCAATATTTAAATCGGAAATAAATAATTCCGGGCAGGAACCTGCTCCGGGAAAATTCTCCAGCATTGCCGTCTCACTCAGCCCGGGCGGGCAGTAATTCATCAGGCATGGAAAACCAGCAACGGAGTGTTGGCATGGAACACCATTTTACGTGCCACACTAGGATTGAACAGCCGTGATATCATATTTCTTTTATGGGTGGTGAGAGATATGATATCAATGTTTTCCCTTTCGATAAAACTGTCGAGTTCATCCAGAAGATCATCCCCGATCAGAAGCCGGCAATCGAAATCCTTTTCTGTATACTTTCCCTTCAGCACATCCTTCATTCCTTCAAGGCGTGCCTTATCCCATTCCGATGACTGCTCTTTCCCAACATGGACGCAATAAACCTTAGCATCGAAAGGTTTCAGAATCCCAACCAGTTTATCGATCACAACAAAATCTTTTTCATCGAAATTTGTGGCATACATAACCTTTCTGAACTCATGCAATTCCTTTTCAGGCAGTTTTTCAGGAATAACCAGGACCGGAACTTTGGCATTATAAATTACATCGGCGGTAACACTGCCCACGATCAATCCTGTATCGCCCCCTGTGCCCATAACAATTAAGCGGGAATTGTTTTCATGTGCATATGCCAGTATATCTTCATCGGCATATCCGGGTTTGATGATGTAGTCGATTTTTACGTTCTTCCATCTTTCGGCACCTATTTCCGATGACAGCTGCTGGATAAACCTGCTGAACTTTTCATTGGATGTTTTCTCAGCATCATCCATTCTCGACAGAAGGGTGGCATCATACACATAAACATCGGCATAGGGAACAGAATGGATAACAGGATTTATATAGCAGTGAATAAGAACAAGTTTCACCTGCAGGTGGGAGGCTATATTAAAAGCCATTTTACAGGTTTTGAATGTCACAGGAGAGAAATCAACAGGAACCAGGATATGGTCCTCCTTTTCCGTTTCCTTTTTTACCAGTTCAGGCTTCTTACCAAGGAATTCCTCAACAATAGGGACCGCATTCCAGATATCCTTGTCAAGAATTTTTATTTTCACAGATGATGCTGCCTCTTCCATCAGGTTCATCTCTTCAAGTTCACATTCAATATCCTTTTCCTCAAGGCGCGTTTTAAGAATCTGTGCCTTGGCATAAGGCAATACAACTATAGTGACCAGTTTTTCTTTCATAATTCCACAGGTATAATTTGAACAATATCACATTTATAATATTCGATAAATACCTGTAAAAGTTACGAAAAGCTCAGTAAATATTAAAAAAAAAAGGATGAACAGGATTCAAATCCTTCACATCCTTTTCAGATACTTTATGGAGCCACTTCCGGATATCAGATACCGAAAGCTTCTTTTACTTTATCTATCCAGTCTAATCTTTCCCATGTGAACAAATCAACTGTAATGTCTTTTGGGCCATTTGCATAAGGCGATTCGAATCTCTTGACAATTGTCTGAGGTTCACGTCCCATATGCCCATATGCTGCTGTCTCAAGATAGATTGGGTTCCGAAGCTGAAGCCTTTCTTCGATG
>Ga0209347_1006493_pt1 | contig 10334 bp, 8 predicted proteins | sample AutmiccommuBRH23_FD_187382 | JGI IMG/M metagenome (GOLD analysis project Ga0209347, IMG submission 187382) | Deep subsurface microbial communities from Mt. Terri, Switzerland - Autotrophic microbial communities BRH/23 (SPAdes) (version 2) | ecosystem: Environmental > Aquatic > Deep subsurface >...
AAGGCGCGGCTGGGGGTCGACTGGCACGGCACCACCCCGAACGGCGCGCTGACGCTGGAGCCGGTGTTCTGCCTCGGCCTCTGCGCCTGCGCCCCCGCCGTCCTGCTGGACGGGCAGGTGATCGGCCGCGTGGATGCCGCCCGGCTGGACCAGATCGCAACGGAGGCGGGCGCATGAGGATCTATGTCCCCCGCGACGCCGCCGCCAAGGCCGTGGGCGCCGAAGCCGTCGCCGCCGCCGTCCGCGCCGAGGCCGCCGCCCGCGGCCTGCCGGTGGAGCTGGTGCGCAACGGCAGCCGCGGCATTGTCTGGCTGGAGCCGCTGCTGGAGGTGGAGACGCCCGCGGGCCGCGTCGCCTTCGGCCCGGTGACGGCCGCCGATGTGCCCGCGCTCTTCGACGCCGGCTTCGGCGCGCATCCCAAGGCGCTTGGCCTGACCGCCGAAATTCCGTTCCTCAAGAAACAGACGCGCCTGACCTTCGCCCGCGTCGGCGTGATCGACCCGCTGAGCCTGTCCGAATACGAAGCCCATGGCGGCCTCGCCGGGCTGCGCAAGGCGCTGACCCTGTCGCCCGAGGCCATCGTGGAGGAAGTCACCGCCAGCGGCCTGCGCGGGCGCGGCGGCGCAGGCTTTCCCACCGGCATCAAGTGGAAGACCGTGCTGGGGGCCGAGGCCTCGCAGAAATACGTCGTCTGCAATGCGGATGAAGGCGACAGCGGCACCTTCGCCGACCGGATGCTGATGGAGGGCGACCCCTTCACGCTGATCGAGGGGATGGCGATTGCGGCGCTCGCGGTGGGGGCGACGCGGGGCTACATCTACTCCCGCTCGGAATATCCCGATGCCAACGACGTGATGGGGCAGGCCATCACCCTCGCCCGCGCAAGCGGCGTGCTTGGCCCCGACATGCTGGGCTCCGGTCGCGCCTTCGAGCTGGAGCTGCGCATCGGCGCCGGCGCCTATGTCTGCGGCGAGGAAACGGCGCTGCTGAACAGCCTCGAGGGCAAGCGCGGCGTGGTGCGGGCGAAGCCGCCGATCCCGGCGTTGCAGGGGCTGTTCGGGCAACCCACCGTCGTCAACAACGTGCTGTCGCTGGCCGCGGTGCCGGCGATCCTGGCCGAGGGCGGCGCGGCCTATGCAGCGCATGGCATTGGCCGCTCGCGTGGGACGATCCCGCTGCAGATCGCCGGCAACGTGCGCTTTGGCGGGCTGTTCGAGACCGGCTTCGGCATCACCCTTGGCGAGATCGTGAATGACATCGCCGGCGGCACGGCCTCGGGTCGGCCCGTGAAGGCGGTGCAGGTCGGCGGACCGCTGGGGGCCTATCACCCGCAAGCGGATTTCGGGCTGCCGTTCTCCTATGAGGATTTCGCCGGGTCCGGCGGTCTTGTCGGCCATGCCGGGCTGGTGGTGCATGATGACAGCGTCGACATGCTGCGCATGGCCCGCTTTGCGCTGGAATTCTGCGCCATCGAAAGCTGCGGCAAATGCACCCCCTGCCGCATCGGCGCGGTGCGCGGGGTCGAGGTGGTGGACCGCATCGCCGCCGGCGACGCAGCCGCGATCCCGCTGCTGACCGACCTGTGCCAGACCATGAAGCTGGGATCGCTTTGCGCCCTTGGCGGGTTTACCCCCTATCCGGTGCTCTCGGCGCTGACCCATTTCCCGGATGACTTTGCCACGCTGAAGGAGGCTGCGGAATGACCGGCGACAAGCCCAAGGGCCCCGCGTCCTATTTCCCCTCCATCGAGAAGACCTATGGCCAGCCGATCGCGCATTGGCTCGACGCGGTCCGCGCCCGTGGCGACGAAAAGCACATGGACACGGTCGCGTGGCTGAAGGCGGAACACGGCATGGGTCATGGTCATGGTCATGCGAATGCCATCGTGGCGCATGTGCGATCCGAGAAGAAAGGCTAAGGGCATGAAGGACTTCATCCTGCCGACCCGCGATTTCTCGACCCGCGACCTCGGCACTCCCGCATCGAAAGCAAAAGCCCAGGTCACCCTTACGGTGGACGGCTTCTCCGTCACGGTCCCCGAAGGCACCAGCGTCATGCGCGCCGCAGCCGAAGCCGGCATCCCGGTCCCGAAACTCTGCGCCACCGACAGCATCGACGCCTTCGGCTCCTGCCGCCTGTGCCTTGTCGAGATCGAGGGCCGCAACGGCACTCCTGCCAGCTGCACCACGCCGGTGGCGCCGGGCATGGTCGTGCACACCCAGACCGAGACCGTCAAGAAGCTGCGCAAGGGGGTGATGGAGCTCTACATCTCCGACCATCCGCTCGACTGCCTGACCTGCGCCGCCAATGGCGATTGCGAGCTTCAGGACATGGCCGGTGCCGTCGGCCTGCGCGATGTGCGCTATGACGCGAAGGATACCCATTTCCGCGCCAAGGACAGCAGCGGGCTCGCCAATCCGCAATGGCTGCCGAAAGACGACAGCAACCCCTACTTCACCTACGACCCGGCGAAATGCATCGTCTGCTCGCGCTGCGTGCGGGCCTGCGAAGAGGTGCAGGGCACCTTTGCGCTGACCATCTCGGGCCGCGGCTTCGACAGCCGGGTGATGGCGGGCGGGGCGGACGACAGCTTCCTCACCTCCGATTGCGTCTCCTGCGGCGCCTGCGTGCAGGCCTGCCCGACCGCGACCCTGACGGAAAAGTCGGTGATAGAGATCGGCACGCCCGACCGCAGCATCATCACCACCTGCGCCTATTGCGGCGTCGGCTGCAGCTTCGAGGCGCAGATGCGCGGGGATGAGCTGGTGCGGATGGTGCCGTGGAAGCACGGCAAGGCCAACCGCGGCCACAGCTGCGTCAAGGGCCGCTTCGCCTATGGCTATGCCGCCCATAGCGACCGGATCCTGAAGCCGATGATCCGGGACAGCATCAACGACCCCTGGCAGGAAGTCAGCTGGGAGGAGGCGCTTGGCTTCGCCGCCCGCCGCTTCCGCGACATTCAGGCCAGACACGGCCGCGATAGCATCGGCGGCATCACCTCCAGCCGCTGCACCAACGAAGAAACCTATCTGGTACAAAAGCTGATCCGCAGCGTGTTCGGCACCAACAACGTCGATACCTGCGCCCGGGTCTGCCATTCGCCCACCGGCTATGGCCTGGGCCAGACCTTCGGCACCAGCGCCGGCACGCAGGACTTCGACTCGGTGGAGCAGACCGATGTGGTGATCGTCATCGGCGCCAATCCGACCGACGGCCACCCGGTCTTTGCCAGCCGCCTCAAGAAGCGCCTGCGGCAGGGCGCAAAGCTGATCGTGATCGACCCGCGCCGCATCGATCTGGTGAAATCCCCGCATATTCGCGCCGCGCATCACCTGCCGCTGAAGCCCGGCACCAATGTCGCCGTGGTCTCTGCCCTCGCGCATGTGATCGTGACCGAGGGGCTGTTCGACGAAGCCTTCATCCGCAGCCGCTGCGACTGGGATGAATTCCAGGACTATGCCGCCTTCATCAGCGAGCCACGCCACGCGCCCGAGGCGACCGCGCTGCTGACCGGCGTTCCCGCGGCTGAACTCCGCGCCGCGGCCCGCCTCTTCGCCACCGGCGGCAATGGCGCGATCTACTATGGCCTCGGCGTGACCGAGCACAGCCAGGGCTCCACCACCGTCATGGCCATCGCCAACCTCGCGATGCTGACCGGCAATATCGGTCGGCCCGGCGTGGGGGTGAACCCGCTGCGCGGCCAGAACAACGTGCAGGGCGCCTGCGACATGGGATCTTTTCCGCACGAGCTCCCCGGTTATCGCCATGTCGCGGGGGCCGAGGTGCGCGAGGTGTTCGAACAGCTCTGGGGCACCCCGATCAGCCCGGAACCGGGCCTGCGCATCCCCAACATGCTCGACGCCGCCGTCGATGGCAGCTTCCGCGGCATCTACATCCAGGGCGAGGATATCCTGCAATCCGACCCCGACACCCACCACGTCTCCGCAGGTCTTGCCGCGATGGACTGCGTGGTCGTCCATGACCTGTTCCTGAACGAGACGGCGAACTACGCCCATGTCTTCCTGCCCGGATCGACCTTCCTCGAGAAGGACGGCACCTTCACCAATGCCGAACGGCGCATCAACCGGGTGCGCAAGGTGATGGCCCCGCGCAATGGCCTCGCCGACTGGGAAGTGACGATGGCGCTCGCCAATGCCATGGGCGCCGGCTGGACCTATACCCACCCGGCGCAGATCATGGACGAGGTGGCGATCACCACCCCCAGCTTCGCCGGCGTCAGCTATGAACGGCTGGAAGAGCTTGGCTCGGTGCAATGGCCCTGCAACGAGGCGCATCCCGAAGGCACGCCGGTGATGCATGTGGACGGCTTCGTGCGCGGCAAGGGCCGGTTCATCGTCACCGAATATGTGGCGACGGACGAACGCACCGGCCCGCGCTTCCCGCTGTTGCTGACCACCGGGCGCATCCTGTCGCAATACAATGTCGGCGCGCAGACCCGCCGCACCGCCAATGTCGTCTGGCACGATCAGGACGTGCTGGAGATCCACCCCCATGACGCCGAAAGCCGCGGCGTGAAGGAGGGTGACTGGGTCCGCCTCGCCTCGCGCGCCGGGGAGACCACGCTGCGCGCCAGCCTGACGGACCGGGTGTCGCCCGGCGTGGTCTACACCACCTTCCACCACCCCGGCACGCAGGCGAACGTGATCACCACCGACCATTCCGACTGGGCCACCAACTGCCCGGAATACAAGGTGACGGCGGTGCAGGTGGCGCCTTCGAATGGCCCCTCCGACTGGCAGGCCGACTATGCCGCGCTGACGGAGCGCGCCCGGCGCATCCTGCCGGCGGCAGAGTGATGGACGGCAAGGTCCCCCGCGCCCGCGCCTTTCGCGCGGGTCAGTGGCACAGCGCCGAGAGGCCGCTGGCCGAAGAGGTGCCGGTGGCGATCACCGTCAACGGCACCACGCAGGCGGTGATGATGGCGACGCCGGCCGACCTGCCCGACTTTGCCCGCGGCTTCGCGCTGACCGAGGGGCTGGCAGACTCGCTGACCGAGATCGAAGAGGTCGAGATCCTGGCCGAGCCGCAGGGCATCGAGGCCCGGCTGTGGCTGACCGAAGCTGCCGCGGGCCGCATCGAGGCGCGGCGGCGCCGCAGTGTCGGCCCCGTCGGCTGCGGGCTCTGCGGCATCGAGAGTCTGGCCGAGGCGCTGCGCCCGCTGCCGCGGGTTCCAGCGGGGATCGGCATCACCGCCGCCGACGTGGCCGCGGCGATGGCCGAGCTTGCCGCCGCGCAAAGCCTGCACGACCTGACCCGCGCCGTGCATGGTGCCGGCTTCTGGCGACCGGGCGAGGCGCTGATCGCGCGCGAAGATGTAGGCCGTCACAACGCGCTCGACAAGCTGGCGGGCGCGCTGGCACTGGCGGGGATCGACGCGGCCAGCGGCGCGCTGGTGCTGACCAGCCGGCTGTCGGTGGACATGGTGCAGAAGGCGGCGATGATCGGCGCGCCGCTGGTCATCGCCGCCTCGGCCCCGACGACGCTGGCGGTGGATCAGGCCACCGCTGCCGGCATCACCCTGATCGCCCGCGCGCGGGGTGACGGGTTCGAGGTGCATTCCCATCCGGGCCGTCTTGCGGTCCACCGTTCCGAGGATTCCGATGCAGCCTGACAGATTGATCCGCATGGCGAACCAGATCGCCACCTTCTTCGCCACCCAGCCCGGGGATGCCGGGGCAGAGGGCGTCGCGGGCCATCTCAATGCCTATTGGGACCCGCGGATGCGCCGGGCCTTCCTGGACCATGTGGCTGCTGGCGGCGCGGGCCTCCACCCGCTGGTGCAGGCCGCCGCGCCGCTGGTGCGCCGCCCGGCCGAGGCGGCCTGATCACTCGCCGCCCGCTTACTCGCCGTAGGGCACCCAGATCGTCTTGACCTGCGTCGCGCGCTGCAGGAAAGCCCGTCCCTGACCCTCCGGCCCGGTCCAATCGCGGTTCGCCATCGCCCAGACCGGCTTGAGGTTGCCGGTGCTCTCGGCCTCGGCCGTCCTGCGACCCTCGGCCCCGCCCACATACCACAGCGCCGCCACCTCATCGTGCTTGGCCAGCACCGCCGCCAGCTCATCCTTCGGCCCGGTCACGATGTTCACCACCCCGTCCGGCACGTCGGAGCAATCCAGCACCTGGCTCAGATCGGTCGCCGAGAACGGCCGCGAGGCGGCAGGCACTGCCACCACCCGATTGCCCATGGCAATCGCCGGCAGCACGAGGCTGAGCAGCCCCAGCAGTGGCGCGGCATCGGGGCAGACCACGCCCATGATCCCGAACGGCTCCGGCATCTGCAACGTCACATGCGCGGTCTTCGTCGCCGTCACCGCCCCGTCAAACTTGTCGGCCTGCGCGGCGTAGTAGAAGGCGCGGCGGATCGACAGGTCCACTTCCAGCGCGGCGGCGTCCGGGGAATGCCCACCCTCCACCAGCCGCGCCGCGAATTCGGCGGCGCGGGCCGACAGGTTCTCGCCCAGATAATACAGCACCTGCGCCCGGTTATGCGCCGTGGCGCGGCCCCAGCCGCCCGCCTTCGCCGCCGCCTCGACCGCGTTGCGGATATCCTTGCGGCTGCCGCGCCCCGCCAGCCCCAGCACCCGGCCCTGTTGCGTCACCGCATAGGACTGCCCCGAGTCCGGCCGCGCCTGCTTCCCGCCAACATACATCTTCGCCGTGCGGTCGATGCCGCCGCTCTGGCCCACAGCTTCCGCCACAGGCGAGGTGTCGAATGTCGCCTCGGCCTCCGGCACCTCCTCCACTTCCGGCCCCCGCAGATAGTCCCGCAGCCCCGCGCGCCCGCCCTCGCGGCCAAACCCGCTTTCGCGCATCCCGCCAAAAGCGGCCCCGGCGTCGAAGATATTGGCGGAGTTCACCCAGACAACCCCCGCCTTCACCTTCGCCGCAAGGTCCATCGCGAGGTTCACATTCTCGGTCCAGACCGAGGCCGCCAGCCCGTAGCGCGTGGCATTCGCCAGCTCCACCGCCTCATCGGGCGTGCGGAAGCTGGTCAGTGTGGCGACGGGGCCAAAGATCTCGGCATCCGCCACCGGGTTGGCGGGGTTCACCCCGGTCAGGAAGCCCGGGGCGTAGAAGCAGCCCTTGCCGGGCAGCGCGCAGTCGGCCTGTACCAGCCGCGCCCCCGCCGCCGTGCCCGCCGCCACCATCTCCTGCACCCGCGCCAGTTGCACCGGATGCACTAGCGCGCCCATGTCCACCGACTTGTCCAAGGGATCGCCGACGCGCAGTTTGGCCAGCCGCTCCGTCAGGCGGCGGGTGAACGCCGCTTCCACCGCCTCGGCCACCAGAATGCGGCTGCCAGCGCAGCAGACCTGGCCCTGGTTGAACCAGATCGAATCCACCACGCCCTCGACCGCCGCATCCAGATCGGCATCGGCGCAGACGATGAAGGGCGACTTGCCGCCAAGCTCCAGCGTCAGCGACTTGGCCGTCCCCGCCGTGGCCTTGCGGATGGCGCGGCCGACTTCGGTGGAGCCGGTGAAGGCGATCTTGTCCACCTTAGCCGCCACCAGCGCCGCCCCGGTCTCGCCATCCCCGGTGACGATGTTGACCACCCCCGCCGGCAGCCCGATCTCGGCGCAGATCTCGGCAAAGGCCAGCGCGGTGAGGGGGGTGTATTCGGCGGGCTTCAGCACCACGCAGTTGCCCGCCGCCAGTGCGGGGGCGACCTTCCAGGCCAGCATCAGCAGCGGGAAGTTCCAGGGGATGATCTGGCCGCAAACTCCCACCGGCGCCGCGCCCGGAAACTCCTCGGCCAGCAGTTCCGCCCATCCGGCATGGTGGTAGAAGTGCCGCGCCACCAGCGGGATGTCGATGTCGCGCGTCTCGCGAATCGGCTTGCCGTTATCCAGCACCTCCAGCACCGCCAGGAACCGTTCGCGTTTCTGCACATGGCGGGCAATCGCATAAAGCCACTTGGCCCGCTCATGCCCCGGCAGCGCCGCCCATCCCGGCTGCGCCTTGCGCGCGGCGGCCACGGCGGCGGCAATGTCAGCCTCGGTGCCTTGGGTGACCTGCGCCAGATCCTCCCCCGTCGCCGGGTTCGTGGTGGCAAAGGTCTGGCCCGGCGCGGTGAACGCGCCGCCGATGAAATGCCCGAACGCCCCCCGCGCGGCCAGCCACTTCTGCACTTCGGCCGCCGATTCCGGCGCGGGCCCATACTCCATGCTCATCAGGATATCCTTCACACTCGGCATCTCAGCCCCCTCAAGCCAGCGCGTGGCGGTGCGAGGCGGCATAGCGCCCGGTGACATGGTGATCGAGCTGCCGCTCGATATCGGCCAGCATCGACGAGGCCCCCAGCCGGAACAGGTCCTGCTGCAGCCAGTCGTTGCCTAGTTCCTCCTTCATGAGGATCTGCCAGGCGATGGCGTCCTTGGCCGTGCGCATCCCGCCCGCCGGTTTGAAGCCGACCCGCGCCCCTGTCCGCGCGCCGTAATCGCGCAGCGCGCGCACCATCACCAGGCTGACCGGCAGCGTCGCGTTTACCGGCTCTTTCCCGGTCGAGGTCTTGATGAAATCCGCGCCCGCCTGCATCGCCACCATGCTGGCCTTGTAGACATTGCGCAGGGTCTTCAGCTCGCCCGTCGCCAGGATCGCCTTCATATGGGCATCGCCGCAGGCCTCGCGCATCGCCGCCGTCTCGTCATAGAGAGCCTGCCAGTTGCCCGACAGCACATGGGCGCGGGTGATCACGATGTCGATCTCGGCCGCGCCCTGATCCACCGCATAACGGATCTCGGCCAGCCGCAGCGGCAGCGGCATCAGCCCGGCCGGAAAGCCGGTGGCGACCGAGGCGACGGGGATGCCCGACCCCTCCAACGCCTTCACGGCAGGGGCCACCATCGTTGGATAGACGCAGATGGCGCCGGTCGTCAGCGCCTCCAGCCCCAACCCGTCCAGGATATGCGACGCCAAAGGCTGGCGTGCCTTGGCACAGAGCCGCTGCACGCGGGCAGGGGTGTCGTCGCCCGACAGCGTGGTCAGGTCTATGCAGCGGATGGCATTGACCAGCCAGGCCGCCTGCCATTCCTTCTTGACCGTCCGCCGCGCTGTCAGGCTGGCCGCCCGCCGCTCTGCCGCCGGAGTGTTCACGGCGACGGTGTCGAACCAGTCGGTTGCCAGCGGAATGCCGGGGTTGCGGCCTGTCTCAGTCATCGCACATCTCCAGCGCATGAAGGGCCGTCGCCTCATCGGTGATCAGCACGTTGACATACTGCGCCCGCAGCGCCGCCAGCGCGACGGCATGTTTCGCGGCGCCCGCGACCACGCCGATGCTGCGCTCGCGCCCGGGCAGCGAGCCGAGGCCGAGCCCCAGCGTCCGGTCATCCAGCGCAGGATCGGCGATGCGGCCTGCGGCGTCGATAAAGCGTCCCATCAGGTCGCCCACTGCGCCCTTGGTCTGCAGCGCCTGCATTTCGTCGGCCCCGAGGTAGCCCGAGGTGACATGCACCGAATCCTGTCCCGCCGCCCCCAGTGAGAACACCAGCACCGGCGCGCTTTCCGCAAGTCGCAACACATCGGCCACCACCCGGTCCTGTTGCAGCACCGCGCGGCTGGTGGGGCTGCCAAGGATCGCGGGCGCGGGCAGCATCGTCGCGGTGCCGGGGGCGGCGCGGGCAAAGGCCTCGGCCACCGCATGGGTGCCGGGCATCCCCAGCCGCAGCGACACCGCGCCATTGACCTGCACCACATGCACGCCCGGCGCCCATCCCTGCGGCAGGTTCCGCGCCACCGCCGCCATGGTCCGGCCCCAGCTGATGCCGATCAGGGCGGGCTTCGGCTGCAGCGCCGCCAGATACTCCGCCGCCGCCCGCGCCACGGCATCGGTCCCCTGCGCCTCGGTCTCGGCCGATTGCACCACGATCGCGTCGCGCAGGCCAAAGGCCGACTGCAGCCGCGCCTCGAGATCGGGCAGGCGCTGCCGCCGCGGGCTGATCTCGATGCGCACGATGCCAAGGCTGCGCGCCTCGGTCAGCAGCCGGCTGACCTGCCAGCGGGTCAGGCCGAGGTCGGCGGCAATCTCGGTCTGGCTGCGGTCCAGCCGGAAGAACAGCTTGGCGGCCTGCACCATCAGTGCCTCGCGCTGCGCATCGGTGGGCAGGCGGGGGGTGCGGTCCTCAGCAGATGTGATGGCGTGTCCCATATGTGAGATTAGGTGTGAGGGGGAGGCGGCGTCAAGTCTGAGGCTCATGACCGTCCCCGCTCGCCTTGGCGAACGCCATCGCCTTCGCCCCGCCCCGCCATATCCAGTTGCACCGGCCGGGCCCGCCAAGGGCCCGGCCAGCGCCCGCCCCGCCTCTGGCGGGCGC
>Ga0209347_1006494_pt1 | contig 10332 bp, 6 predicted proteins | sample AutmiccommuBRH23_FD_187382 | JGI IMG/M metagenome (GOLD analysis project Ga0209347, IMG submission 187382) | Deep subsurface microbial communities from Mt. Terri, Switzerland - Autotrophic microbial communities BRH/23 (SPAdes) (version 2) | ecosystem: Environmental > Aquatic > Deep subsurface >...
CAGGTCCATCACCATGTCCTCGATCCTGCGCGCGCGGTCGCTCAACCCGCCGGCCAGCATCAACTCGTGGAATTTTGCGCTCACCTCGGCGTCCGACAGCGGGTTTTCCGCGCTGCCGCGCGCCACTGCCGGCTCCGAGCGCAGCACCCGGCCGTCGGCCAGCCGCAATTCCACCTCAGCCCATCGCTCGGCGGGAAACAGCGCCGAAAAGCGCGGATCATCGACCGGCTCGACCATCCGCGACAGCCGCAATATGTCGGCGTCGACAAGGGCTGCCGCGTCGATCTCGTCCGGCCCCACCTTGCCGCGCACCAGCAGGGCCGCGACCGGGAACGGCATGCTGTACTGTGCCGCATCCGTGTCGCGCGGTTCGGCCGTCGCCAGCTTGAACGCCTCGTGGAAGGTGCGAACGGTGATCGCTTCAATGTCGCCATGCGCGAAGCGGTGGTCGCGCCGCAACTGCGCCGCAGCTTCAATCGCCGGCTGCGCCCATCGGCACACCGGATAGGCCTTGAAATACTGTTCGTTGATGCGCCAGCGGCTGCCCATGTCGCTCCACAGGCCGGCGACGTCGGCGCCTTCCATGGTGATCGCCGGTGCGCCGGTAAAGCCCTCGCGCGCCATGAACACGGACGCCGCCCCCGTCATGGCGCCCCAACCGGAGCCGTCCTTGATCATGGCCGGATGGTCGATGCAGCGCATCATCTGGCTGCGCGGTCCATTGTATTCGGCGATCCCCAGCGCCTCGCGCGTTGCCGCCGCATCCAACCCAAGAATCCGCGCGCCGATCGCCACGACGCCGAGCGAAACCCAGGCGCCGGACGTATGGTATTCGGTGGCCGTGGCATGCAGGGCGATGCCGGCGCGGATCGCCACCTCGTAGCCGACCACCAGATGGCCGAGCGCCTCGGTCCCGCTCAATCCCGAACCGTCGCCGGCGAAGGCCAGCAGCCCGGCGAGCGCACCGCAGCCGGCATGGCCCTTGGTCAGCGGATGACCGTCATGCGCGTCGAAACCGTCGATCGTCGTGGCGTTGGCAAGTGCCGCCCCCGCCGCGCTGGCACGGCGTCCATCGAACAGGAAATAACCGCCGGTTCCGCCGAACTGGCTCGCCGCCACCGAGCGTATGATCCGGCTCGACTGCAACTGCGAGCCGGCGGCCGCGACGCCGATCAGGTCGAGCAGGCAGCGCCTTGCCTGATGCACCACCTCGTCGGGCGCGTCTTCGAGACGAAAACCGGCGACAAATGCAAGTGCGGCCTTGGTCATTTGATAAACGCTCCTTCGACGGCAGAACCGTCCCTGCGTCCATCAATACGCATCGAGGCCTGCGTCACTGTCGGAATTACGGCGATTTCCGGCGATAATGTTGCCCCAGCGCCCTCTATCGATGACGATTGTAGAAAAAACGGCACCTCAGGTCGCCCTGATCATACGACACGGCTGCCCAATTCTTCGGTTTTACTCACCCTGACTTTGCGGTAGGCTGATCCACAAGACTGGAGGAAATCGCCATGCGCCTGCTGCTGTCATTTTTTCTTCTCGTCGGGCTTTGCGGCGCAATGCCAGGTACCGGCGCTTCGTTGGCAAATGCCGCGGCGTGTACCGGCGACGACTGCCCGCCGCCACAGGGCAACAGCGGTCACGGCTGCGAAGGCAAGAAGCAGGAAGACACGGTTTCCTGACCGCGCGACCCCATAACGACGATTGGCGCCGCCGCTAATCATCAATGATCGCCGACGCCCTGTTCGGTTGACTTGACGTCAACCGAACAGTTAACAGGCCGTGAAACAATCCATTTAACTTTTCCGGCTATGCGTTGTTGATGTTTGCGTTGCGTTTTAATCGAGTTTTAGCCGTTCTGGCGATGCTGGCGCTTTCCGCGTGCGCCACCGCACCCGAAAACATCAACAATATCTGTGCTGTATTCGACCAGCGCGATGGCTGGTTCACCGACTGGCAATCGCAGGCGCAGCGCGCCGAGAAAAAGCACGGCGTTCCCGTTCCCGTCCTGATGGCCACGTTGCGCAAGGAATCAGGCTTCCGGAGCGACGCCAAGCCGCCCCGAACCACGCTTCTTGGCTTCATCCCCTGGAAACGCCCTTCCACTGCCTATGGCTATTCGCAGGCGCTCGACGGAACCTGGGCCCAGTATCAGAGAGAATCCGGCAATCGCGGCGCGCGCCGCACCTCGTTCTCCGATGCCGTGGATTTCGTCGGCTGGTACCACGCCAGGTCAGCCGATACGCTGGGCATCGCAAAGAACGACACCTACAATCTCTATCTCGCCTATTATTTCGGATGGACCGGCTACAAGCGCGGCGCCTGGAAAGACAGCCCCGGCCTGCAGAAATACGCCCGCTCGGCCGATGCCATGGCGCGCGACTATGAGGCGCAGATGCGGCAGTGCAGCCGCTGACCCTCGGCGATTGCCATTGCCAGCCGCGCCACAATCAGGTCTTCACGGCGCCCTGATACGGTTGCCGCCCTATTGGCACGGAGACGGCCACGTGGCCGCCTTCCCTCCGTTTCATCCGGTTCTGGCAGGGCCGCTTTGTCGCGGCAGTCGGGTCAGGCCGTACAGGCAAACTGTCAATCCGGCGTTTCTTCATCCGCCGCAAAACTGATAACCGGGCCCATCTTGGCCAGCACGTCGTCATCGAGCCAGCACAGGCTCTTGTGGCCGTCGCCCAGATCCTTCACCGGCGGCACTTCGGTCTCGCAACGGTTGCCCGGCACCAGGCTCTTGTAGCCGCAGCGTGTCTGGAACGGGCAACCCGATGGCGGGTTCATCGCCGAGGGAATGTCGCCTTCCAGCACGATGTGCTTCTTGACCACGCTGGTGTCGGCAATCGGAATGGCCGACAACAGGGCCTCCGTATAGGGGTGGTATGGCGGCGCGAAGATCTGGTCGGTCGTGCCCTGCTCGACGATATAGCCGAGATACATCACAACCACGCGGTCTGCGATGTAGCGCACCACCGACAGATCATGACTGATGAACAGCATCGTCGTCTTGTTGACGCGCTGGATATCCATCAACAGCTCGGTCACCGCCGCCTGCACCGACACGTCGAGCGCCGAGACCGGCTCGTCGGCCACCACCACCTTGGCGTTGCCGGCAAAGGCCCGTGCCACGCCGATGCGCTGCTTCTGTCCACCCGAAAGCTGGCGCGGCATGCGTGTTTCGAAAGCCCGCGGCAGCTTCACCAGATCCATCAGTTGCAGCATCCGCTCGCGCCGCTCCGCGACGTTGTTGCCGACATTGAACTTTTCCAGCGTCCGGATGATCTGCGAGCCGACAGAATGACTCGGGTTGAGCGTGTCGAACGGATTCTGGAAGACCATCTGGATCGACGCCACGGTGTTGACGTCGCGGTCCTCGATGCCGGTTGACTGGATTTCCTTGTTGTCGAGTTTCACCGTGCCGGACGAGGCCGTTTCGAGCCCGAGCAGAACCTTGGCGAGCGTCGACTTGCCACAGCCGGATTCGCCGACAATCGCAACCGTCTCGGATTCGCGCGCCGTGAAGCTGATCGTCTCGTTGGCCTTGACGGTGCGCGGTTCTGCGCCGCCGAAAATCTCGTTCGCCGAAACCTTGTAGTACTTCCTCAGATTGTCGATCTGCAGCACCGGTGCGCCCGGAACCACCGGCTCCTTCTTCTCGCTGGCGCCCGCCGGCATGGCGTCCCAGTCGATTTCGTTGAAGCGCACGCAGCGGCTGAAATGCCCGTCATGCCCGTCCACCGGGATCATCGGAATCTCGGCCGCGTTGCACACGCCCTCGACGAAATGGTCGCAGCGCGGGCCGAAATTGCACCCCTTCGGGCGCTCGTGCGGCAGCGGCAACTGGCCGGGAATGGCAATCAGCGGGCGTGAATTCTTGTCGGCGCCGGGCAGCGGGATCGAGCGGAACAGGCCCTGCGTGTAGGGGTGCCGCATGCGGTCGAACACGTCCTTGATCTTGCCGGTTTCCACCGCCTCGCCCGAATACATCACGGTGATCCTGTCGCAGGTCTCGAGGATCAGGCCGAGATTGTGCGAGACGAAGATCATCGACGTGCCGAATTCCTTGCCGAGCCCCTTCACCAGTTCGACGATGCCGGCCTCGACCGTCACGTCGAGCGCCGTCGTCGGCTCGTCGAGCAACAGCAGCGCCGGCTTGGACAGCAACGCCATGGCGATCACGATGCGCTGCTGCTGGCCGCCCGACAGCTGATGCGGAAACGATTTCATCATCCGCTCGGGGTCGGGCAGCTTCACCGCCCGCACCGTCTCCAGCGCCCTCTTGTAGGCTTCGGCCTTGGACACTTTTTCGTGGATGATCGGCACTTCCATCAGCTGCTGGCCGACCTTCATCGCCGGATTTAGGCTGGCCATCGGCTCCTGGTAGATCATCGCGATCTTGTTGCCGCGAATCCGTCTCAGCTCCTCCTCCGACAGGTCGCCCATGTCCTTGCCCTGGAACTTGATGCGTCCGCCGACGATCTTGCCGATGTTGGACAGGTCGCGCATGATTCCGAGCGACACGGTCGACTTGCCGCAACCGGACTCACCAACGATGCCCATCGCCTCGCCAGGCATCACGGTGCAGGAAAAATCCATCACCGCCGGGATTTCACCACTTCGGGTAAAGAACGAGATCGACAGGTTCTCGATCTCGATGATCGGTTCGGCAGCCTGCTTGGCGGAGGCTTGGACGACTTCGTTCATGGCTCTCTCCGGGACGTAAGTGTGGTGGGCGCGGCGCGGAAGCTGCCGGTCTCCCCCCTTGTGGGGGAAATGCCCGGCAGGGCAGAGGGGGGTGGCGCCGCTGCCATCCTCAATCCTTCATCGACTGCTCGCGCAGCGCGTCGGCAAGCAGGTTCAGGCCAAGCACGAAGGACATCAGCGCGATTGTCGGCGGCAGCGCCGGGTGAATGAACGAGCGCAAGAGCCGACTCGCATCCTTGATCGCCGTGCCCCAGTCCGGGCTTTCGGGCGCCAGGCCGAGGCCGAAATAGCCGAGCGTGCCGAGCAGGATCGTCGTGTAGCCGATGCGCAGGCAGGCATCGACGATCAGCGGTCCGCGCGCATTGGGCAGGATTTCCCACAACATGATGTACCAGGGCGTCTCGCCGCGCGTCTGGGCCGCCGCCACATAGTCGCGCGTCTTGATGTCCATCACCAGGCCGCGCACGATGCGGAACACGCCCGGGCTCGACGCGAACACCACGGCCACGAAGATATTGAGCTGGTTCGGCTTGATCGACACGATGCCGAGCGGATCGGCGTTGAACACCAGGCCGATATAGACCCATCCACCGAGCACCAGCGTCAGGCCAAGCAGGATGTAGAGCCGGTCCGGCCGGTTCTTGAAGCGCGTGTAGAACAGCGCCGTGAAAAAGATGATCGGGAACATGAAGAACAGCCCCGCCAACGCGTAGGGGATGGGCGTGTCCATGATGCCCGGCGTCACCAGCAGGTAGAAAAGCAGGATGACCGGGAAGGCCAGCACCAGATTGGCGATGAACGACAGGATGGAGTCGGTGCGCCCGCCATAATAGCCGGCAGGCAGCCCGAGCGTGATGCCGACCATCAGCGCAAAGGCTGTCGCGGCGGGCGCGATGATCAGCACGATCTTGCTGCCAAACACCATGCGGGAAAACACGTCTCGCGCCAGCTTGTCGCCACCGAACAGATAGACGTGATCGGTCTCCGGAACCACCGCGCCGGGCAGCGCGTCTTTCATCACGGCGATCTGGGCGAGCGGATCAAACGGCGCAACGGTGCCGGCGAAGATCGCAGTGAACAGCCAGAACAGGCAGATCGAGACGCCGGTGATGCCGACCCCCGAATCGAACAACTGGCCGTAGAGGCCGAGCCTACTCTTGAAGGTGAAGCTGGCGCCAAGCACGATGGCCATGGCCACCCAGACCGGCCAGAAGCGCGCGAGCACGCCGAGAAAGACCTGGAAGCCCCCGATAAATTCCATCCCCCGGCCCCCTACTGAACTCTGATGCGTGGATTGAGATAGGCGTAGCCGACATCCGAAATCAGCTGCGTCACCAGGACGATGAACACCGATACCAGCGAACAGCCGAGCAGCAGATCGATGTCATTGTTGCCCGCCGCCTCGACCAGCGTGAAGCCGAAACCCTGATAGCGGAACATCACTTCGACGATCACGACGCCAGTCAGCAGCCATGGAAACTGCAGCATGATGACGGTGAACGGCGCGATCAGCGCATTGCGCAGGGCGTGCTTGATGACGACGGCGGAAAAGCCCAGCCCCTTGAGCCGCGCCGTACGGATATATTGCTGCGTCATCACCTCGACCATCGAGGCGCGCGTCATGCGGGCAATATAGCCGATGCCGTAGATTGCCATCGTCATCACCGGCAGCGTGAAATTGTAGAAGCTTATGCCCTTGCCGGTGGCGCTCGCCGCCGAGCCGTTGAGCCAGCCGAGCCATGAGGCGAAGATGACGGTGAAGATGACGCCCGAAACATATTCCGGCGTCGCCGTGGTGGCGATCGCCGCGACCGACAGGGTGCGGTCCGTGCGGGTGCCCTCCCGCATGCCCGCGAGGATTCCAATCAGCAGGGCGATGGGAACCATTGTCACCATCACCCAGAACATCAGGATGCCGGTGGCGCTGAGCGCCGGAAACAGCTTTGCCGCGACCGTGGTCTTGAATTTGGTCGAACAGCCGAAATCGCCCTGGATCACGCCCGAAAAGCGCGTTTCGGCCGGTTCGTCACAGAAGCTGAACCGCGGACTGGCTTCGCCCGTTTCGGCATCGATCTTGGGATATTTGGGCCACACGCCAAGCCATTGGCCGTAGCGGACGAAGAAGTTCTGCCGGTAGCCGTTCTTGACCAGCCAGCTTTCGATGTGCTCGTCCGACGAGCGCATGTCCAACTGGCTTATCGACAGCTTTCGCAGATTCGGTTCCAGGTTGACCATGAAGAAGACCACCATGGTCAGGCACAGCATGGTGAGCAACATGGTGCCCAGACGCCGCGTTACGAATGCAAGCATGCTTGTCGTCCCCCTGCCGTTCGGGTTGGGGTCAAATTGACTCCAGAAAGCCGAGAGGGGCCGTTGGTCCCCTCTCGTGTTTCAACAGTGCTTAGGCTTCGTCCAGCCAGACCTTGCCGAAGTCGTGCTCGAAGGTCGGGTGCATTCCGTGGTTTTTCACTTCCGGCATCGAGCTGTTGTACAGCTTGCGCCAGTATGGCTGGATGATGATGCCCGAGTCCTGCAAGATCTTCTCGATATCGGCCATCAGCACCTTGCGCTTTTCGGCGTCGGCGATCGAAAGCGCCTCGCCGACCTTGGCGTCGAGCTCGGGGTTGGAATAACCCGCCTCGTTCCATGCCTCGCCCGTGCGGTACGCGATAGCCACCACCTGGATGCCCAGCGGACGCATGTTCCAGTTGGTCATCGAGTAAGGGTACTTCGTCCAGTCGTTCCAGAACGTCGAGCCCGGAAGAACGGTCCGCTTGACCTTGAAGCCGGCCTCGCGAAGCTGCGCGGCGATGGTGTCGCCGGTGTTCTTGTGCCAGTCCTCGTCAACCGTGATGAGGTCGTGCTCATAGTCCATCTGGCCGGCTTCCGTCATCAGCGCCTTGGCCTTCTCGATGTCGCGAGGGACCTTGGGAAGCGCGGCATATTCCGGATGGATCGGGCAGACATGGTGGTTCTCGGCGGGCTCGCCGGCATTGCCGTAGCCCAGCGCCAGCACGGTCGCATTGTCGACCGCAAGCTGCAGCGCGTGGCGCACCTTCTGGTCGTCATACGGCTTGTTGTTGACGTTGGTGCGCGCCACGATGGTCGAAGCGGTGATGACTTCGGACGTGCTTGCGCCAACGCCCTCGAGGATCGTCACATAGTCGGCCGTCGTCTCGTGGTTGGTATGAACCTCGCCGGATTCATAGGCCGAGACCATCGCCGATGGATCGGTGCCGTAATCGATGAACTCGACGCCATCGAGATAGACCTCGCCGTCCCACCACTTGCCGTCTTCGCGGCGCTTGTAGACCACCTTCTGGCCGACATCGTAGGAGACCAGCTCGAACGGGCCCGTGCCGATCGGGTTCTTGACGAAGTCTGCGCCCGTTTCGTCAAACGTGTGATGCACGATCAGCGCCGGATAGTCGCAGAGGCTCGGGATCAGCGCGATGTCGGACTTGGTCAGGCTGAGCTTGACCGTCATGTCGTCGACCTTGGTCACGGAACCTTCGCGCAGCTTGCCGGAAGCCTCGTCGACGATCGTGCCGAGACGGCCCGGCATCGAGTTGCCCTCGGCGCTCTTGTCGGCCCAGCGCGTGAAGTTGAAGATCACATCGTCGGCATTGAACGCATCGCCATTGGTCCAGGTCACGCCCGGACGGACATGCAGGACATATTCGGTGGCGTCGTCATTCACATCCCAGCTCTCGATGAGATAGGGCTTGAAGGTGAAGTCGCGGGTGTATTTCACCAGCGGCTCGAGCGTCTGGCGCTCGGCATTGGCGATTTCCGACCAGTCGGCCGTGCGCGGATCCTTGGGATCCTTGACCACCATGGCGACCTTGAGCACGCCGCCCTTCTTGGGCTCGTCGGCAGCCATCGCTTCGGTAGGCGCGGCCAGGCCGAGCATGCCGTAGGCCATGGCTGTCGAAGCGCCGAAAACACTTGCCATGGCGAGGAACTCACGGCGATCGACGCCGCCAGCCTTCACGTCTTCGGCCATCTTCACGATGTGATCCGGTACGCGATCCCCATTACTCTTGTAGAATGTCATGTAGATCTCCCGTTGTTAGGCTTTCTGCCCATTACAATTCAGCATCCGGTAATCGATGTCAAAGCGGGCCGAATGAGAATTCGGCTTCGAATGTGCAACGTTGCCCGGATTGCGGTGTGCGCGAATGCGACAAGCTTGGCGCAAAATCGACAATCGACCAGAGATCCCAGAGGAACCGCGTCAATCGATTGAAATAAGACAATTGTGTCCTTTCGGACTGCACCAAGTCATTCGGGGACGATAGCAGCCGGGGTGGTGTTTGGCTAGGCGGCAAAGCCGGTTTCGCGCCGGCCTGCCAGATCGAGCCCGGCCGAACTGCTGGATGATGCGTGAAGCGAGCTAGTATTCTCGCTCGAAGAAGATGCCGCCCTTGGCTTCGCCGCCATCGGTGGCCTGGCCGCGAAGCTTGACGCCGCGCCCGACATTCAGGTCAATCGTCGCCTTGCCCGATCCGGCCGCGTCGCCCTTCTCGATGGACAGGTAAGTCCGGTCGTTGAGGTATTTTCCGGCCGTAACCGCGGTTCCGCCATCCTCGGTGGTTCGGATGTCCAGGTCGTCGACGCCAACCGCGCCGCGCAACGACTGCAGCAGCGAGCTCGTGCCGCCGGCGCCGGCAAGCTGCGCCGCGGCGTCGGCCAGTTGAACGATCTGCAGCGGAGAAAGGTTCGACATCGAACGGCCGAAGATCAGCCGGGCGAGAACCTCGTCCTCGGGCAGGGCCGGCACCGACGTGAAGCTGAATTTCGGGTTGTTGGCGGGGCCCGACACCGTCACCGTGACAGTCGTATCGCCAGCCGTGGAGTCAGCGGCAAGGTCGAGATAGGGCACGATCGAACCGGAAAACGTGATCTCCCCGCGCGAGAAGGTGAGCCGCTTGCCGAGGATCGCAAGCCGTCCGCGGCGCAGCGTGAATTGTCCGACGGCCTGCGGCGCGCTTGCCGAGCCTGTCAGCCTGAGGTTGCCGCCGAGTTCCGCGTCGAGTCCCCTTCCCTGGACGAAAATCTGGTTTGCGGCGTTGACAGTCACATCGAGCGTCAGATTGCTCGAGCTGCCGCTTGAACCGCCTTCCGGTGCGATCGCCGCCGCCTGCGCCCGAACGGCCGCGCTGGCATTCTTGTGCTGCACATCAAGAGCGGCAAGCGAGGCCGGCAATTTTTCAGGCACGGTGATCACCGTGCGCGCCAGGTTGATCGTGCCTGTCACCGCAGGAGCCGTGAGCAGCGGGCCCTTGACCGCCAGGTCGCCGCTCATCGTCGAGGTGACGATGTGGCCATCCGTATAGCGGCCATCGACCACCTTGAGCGCCAGGTCGGCGGGAAACCCTTGTGCCGGATCGATACCGACCGTGCCCGAACCCGACAGGCTGCCACCGCTGGAGATGCTGCCGTTGAGCGTTCGCAGGGTCGCAACCCCGTTTCCCATCACCACTTCGGCCTTGATGTCGTTGATCGCCGTTCCGGTCCCGGCATGGACAAAACGCGCACCCGAGGTCGTTACCGACCCCGCAATGACCGGTGACGTCATGGTCCCGCTCACCTTCACGTCCACATCGGCAGTCCCCG
>Ga0209347_1006495_pt1 | contig 10331 bp, 11 predicted proteins | sample AutmiccommuBRH23_FD_187382 | JGI IMG/M metagenome (GOLD analysis project Ga0209347, IMG submission 187382) | Deep subsurface microbial communities from Mt. Terri, Switzerland - Autotrophic microbial communities BRH/23 (SPAdes) (version 2) | ecosystem: Environmental > Aquatic > Deep subsurface >...
GAGGGAGGGCGGTTCGTGGGGATCTTCGGCGGCCTGGGGTGCCCTGCCGGCCGCCCGATGCTGAGCGGCGGGTTCGAGCTGCTCCGCAACGATCTGATGATCAGGAGCAATTTCGTGGGCCCGGCCTTCGGCCTTCCGCGCGTCCACTTCGTCTCGGTCAGGACGATCGACTTTACGCTGCTGCCGGAAGGCGATGCGGTGCGGATGTACGCGACCTGCCAGTAGGGTCGCAGGCGCGAATCGCCTGCGGTGGTCTCGCCGGATCTCTTTCGCGACGGGAGACGGCGAGCCGCCGCCGGCGAAACTCGCCTCCATTCGAGCGTCACGCGGTTGTCGCTTCGATGTACGCCATCGGGATGGTGAGTGAAAGACCGCTGCTCGCGCGCGCGAGAAGGTCGAGGCGCTCCTCGAGCCGGGAGAACGTGGCGACTTCCGACCCGGCAGCGACGCTCTTCCACGCCGGCAGGAACCCCAACCGAATGAAATAGTGGTGCAGCAAGGCTGTGCCGCTCGCGAAACGCATGCAGGCTGAGCGCTCGATGATGCGAGTCACGACGAATCCGCCGCTTTCGAGAAGCGCCCGAGTGCCGTCGATCGTTGCGCGACTCTCGATATGGTCAACGAGGCGTTGAAGGGCTGCGTCTTCACCGGTGTCGCTCAGAACCTTGCGCAACACGTCGTAGAGCTCGGCCATGTGGCCCTGCAGGTTCGTCGTCAGCGCCAGCGTCGACGAGATAACTCAGCTGGTGCATGCCGTATCGTAAACGGGCGGTGGCTCTTGCGACAGCCCTCCGACTGTACAGAAGTTCCTCGAGGGCAGCCTCTCGTCGAGTGTTCGCCCCTTCCTCAACGGGGAGTAAACTGATCGGCACGATGCGTCCGGCAGCCACCATGATCTGGATCGCCGTTCTTCTCGCGGCAGCGCTCCTGCCCGGAGTGGCGATCCTCGTGGCGCCGCTCGTCCTCCTCGTCGCGGCCACCGTGCCGGTTCGTCGTGTCGTCTTGCGGCGGAGGGCGGAACGGATCGGCCTCGCGCTCTTCCTGGCAGCCGTCTCTCCCACCCATCTTCCCCGCGCCTCGCTGGTCGCCTGAACACCTCAATGCGTCCTGGCGAAACGAAGCGCGGAGGGAGCAATGTCTCTGAAAACACGTCTTGCGAAGATATTCGTGTACGCGGTGCTCGAGGTCGGCGCGCTGTGCGGCGTCCCGATGGCGCCGGATCAGATCGAAAGGATCATGAAGCTGATGGATCGCGCCACCGTGACGGACGTCCTGAGGAATGAAGATGACGAGCCGAAGGATCCGCCGTGAGCAATTCGGCCATGTCCGAGCCGAGTGTGGCCGGGGTTTGGTCTCGTCACCCGCGAGCCTCGTGACGTCGAGGGGATGCTGCCTCGGAGCGCGATCGGCCACGGCTGATGAAACCAAGCCGTGGCCACACCACAAGCGGCCCCCGCTCGATTGCGGGGGCCGCTCAGCTCTTACTCGTTCGCGCCCCAGACGAGGAACGGATCGCCGGTCCGCTCGTCGACGATCGACGCATACGTCAGCACCGGCTGGGTTGCCTCGACCAGGATCGTCGCATTGCTCGAGTTCGGCGAGCCCATGTCGGCGAAGATCCGGTTGATCTGGCGCCAGCCGAAGGGACCGACTGCGTAGTCCTTCTGGCGCAGGACCGACCCGTTCGCTCCCACGATGGAGACCCGGACGTTGATCGTCTGATCCGAGACGTTGATTACGCCGAAGTTCGTACGATACCGGCCATCGTGAATCACGTTGAAGAGCCGCTGCCTCGTCGAAGCCTCTTCGGGATCGAGCGCGGGGATGAACTGGCCGAGGGTCCCGCCGACTCCCGGGCAGACATTGTTGAGCGTATAGAGATCGCTGGTCACGACGATCGGCTGGCTCGACGCGAAGAGAACCGCGCCTCCGCCAGTCTGCAGTCCGAAAAGCGAGAGGATCATGTCGTCATAGGCGACGCTCTGCTTCGCGCCGACGGTGAAGCTGGCCGCAGGCACCTGGCCGGAGTTGTCCGAGCTCGCCAGAAGGAGCGCGTCGACGCTCGCCGGAGCGTTGCCTGCGTTGTAGATGCGGACGTCGCTCTGGAAGAAAGTTCCGCCGCCGCCTGCGAACTTCGATGCCGCGAGCAGGAATGAGACGAACGGCTTGGGTCCGCCCGTCGACCCGGCGAGCGACTGGGCGGCCTTGTCGAGGTCGACGCGCGGAGTAGTGATTCCCCCCGCGGCCTGGTCGACGATCTGTTTCCCGGTCGTTCGCAGCGCGGCGAGGTACTGCGCGACGGTCTTGCCCGGGTACTTCGCCATCAGCGCGGCGATGGAGCCGGCGGCGTAAGGCGCCGCGGCCGATGTTCCTCCGAACTCATCATCGTAGCCGCCGCCCGCGCGAGGGGTCCTCGCCTGGTGGCTCGGCGCGAGCAGCGAGACGAACGTCGCGGCGTTGGAGTAGCACGTCACCTGATCTGGTGCCGAGGAGGCATCGTTGCAGGCGTCGTAGCTCACTCCGCCGAAAGAGCCGTCGTAAACCGCGCCAACCGAGATGACGTTGGAGTAGCAGGAAGGGACGCTCGTTCCGAGCTTCGCTTCGTTTCCGGTCGCGGCGACGACCGCAATGCCGAGGTTGGCGACGCGGGTGATCGCCTGCTCGAGTGGCAGCGCATCCTGATTCCCGTTGCAGTTCGACGTGAAGTAACCGAGTCCGTCGAATCCGAGGCTCATGTTGACCACCTTCAGCGGGACCGAGAGACGATTGTGGTTCGCCACCACCCAGTCGAGGGAGGCGAGCACGTTGTCGCTGTCGAGCGTCTCCCCACCAACCCGGAGCCCGACGATTTTCGCGTCCGGCGCCACCCCGAGGCCTCCCTGTCCGTCCCCTCGTCCGGCGATGATGCCGGCGATCGAGGTCCCATGGGAGTCGGCGACGCCGCCACGCACCTCGGGACTCGGATCGTCCACCTTGTAGTCGAAGTCGTACCCCGCGATGACCACGGAATTGGGGAAAGTGCCGCCTCCGAGCTCGGGATGACTGTAGTCGATCCCATCATCGATGATCGCGACCGCGACGCCCGCGCCGCGGATTCCCCGGGAGTGCGCGGCGGGCACGCCCATCAGAGCGTTCCCTTCCTTCCTCTTCTTCGAGGCCTGGAACACGGGCGTGATCAGCTTCACCCGAGAGTCACGAGCGAGCCGTTCGAGAGCGTCCGGGGTGACCGTTGCCGAGAAGCCGCCGATCGTGCCGAAGACGTGCTTGACCGAGGAGACGCCGTTGTCGCGAATCACCTCTTCCGATGCGCGGCGCGTTTCCTCGAGGTAGGCGGAGGGGTCGGCGGTATCGCCGCTGACACCGGCCGCGCTGCGGTGATCTTCGAGGAGGACCACCACGCGGAGCGGCAGCGCCGTCTTGCCGGCCGCAATTCTCAGGGAAGGCGACAGTTTCGCCGCCACCTCGGCCGGCCATGGCGTCGGAGCCTGGAGCCCCTTCTGCCCGGCGAATGCGATGGACGAGAAAAGGAGGGCCACGCCGAGGGCAGCCCTCGCGAACCGCGAAGCGGAGGTCTTCATTCGATTTTTCCTTTGAGATGCAGAGACGATTGGACGGGGAGATGATACGGCCGAAGCGGGGTCGACCGTATGCTCAATTTCGGAAGGGAGGACGGGAGCGGAGGCCGGGGTTTCCGGAATCGTTCTTGCCTCACCGCCCCCGCGTGCCCATCGATCTGACCCTCGCCCTCTTTGGCCTGCTGGTGCTCGTTCTCGGACTGTTCTCCCGGGCCATCAAGGGGAGGTTTCCGATCTCGGATTCGCTGATCGCGCTGGCGGTGGGAATCCTGGTCGGGCCCTCGGTGGCGGGCTGGCTCGATTTACGTGAGCTCGCGGAGCCGGAGCGGATCCTCCACGAAGCCGCCAGAGTCACGCTCGCGATCGGGCTCATGGCGATCGCACTGCGGCTCCCGAAGAGAGCCCTTTCGATTCATCGTTTCACTCTCGCGACCCTGATGCTGGTGGTCATGCCTCTGATGTGGCTGACCTCGAGCGCACTCGCATGGCTGATCCTCGGGCCGCCGGTGCTCGTGGCGCTGCTCATCGGAGCGGTCCTCACGCCGACCGATCCGGTCGTCGCATCCACGATCGTGACCTCGCAGCTGGCGAAGGATGTTCTTCCGGATAGAATCCGGCACACGATCTCGGCCGAAACGGGGTTGAATGACGGGCTTGCAGCGCTCTTCGTCTTCCTTCCGATACTACTCATCGAGAAGCCGCCGGCCGAGGCGATGGGGAAGTGGCTTTCGACGACCGTTCTTCACGAAGTGGTGGGAGCGATCGTGTTCGGCATCGTTTTCGGGTATCTCGCGGGAAAAATTCTCGAATGGGCCGAGCGGCGAGACCTCGTCGAGAGCGAGGGATTCCTCGCGTACACCATCGCCCTGGCCTTCGCTTCGTTGGGCGTGGCGGCGCTCCTCGGGACCAATGAGATTCTCGCGGTGTTCATCACCGGGATTGCCTTCGACCACGTCGTGGATGCGGGAGAGCGGGCGGAGGAGTCGAAGGTGCAGGAGACGATGAACCAGTTCTTCGCCATCCCGATCTTTTCCCTGCTCGGGCTGGCGCTTCCGTGGGGGGAGTGGCGAGCTCTTGGATGGAGCGGAATCGCTTTTGCGGTCGCCGTGCTGGTGTTGCGCCGCCTGCCGGCCGTGTGGCTGATGCGAGGTCAGCTCCGATCGCTGCGATCGGCGCATGAGGTTCTGTTTTTCGGATGGTTCGGTCCGATCGGTGTCTCCACTCTTCTCTATGTGCTGCTCGCCATGAAGGAGACCGGCGAGGGGTCGCTCTGGCCGATAACGACCCTGGTGATCTGCAGCTCCGTCGTCGCGCACGGCGTCACGGCATCGGCACTCACGAGGAAGCTCGGAGCAGAGGAAGCAGGACGCGCGGAGTGATCATTCGCAAAGGTGTCGCGGGGTCGGAAGGAGGGGGCCCGGCGTGGCACCCTCCTTCCGGGAGAGCTCAAGGCTTCGTGCAGTCGAAGTTGCCGACCTGCGGCGGACCGGCTGATCCGCTTGCGCTCTGCGTCCAGGTGGTCAGCTCGATCGTGGAGAAGCTGATCTGCAGCTCGTGAGATAGCGTGGGAAACGAGCGCGAGATCGACTCGATCACGGCACCGCCGAGAACGGCCCGCGACACGAGCTGCGGGATGCCGGCCCCCGAGAACGTTTCAATCTCGATCACCACGTCGCCGCTGAGCGGGGACCCGACCAGAGGAAGCGCTCTCGAGGCACCGGCTCCTAGAAATCCCTGGACGGCAGCCGAGCAACGGCTCACCGTGCTCTTTCCCTTCTCGGCGAGGGCCGGAGCCACGAAGATCGATTCCGCCTCGACGTCCGACCAGCCCTTGCGTTTGGAGTGAGCCGAATCGCCCGGCACCCCCGGAATCATGATGAACGCGTCCGCGGCGAACGCGGGCGCACCTACGGCTAAGGCGAAACAGACGGATAGTGCCACTCTGACGAGTCTCATCGCTTTTCCTTTTCCACGCAAAAGTCGCACGAGAACTTCGTGCTCTCGTGCGGGGTATTCGATTTGAAGGATTGCGTCATCCTACGCCGTTCCGGATCCGGCGAATAGAGGATTTGTGGAGGGAGGGGGGGGATATTCCGTGTAGCTGGTGTGACGAACCTACTTCCCCCGCCGACAGGGTTCCTGCGTTAGCGGATTCCCCACCCCCCCTGATCCCTCCCTTCGTCGCGATCGCTCCTCAGGGCAGGCGCTACGCTCGGGATGACATTTGATGCTTGGGGCAGAAGTAGGTGGTGCGGCCGGCGATGACCGTGCGGCGGAGAGTGCCCGTGGAGCAGCGTGGGCATTTCGCGGCGACCTCCCGGTTCTCGATGAGGTAGTGGGATGGCATCGGGCGATCCGACTCCTGGCGCGCGATCGCGAGCCGGAGGATGCGGTGCATCGCGTCGAAGATCCGTTTCCGGGCCGGGCCGGAAAGCCGTTCGGTGGCTGCGCGTGGATCGATTCCGCTCTGGAAGAGGATCTCATCGACCCAGAGGTTGCCGAGGCCGGCGATGACGGTCTGGTTCATGAGGAGAGCTTTGATCGAGCCCCGCCGGCCGGCGAGACGCTCTTCGAAGCGCTCGCGACCGAACGATTCGTCGAGCGGGTCGAGACCGAGTTGCTTCCGGGCGATGAAGGAGTCGGGATCGGAGACGAGGCCGACGCGGCCGAAGAGGCGCATGTCCTCGAAGGCCAGGAGATCTCCCTTCGAGAAGCGGACGACGAAGCGGGAGAAGCGGGGGACCTCCTTGCCGCAGTAGAGATCGCCGGACATGCCGAAATGTAGGTAGAGCCACACGCCCCCCGTCGCTTCTGCGAAGAGGTGCTTGCCGTGACGGCGCGTGGATTCGAATCGTCCTCCGGTGAGGCTCCCGCGCAGCGCCCGCTCGGTGGTCTCGTGAAGAATGCGCGCGTCGGTCAGCTCGACGCCGACGATGCGGCGGCGAAGGGCGCACCCCTCGAACCGCCGGCGATAAGTTTCCACCTCGGGAAGCTCGGGCACGGTGGAGACAGTAGCGCAAGTCCGCCCCGGAGCTCCACGCTCTGGTGAGGGTCACAGTCAGATTTCCATTGCGGGCAAGAACTTTGCGTTATAAAGTACGTAGAGTGATTCAGACATTCATGCCGTTCCCCGAAAGGAAACCGATCATGACCGGCCTCTTCCGCATCCTGCTGTCGCTCGTCGCCCTCGCCGCCGTGGCGCTCCCCGTTGCAGCACAGGAGGAGGCTCTCTCCCTCGTCCCCGGCAACGCCGTCACCGTCGGTGTCGTCCACCTGGCCGAGATGCGCACCAGCCCGCTCTCCTCGGTCCTCTTCGAGCACGTCGACAGGATGACCGCGGAGGGGGAGGCGGCAAAGTTCCTGCTCGACGCCGGCCTGCAGCCGCACCGTGACGTCGACCTTCTGGTCGTTGCCACCTCGCCGGGTACCCATCCCGGATCGGCGCTCGACGTACTGGTCATCGCGGAAGGGGACTTCAACCCGCAGCGGCTCTCGGCCGCGATCGTCGCCCGCGGCGCGATCAGAAACAGCGCGTACCTGATCCTCCCGGAGGAGGAGGGTGAGAACGGCGCAGTGGCCTTCCTCTCACCTACTCTCGCGATTGCCGGAAACGAGCGCTCTGTCGTGAACGCGATCGCCGCGCGGGCGGCCGGCGGCACGGACTTCATGCGTCGCGGTTCCCTGGCGAAGGATCTCCGGCGCGTCGCCCCCGGCGCGACCGCCTGGGCGCTCATCGACGTCGCTCGAGTCGCGCGGCTCACCAAGGGTGACACGATCGACACTGGAAGCGGACAGACGGGTGCCGTGCTGAGGGCTGCGATGACCAATGTGTCGACCGTCGCAATGTGGGCGAAGGACACGGGTGACGCGCTTCACCTCGGCGCCACCAGTTCCTCGACCGACATCGAGACGCTCCAGCTCCTCGAAGACGCCGTGCGCGGAGCACTGGCAGCGCTGCGGATAGGCGCCGCGGAAAAGGCTCCCGAGATGGTCGCCGTCCTCCGCCGCTTCGACATTCAACGCGCCTCGGATTCGATGACGGTCGAAGGATCCATCCCCGCCGCGATCATCCGCGACCTCGTGGCGAAGCAGATGGCCGTCGCCATGAAGTCGCGATGAATCGCGTCTCAAGTGCGCCAGGTTTCGACTCTCAGCCGATCGATGCGCTCGAACTCGCCCCGATTGTCTGTGACGAGTATGAGGTCGTGCGCGCGGGCCTGAGCGGCAATCAGCATGTCGTTGGGACCGATCGGCGTGCCCGTCCGCTCCAGTTCCGAGCGAACCTGTCCGTACTCAGCGGCGGAATCGAGATCGAACTCGAGGGCAGCAAGATCTTCCAGCAGCAGGTCGAGGCGTTGGTGATTCTCCTGCGGACGACTGCTCTTGTCGGCACCGTACCGAAGTTCGGCCACGGCGATGACGCTAACCGCGACGTCGCTCGGTAGCACCTCCTGCAACCTTTCGATCACCTTCGGATAACGTCCATTGAGGTAATCGACGCAGACGTTCGTGTCGAGAAGGTAGCGCATCATCGATCGAGAACAGGACCCGGCTCGACAGGAGGAGGCTCATCCGGATATGGAAATTCCGCGGCAGTGCCCGCGAGACTGAGAAACTGCTGACTCCACTCCGCTCTGCGCGACTCCAGGATCACTCGGTTGCCTTCCCGATAGATCAGCACCTCGTCTTCGTCGAAGCGGTACTGCTTCGGAAGTCGGATAGCCTGACTCCCTCCCGACTGGAACACCTTTGCAACGTCCGCCATTGGTCCCTCCAATGAGAGTATACATAATTCGTAGGTACGTTGTTCCAGCTCCGGGCGAACTCTGAACGATCAGGGATCCTCACCTCGGCGCCATTGATTCCTCGACCGACACCGAAACCTAAGGAGTTCCTTGGTCATCGAAGAGCCTCCGGAAACCACCCGTAAGGTTCAGGCTCGGGATCTTGCCGTCCCGTAGCGGCCCGGCAGATCGCGGATGGGAGTGCACGCAGGAAGGCCCAGCCGTCGAGGTTTGGGAAACGCCGGCCGAAGATCCGATCGCCGTCGTCCCACCATACGGTCACGTGCTCGCCATCCGCCTGGAGACCCAGAAACGGGCTTTCGACCCACGGGCTTGCCTGGGCGACGTCGACGACCGGGCGTGAGGACAGTTTCGTGAGCTCGACGCGGTTTCCTCGAGCCGCGTTGACCCAGGCAGAGTAGAAGACGTCACCATCCGACACGACGCGCACCACATGGCGGTTTCCCCATCCTCGTACGCCCCGCCGCACCACCTGCCAACTCGCCGCACTCGCTCGAGAGAGATCGGGAAGGAGCGCCGTCAGCATCTCTTCGGTATCGTTCCGCACCGCCACCACCGCGAGCACCCCGGCACTGTTGATGGCAACGTCGAAATGGTTCACGACCGACTGCATCACCACGGTTTCGTCGACAGCGCCGTCGTCACCCAGCAGGTACAAGCGAAGGCCGCTCCTGTTCGAGAAAAGCGCGATCGTGCCGTCCGGCATCGCCACCGCGCGCATCCGCCTCAGGAGGTGGCGTTCTGGCAATTCCCACGAGCGAAGCTCTCCGCTCCAGTCCAGTTCGCGCGCGAGCGTCGATCGGGAATCCGGAGTGAGCTCCAGCGCCCGAGGATGCTCTCCCTCCAGAACGATCAGGTAGGCGAGCGAACCGAGCGCGCCGGGAACAGGCGACATGTGCGTGACACCGGCGCCGTCTGAACGGATGAACGTGATGCCCGGGAGCGAATCCCGGCCTCCGAGCGAGACATACCACCAATCGTCCTTCCGTACGATGAGGTCATCGCTATCCGGCGACTTGGGTGCCAGCCATTTGCCCATGAGATTCAGCCTCGCCACCACCGTTTCTGCAGTCGGATCGACGCGAGCCACACGCCGATCGATCAAGGGGTGAGTCACCACCAGGGTCTGATCGCCAGATCTTTGTACGTGGTACACGGGCGCTTTCAACTCGATGGGCACCTGGACCACTGGGAAGGCCAGGTTGATGAGCTGCATACCGCTTCGAGTGACTCCACGAGCACTTCCACGCTTTGACGCCGACCGGCTCACCACCAGCCCCTTCAGATCCGAACCGCCGTCGCCGTCCCGGCGATCGTCAGCGCGACTCATATCAGCACGGACGCGCAGTTGAAAATGGGACGTTGAGCCAGGGGCCTGGGTTCGGGGGGCTTTCGGATTGACCGCGCTCGTCGCCTTGAGTACCTTGATGGAAACCAGCGAGACGAAGCCTTGAACGAAGCTCAGACGCGCCGGCCGCCACGCCGCCTCGAGTTCAGAATCGCGCGAGAGCCCTGGGAGCTCGAGCAGATCCATCGCCTGAACTACGTCACCTTCACCGAGGAGATTCCGCAGTACGGTCCGGAAGCGTCGCGGCGGCGGGTCGACAAGTTCCACGATCAGAATGTCTACGTCGTCTGCGTTGCGGATGAGCGGGTGGTCGGGATGATCGCGGTCCGTTTCGACCGTCCCTTTTCGGTCGAGACGAAAGTCAGCGGCTTCGAGGCGTACGTCCCCGCGGGACGGCATCTCTGCGAGCTGCGGCTGCTCGCGGTGGAGAAGGAGTTCCGGGGCGGCGCGGCTCTGGCGGGGCTGATCGGCGAAGTGTGGAAGTCCGCGGCTGCGCGGGGCTGCGATGCCGCCGTGATCTCGGCCACCACCCGCCAGCTCCGGCTCTACGAGCACCTCGGGTTCGTTCCGTTCGGACCGCTGGTCGGCTCAGCCGAGGCGTCG
>Ga0209347_1006498_pt1 | contig 10329 bp, 6 predicted proteins | sample AutmiccommuBRH23_FD_187382 | JGI IMG/M metagenome (GOLD analysis project Ga0209347, IMG submission 187382) | Deep subsurface microbial communities from Mt. Terri, Switzerland - Autotrophic microbial communities BRH/23 (SPAdes) (version 2) | ecosystem: Environmental > Aquatic > Deep subsurface >...
CTCGATGGGGGTCTTAGTCGGATCAAGCTCAATCTCGACAGCAGGTTGCTCTGGGTGATAGTAATCAATAACCTCAGCTTTGGCCGCGCCCTCTTCAATCCTGAAGAGGTTGGTCTTGATCAACTCTCCCTTGCGGCGAAGCTCCTCAGCCTGCTCCGCCTCTTTGAGGCGCCGCTCTAGCCCGGTCAGGCGCTGGCCTGCCTTCTTCATTTCGCCAACCACTACCCTGCGCAGGTTATTTCGAAGATCCTCTCTACCGGTACCCACCTGTTTAGCCAGGAACACGCTGTCTATCATCTCGTTGATGGTGTTGTAGTCCCTGCGCTTCAGGTGTGGGTCTTCCTCCCGCAGGGACAGGACCAGGCAGCTGAAGTCCTCCACGGCCCCATCGGGGCCGTGGTAGGACACGGGCTGACTCTGACCCTCAGCAACCGCTCGGAAGGCCGCCTGCGCTTCACTGGCCGTCGCCTCCGCCAGGGCCTGATGGGTGTTGGCATCCCTATCCGCAGTGTGCCTTTCATCTGCCGTGCCAGCCGTTTCCCTCTCCAGCCTGATTAAGGCCCTGTTCAGGAGTTCCCGGGCCAGGCCCGGACCGATACCATCAATGGTCTCCAGGATTGGACGCCAGTTGCGGGCGGGGTCAGCGGCGCCCTGCTCAAAGGCGTCTGCAAGGGCGGAGGCCAGTTGCTTGGGCCCGACTGCCAACGGGTCTAGCTTCTCCTGAGGCGGCGGGAGCTTGTAAGGGCGTCGCGGGAGGATCTCCCGGTGGCGATTGATGGAGGCTGGGATCCGCTTGATGGCATCGACAATCTCGTCCCCGGCGTCAAGGAGAATCAGATTGCTGTGCCTGCCCATAACCTCGGCTACCAGAGTGTACTCGGTGGGGTGTCCCATCTCGTCCCTTGCCGAGAAGCGCAGGCGGGCGACACGGTCGAACCCCTCCTGAGTAACCTCCTCTAGCCGTCCCCCCTGGAGCCGCTTCCGGAGCAGCATGCAGAAGGCTGGGGGTGTGTCTGGCGCCGTCCACTTCTCCGTGGTCAGACAGATCCGGGCTCGCGCGGGATGGCAGGAAAGGTAGAGCTGACACTGCTGCCCCCTGGCGTAGAGGTTTAACAGCAGGTCCCCCTCGTCTAGCTGGTACACCTTCTCAAGCCGGCCACCGGCCAAGACCTGATCCAGCTCAGTGATAAGGCCTCTCAGTGTCAGTCCGTCCAACGCCACGGCTCTCGCCCTCCAGTAGTCTCCGTATAACCCTGTGCTTTCTGAGGACATAGTATTCGATGTAAGGTACGGGAAACCCTGCTAAAGGGGGAGGTCTCACCGTTGCTGGAGCGAATCGCTCGCACATTCTATCCTGAAGAGCCAAACCTGTTGACCTGGCTGGTAGTGGCGGTCAACGTTCTTGGCGGCATCTACGGGATATTCTGGTACAGGCCTCAGCTGGCGGCAACCCCTCCCGTGTTATGGCTTCTGGTGGCAGATAGCCCCCTATCGGTGCTGGCTTTTGCTGTGGTGTTGACAATCCGTCTCTCGCAGCGCCTGAGCCGCGGGCAGAAGCGGCCCCAGTTGCAGAAGCGGCCCCAGTTGCCCCACCTCCCAGATTTAATCCAGAGCCGTCCAGCCCTGGAGCTCCTTAGCGCCCTTACCTTCATTGGCCTCATCAAATACGGCCTCTGGGCTGCCATCATCGTTGTTGGCGCCTGGCTGCGGGGGAGTCAGGCGACGGGAATCATGGTGGCCCTTGTTGTCGGACACCTGGGCATGGCCCTTGAGGGCGCCGTGTTCCTCAAGGCCCTGGGGATTACCCGCTGGGCAGCTACAGTGGCCCCCTTCTGGTTTGTGTTAAATGACACTGCGGACTACATGGGAGGGCTCCATCCCACCCTTCCAGACACCATCAGCCCCTCCTACGCCGCCAGCGTGGCGGTGGGGCTCACCCTCCTCTCATCCCTCTACGTCTTCTGGACAAGTCGTGGCCAAAGTGACCCCAAATAGCGAGGAGTCTGACGGGGTGACCTTGAAATAGACTCCTTAAGTGGTAAGATTAACTTGAGAGTGATCCTGGTCTGACTTCGCAAGGGAGTTGGTACTACGATGGGAATCACGGTGGGTATTCCGAGGGCTTTGGGGTACTATGCCTATCACCCGATTTGGATGGCCTTTTTCGATGCCCTGGGCATTGAAACCGTAGTCACGCCGCCCACGACAAAGGGGATGCTTGATGCAGGTGTCAAGGACGCTGTTATGGATGCCTGCGTGCCAATCAAGGTCTTCCACGGCCACGTGGCCGCCCTTAAAGACAAAGTCGACTATATCTTCGTCCCCCGACTGGTCAATGTGGAAGGCTCCTCTGTGTTCTGCCCCAAGTTTCTAGGGCTTCCCGAGATGGTTAGGTTCAGCCGTAACGACCTGCCACCGTTAATTGACATTCGAATTGACCTCCGCAAAGGGTTTGGCGAGTTCTACCGGATCTGTCTCAGGGTCGGCCGACTCCTCAACAAGGGTGTTGTCGCCACAACCCGGGCCTACCTTGCCGCCGTCAGCGGCGCCCGGAGACTGCACCGGCTTCTGAGGTCTGGGCTGACGCGGTTGGAGGCCCTTGAGGTGTTAGGTAACCCACTGGCCAATGTTGTCGGCGGGGAAGCCAGTGTGTTGCTGAGTCGACGCCAACCATACATCCGGCCTGGCGCCAACTCTAAAAGCCCCATCTCTGGCGGGAAGGATCTAGTCTTCGCGCTGCTGGGATACCCCTATGCCGTCTTTGACCCCTATATATCTGTGGGTCTTGTCGACAAACTCAAGGGGCTTGGTGTGACGATTGTAACCCCGCCTATGCTGCATCCCAGGTTACTGAGGCAGCAGGGGCGGTCCTTCAGCAAACTGCTCTTCTGGCTCTTTAGCGACGAGACCGCCAAGGGTGCATACCACTTTATCAACGATGCTATGGTCGACGGTGTCATCCATGTCACCGCCTTTGGGTGCGGCCCAGACTCCCTTACAGATAAGCTCCTTGAGATGCGCTGCGCCGACGCAGCCATGCCCTACCTGTCGCTGATGATTGACGAACACTCTGGTGAGGCCGGGATCGCCACGAGACTAGAGGCTTTTGCGGATATGGTGAGGCGGTCTGACACCGCGAGGATCAGAACTCTAACTGAACACCAGGCTGCTGCGGGAGGAGAATGACATGGGCAGGCGAATAGGTTTTCCCTACATGGGAACATCGCCGTTGGCCTTAAAGATGATCCTTGAGGATCTGGGCCATGAGCCAGTTGTCCCCACTAGGCCCACTAAGAAGACCCTGAGCCTGGGAGTGAAGTTTGCCCCTGAGTTCGCCTGTCTACCCCTAAAAATCACCCTGGGCACCATGATAGAGGTACTTGACAGGGGTGCCGAGGTCATCGTTACCTCTGGGGGGGTAGGTCCCTGCCGGGCTGGCCAGTACGCTCAGATCCAGGAGGCAATCCTGAAGCGGCTTGGATACGACTTCAAGATGATCGTATTGGAGCCTCCCCGCAAAGACATCCTTGGGTTTGCCCGACACCTTCACTTCTTGAAAGGCAGAAGAAGCTGGCTTACCCTCTGGAATGTTATCAAGCGGGGTTATCGCAAGATTCAAGCTCTGGACCAGGTGGAGCAGGCCCTACACCGAACAAGGCCAAGGGAGCTCTCCAGGGGTGACGCTGACAGGGCCTTCACCAGGGCCTTAACGGTCATTGACGGCGCGCGGTCAGGTGATGAGATTGAGGAGGCCCGGCTCCAGGGACTAGCCCTGATGAACGCTGTCCCGCAAGACAGGGATCTTGATCCCCTGCGAATCGGGATTGTGGGTGAGATCTACGTGGTCCTGGAACCCAGCTCCAATCTGAACATAGAGAGACACCTGGGCGAACTGGGGGTTGAGGTCCATCGGAGCATCTTCCTCACCGGTTGGACTCAGGATAACGCCATCGTAGAGGGAGGCGGCCATAGCGTCAAGAAGGCGGCCCAGCCCTACCTACCAGAGATGATTGGTGGGCATGGCCAGGACAGCGTGGGACATACAGTCATCTATGCCCAGGAGGGGATGGATGGTGTGATTCAGCTTGGACCCTTCACCTGCATTCCAGAGATTGTGGCCAAGGGGATCCTCCCGCAGGTCAGCAAGGACTGGGATATTCCGGTATTCAGTGTCTTCCTTGACGAGCAGACCGGTGAGGCCGGCCTGCGGACTCGCCTCGAGGCCTTTGTTGATCTCCTTGCTCGTAGGCGCGCCGCTCGACAGAATGGGGGCGATCTGGCGGTATGAATGTTAATGTTGATCTTCCGTTCGGGGGTTACCTGGGGGTTGACGTTGGCTCTGTCAGTACCAACCTTGTAGTTACCACAGTGGATGGTAGGGTTCTCACCAAACTATACCTCAGGACAATGGGGAGGCCGATCCAGGTTCTCCAGGAGGGTCTGCGCCAGCTAAATAGGGTGCTGCCACCGCAATTTGAAGTCCTTGGCGCTGGAACGACGGGGAGCGCCAGGCAATTGGCGGGGGTCATCGTTGGCGCTGATGTTGTCAAGAATGAGATCACCGCCCACGCCGTCGCCGCCCTCCATGAGGTGCCGGGGGTTCGGACTGTCCTTGAGATTGGCGGCCAGGACTCCAAGATTATCATTCTTAGACAGGGCATTGTCACTGATTTTGCCATGAACAGTGTCTGCGCCGCTGGTACCGGGTCCTTTTTAGATCAACAGGCCGGGCGCCTGGGCATTCCCATCGAGGACTTCGGGGGCCTGGCCCTCAATGCCAGGTCTCCGGTACGGATTGCTGGACGCTGCACGGTGTTTGCTGAGTCGGACATGATTCACAAACAGCAGCTGGGCCACTCCGTCGAAGACATAATCGCAGGCCTTTCTGACGCCCTTGTCCGTAATTACCTGAATAATGTTGGGAAGGGGAAGAGTATTCATTCGCCAGTGGTCTTCCAGGGGGGCGTTGCCGCCAACGCTGGTATCAGGCAGGCCTTTGAGGAGGAGCTGGGGCTCGAGGTAAAGGTTCCTGAGCACTACAACGTAATGGGGGCCATTGGCGCCGCAATCCTGGCCCAGGAGCAGGTTGGTTCATCTGGCCTGACCAGCTTCAGGGGATTTGAGCTGGCTGACTTCCACTGCGCCGCTGGTAGCTTCGAGTGTCCAGACTGCCCGAACCACTGTGAGGTGGTTGAAATACAGATTGACGGCGAGGTGGTGGCGCGGTGGGGTTCCCGTTGCCATAAGTGGGATATGGTATCGTGATTGCCTGAGCCGCTGTCCCATGCGGCAGTAAACCTGAACCTGTTTGAGGGGCCTGCTCCTTTATGAGCAGGCCCTTTCCTGGTTACAATAGGGCTTGAACGAAAATCACAGGAAACCGGAAGGGGTTTGAGGTAGAGGTGAAGGTAACCTTTCCTCACATGGGACAACTACACATACCACTAACCGCTCTGCTCCAACGCTGGGGCATTGACACTGTGGTTCCCCCCTCCAAGGGGTCGGGCACCGTGGAGCTGGGGGCTCTCCACTCCCCGGAGATGATCTGCGTGCCCTTCAAGATTGCCTTGGGTCAGATCCTGCAGGGGATTGATGCGGGGGCCGACACTGTCTTGATGGTTGGGGGCTGCGGGCCCTGCCGGATTGGCTATTTTTCGCAGGTTCAGGGAGAGATCCTTCGCACTCTTCGCCCCGGTGTGGCCGTGGTTACACTGGACCCTGCCAGGGGTATGGTAGACATTGTTCGGACGGTGAGAGGGCTTGATCCCCATCTTGGGACCCGTGAGTTGCTAGAGGGCCTTCGCCATGTTTGGAGATTATCGAAGGCCTTGGATATCCTGGATCGGGTGGCCCTCGACCGGCGCTGGGCCGAGCATACAAAGGGATCCGTCAATCAGTGGCTCGATAACTGGACGGCGCGGATTAAGGGTGCATCCTCTGCCGAGGATATTCAGAACATCCTTGACGCGGCCCTGGAGGAGGTGCCGCCTATCTCGAGGGAGGTTGAAGAAGACAAGCCAGGCCCAGGGTCGGTGGCGCCAACAATAGCTGTTGTGGGAGACATCTACACAATCCTCGACCCCGGCGTCAACTTCTCTGTTGAGCAGCGCCTTACTGACCTTGGCGCTCGAGTGATCAGGTCGGTGTACCTGTCGGACTGGATGGGTTGGAATCTCACCCCCAGGCTGTTACGGCGGGGTAGAGGCCACCAGGTGGTGCGGGCTGCCGGGCCCTATCTCGGGCACTTTGTGGGCGGTCTGGGCCAGGATACCGTGGGAAACTCGGCACTTTACTCCCAAGAAGGGGTTGATGGGGTGCTCCAGCTCTCGCCCTTCGGTTGTACGCCAGAGGTGGTTGCCGCCAGTATCCTTCCGCGAGTCGGCCGCGAACAGGGGATCCCCATTCTGTCCATATGCATTGATGAGCATACAGCGGAGGCGGGTTTTGTCACCCGCATCGAGGCCTTCGTTGACCTCCTCAAGAGGGAGGTAAATACCCAGGCTTGACAGACCAATACATTTTTCCCTCACCCTCGGAATATGAATCATTGATTCTAACCAGTATGGGTTGAGGTGAAATAGATGCGAAAAGCCTGGTATCAACTGACGGGCAAGGAGGCGCTGCTTGCCCTGGAGACCGATGATTCTTCCGGCCTTGAACCCCGTGAAGCCCAACAACGGTTGGTGGAGATTGGTCCCAACCAGTTGGAAGAGAAGAAGACCATCCATCCCATCACTATCTTTCTCACACAGTTCACGGATTTTATGGTCCTGGTTCTGCTGGGGGCCACGGTTATCTCCTTTCTCCTCGGTGAGGTTAGTGATGCCGTTACCATTGTGGCAATTGTGATTGTCAATGCCATACTGGGCTTTGTCCAGGAGTACCGCGCAGAACAGTCACTGGAGGCTCTCCGTGAGATGACAGCCCCTACGGCTACGGTGAGACGGGGCGGGGTGGTAAAGGAGGTCGCTGCGGCTGAACTCGTTCCGGGAGACATTGTCTACCTCGAACCAGGTTCCCGGGTGGCCGCAGACGTTCGCATCCTGAACAGCTCTGACCTGCAGTCAGATGAGGCCGCCCTTACCGGCGAATCTGTACCCGTGCGAAAGAGGCCAGAGGTGATAGATGAAGAGGCGGACCTGGCAGACCAGTCCAACATGCTCTTCATGGGTACCCTTATAACCTCTGGCCGCGGACGGGGCGTTGTCATCAGTACCGGAATGGCGACCCAGATGGGTCAGATTGCGGGCCTGCTGCAGGATGCCGGTCCTGAGGCCACCCCTTTGCAGCACCGGCTTGACAACCTTGGCAAGTTGTTGGTAGTAGTCTGCCTCCTAATCTGTGGGGTTGTGGTCTTTACGGGGATCATGAGGGGCGAAGAGCCGTACCGGATGTTCCTGGCCGGGGTTAGCCTGGCAGTGGCAGCCATTCCAGAGGGTCTGCCCGCCATTGTCACCATCGCCCTGGCCATAGGGGTGCAGCGGATGATACGACGTAACGCCATTGTCCGGAAGCTTCCTGCCGTTGAGACCCTGGGCTGCGCCACGGTAATCTGCGCTGACAAGACCGGCACCCTCACTGCCAACGAGATGACGGTGACCAGGATAGTGACAATGGCAGACACCTTCGAAGTCTCCGGTCAAGGCTACGCCAGCGCCGGCTCTGTTCGTGACAGCCGTGGCAGGCGGGTGAGTGAACGAGGCCCTAAGGGTGAGTCCCTGAACCTCTGTCTGACTGCTTCCCTCCTGTGCAATAACGCTGAGATGGACCCTCCGCGAGGAGATCCCACCGAGATTGCCCTGCTGGCCGCCGGGGCCAAGCGGGGTTTGACCCGTTCCAATGTGGAGCAAACCTATCCCCGCCTGAGAGAGGTGCCATTCCAGTCCGAGCGACGGCGCATGTCAACAATTCATGAGGCCAGGGAGGGGTTACCCCTGGGACTTGTCAATCCCCAGTCCCGGGTACTTGTGTGCAAGGGTGCCGCCGATACCGTCCTTGATCTCTGCAGCAGCATTGCTACGTCAAAAGGAGGGACGGCTCCCCTTCGCTTTGCCGATCGGAGGAGGATCCTGGAGACCAACGAGACCATGGGTAATGAGGCCCTGCGCGTCCTGGCGGTGGCGGTGAGGCAACTCCCACCGGGGCATCTGCCCCAGGACCCTGAACATCTTGAGCGAGACCTGGTCTTCGTCGGGCTCATCGGGATGATAGATCCGCCGCGGCCCGAGGCCAGGGACGCGGTGCGGGCCTGCCGGAGGGCAGGCATCCGCCCTGTCATGATCACCGGGGATCACCCATCAACTGCCGCCGCTATAGCGAAGTCGCTAGGGCTCCTCAGTGAGGAGGAGACGGTGGTGACAGGCCGGGAGATTGAGAGCCTTGATGACCGCGGCCTTCTGCGGGTGGTAACGATGGCCAAGGCCTTCGCCCGGGTCTCCCCCCAGCACAAACTGACGATAGTAAAAGCCCTGAGGCGCGCAGGGGAGATCGTGGCGATGACAGGGGATGGGGTCAACGACGCCCCGGCGGTAAAAGAGGCGCACATTGGGGTTGCCATGGGATCTACCGGGACTGACGTGACGAAGGAAGCAGCGGCAATGGTATTGACGGACGACAACTTCGCCTCAATCGTTGCCGCTGTTGGTGAGGGGCGAGCCATCTATGACAACATCCGGAAGTTCATACGCTACCTCCTGTCCTGTAATGTTGGTGAGGTGCTGGTGATGTTCTTGGCCTCGCTCATGGGCATGCCTCTACCGCTCCTGCCGATCCAGATCCTTTGGGTGAACCTTGTCACAGACGGACTCCCGGCCATGGCCCTTGGGGTAGACCCCGCCGACGCCGACGTTCTCGATCGGCCGCCGCGGGCCCCCGGGGAAAGCATCTTTGCCCGGAGGCTGAGCATAAAGATCCTTGGCAGGGGAACCCTCATCGCCCTGGCCACCCTGGCAGTCTTTGTCTGGGGCCTGGGGGTTAGTGGCGGGGACCTGGTCTACGCCCGTACCCTTGCCTTTGCCACCCTTGTCATGTCTCAACTATTTCACGTCTTTGACTGCCGGAGTGAGCGGAAATCCATTTTTGATATGGGCCTCTTTGCCAACGGATACCTTGTGGTGGCGGTGATCATCTCCGCTCTCATGTTGTTGGCAGTTGTGTATATACCTGCCCTGGCTAGCGTATTCAAGACCGTGCCTCTGGTTAGCGGAGATTGGTTGGTCGTCATTCTGGCATCAGCTCTGGGCCAGATTGTTGTTGGTCTCAGGCGACTGTTAATCTACGGGCGGCCGTCATATGTGCGGGTCATCAGGCAGTAACGACGGCTGTCACTCTCAAGCTGTGTCTTGCAGGCCCCCGGAACGGATGCTTGGTGGGGGGGCCTGCAGTATTCCCGGTTGGCGGTTTGTGGTAGATTAGAGAGGAGGAATGGAAATCAGTAGAGATCAGCAGGCAACCGGGGGTGCAAGGTACATGAGGTTTACTAAAATGCACGGGCTTGGCAACGACTATGTCTATGTTGATCTGTTCCAGGAGGACCTTACAGGTGTTGATCTGGAGAGGTTGGCCCAGGCCGTAAGCAACCGCAACTTTGGGGTGGGTTCCGATGGCCTCATTCTGATCGGTCCAGCTTCTGACGCTGACTTCTCCATGAGGATGTTTAACTCTGATGGCAGTGAGGGGGGCATGTGCGGAAACGGGATGCGCTGCCTGGCCAGGTATGTCTTTGAGGAGGGATATACAGACAAGACTAGTTTCCAGGTTGTCACCAAGTCGGGGATTGTCAGGCCAGAGGTGAAGGTTATCGATGGTGAAGTGACCGCTGTCCGCGTCGACCTGGGCCCTCCAGGCTTTATCACCGGTGACATCCCGGTTTCTCTGACCGGAGTCGAAGCAAGGTCTAAAGAGCCACTTGTGGGGATACCCATCCCGCTGGAAGACAGGACCTATCATGCAACCCTGCTATCGATGGGCAACCCTCACTGTGTGGTGTTGGTTGATGATGTTGAAGGGGTTCCCCTTGGGGAGGTAGGCCCGGTCATTGAAAGGCACCGCCTCTTTCCGGACAGAGCCAATGTCGAGTTCATACAGGACCTGGGAAAACAGCGGCTGAGAATGAGGGTCTGGGAGCGAGGTTCAGGGATTACAATGGCCTGCGGAAGCGGCGCGGCAGCGGCGGGCGTGGCCGCGGTACTCAACAGTATCTATGGCAAGGGGCAGGAGATTACTATCGTCCTTGATGGTGGCGAGTTGCAGATGATGTGGTCCCACGATGGATCGGTATTCATTGAGGGGCCTGCCGTCAGGGTCTTTGATGGTGATCTGGACCTGACG
>Ga0209347_1006499_pt1 | contig 10329 bp, 9 predicted proteins | sample AutmiccommuBRH23_FD_187382 | JGI IMG/M metagenome (GOLD analysis project Ga0209347, IMG submission 187382) | Deep subsurface microbial communities from Mt. Terri, Switzerland - Autotrophic microbial communities BRH/23 (SPAdes) (version 2) | ecosystem: Environmental > Aquatic > Deep subsurface >...
CCAATGGCGGAAAAAAATTGAAAAATATTTCAACCCGGGGGTAAATAATAATACCCCCAAACAGTTGGAATTTAATTTAAGAGGTGATCATCATGACATTTAGCAGGTCAATTTGTATGCTCTTTATTGCCGCAGCGGCAACAGTGGCAGTTGGCTGCAGCAGCGGCGGAGAGTCTGCCCAAAACCAGCAGCAGAAAAATACCGCAGCCGCCGTGGAGAATCAGAATGTTGCCCTTCCCGAGGGCAGTCCGGCCTTTACGGGAAAGGTTAAGGATATTATCGGCAATGAAGTGACGGTATATAAAGCCGAGGTTGTTCAGGGCGAGGCAGCCCCCAAAGATGCGTCGGCCGGCCAGGCCCAGATCCAAAGCCAGGCCGGTGGCACTGGAGTGCCTGGAAACAGGGGCTTCAGTATGAAATTCACCGAGGAAACCCAGACCTTTATCATACCCGTAGGAACCCCCATTGTAACTATGCAAAGGGGCACCGGCGGAGCCAGCCTCAGCCAGGCAGGTCTCACAGATATTAAAAAAGAATCAATTCTGCGGGTCTGGGAAAAAGACGGCGAGGTTTCATTTGTCCAGCTAACAGGTGGTGGCGGCACAGCCGGTAACAGGCAGGGTACAGGCGGCAGCAGGCAGGGAACCGGAACCGGAACCGGCAATACGCAGGGCATGGGCGGCGGGCCTCAGATATTTATGGGTGGTAACAGGTAATATGACTAACAGCTCAAGTTGTGTTATAGATGCTAACCATATAGTTAAGATATACCAGAACGGATCTGAAGAGCTTAAAGTTCTGGACGATGTCAGTATTAAGGTATTTCATAGTGACTTTATGGCGATTTTAGGCCCTTCGGGATCGGGCAAATCAACTTTGATGAATATACTGGGCTGCCTGGATTTGCCAACCTCGGGGCAGTATTATCTGGATGGCCTGGATGTTTTAAAGGCATCAGAAAATGAATTGGCAGAAATAAGGAACAAAAAAATAGGGTTTATCTTTCAGAAATTCAACCTGTTACCCAGATTGACAGCCCTTCAAAATGTAATGCTTCCTCTGCTCTACCGGGGCATAGATGAGGGAGAGGCTATGGATCTGGCCAGAGAAAAATTAACCCTTTTGGGGCTGGAGGCGAGGATCGGCCACAAGCCCAATGAGCTCTCGGGCGGGCAGCAGCAAAGGGTGGCTATAGCCAGGGCCATTGTGGGCAGCCCCGAGCTGCTGCTGGCAGACGAGCCCACCGGAAACCTGGACAGCAAGTCCAGCGAGGACGCCATGGCAATATTTGAAGAGCTTAACAGACAGGGAAATACCATAGTGATTATTACCCATAATGCTGAGGTGGCCGAGAGAGTAAATAAACTAGTCTATATACGGGATGGTAGGTTATATGAGAATAATTAGTGAGTGGAAATTAGGAGTCAAAAGGCTTAACAATAAAAAAATACTTATTATTGCCCTGGTGATAACGGTCATTGCGGCTGGGGGAACAGCCTTCTGGGTTAAAAGGCAAAGTACTGATAAAAGTGCCCAGGCAGTTTATGAGCAGACTAATGTAAAAAGAGATGACATAATTGTTGCCCTTGACTCAGATGGAACTGTTTCCTTTGCCAAAGTTAATTTAAGATTCGGTGTTAAGGGCACAATTTCTGAAATTCTGGTGGCTGAGGGCGCTCAGGTGGAAAAAGGCGCTGTTATCGCAAGGCTTGATGACAGGGATTACCAGGACCAGTATCAGTTGGCCCTGGCCAAGCTTCAGGAGGCTCAGGAACAGGATGTGACCAGCCTTTTGGATGATGAGCTGAAGCTAAAAACCACTGAGGCGGATTTGGAGAAGCTCAGGGCCCAGTACCAGGAGATGGAAGCCATTCCAGACGCTTATTCAGCCAATGAATTAAAATTAAAAAAACTGGAGCTGGCCAACAAGGAAACAGAATACCAAAATCTGCAAAAGAAGTATGATTTGCAAAAGGCCCAGGGGATAAATCAGGATGAATTACAGCTGAAAATGGCCAGGGAAGATCTGGAAGACACCATTTTATACGCCCCAGTCTCAGGATATGTACTGAGCCTGGCCAATAAGGTGGGAGAGAGTGTTACAGACGAGCAGGACTTTGCAGTAATCCACGAAAACAACTCAATCAACGCAATAACAAAGGTAATTGAGTATGATATAGGACAGATAAAGGCGGGACAAAAGGTATATGTAACGGTAGAGGCGATACCGGACAAAAAATTCACTGGTGAGGTCAGCAAAATAAATGCGCTGCCCGCAGATGAATCCAACGGACTGGTGAATTACTCAGTAGAAATAAATATTAAAGACCCTGAATCGGAGATAAAGGACGGCATGACCTGCGCAGTTTCTTTTGTAATAAAAGAAGTTAAGGACTGTTTAATTGTGCCGTACAATGCCGTCAAAAATGTAAACGGTATACAGTCTGTAACTATGGTTGGCGAAAATGGCCAACAGGAAGAAAGACAAATAAAAACAGGGTTTACCGATGGCACAAGTGTAGAGGTTAAAGAGGGCCTACGGGGAAATGAAACTGTAGTCTATTTAAAAAGGTGATTACATGAAGCTTAAACAGCTGCTTAAAATGATTTTAATAAATATTTCCCAAAACAAGGTGCGCACCTTTCTGACCACGCTGGGAGTCATTGTGGGAACGGCCACCATATTTATGGTGGTGGCCATAGGTAAAGGCGGGGAGGCCCAGGTAAACCAGCAATACTCCAGGCTGAACGTAGGAACCATTGTGGTTATGCCCGCTCAAAGGGGAAGGGTGGCAGACCCTCTCACTGCAAAGGATGCGCAGCTGTTTCTGGAAAGTCAAAACATTGCCCGGGCTTTTCCGCTCTTACAGGGCAACGGGAATATAAATTATGACAATTTTTCTACAACCGCAGGGTTTTCAGCAATTCAGCCGGGCTTCCAGGAAAGCAATAACCTGGTGGTCCAGCAGGGCAGAGCCCTTGATGAGGAAGATGAAAGCAAGAAAAACAGGTGTGCTGTAATAGGCGCAGAGCTGGCCAATACCCTTACCGACGGCAGTCCCTCCGAAATAGTGGGCCGCAGCATCAGTATAAACAACAGGAAGTTTGAGGTTGTAGGCATCTATAACCGGGTGGGCGACTCAGGGCCCGGTGGCAGCTATGATAACTCAGCTTTTGTTCCTTATTCAGCGGGTGAGAGATTTTTACTGGGAACCAGGGCCAACCCCACCATTATTGTGCAGGCCCGGGACATAGACTCTGTTCAGTCAGCCATTGAGGACATTACCGCCAGCCTGAATGAAAACCACCGGGCGGGGGGATCGGACCAGTTCCGTATTCTGGATGCCGGAAGCAGGCTGGTAGCCGCCCAGGAGTCGGCCAAAACCATGTCGATGCTGCTGCTGGCCGTGGCAGTGGTGGTGCTGATAGTAAGCGGCATAGGGATTATGAATGTGATGTTTGTTACCGTAAAAGAAAGGACCAGGGAAATTGGAACCTTAAAGGCCATAGGGGCCAAAAAGCAGGAAATATTGAAGCAGTTCCTTATTGAGGCTGTTGTGATCAGTCTGGCCGGCGGAGTTATTGGGGTGGCCATAGGCTTCCTTACCATGCCGCTGCTGACGTACTTTGAGCTGCCGTCTCTTCCTTCGGTGAGCGGAGTGCTGCTGGGGCTGATGTTCTCGGTATTTACAGGTGTGTTTTTCGGGTTCTATCCGGCCCTGAAGGCCGCCGACCTGAGCCCTCTGGAAGCTTTAAGATATGAATAAAAGGTGGTTAAAATGAGTAAAAAGATAATTTTATTAATGATTATGCTGTTGGTGCTGGGGAGCTTTACCGTGTGCTATGCGGCTGAAGAAAGTCCGGTCACTGAAAACGTCATTACCCTGGAGCAGGCCAAAACAATGGCCCAAGCTAACAGCAGGAGCATGGAAAAATATGAGCTTGATGTGGACAAGACAAAATATCAGCTATACCAGGTTGAGGAAGACAGGGTGGATGCTGACTATGAATATATCTCAATGACTAATTTGTATGACCTGTTAAACCAGAAATTGCAGGAAGACCCGGGAAATACTGATTTGCTTAAAAGAATAAATGATCTCAGAGAACAGATTGACTCGCAGTATGACAGGGTGGTGTCGTCAGGGGATGCCTATGAAGATGCCCAGTACAGCCATGATGACTCAATTGTGGGGGAGGAAAATTACAGAAAGCAGCTGGATTATATTGTTGAAGAGCTCTATACGGCCATTTTAAATCAGGAAAATTCCCTGCTGTCATTAAATAAAGAGTATCACCTGGGGAAAATTTTGCTGGCCATTGAGAAAAGTAAGCTGGGACTTGGAGGCAGCAGTCAGCTTAAGGTAAATGAAATGGACTTGAAAGTGATAAATCTGAATAAGAGCATATTAGAGGCTACCAACGACATAAAGGTTAAAAAGGGGCAGTTAAACGATATTATGGGGAGAGACTATGACGATGAATTGAATCTTACTCCCTTTGAAGTGGAAATTGCTGCGGAAATTACGGGGCAGGAGCAATTATATTCCAGTGCCCTGCAGGAATACAGTGCCATAAAGGAAATAAAAAGAGATATAGAAGAGAGTGAAGAAATTCTTGATGATGAGGATGACTATTATGCGGAGCAGATTTTAAAAATAGAATTAGAAGAAAAAAAGCTGCAGCTGGAAGATGAGAAAATAAATTTAAATAAATCAATAACGGATTTAATTTCAGATACACAGTCAAAGCAGGAAGATTATAAAATATCCCTGAAGAATTATGAGAACGCCAAAAAATCCTATGAATGGGATAAGCAGCGCTTTGAAATGGGCGTAATATCCAAAATAGCCCTCCAGGAGAGCGAATTGAATTTTATAAACTCAAAAAATAAAAAAGACTCCAGCGGGTATACTCTTTACCTGGCCCAACGCTCTCTGAAGTTAGCGGAAGAAGGTATAGTGAACTGAGAAGGCAAGAACTGCATAATTGATTACTCGGGTGAGAGGGGTTCCACGAAAAGGAACCCCTCTTAAAATTCTTCAGGAATAATCAGCCAGGCGATTATGTAAACCAGTATGCCGGGGAAGGCTGCAGAAATAATGGATAACAGCACATAAGCCAGCCGCACCATGGTGGGGTCCCAGCCAAAATAATCCGCCAGGCCCCCGCATACCCCGGCTATCATACGATGTCGGGCTGACCTCATAAGCTTTCTCTTCAAAGCCCAGACCTCTCTTTATATATATGACGAAATCTATTCTATCAAATTTCATCTTTTCCTGGTTCAAAATATTTTTAAATAACTAAAAATAGTAATGTAAAATAGTGTAAGTCTTTATTATTAAAAAGTATTGCGCTTCAATGCATTTTCTTTTTAAGGGATTCAGTTCCTTTTGACTGGGGCTGTTCTTCCAGCCAGCCGGCGTCTATAAGTAGATTTATCCCGTCTGTTGTATGCTTTCCCAGTTCGGCCATTAAGCGGGTGAAAGAAGCGGTTAAGTCTCGTCTGAGAGTAACCGAAATGGCCTTTCCATAGTTTTTAAATTCAACAGCATTAAACACACCTATATTATGGACCATTAATTTTTCTGAAAAAGGCGCCACTGTTGACTGTAATACTCCTGAGTCCCAGGCTGCTGGCATGGGCAGACCATTTTCAGTCAGAAGGGAGCTCAATATCTTAACGCTCTTACTGGCGATAGCCCTCCCCCTGATCATATAATCGCGTACCGGCTGTGACTTTGCGGTCTGGGCATAACCTGTAAGCAGAGCTTTTCTGAGAAAGCCCGTTTTAGTCCCTGAAAAAATATGGGAAATCTCGATGGAAGTTAAAGGCCTGCGATCACCTAAAAAACCAGCCAGGAAATTTTGCCTTTTCACAAAATCAAACCTTTCAGGTATAGGGATTTGCGGCGCTCTAAGATAAAGTCCCCTGGCCAGCAGAACACTGGCCGTTCTATTGTACAGTTCGGTGGCGGAAGCCATGCACCCGGTGAAATATTCACGGATATCAGCCCGGGCCGTCATTGGCAAGGCAGTGCTGTAGCCGCTTATTCTCATCTCAGCCATAAATTCCATGTAGCTTAAAATGAAGGCGTCCGAGAACAGGCGGGGGGCGTTTACTCTTACATCCTCATCGGTAAAGCCCTGGGGCAAGGGGTGATTTTCCCGGCTGTAAATTCCCGATATAGTTTGGACATGTTGTTTTGCAATGTGCAGTGCATACTCCAAAACCGAGCGGACTTCCTCATCCTCAACCTTCTCTAAAAAATATCTGACCACACATTCCTTTAATTTACTGCTCATAAAGTCGGCCCAAAGGTTGGCAAGCTCTGCCGAAGTAAGTCTTTCACTATGATCATCCCGAAGGTTTAAATGATCTGTTATCTTTCCGGTGTGGGCTGTTGTTTGATTATGGGTAGCAGTGATGTCCATTTTCAGCATTCCTCCTGGATAATATTAACTGAAAATATTTGTTTGCAAATCACCGTGGCGCCGGAGCACGCAGGTGGAAATTCATTTTTCCATCCTGAACATATTCTGTTCAGAGGCCTTTTAAAAAATGCACCATCGCATTTCTGTACTGTTTTGGAGACAGGCAGTATAAATGTCCGTAAAAAAATACCCGGCTGTCATGCCGGGTATTTTGGTTGGAGTTGATTTTTTAATTATTTCAGGAAGAACAAAAAAAGGTAAATCGTACAGATTGCGACGGACATTATCATCATTGGGAAAGCCACCTTGGTAAAGTGGATGAAGGATATTACAACTCCCCTTTTCTCGGCCATACCGGCTACCACAACGTTTGCCGAGGCTCCTATGAGAGTGCCGTTTCCCCCCAGGCAGGCTCCCAGTGAGAGGGACCACCAGAGGGGGTTAAGGTCTGATATTGCGCCCAGTCGGCCCATGTCCTGTATAAGGGGTATCATGGTGGCCACAAAGGGAATGTTGTCAATAAAGGCTGACAATATCGCAGATAGCCAGAGTATCAGAAGTCCTGTGGATACCATTTCGCCACCGGTGATTTCCAGTGACTTTTTAGCTACTGCCTCGATTATGCCGACATGTTCAAGAGCTCCCACTATCATGAACAGCCCGGCGAAGAAGAATATGACAGGCCACTCCACCGCTGTAAGGGCATGTTCGGGGTCATCCCTGGTAAGCAAGAGGAGAAAAACCGCCCCACCGAGAGCAACGGTGGCTGACTCAAGGTGCAAATACTGGTGCAGTATGAATCCAAGAACAGTTATACCGATTACCAGCAGGCACTTTTTGAGAAGGGGCCGGTCTTTTATCTGTTTATCTGCATCCATAGCCATGATTTCTTTCTTGAATTCTTCCCTGGCCACCATTTCTTTTTTGTACAGTAATTTAAGCCATATCATGGTAGCTATGTGAACCACAATTATAACCGGGGCAAGGGCAAACACAAAGTCCATAAATCCCAGTCCCGTTGCGCTCCCAATCATTATGTTGGGCGGGTCGCCAATAAGCGTTGCGGTTCCTCCTATGTTTGAGGCTACAACTTCGGCAATAAGAAAGGGCATAACATTGATTTGCAGTTTTTCCGCTATGGCAAAGGTGACCGGCACAATCAGAAGTACCGTGGTGACGTTGTCAAGTAAGGCGGAGGTCACGGCTGTGATGGTGGACAGGGAAATCATTATAGCCATGGGCTCCCCTTTGGACATCCTGGCAGCCTTTACCGCCATGTACTCGAACACACCTGTGTGCCGGGTAATTCCCACAATTACCATCATACCGATTAAGAGCCCAATGGTGTTAAAGTCAATATATTCAATAGCCTTTTCCTGGCTCAACACTCCGGCCAGTATAACTATCATCGCCCCGGCCAGCGCCACCACGGTGCGGTGAATCTTTTCCGTCATAATCATGATGTAGGTAATCAGGAACAGTCCTCCGGTGAATATAACCTGAGTTTGTGCAGACATAGTTTATTGCTCCTCCTTTTATTTAATCAGTGGTGTAAGGCCGATCAGAGGCCAGTAGGTGAATATGAATATGGTCATTACCACCAGCACCAGTATGGTTCCGGGGATACCTGCCGCGAAAAATTCACCTGTGCTGAACTGTTTGGACTCGTAGGCCATGGCATTGGGCGCCGCGCCTATCAGGAGGAGCATCGGCAGTCCGGCTGCTGCTGTGGCGCAGTACAGTATAAGCTGCGGGTTTACACCCAGGTACTGGGCTATAACAAGAGCCACCGGCAAAGTTATTGCTATCGCCGCAACGTTCATTATAAAGTTAGTCATTATGATGACCAGTATAGAGACACCAATCACGAAGAACAGCCAGTGAGCACCCTGCAGCAGGGAAAGCCATTTAATGGCCATCCACTGGGCCGCGCCAGTCTGCCAGAGGGCAAAGCCTATGCTCATGGCGCCGCTGAAGAGAAGAACTATATTCCACGGTATTTTCTTTTCAAGATCCTGTACATCCAGTATTCCGGTAGCAAAGAACAAAAGGCCTGCCAGCAGCAGCGGGATAGAGCGGTCAAGTCCTTTCAGTGCCGGTACAATCGCCTGCATTATAAGCAGTCCCAGGCCGCATGCAACAACTATCAGAACAAATATTTCTTCCTTTGACATGGGGCCCAGTTGTTTGTAAAGTTCGGAGGCCCTTTTACGCAGTCCTGGTATGGTGCTCTTTTCAGGCTTAAAGATTACCATCAGCATTATCCAGGTCAGGAATACAATTAACCAGCCCATGGGCGCCATGTGCAGGGAGAAGTCGATAAAGGATATATCCTGTCCGGTGAATTCTTTAAAAAATCCAACAGCAGCGGGGTTGCGGGCTCCTCCAAGCAGTGTGCATATGCTTCCGGCCCCGGCTGTGTAGGCCATACCTATAAAGAGTGCCTTACCGAACTTGTTGGGCTTGTCGAAACTTCCCCCGTCTTCGTTATACAGGGTCAGTATTGTTAAAAAGATAGGGATTACAGTGGCGGCCACCGCTGTGTGGGCCATTATATGGGTGAGGAGGGCGGTCACTACAAAGCATCCCAGAAGTATCATCCTGGTATTTTCACCAACCACCAGGAGCATTTTATAGGCCAGCCTTTTTGTAAGCCCGACCTTTGTGAAGGTAAGGCCCACCAGAAGAGATCCGAAAATGAAGAGAACCGTGGGGTCCATGAAGTCCCGCATGGCGTCCTTGGCAGGCCTTATCATGAACAGGGGCTGCAGCACACCTATAGCTATACTTGTAACGCCGATGGGAATAACCTCAAATACCCACCAAACACCAGCCAGCAGACGGAAAATATTGTATAGTAATTCACATGCTCTGCCTAAAAAAAAGTCCGGTTTTTTATCACTGATTCTAAGCTTTAAAAGGAATTTCGCAATATCCTCTCCCTCAGTTATATGCCTGTGGATGAGCCTCAGTGGAAACCCTTTACCATCCATTACGTAAAGGTTCAGGTTTTCCAGCCAGCAGATTATGTCCTGAGACTCCCCGCGACTTAGAGATTCTTTTTGAATGGTGTCATTGAATATATTCTCGTCGTAATCTTTTGTATGTTTTCTTTTCCAGTCCCGGACCATGATATCCCTGAAGTCCTGTTCCCGGCAGCGCTGTTCAATTTTAAACGTATTTTCCAGTGCCATTACGTAAGATGCTTTCAGGTATCTATATGATGGGGGAGCCAGTTCATTAATGGTTTTTAAAAAGGCAAGGGTTTTGTTCAGTTCCTCAAAAAGGGGTTTAGCTCTGTCTGACTGAAGTTGAACGCTTTCCGAAAGGTTGACTAACTGCCGGTGCTTAATTTTTCCTCCTTCCCTGTGGCTCTCCAGAAGTTTTAAATAAACATATTCCTTTTTTTTATAGCTGGCGTTTACTATTCTAAAAAACAGATATTTCACCCCCTTTAAGTGGTTTTGTCACCACCTCCTTGACCGTGCTTCATTTTTAATTTTTTAATGTCTAAATCATTAGTTAAAAGTATTTCTTTCCTTGAACCAGGGGAGTCATTTGTCACAATGGATTTATGAGAGATTATAATATTCACCTGTTGGAGAGGATTGTTATGTGAAATTATTGTCATTACCTTTGAGAAATATTTTACTACCTCATTTGAATTTTTTGTAGGGATAAAAATTTAATAAAAAATATTAAAAAATAAAAATTATTATTATTAATCATAGAAAAAAGCTCCTAATCTTATGAAATCTCATAAATCAGCCGTTTCTTTAAGTAGTGAAAAAACTAGCGGGGGTATAATGCTGAATCATAAATACCATATTATGGCACACATTTCTTATCGGCCTTTGTAATGACGAAATGACTTCCGGCTAAATAAAGGAG
>Ga0209347_1006500_pt1 | contig 10325 bp, 12 predicted proteins | sample AutmiccommuBRH23_FD_187382 | JGI IMG/M metagenome (GOLD analysis project Ga0209347, IMG submission 187382) | Deep subsurface microbial communities from Mt. Terri, Switzerland - Autotrophic microbial communities BRH/23 (SPAdes) (version 2) | ecosystem: Environmental > Aquatic > Deep subsurface >...
AAAGCGGAAGTCAGCGCGGTAGGCACCCAGATCCACGAGGCCCGATTCGCCCTCGCTCCCGGTCACATCCGCCGAGCCGGCGACGTCGAGCACGTTGTAGCGGAGCAGCGCCAGTTTCGACGCGACGTCCTTGAGCGACGGATCGACGCGACCGGCGTCTGCCGCTGCGCGGCTCGCCGACACGAGACGGATCGAGAGCTGCAGCGCCTGCGCGGGCGCATCGAACTTCGCAAGGGCTGCCGCGATCCGCTTGAGGTTCTCCGGCGCGTCAGTCACGACGAGCGAATTCGCCGCCGGCTGGATCGCCATCGACCCTTCCGTGCTGAGCAGCGACTTGATCGCGCTGGCCGCGAGGTCCGCCTGCTTGTGCTTGAACTGGAAAGTTCTCACGGTCAGGCTCCTGCCCGCGTCCGCGGCGTCCGCGAATGCAGGAAGGCTCACCAGAGCGAGAGTCAGCATCAGAATCAGAAATCGCTTCATAGATCCGCCGGAAGGTTCTCATCGAAGATCATCACGATCTTCACGTCGTCGCCTGTGTCTTCTGCGGGCATTTCGACGATCGTGGCGCTGTCCATCGTCACTTCCCCCGCCGATTGATACGTTTCCACGACCGGTTTCGTCGCGAGCTTCGCCGCCGTGACCGGCTCGACGCTGCGCGCGATCGCTGCAGGCCCCGGCAATTGGGGCTGCGGGACGTCGGCGCGGTTGAAGAGCATCGCTCCCGTCACGCCTGCGACGAGGGTCGCCGCCACCGCGAGACGGCGCGGCCACGACACCACGCGCGGACGTACGAGAGTCTTCTCCGCGGCCCGGACGCGCACCTGCTGCATCACGTCATCGACGAACGCGTCGACGCCGCCCGGAGGCACCAGCTCGCCGCCGCCCAGGGAGCGGAAGAGGATGTCGGGATCGATCGACGACGCAAACTCGAGGCATCCATCGCACGTCCGGACGTGTTCGAGCAGCGCCGGATCTTCGGTGCCGCCTTCGAATCGCTGGCGGAAGAATTCGCAGTTCATGACCGCCCCCTCCAGAGCTGCGCGTACTCGGGATACCGCTTCTGCAACTGCTGCTGCATCAGCTTTCGCGCGTTGAACAGGTGGTTCCGTACGGTCGACTCGCGGCAGCCCAGGGTTCTGGCGATCTCGGCCGACGAGAGGTCTTCCATCTGATTCATCACGAAGATCGCCTTCTGCTTCGGCGAGAGAACCGCCGACACGTCGTTGAAGACCCCTTCGATTTCCTTCCGCTGCACCATGACGGCCTGATCGGCGTCGGTCGACGTCCTGACCAGCCGCAGGTTCGAGTTCACCGCGTTGTCCCGCGACTGGCGGTTCCGCATGAAATCGATCGCCACGTTCGTCACCATCCGGTACAGCCAGGTGTCGAAGGCGTACTGCGGGTCGTACTTGCCCAGGTTTTCCCAGAGTTTGAGGAAGACGAGCTGGGAGATGTCGCGAGCGTCCTCCGCGTTGCCGATCACCCGGTAGCAGAGGGCGTAGACCTTCGAGGTCTTCCGGCGGACGAGGGTTTCGAACGCATCGGTATCTCCGCCACGGATCGTCTCGACGAGCTCGCGGTCGTCAGGTTCGACAGTTGGTGTCGTCGGGATCATCAGGCGGAGTTCCGCGGACATCGTGACCGGTAATACGGCCGCCTGTCCAAAAACGTCCAAGGAGGGGCTCAACTTCCCGAAGCCGGCCCGGCCGTACTCATCTTCCCCGCTGCCCAACTGCTACAATCCGCGGAACATGCGAGTTCTCGTCGTCGGGCAGGGTGCGCGCGAGCATGCGCTCTGCTGGAAGCTCAAGCAGTCGCCCCTCGTCCACGAACTGTACGCCGCGCCTGGCAACGCCGGCATCGCCGCGGTCGCCGACTGTGTCCCGATCGGGGTCGCCGACATCATCGAGCTCGCCGATTTCGCCGAAAAGCTCAAGATCGACCTCACGATCGTCGGCCCCGAGCTCCCTCTCACACTGGGCCTCGTCGACGAGTTTCAGAAGCGCGGCCTGTCGATCTTCGGACCGACCCGCCTGGCTGCCGAGCTCGAGGGGTCCAAGGTCTTCTCCAAAGAATTCATGCGGAAGTACTCGATCCCGACCGCCGGCGCCGCCGCCTGCAATTCGCTCGACGAAGCGAAGGCGGCCGTGAAGAAGATGGGCTTCCCCTGCGTGATCAAGGTCGACGGCCTCGCCGCCGGAAAGGGCGTCGCGATCGTCGCGTCGAACGAGGAAGCCGATTCCTACCTGCGCATGGTCTTCGACGACAAGAAGTTCGGCAGCGTCTCGACGCGGGTCCTGGTCGAAGAGTTCCTCACCGGCGAAGAAGTCTCCTTCATGGTCATCACCGACGGGAAAAAGTCTCTCCCGCTTGCGCCGGCCAAGGACTACAAGAAGGCCTTCGATGGGGACGACGGGCCGAATACCGGCGGCATGGGCGCCCACTCGCCCGCCGTCGTTCTGAGCGGCGAGACCGCGGCGGAAATCATGCGGACGGTCATCCTGCCGACGGTCCAGGGGATGGCCAGCGAGGGACGTCCGTACAGCGGGGTCCTCTACGCCGGCATCATGCTCACGGCCGACGGACCGAAAGTCCTCGAGTACAACTGTCGCTTCGGTGATCCGGAAACGCAGGTGCAGATGCTGCGGCTCGAGGACGACCTCGCCGACATCTGTCAGCGCGTCGCGCGCGGCAACCTCGGCGACATGAAGTCGCTCAACTGGAAGAAGGAAGCGGCGGCCTGCGTCGTCGTCGCGGCCGGCGGCTATCCGGGCGACCATCCGAAAGGCCAGGAGGTCGTTTTCGACGATCCCGGCGATCCTGCGGTCGAGGTTTTCCACGCCGGCGTCATCCGCCAGGACGGGCGGTTCATCAACCAGGCAGGCCGCGTCGTCAGCGTCTGCGCTCGCGCCGCCACGCTGTCCGAGGCGCTCGCGAAGGTGTATGAGGCCGCGCCGAAGGTACGATTCGACGGCGCGTGGTATCGGCGCGATATTGGCTACCGTGTCCTCGAGGCACGCAAGGCCGCGACGCCGGAACCTTAGCGCCGGGCGGGAAATCCCCGCTCGACGTTTTCTTTTCAGCGAATCCACACCATCACAGGAGAGGTGCATCTCGTGTCAGCGAACAAACCCTGGGTTCTCATCATCATGGGCAGCGACTCCGACGCGGAAGTGATGTCGCAGGCTGCCGCCGCACTCGACGAAGTCGGCATCCCTTACGATTTCACGGTCGCATCGGCTCACCGGAGCCCCGAGCGAGCGAAAACGATCATCACCGAGGCGGAAGCCAACGGCTGCGCCGTCTTCATCGCGGGCGCCGGCATGGCGGCGCATCTGCCGGGCGTCGTCGCCTCGTTCACGACGCGGCCGGTCATCGGCGTGCCGCTGGCCAGCGGTGCGATGCAGGGACTCGACGCGCTCTACGCCATCGTCCAGATGCCTCCGGGCATCCCGGTCGCGAGCGTCGCGATCGGGGGAGCGCGCAACGCGGGCATCCTCGCAGCGCAGATCATCGCGACAGGCGACGCCGCACTTGCGGACACGCTCAGGCAGCAGCGCCGCACGATGGCCGACGGAGTCGCCTCGCGATCGAAGAAGGTCGAAAAGTCGACGCGGACGCAGTAACGCAGCTTCGCAGGAGCGCACGTTCCTGACGCTGCGCTCCTGCCGTCACTCACCATGGGGCACGGGCACCATCATCATTCGCACGCGGGAAGCCGGACGGTTTCGCGCAAGCTGGCGATCGCCACTGCGGCGAACCTGATCGTCGTCGTGGGCGAGCTCGCGCTCGGCATTTACGCCGGCTCGCTCGCACTCATCGGTGATGCGCTGCACAACCTCACGGATGCCGGAGCGCTCGTCATTGCACTCGTGGCGGTGCGCCTGCAGCGCCGCGCACCGACGCCGACGATGACGTTCGGCTACCACCGCGCCGGGATTCTCGCGGCGTTCATCAATGCGGGGATGCTCGTCGCATTCGCGCTCTTCATCTTCCGCGAGGCTTGGGAGCGGCTGCAGGCGCCGCGCGAGATCAACACGCTCACGATGCTGCTGACCGCGGCCGTTGCGCTTCTGGTCAACGCAGCGACCGCATGGTCGATCCATCACGAGAGCCGCGACGACGTGAACATTCGCGGCGCATTCATTCACATGATCGGCGACGCGGTCGCCTCGGCCGGCATCATCGTCGCCGCGATCCTGATTCGTGCGACCGGCGCAGCGTGGTGGGATGCAGCCGTCTCGATCTTCATCGGCGCGCTGATCCTCTGGAGCAGTTATGGCGTTCTGCGCGAGTCGGTCAATCTGCTGCTCGAAGGAACGCCCGCAGGCATCGACCCCGACTCGGTCATGCGCTCACTCGGCGAGATCGACGGCATTCTCGGCGTCCATCACCTGCACATCTGGGCGCTCGGACCATCCAGACCCGCGCTCTCGTGTCACATCATGGTCGGCGACGTGCCGCTCAAGACCACGGCAAGCGTCCTCGACGCAATCACCACGATGCTCGCGCGCGATCACGGCATCGTGCACAGCACCGTGCAGTTCGAGTTCGCAGAATGCTCGGCCGACGATCCGTTCTGCATCCCCTTCAAGCACTGACTGGTGCAGGCCGCCCCGTTCCCTCCATGCGCATGGACCAGGAACGGGGGCGGGCACGCGCGCTCGACTACTTCTTCTGCTCCTCGAGCATCTGCGGCGTCGTGGCGGGCTGGTTGACCAGATCGGTGTACTCGAACAGAGCCGTGGAGAGATAGCGCTCGCCCGTGCTCGGCAGAACCGCGACGACGCGCTTGCCGGCGCCGAGCTCCTTCGCGAGCTCGATCGCAGCCCACGTCGCAGCACCCGACGAGATGCCGACGAAGATCCCCTCCTCCTTAGCGAGGCGGCGCGCAACCGTGACCGAATCCTCGAAGGTGACGTCCATGACGCGATCGACGACGTTCGCGTCGTAGATCGCCGGAATCATCCCTGCGCCGATCCCCTGAATCTTGTGCGGCTTGTGCTCGCCGCCCTTGAGGACCTGCGACTCGATCGGCTCGACCGCGGCGACGATCACGTGCGGCATCTCTTTTTTCAGAACTGACCCGACGCCCGAGACCGTGCCGCCCGTGCCGACGCCGGAGACGAACGCATCGAGCCGGCGTCCCGTATCGCGCAGCAGTTCCTGTGCGGTCCCTTCACGATGCGCCTTCACGTTCGCAGGATTGTCGAACTGCAGCGGCATCCACGAGCCCGCGTGGGTCTCGACGTATTCGCGCGCGACGCGCATCGCCTCGCCGATTCCCTTCGGGCCGGGAGTCAGGATGAGCGTCGCGCCGAGCGCTTCGAGCAGCTTGCGGCGCTCGACGGACATCGTGTCCGGAAGCACGATGACGCAGCGGTAGCCCTTCGCCGCGGCGACGTAGGCGAGGCCGATTCCGGTGTTGCCGCTCGTCGCTTCGACGATCGTGTCTCCGGGATGGAGCTGGCCCGCGCGTTCGGCATCCTCGACCATCGAAATCGCGATGCGATCCTTGACCGACGAGAGCGGGTTGAACGACTCGATCTTGACGACGACCTCCGCTGCGCCTTCCGGCACGATCCGATTGAGCCGGACCAGCGGCGTGTCGCCGATCAACTGCGTGATGTTGTCGTAGATCTTTCCGTGCATCCTGCGACTCCTTCTGTGAAAAACAGAAAGACCCGGCCGTGCGGCGCGGGTCAGTTTCAGTTGGTTTGAGGTGCGGAATGGTACAGCAGCGCGGGACGGACGCGACTACTGCGTGAGAGACGCGCCGCTGTTAGGGCCGAGATACCGGTACCCGATTTTGGCAACCGCGACGATCACAGCGGCATCGGTACCGACTGCCTTCTGCAGCTTGCGGCGGAGGCGCGTGACGTGCGTATCGACCGTGCGGCTGTTCAGGTTCAGATCGACGCGATAGTTCCAGACGCGCGAGAGCAGCTCGTCGCGCGGCACGACGCGCTCCTTGTTCTTGAAGAGGTACATGAGCAGGTCGAACTCTTTGGGCGAAAGCTTGAGCTTCTGCTCGTTCGCGGTCGCCTCTCGCGTCGCCGGATCGAGACGGATGAGCGAGTCTTCACAGACCGTCTTGGCGGTCGTCGTCACGACTTCGCTGCGCCGGATCACGGCGTCGATGCGCGCAAACAGCTCCTGCACACCGAAAGGCTTGGTCACGTAGTCGTCGGCACCGCCACGCAGCCCGCGCACCTTGTCCGTTTCCTGACCGCGTGCCGTCAGAAGGATCACCGGCACCTTCGAAATCTTGCGGATGTGATCGAGAACCTCGAATCCGCTCTTCTTCGGCAGCATCAGGTCGAGCAGCACCAGATCCGGGGCCTCGGCGTGAAACAGGCGGATCGCCTCTTCGCCGTCGGCCGCGGTCACGGTCTCGTAGTTCTCGTGCCGCAGATTGATTTCCAGTCCCTGCCGGAGCCCAGCCTCATCCTCAACGATCAGAATCCTCGTCATCTACACTCTCCGCTTCCTGCGCATCTTACGCGCCACTCCGGTCTCGGGTTTCGGAAATTCAGACGGCCTCGCTCGCCGTCCGGGCCAGCGAGCCGTCGTCTTCGGCCGGGCCGGCGCTCAGATCGAGGGGAAACAGCAACCGGAACGTCGATCCGACGCCGGGGACGGACTCCACCTGCACGCGCCCGCCATGAGACGCGAGGATCTGCTGGACCAGCGTCAGTCCGAGGCCCGCGCCGCGTCGCGTGATCGTGTCCGAGAACTGGGCGCGGTAGTAGGGCTCGAAGATCTTCGCCGCGTCCTCGCTCGAGATGCCGATGCCGTGATCCTTCACCTCGATCGCGATCGCGTCGGAAGTGCGGCGCAGCACGACCTCGATCGTCCGGTCGTCGCTCGAGTACTTGATCGCGTTGTCGATCAGGTTGAGCAGGGCCCGCGACACAGCGTCCCGATCCCACAGCTGCTCTTCGATCGTCTCGTCGAGATCAACGGTGACCGAGAATCCCTTGCTGCGGATCCACGATTCGTACGTCGACAGGAGATTCCGAACGAGGTCACGAGGACGGACCGACGTGAACGCAAGGGCCTTCGTGCTGCGGTTCTGCATCCGCGCGACATCGAGAACGTTCTCGACCAGATGCGTGAGCAACAGCACTTCGCGCAGGATCTGATCCTCGATCTCGAAGCGCTCATGCTCCTTGAGTTTCCCGCGTTTGAGCGTCTCTGCTCCCAGGCGGATCATCGAGAGCGGCGTGCGCAATTCGTGCGAGACGTTCGCGACGAGCGCGCCACGCAGCTTCATCGTCTCCGCTTCCTTGTGCATGCCTCGCAGCGCGAGCATCGCACCGACGCCGGTCAGCGCGAGCGCGAGCAGGCTGACCCAGAGACTCATGAACCGCTGGTTCTGCCACCCCTTGCCGCCCACATACGCTGTCCGAACGACGGCTCGCACGCCAAAGGCCGAGAGGGGTTGGCCGAGCGGCGCGACCGCCGCGAACCCGTCCTGCAGCTTCTCGATCCCCTCGGCCGCACCATGCACGAGACTGACGTCGGCCTTCTGCTGGATCGCGAGCGAACCTCGCTCCTGCTTGGCGAGCGGCGGCTGCCGCACGGCTTCGCTGACGAACAAGAGGAGCTGGCGAGGGTCGTACTCGTAGCGCACCATGCCGGTCGAGGTGTAGAACTCGCGGCTCAGCCGCATGTCCGACTTCGACCCGCGTCTCCCCGCTGCATAGGCGTACACCGCGGCAGCAGGGTCCAGATCGGGAACGTAGATCGCCCGATCCATCCACTCGTGCTCATCGATCCAGCTCTTGAGCGCGGCGAACGTCGGCTCACCGACGCGGCGCTCCATCTGCTGCCACTCTTCGGAGACCTTGGTGACCTCGGCGCGAATCGCCGCGTCGACGCGCCGTGCGGTGATCTCGGCGGCATACCCCGCATACTGCTCGGCGAGCGCATTGGCGCCCTGCTCGGTGCGGACCGACAGCTTGTACGAACGCCACGCGAGCGCTCCCAGACCGACCGTGATGATGAGAAAGGGGACGAGGATCGAGACACGATTCCGTCCCCGTCCCGGCTCGGGGACGGCAGATCTCAATCTCGCGGTAATCGCGTCGAACACTTGGCCTCCGGGACCGGGATCAGTTCGCGCCGGCAGTGGTCGTCGTGTGGCTCTGCGCCAGATGCGCGGCAACGATCTTATCGACCTGTTCCTTCGAGTACGGCTCGAGACGTGCCTCGAGTTTGGTGTACCTGCCGCGGCGCGCGATGATCACCCAGAGCCGTCCCGTCTCACGCTGGTCGGCGATGAGTTGCTTGAACTCGCGCGTCGAAGCATGGGTGAGCGACCGCCCGTTGATGGCCACCAGCTTGTCGCCCACGGCGAATCCCGACCGCGCGGCCGGGCTGTTCGGGTGGACGACCTTGACCACCAGTCCGGGGTTCTGGTCCTCGACCGTCACGCCGAAATAGCGGCGGCCGCTGAGCATCTGCCGGATCTGCTGGTCGCACTCGCGCACGGCACCGTTGCAGCTCGGCCCATCGGCGTCAGCCGTGGTGGCGGCAGCAAGCAGTACCACGAAAACGAGTTTCGAGAAGGTGTGAGCCATCGATGAAAGAGGGGTTCCTTGGCCGCCGCTGAATGTATAGCCGAATATCCCGAGTGCCGTTTACAAATCAGAAAAAGTCGAATGAATTCCCTGCATCGACAGGAGTTGCGGGCCTGTGACGGGGCCGTGGACGACGTGTGAAGCGAAGCCGTCCGCGCGCACGCTCACGCACCGAAACGCAACGTTCCGAATGCGGCGGGCACATGAAAGTCAGCCGGACTCCGGCGGGTCGGCTGCCAGGCACTGAACTCATCGCCGCGCGGATTGCGGTCGATGCGGAACAGATTCGCGCGCCACGTCTCCCCGTCCCCCGGCGTCGACCGCTCCAGCGCGAAGAAGGGAATCCGGACGATCGTGTCGACCGTCATCACGCCGCTGGACTCCTTCACCATACGCAGCGCCGCGACGAGGCCTTCGCAGGTCCACCCCCGGTCGACCCGCATCGTCTGGCGGTTCCCCTCGGGCGAAGCGATGCGCGCGTCGAAGAGCGTCCCGAGGGGATTGACCTCGATCTCGAAGTACTCAGTCAGCGCCGCAGGGGCGAGGAAGATCTCGACCACGTCCTCCTCGTACAACGGCGCGTCGTGCTCGCGTCACGTGGCGCAGACTGCGTCGTCGGCAGCCGAAAAGAGGATGCTCAGATAGTCTTCGTCGTAGTAGAGCGTCGCGCTGGTCGAAAGACGGGGCGTCGCGCCGTCGGTGGCCGACCGGAGACGCACCGGCGAGCAGTGTCCCGGGGTTTTCCAGGGGTCCTCCATGTCGAACTCGGCGCGCGGTACCAGCACGGTCTCGGCAGACATGGCTGGATGATGATAGGTCAAGGCCGCGGCACACCGCGTGCAACATCGCGAGCAGGCAGGTAGAGACAGGTGGCAACGATGGTCGATTACGAACTGAACGAGCTGCGGCGCGAGTTTCTCGGCGAGGCGCGCGAGAAGGTCCTGGAAATGCGCGGCACACTGGGCGAGGCGAACGCACCCGAAGCGCGCGAGCGTCTGGCCTATCTCGCTCATCAGCTCAAGGGATCGGGCGGCAGCTACGGGTATCAGCAGATCTCCGACAACGCTGCGGAAATCGAGCGCGGGATCGAATCATGGAACCCGGACCAGGCCGCTACGCTCGATCGCCTCGTCAACGGGCTGCTGGCCGCAATCGACACCGCGGCCGGTGAACTGACCTAAGCCTGCTCCCGCTTCGAGGCCCCGTTCGACGCCGACGGCTGCCGCGAAGCCCGCTGCAATCCTTCGCGACGCCTCTCGGCCTCGACCCGGTTGCGGCCGTTCTTCTTCGCGCGATAGAGCGCCTTGTCCGCCGCCACGATCAACTCCTTGGCCGACCGCACCCGCGTCTTCGGGACGCTCGCGACGCCGATACTGATCGTCACGTTGAGCGGCCCGATCTGCGTCGGCATCGGACTCGTCTCGACCAGTTCGCGGATCTTTTCGGCAGACGCGATCGCGTCTTCGAGCTCGGTCTCGGGCATCATCACCGCGAACTCCTCGCCGCCGTAGCGCGCCACGAGGTCGGTGCTCCGGATCGAGCCCGCGTATAACTGCGCCACCGCCTTGAGCACGTCATCGCCGACCGCGTGGCCGTACGTATCGTTGAACTTCTTGAAGAAGTCGATGTCGATCATCGCGAGCGACAACGGACGCTGATACCGCTGCGACTCGTCGAATGCGCGCGCGAGCTCGTCCTGCAGATAGCGGTGATTGTGCAGTTTCGTGAGGCCGTCGGTGA